>Ga0068855_100002649_pt1 | contig 22067 bp, 14 predicted proteins | sample KBSCornC52_FD_66592 | JGI IMG/M metagenome (GOLD analysis project Ga0068855, IMG submission 66592) | Corn rhizosphere microbial communities from Kellogg Biological Station, Michigan, USA - KBS Corn C5-2 | ecosystem: Host-associated > Plants > Roots > Rhizosphere > Soil ...
AATTCCTTCACCTTTGGAATAGACTGCCGGCAAGGGCCACACCAGCTTGCCCAGAAATCAATTAATAAATAGTTGCCTTTATATTTTTCTACCCCCTGTAAATTACCCTCTGCATCCGGATAAGAAATTGAAGGAACAGGCTTTCCGGATTGTACTCTGGCCGCCATTTCACGGTTGGTAATGATGGTTTGTTTCGCTTCTTTCGCTTCCGTGGACCAAGGATATTTTACAATAAGCTTATCCAGGTATTTTAAAACATCATCGTACTTATCACTGCTTTGGGGCCCAATGTCTGACCTTAATGCATATAACAGAACAGGCCTGTCTTTATAAACTTTGAACAAAACATTTGTCCTCATTTTCAAATCAGCGTTCGCCGAATCATACCTATGCTTTGTCCTTAAATAAGTGATCCAGGCAGAATCATTTTTTTTATTCTGCTTTGCATAATATTCCAGGTTGTATTCGTCTACAAACCGTAAATAACCCAACTGCTGAATTTGCTCAAAAAGATTGATAAAATTATTGTCCATAGAACCTTCCACAAAATTATAATGCGGAATTTTCATGTGGACCCTCGCTGTGTCATACCCTCTCATTTTAACAGTCACATCCGCATCACTCCAAAAACTTGCTTCATCCCAATGCAACGCGTCTAATTTGTAAATCCCGGGATGATCCTGCTTTATCTTAAAAGTAAAGGATTTATTTTGCGCACTTACCACTGCAGAATCAATCAGTTTGGGTTTTCCAGTCATTACATCCCGGTACAACCAAATTTTATTAGACCCCTTCGGACTTACAAATTCAACACTTCCTTTTACCACAATAGTTTTTGGTAAAGGATTCTTTTGGGCTTTTGCGTCCACGCTTAACCCAAACACGACAACTGCCAAGAGCATTTTTATTAAAATCGTTTTTCTAATCATTTTCTTTTTGATATTTATTTGTTTTTAAAACGCCAATATTTTATTACTTAGGAATAGTATTCCCTAGTGGGCGACCATTTTAAAATGTTATTTCTTCCCCTGGCATACTCTCCTAATCCGAGGTTAATAATATACCGGGAAGTGTAGTATATTTTATTTTGAAACCGGTTATTAAGGAGCCAGAACTTCACCCAATTTCTTTTCTATTTCACTTCCACCATTAGGGTCAAACCCTACTTCTTTGGCAATTATTTTCCCTTTCGGATCGATTAAAAATGTAGAAGGAACACCAGTGACTGCAAATCCTTTTTGAGAAATATTTTTCGTATCCAATGACTGAAGCCATGGATTCTTCTCTTCTTTCACTGCTTTGAGCCACGCCTTTTTATCTTCATCAATAGAAACACTGTAAATTTCAAATTTGTCGCTCTTGAATTTTTTATAAACTTCTCTCATGTGCGGAAATGAACGCCGGCAGGGAACACACCAGCTTGCCCAAAAATCGATTAACACATATTTGCCCCTGAGCTTTTTAAAATCCACCTCCTTTCCATCCGGATCAGGTAATTTAAAATCGGCAACCATCTTTCCGATTGATGAACTTTTTAATCCCTCGATGTAATCTCCAAAATTTTTACCGGCATCCGTTTTTTTCATTTCTGCCGAAAGCATGTTATATAATTTCTCCTTACTTTCTAATGAACCTACTTGCCTTCCACTCCCACTCAGTACATATACACTTGCATATGAATCAGGATGCTCCTTCACCAGTTTCTGTATCATCGGAAGAATAAAAACTTCACGAAGAGAATCGGAACTCTTCTGAATCCTTGCATCATTGGAATCCTTTTCATCTGCCTGCCACCACTTTTCACCATATAATTTATTTAATGCGGTATTTATATTTTTATAAGCCTCTTTTTCTTCTTCCTCATATTGATGATACAACACCATCGATTCTGGCCCTTTTAATTGGGAAGCAGGCATGCCTTTGACTATGTCAGAAACCACATAATAAGTTCCAGGCTCAGTAATTAAAATTCCAAAAGGCTGATACATCATGTGCATTTCCTTTATATATTTCGGATACAAAAATTTCATTCCTACTTTGGTAAATGGGAAAGAGAAAGTGTACTTCCCGTTTGTAATTGCCGTTGAGTCATTGCTAGTCCGGGTGTACATGTAAATGGCATTGTACCCCTTTAAATCGCCGTTAAGCGTTCCTTTTATTACCACCATCCCCTTTTGCTGAGCAAAAATTAATGTACTTATCAGAAGAGCAATAACGGTGAAAACGTATTTTTTCATAATTCCTGAGTATTATTTTATTTTATCCCTGATGGTATTACTTTTTCTTTGGCGGTGCCATCTGCAATTGCTGAAATGCACTGCTGCTGTGCGCCTCATTCAATTTTTGCTGATCAATTGTTTTACGAACAGATGTGGCCAGATCCTTTTGATTCGTTTCTTCCAATAAGTTCGCATATAACTCAAGATACTTCGCTTTATTGCGCTCACTGATTTCCGGCACATCGTGGGAAATTATTTTTGCAAAACCAGTAGCCTCCAATAAGGCAGGCTGATCGTTTTTTGCAAACCGGTAAACCAGGTTACTGTAAATAGAAAGATCCTCAGCTCCTGCAACATTTAATTCAACAACATGGTCCCTGATCATCTGTGAAACAGTATTGGTATATGCTTCCCATTTATGTTGTCCAAAATAAACAGTCAGTTTAGACTTGGCAATAACCTCCGCTTTCTTTTCATAATTACTCTTTTCAAGCAGCGATAAAAAATTATTAAAACCTTTGCCATCAAAAACCACAGGCTTGCTTTCTGAATAATGCAAATAATGCTGCGGCCATGCCAGATAAGTGGAGTAAATCTTTTGTTCTACTTCTTTTTTATCAAATAACTTTTCAAACTCATTACGGTGACTTACCAGATATTGAAAAACGGGAGAAGCAGCATCGGTAATATATTTTTGCAAAATCTCCCAGTTACCTCTTTCCTTCAGCAATTCAGGTTTCTGATTTTGTAAATATTTTAAGGCTACCTTATTTGCAGTATCATCTTCATAAGCAAACTGAAGCGTTTGAAGGTAACCGGAAACAAAATCAAAATTTGTTTCGTTGGTTGTGTAATTCTTTTCAAAATATTGCAGGTTACGATTTGGACTTAATGCATCCAGTCCAAATTGAATGAATTCAGGAATGGCACTTTGTCCCACAGCTTTATGAACCACCTCTCCATCCCCATTTATGAAAAGATAAGTAGGGTAAGCACGAACCTGATATTTTTTCCTCAACTCAATCCCCTCCCCCTTTTCCATATCAGTATAGGCATTGATAAAATTATGATTATAAATTGCTGCTACTTCTGCATCGGGAAAAACATTTTTATCCATCCATTTGCATGGGCCACACCAGGTGGTATGGGCATCCATAAAGATCAATTTATGTTCACTCCTTGCCTTTGCCAGCAAAGTTTGCCAGGATGAATCAGTAAAGTGAATCCCCTTATTGTCCTGCGCCAAACCATAATTCTGTATCCCCGTAATAAAAATCAATAAGAGAAAACAGAATGATAAAACCTTTTTAAACATTATATAAACGGATTTAAGAATTTTAAGAAATAAAAATCAGAGAAATTTGTTTGTTAGTGATTGGCAATTTCAGGGAAGCTTTTAAACTATCTTTTTACAGAAGCCTTCCCTGCCTTTATTGCAGCCTTGCCCAAATTAATAAACTCTTTGGCCTCCTGGTAACCACCCCCCCGGTGTATAAGATTTCCATCGCCATCTATAAATAAAAAATCTGGATAGGCCATTATTTTATATTTTTTTACCAGTGCCGGCCCATCACCTTTTTCCATGTCCATACTTACATTGATAAAACTCGCATTGTATAAATCAGCAACATTATCTAAAGTAAATACATCCTTGGCCATTTGAATACATGGGCGGCACCAGGTGGTATAAGCATCCAGAAAAATCAGTTTATTTTCCTTTTTAGCCTTTGCCATAGCTTCTTTCCAACTACTTTTAGTAAAAGCAATCCTTCTGGTATTTACCTCTTTTTGTTTCGCTATTGCCAGAGAAGCCCTCGCCTTATCCATCAAGGATGAAGTATCTTTTAGAATTTGAGCTGCGCCAATAAAAGATAACTGATCACCTGTTTTATCATGAAACACATAAACGGGATACATAAGCATGGCAAGCCGAGGGGCAAATTTCTTCCCTTCAGCACTATTCATGTTGACCCGGATACTGATGCAGTTATCGTTAAAGAATCGGGCAATACTGTCAATTGAAAAAATATCATTCTCTACCTGCAATTCCATTTTTGTCGGTTCTGCCCTTGTTACATCTACAAATACAATTTTGTGGGTCTTTGCAGCCTTTGCCATAGCCTCATCAAAAGTGATATCCTCGAATTTTACAGTCTTGTTTTGTGCAAAGGAATCACTGGAACAGGCAATAAGTACAATCAGAATCATCGATAGCTTCAGAGTAAATTTTTTGAAATTCATTTTATTTTTTTTCGTTTTTAAAAATCAAGGAACCGGTATTTTAATAACCGGAATTCTGTTTGATCAATCCATGAGAAATATCAATCTCTACCTGTGGTATTGGGAGAACTTTTTTATTATCAGGGATATCAGGAACATGTAATGGCTTACCTGTACGGATCAGGTCATACCGGTAAAAACCCTCAAAGGCAAGTTCAAATTTTCGCTGTAGCAGAATCTTGCTGACAAGATCATCACCATTAGCAAAATCACCAGCTGCAAACGGAGTAGCGAAAGGCAGTGACCGGCTGCGCACCCGGTTTAATAAATCTATAGACTCTTCATTGATACCCCCGGAACGGGCAAGCGCTTCGGCCCTCGTCAAAATCACTTCCGGCAGACGGATAAGCGGAACATTGTCCCTACCAAAATTATTATTAAATTTAAAAGTGGTTTTTTCATTCAGCATATTAGGATTATAAACTGAATCGCCTTTCCAGATCAATTGACTCATTCGCAAATCTCCCGGCTCAAACTCATTGATAAAATCAGGATTAACCCAAAAAGATCTCTTATAAAAATAAGCATCCCCAATTCCATTACTAAGACTGGTGGATTTACTTACCAACTGACTGACAGGAAGACCAAAAATATATTCAGAGGTAAAGCTCTTAGCATCCCCAGTTGGATTAGGAGGAAAAAGATCAAACAATCCGGGTGTAAGGGAGTAAACAGAAGGAATAAGATCCAGTGCAGATTCTGCAGCTGTAGCAGATTCAGCATAATTGCCCATATACAAATACACCCTTGCAAGCAATGCATAAGCGGCACCTTTGGTAGCCCGGGAACGGGTCTTAAGTTCATCCGCCTGCCTCTCCGGCAAATCAACTATGCTTTCTTTAAGATCCTTTACGATCTGATTATATACTTCTCCATTTGTTGACCGGGGTATTATTTCACCGGTGTTATAGCCTTCAAAAGGAGTCAACTGCAAAGGAAGCCCTAACCCGTTCATATTCCCACTCAAAGCACCATCACCATATAAACAGAGCAAATTAAGAAATGAAAATGCCCTGATAAATTTACCTTCAGCAATAAATTCTTTTTGCTTCCCTTCAGAAAATTTTGCAAATACCGGAATCTTTGTAATTACATTATTGGCTGTATTAATTGCTTTAAAAAAAGCCGTCCATGTACCTACAACATTGTAATCAACAGGCGTGGCTTCACCCAGATCATAAATATTGTAGTTTACACTTTTATTCAACAAGGGCGTTGTAAAATCACCATAAGTATATGCAAAATACCCCGTCTCCGCTTTTAGAAAATTAAAATAGGCCTCAGAAAGAGCCTCTTCAGCCCCAGCCTCAGTCTTAAAAACATCCCTTTCCACCAAAGTATTTTCAGGAGCAATATCCAGTTTTTTATTACAGGAAATTGCTACAATAAACAAACCCGCTATGATAGTTATCTTATTTTTCATTTACAATCCAATATTTACACCAAATTGAATTAATTTATTTTGTGGCATAGTAAGTTCATCATACCCCGATTGAATTGCTGAAGATCCAAATGCATTTACCTCCGGGTCAAGGCCACTGTAAGCGGTGAGCGTATACAAATTGGTCGCTCTTACAAATATTTTTAAAGACCTCAGCGCACTCCCGGTCAATTGCTTCAGTTGTTCAGGACTCATATTATATGAAAGATTGATCGTACGCAGCCGTAGATAAGAGGCATCCTCCAGAAAACGACTATTAGTCTCACTGGTGGTATAGTCATAAATACTACCGGTAGTAGTAGATGGCGCAGAGATAACGGAGCTATTTACCAAGCGGGGAATAGCCGTTACATGACCAGGCACAAGCCAGTGATCTAAAATATCAGTACTTAGATTATTAGCATCTTCAGTGGTATAGGTAAGTAACGCAGCAGACGACCCGTTAATCATTTTCGCCCCTATTGAAAAGGAAAAAAAAGCATCCAGTTGCCATCCCTTATAAATCAAAGAATGCGACATCCCCCCAAAATAATCAGGTAAGCTGGTTCCATAAGTCTTGCGAAAAACATTTACATCAGGCACCTCTGCCCAAAGCGCTGCCGGGGGTACCGTAGAGGTTACCCCTTTTCCATCGGCCCATAATGGGTTGCCTGTTTCAGGATCCACCCCGCGCCAATCATATAAATAAAATTGCCCAGCAGACTGGCCGACTTTCATAAACTTAAAGGCATCGTCGGCAAGCCCGACCTCTACCCCCTCTATGTTGAGCCTTAAAATTTTATTTGAGTTGGTTGAAATATTAAAAGACGATGACCAGGTGAAATGCCCCTTCCTGATAATGTCACCGGAGATCATTAACTCTGCACCCTTATTCACCATATCTCCAATATTCTGAGGTTGTATGGCCCATCCCTGGTACAGAGGTATAGCTGATGACAGGATCATATCCTTAATCCTCTTTTGATAATAATCTGCTGTTAACGTAAAGCGCTCATTCCATAAAGAAATATCAACACCCACATCTATTGACTTGGTACGCTCCCATTTTAAATTCGGATTTTCAGGTTGCTCCATTTGGAGTACCTGCACATTGGCATAAGTAAGATTATCACCATTTAAGGTATACTGACCCTGGCTTCCATAATATGAAGTAGAACTATTGTTTCCGGAAAAACCAATGCTGCCCCTGAGCTTAATGTCATCCACCCCTTTCAAATTTTTCATAAAGGATTCCTGCGACAGTCGCCATCCCGCAGAAAAAGAAGGAAAGCCTATATAACGGCGATTACTGCTAAACCTTGAAGAACCATCTATGCGATAAGTAAGACCGGCTAAATACCTATGCTCGTATTCATAATTTACACGGGCAAAATAGGAAACAAGCGCCCATTTTTGCTTAAGCGCACTTAAAATATATTTTGATCCAGCACCGGAAATACTTTTTATATCATCACTAAAAAAATCATATCCACCTATTTGAATATTATTTTCTGTGGATTGCTCATAACTTTGGCCAGCAACTGCATTTATATTATGAGTGCCCCGAATTGATTTTAGAAATGTGGCTGTATTATTAACAACAATTTTCTTATTCCCGGATGTTGTTTCCACCGCATCATTCCCATAACCACTAGGTCTTTTCACTCTCCGTGTATAGCTATCACTGTTATTTAACTCGGTACCAAATTCGGAACGCAACGCCAGCCATGGAACCGGTTTAAACTGCACAAAAATATTCCCCAGCCCTTCCGTACTTTCAAGACTATTGGTATTCAATAATGCATCAGCAACAGGATTCACATCCATATTACCAAAGGGATTGCTTCCTTTATCATAAACATAATTTCCATTTTCATCTTTTACAGGCAAATTAGGCGCTTTGATAATTGCATTGCGATAAATAGACGGTGCATTTATAGAGGTATTGTTCGTATAAGCCAGCGACATGTTTATTCCCACAGAAATATTTTTAGCCGCCTGGTAGGTAAAATTAATCCTCCCTGTATACCTCTTGTAGCCATTGTTGATAATGTAAGATGGCTGATCTAAATAAGAACCACTAATAAAATATTGGGTTTTATCCGATCCTCCTGCCATAGAAAGATCTAATTGTTTAGATATACCCGTTCTGGTTACTTCATGGACCCAATCTGTATTGTAGGGTGAATTAAAAACACTGTTTAATCCCAACTCCCTGTAATATTCCGTATATATCTCATTATATTGGGGTCCGTTTAACAGGGAATATTTTGCAATTGGCTGAACTGTTCCTGTTACATATTGAACATTAAACGCCGGCTTGCCCTTGGAGCCTTTTTTAGTGGTAATTAAAATAACTCCGGCTGATCCTCTCGAACCATAAATGGCAGTTGCATAGGCATCTTTTAAAATTTCAATAGAGGCAATATCAGCCGGATTAAGATTTGCCAGGGGATTATTTTCAAATTCCGGCTTTGGTGCGATATCATCACTCACATGAGTTCCACCAAAACCAATAGCCGGTGTGGTGGAAGCGTTAAAAGTTTTATTATTAAGACCTTTCCCTGAGCCATACACCGGTAGCCCGTCAATAACAATAAGAGGCTGGTTGCCATCAGGATTCAAAGTACTGAGACCCCGGATGGTAATACCGGTAGCAGAACCAGGAACCCCTGAACTGGAGATAACCTGTACTCCTGCGGCCTTACCCATTATTGCATTATCAAAAGAAATTGCCGGTGATTTTGATAATTCTTCACTGCTTATCGATGAGATTGACCCGGTAATATTCCTCTTCTTTTCCTTTCCATATCCAATCACTACTTCATTCAACGTTTTATCCTCCTGAATTAAAACCAAATTAAGTGCAGCCCTTTTTGTTGCAGATTCAAGAGGAACGCAACCAATTGCAGTGACAACCAACGTATCGGTTGGTTTTGCCAGAATCGTGAATTTGCCCTTCTCATCTGTTGAGGTTCCTTTATCAGATCCCTTTATTTTCACTGAAGCTCCTATTACGGAGACGTTTTTTTCTGTCTTCACTGTTCCGGAAACCTGCCTCAGCGGAATCAAATCCTGGGCACCCACGCAGGTAATATTCATGGAAAAAGAGCAAACCATTACTGAGAAATTAATGACAACCAGTTTGAATATTTTCCTCATTGTTGTTAGAATGTATTTTTATGGTAATTACAGCTTCAATTAAATTCAATTACCATCACTGAAATTTCCCTTTCCAAACATCATTGGTATAAGTATACCTGTTGTTAGCATCCTTGACACCCAAACCACCCATGATATATACTGCATCATCTTTTACGAACATATTAAAATCTTTTCTTCCTTTAAAATTTGCCGGCAAAGCCCGTACATCGCCTGAAGCAACAGCAGTCCAGTTTACTGCATCATCTGAGGCCCATAAATCTCCCAATACCCCCGAAGCATTTTCCCCGCCTAACAAAAATGCCTTCCCATTATTTACGATCACCTGGTGACCACTACGCGGTGTAAAAATATTGGAACTGCTCACCTGTGTCCAGGTAACCCCATCAGCAGAATTCCACAAATCATTTAGATAATTGCCACTGTTGTCTTTTCCACCTGCAACCCACATTTTATTGTCATAAACAAATATAGCCGGTTCTGTACGTGCAGTGAAAGCAGGATTGGCATTAACTGAAGTCCAGGCAGTGCCGTCGGCAGAATTCCAAACATCATGATAGGCAGGTCCCGGACTATTCGTGTTACCAAAAGGAGGATAAGGATTGCCGCCTATTACCCAAAGTTTGTTATTAAATACGACTACTCCTGCACGTTCCCTTTTGCTCCAGCGGTCAGTAACAGCAGCAGGCGCTGACGCAGCCCATGTTATACCATCTGTAGAACTCCATACTTTATTAGTAACATCATCAAAAGCGAATCCAACACCCGGAATATGCCCACCTATCAGCCACATTTTATTATTAAAACTGATAAATGAACTTGATTCTGCATGCGGAATAGAATCTCCGTTATTATCAACAGAACGAATTCTGGTCCATGCTAAACCATCAGCTGAAGAATAACTTCCAAAGCTATAAGCTCCAAAGGAACCTAAAGTCGCTGTAAACATATAGAGGTTATTATTGTAAGAACCACCAAAAGTGCTATGATTGTTGCCCCAACCCGCATCAGGTGTTATTTGCTGCCATGAGATGGTCTTGGGATCTATCTTGGCCACATTTACCAAAACTGTGTAGGTAACTGCAGTTTTACCATCCTGCGCGGTTACAACGTATTGCAACGGCTGACTAAAATCATTAACAGTAGTTCCGGAAACCTGTACCACATTACCAACCTTTACCACCGACTTAGGCACTGAAGTGAAATTGGCAACAAGCTTTGAAACATCTGTTTGAAATGGTAAGCTGTCAGCATTTGAAATTTTCTTCTGCCCCTCATCAATGGTGAAAGTTGCGGGAACATCCGTAATATTAAAAGCTGTAAGTCCCGCAAGGGTACTGAGCGGTGTAACGTCTTTCTTCTTGCAGGAGCCAAAAGTTATCAGGGAAATAATTAGCAGAACAAGACTCTGCCTGCAGACAGGTGTGACTGAATTTCGCATAAAAGATAGTTTTTATTAATAAATGGTTTTTGATTTTTAAAAAATTAGTATGAAACAGACAATAAGATCCCTTATCCCCACCAGGAGAAACACTTACCCGATCACATTCATTTTTGTGGAAATGGTCTTTACGGTCCTTTTTGAGAACGATTAAAAATGTTTTATTTGATCTTCCTTCCGGACTACTTAAAGTCCATTTTTACCTTTTGACCATTTATACTGTACACCATTCCTAACGTATCACATATACGGTTCAATACCTCATTTACAGTCACATTAGAATCAAATTCACCTGTGAATAACGGCAGTTTTGCGTTACCAGCTGTATTAACCTCAATCTGCAAATTATAAGTCTCTTGCAGTTTCCTTACGATATCATTAAGATCCGCTTTATAAAAATTCAGTTCCTTTAATCTTCCATTTTCCATTGCCTTTTGCCGGTCTCTTACTGATTTTGCCGGTAAAAGATCAATAAGCGGGAAAGAATTAGGAGTAGCCTGACTTATATTCGTTTGATTGTTGTTCTTATCATAAATAACCTTTTGATTTTCTCTAACAATCAATGCCGGTAAGAGCTTTACCAACGGAATAGTCTTTGGCCCCTTAATATCTTTAACTGTATTTTCAGAATCAGCCTTCGGAAATCTTAAGTTTAATAAAGGGAAAACTTCAGTATTCTTTTGCACTTCTGCTTTCCCTTTTTCTACTGTTATGGTCACCAGGCTATCCTTAGAATAGGCAGCAATTTTAAACTTTGAATCTTTAGCCTTTGTAACCAACTCTTTTGTTTTTATGGTTACGACTTCCCCTTCATTACGAAGATCAAAGTAGGCCTCGCCTTCAAGATATACTACCGGGTGTATATCCATTTTAGAGAAGGAAATTCTGCTGTTTCCTGCTAAATACACATCTGACCCATCACTTAACTTCACCTGCGCATACTGTCCGTTTACTGTTTCTCCGGTATTGGCAAACCAAACAATACCATCACCACCAGCAGAATCATTATTAAAAGAATATCCCATCCAGGTGCCCAATAAAAATAAAGTACACGCCGCAGCCGCACCCCATATCCACTTATTTTTGGTAAGAGAAATAGATTTCACCGGTGGCTTATCTCTTAATCCGGCCTTTGCAAACATATCATTGAATGGAACGACTGGCATTCTAGCTTTTTCCACACCATAACCGGAAACGATAAAATCCAAAACCTCTTCTTCATTTTCAGAATCTGATAACCACTTTTCAATTAACTGCTTTTCATCTGTTGAAAGATGGTTCTCAAAATACCTTTTAAGTAATTCCTTTTCCACTTTATCGTTTTTATTTTTCACACGTACATCAGTTATACACTCCAACTTCCTGATGCACCTATGCCAGTGATAAATTTTTTTTTATTTATTTTACGAAAAGAATTTATTCAGCGTACCGGCAAACATAGTTATAATACTGAGAGATTTAAAACCGTTATGCTGGAGATAAAGCCTCATTTTTTTTAATGCCTTGTTCAATTGATTCTCAACTGTACTTTTTGAAATATTCATCTCATCAGCAATCTCGCCATTCGATAAACCTTCAATCCTGCTTTTAGAAAATATTTTTCTACACCTGTCAGGTAAATTCCCCATGCCTTTATGAATCAGTTTTTGTAGTTCTCTTTCATTTGCAGCATCGGAAGCTATCTTCTCAATTCCTGACTTTTGCTCATTCACATATCTGGCTCTGTAAGTATTACGCCGGATTTGGTTATAAATGAGGTGCTTGGCAATCGTAATTAAAAAGGTATTAAAGGATTTATCAGGATCTATACTTTGACGGCTTTGCCATATCCTGATAAACGTCTCCTGAACAATTTCTTCCGCCTCCTGGCGGGTAAAGTTGAAACGACTGCTAAACGCATGTAATTTTGGGGCATATTTCTCATAAAGAACTTTGAATGACTGCGGATTATTTTCCCGCAGGCCCTCCACAAAATCACGTTCATCAAATGCGTCAGTATTCATAATTGCATTGATCAGATTAGTCTTGTAATTACAAAAGTATGATAGACAAAGATAGTGTTATTCCGAATGACAAGAACGCTCTCTGCAAGATTGAATGAATTATTAAAAGGGAAAGCCAACGCTTCATTCAACAGGTAAGCCTTTTGCAAATAAAGAAACTCCTGGGCTATTTTGAATTCTCCGGTAGAAAGAGGAGCCGTAATGAATAATAACTGCTTATTAGAAATCTGAATTCCCCTGCTATATCGTTTAAAAAATGCCAAAAAATATTATACATTTTCTACCAATAAACGTGAACAGACAACATCGCTTAATACTTCTGATTGATGTTTACCGTAACTTACCGTCAGGGACTTGTCAAAGGGCTCGATTGACTTGATTTTAATTTTTAAGCCAAGACGCATTTCCCGGGTATTCAAAAATCTCAAAAACTCTGATGAGGTGTTTATGACGGCAGACAGTTTGACCGTTTCACCAACATTGCAATCGCTTAGTTTGCTATATTCTTTCCAAATAACTTTTCCATTTTTATCAGGTATGGGTGAACCGTGCGGATCAACTTTTGGGTATCCAAGCATTTCGTCCATCTTCTCAAAAAAAACAGGGGATTGTATGTGTTCTATCTGTTCTGCTATGTCATGTACATCTTCCCAGCCTATGGTCATTTTATCCACTAAAAACATTTCTGTAAGCCGATGTTTCCGGATAATCAATCCGGCTTCCCTTTCTCCCTTTTCAGTAAGCTGCAGAGGCTTGTAGCTTTCATAGCGTACCAATTTTTTTTCGGAAAGCTTTTTCATCATACTTGTTACAGTAGGCATTTTTATCTCAAGCCGCTTTGAAAGTTCTCCGACACTTATTTCGCCATTCTCTTTTGAAATATTAAACAATGCTTTTAGATAGTTTTCTTCCGTTAATGAATGCATAGAGACAAATCTAATAAAAATAATTCTTCCGTGACACCCGCATAAAGTATATTTAAATAAAATTTTGTTAGATTCATCTTACTTTATACTTTTGTGCATATAATTAAACAATTAGATGAATATTAAGTATTCGGATATTATTATGACCCTGTTGTTTGCAACCCTTCAATCTTCAGTGCAGGCACAGTATATCACGGGAACAGTAAGAGATTCCGAAACCCGGAAACCTATCAGGTTTTGTAATATTGTAATTTTAAATTCCCCGGCGGGTGTAATCGCGGATGATGCCGGACAATTTAAAATCTCCATTCCTCCCGGCAATAGTCCTGCACACTTGCTCATTTCAACTTTAGGATACGTTTCTGACACGGTAGAGGTCTTCAAAACAAAAAATAATTACGAAATTTTAATGAAACCCAAACAGGATATATTAAGTGAAGTGGTAGTTACAGGAGTTTCAAAAGCTACCGTTATAAGAGAAAATCCGGTGGCTATTGTTGCGGTTTCATCAAAGGCAATTGAGCAAACAATTGAAACCAATATAATAGATGTATTGGTGAAAAATGTCCCGGGCCTGAATGCGGTGAAAACCGGCCCCAATATTTCAAAACCATTCATTCGTGGTCTAGGCTACAACCGGGTGCTTACCTTGTACGACGGCATAAGACAGGAAGGACAGCAATGGGGCGACGAACACGCAATTGAAGTAGATGGCTATCATATCAGCCGGGCAGAAGTGGTAAAAGGCCCTGCAAGTATAATGTACGGTTCAGATGCAGTAGCAGGCGTGGTAAGTTTAATGCCGGCAATGCCTTCCGGAAATGATACAGGATTGCATGGAAAATACTATACAGAATATCAAAGTAATAATGGATTAATTGGAAATGGAATAAGGCTTACTTATTCAAAGAACGGCTGGATCTACGCTTTGCGCGGCTCATTTCGTATTGCCGGAAATTACACAAATAATATTGACGGAAGGGTTTATAATACTGCCTTTCGTGAAACTAACGCATCGGCGACAGTACACCATTCTTCGGCTGTCGGCTACTCAAATTTAAACCTTACATTGTACAATAATCTCCAGGGCATTCCGGACGGAAGCCGCGATTCTTTGACGCGAAAGTTTACTAAACAGGTTTATGAAGGCAATAATGACGACATTATGAACCGCCCGTTAGTTACCCGTGATGAATTAAATTCTTATAAGCTAAGCCCGTTGCACCAACACATTCAACATTACAGAATTTACAGCAACAACCATTACGAAATTAACAAAGGAGATATTGATTTTACCCTGGCATTCCAGCAAAATATCCGACAGGAATACAACCACCCAAGCATGCCGGACCAGGCTGGAATGTATGTGCAATTAAATACTTACAATTATGGGGTTAGATACAATGCACCCCCCATTTTAAACATAGAAATTTCGGCTGGCATAAATGGAATGTTCCAAAATAACAGAAGCAAAAGTGCAACCGATTTTCCTATCCCCGATTATAATTTACTTGATGCAGGCAGCTACATTTTTACTAAATGGAAACAAAAAAAATGGACAATCAGCGGAGGTCTAAGATACGATATACGGCATTTACGAGGAGATAACTTTTATACAAAAAAAAATGCCTCAACCGGTTTTGCGCAACAGGTATTTGCAGATACTACCGGCGCATATTTACAGTTCGCTGCTTTTACAAAAATATTTAATGGTACGTCTTTAACTATTGGAACAACTTACCAGCTAAATCGAAATATAAACCTGAAAGCAAACCTGGCCAAGGGATACAGAGCACCAAGTATTACCGAGTTTGCCTCAAATGGGCTTGACCCTGGAGCTCATATCATTTATTTGGGGAATAGAAATTTTATACCCGAATTTAGTTTCCAGGAAGATATTGGTGCAGATTTTCATTTTAAGGATTTCTCTGCATCGGCTAGCGTATTCAACAACAATATTCAGAACTTTATTTATCTGTCACAACAAACAGACGCAAGCGGAAATACTACTGAGGACGCCCAGGGAAATAAAACTTTTCAATACCAGCAGGCAGCGGCACAATTATATGGAGCTGAATTAATGTTGACCATTCATCCGGCAATGTTAAAAGGCTTTTCGTTTTACAATTCTTTTTCTGTTGTATATGGCTTTAACAGAAACAAAGTCTTTAAAGATAAAGGGCTTAACGGCCAATATCTGCCCTTAATTCCACCAATGAAATTATTAAGCAGCATCAGTGAAAAAATCAAAACTAATTTAAAAATATTGGAGGAAATATCCGCTAAAATAGAAGTGGACTTTAATGCAGCACAAAACCGTTATTTGGCATTAAACAACACCGAAACCGCAACAACAATGTATGCTTTATTGAATCTTTCAATCAATACAAAAATAAATTTGCTGAAAAATAATTCATGTCAATTTCAGATACAGGTAAATAATGTTTTTGATAAATCGTATCAATCCCATCTTAGCAGATTAAAATATTTTGAGTATTACACCGCTAAGGATCATTCCGGAATGTACGATACGGGCCGCAATATTTGTTTGAAAGCGATCCTTCCATTTTTCTAAAAATAAGTGTCTCGGTTTTAGCAGGAAGTCTTCTGTCAGTCAGATCTCCTATTCTTCCTTATACTCAAACGCCTTTATAATCTTTACCTTTTGACCCGGAAGCACGCAATATCCGTAATCAAAACAAAAAATAAATTCATTCTTTTTTATTTTAGAAATTACATGATGAGTATGATAATCAAAGTCAAATCCCTCCTTTAATAATTTCTCATTTGCCATCTCATCATGCTGCTTTTTGATAAACATTTTCTTGAGGATCCTATGATTCTTTTTCAAAATCAAATCTATCCTCTGCAACTCCCCATTTTCCATCATCTTTACCTGGTTATGAAAACGGTTTTTACAACGCTCATCACAATATAACCTGTCGGCTCTCCCTTTATCAGGATTGATGAGTTTGCCGCATTGCTTACAATATCTGTCAGGTATTTGCACAGCCAAATTTAAAAAAAATAATCGTGTATTAAACGTTTATATCCTAATCTACACGCACCTACACTCATCCCATTCTTTTCGTACTTTCTAACGCCTCTAAGTTTGAATATTCAAAAAAATATAATTATGAAATGGCTTAACAAAGTTCAATTGATCGGATACCTGGGAAAGGATCCGGTGATCCATTCACTTCCAACCGGTAACTATTTTGCCATCCTTCAACTGGCAACAAGTACCTGTTATTCCGGTGAAGATAAAACAAGAATCACTACCTGGCACAGAGTGAAATATTGGGGCACAAAAGTTTCGTACCTGCAAAATTGCTTTATAACAGGAAGTCATGTTATGGTAGAAGGTACACTTGTTTATCATAGCTATACAGATAACGATGGAATTACCCGCACCTACACAGAAATTAAAGCAGATAAACTGATTAATCTTGACAGATAAAAGTTCCCGGGTCCCTTACTTCACTGTTCAAACTTCACAATTTTAAATTTTTAAAGGAAAAACCATTTATAGGTGTTTAGAATCTGAACAGGTATTTCCTTTCTATATTCCCCGGCTTACTTTTGAATGGATATTAACGATGCCTTGTGAGAGGATATGGGCAGCCTGATCGCTGAGCGGCGAAACAAACCCGAAACCGAAGCAGATAACCAAATAAAAGCATGGATTTATTACAAACACTTTTAAATAATCAAAAAACGAAAGCCCTTTCCCAGTGGTTTCCTTCAAGAAAAAAAGGGAAATGCCGTAAACATCATTTATAACTTTAAAATCTTTTTATGAGCACAGGAGAAGATGAAAAAGCACTGAAGGAAATTTTAGATTTTACAAGACTGGCAGGCATCCTGGTCCTCTTAATTCATTTTTATTTTTTTTGTTTTGGAGCGTTTAAAACATGGCACCTTACAGCAGAAATCAGCAATCGTCTTCTATCAAATCTTAGTAGAACCGGCCTGTTTAAAAATATTTATTATTCCAAATTACTGGCCATATCACTTCTGACAATTTCCCTGTTTGGAGCATCAGGAAAAAAAAGTGAACAGGTAAGCAAACAATCTATTCTGTTTTATTTGTTTTCAGGATTCCTCCTGTTTTTTGGCAGCAATATTTTACTGAAATTAACTACCTCCATTGAATCCGTTGCAACCACTTATATGTCTGTTACAAGTATTGGTTTTATTCTTATCCTGACAGGCGGAACAAGGCTTTCACGCTATGTTCAACTTCAGCTTCACAAAGACATTTTCAATGAAATGAATGAAACTTTTCCACAGGAAGAAAGACTTTTAGAAAATGAATATTCCATTAATCTTCCCGCCCAATATAATTTAAAAGGAAAAATCCGGAAAAGCTGGATAAATATTATCAATCCATTTCGTGCAGTTCTGGTAACCGGTTCACCGGGAAGTGGCAAGTCATGGTTTGTGATCCAGCACATCATCAAACAACATTTACGCAAAGGATTTACGATGCTTGTCTATGATTTTCAGTTTGACGACCTTTCTAAAATTGTTTATAATTCTCTGAAAAAAAATAAACATGCTTTTAAAATCAAACCTGAATTTTACCTGATCAATTTTGATGACCTCTCCCGCTCCCATCGCTGTAATCCTCTGGATCCGGCAACAATGTTTGATATAACAGATGCAACTGAATCATCACGCTCCATACTACTTGGTTTGAACAGGGAATGGATAACCAAACAAGGAGATTTTTTTGTGGAATCCCCTATCAACTTTTTAACCGCCATTCTCTGGTTTTTAAAGCGTTACAACGGCGGCAGGTACTGCACTTTGCCTCATGCCATTGAACTGATGCAGGTACGATATGAAAAGCTCTTTCCTGTATTAAAAAATGAAAAAGAAATTGAAGTGCTGATCAATCCCTTTATTTCTGCTTACCAAAATAAAGCAATGGACCAGCTGGAAGGTCAAGTTGCCTCCGCAAAAATTGGGATGGCAAGACTTTCCTCACCTCAGCTTTATTGGGTGCTTGGACAAAATGATTTTACCCTGGACATCAATAATCCGGATAAACCCAAAATTCTTTGCCTGGCCAATAATCCTCAAAAACAACAAATCTTTGGAGCTATACTTTCTCTTTATGTAAACAGACTTATTAAACTTGTTAATCAAAAAAACAGGCAAAAATGCAGTCTCATTTTTGATGAATTTCCAACCATTTTTATCAATGGTATCGACGGCCTTATTGCAACAGCAAGATCAAATAAAGTTGCCACTTGCCTGGGACTACAAGACTTTAGCCAGCTCAGAAAAGATTACGGCGCAGACCAGTCTTCAGTGATCATGAACATCGCAGGAAATATTATTTCAGGGCAGGTAACCGGCGATACTTCAAAAGCACTCGCAGACCGATTCGGTAAGATTATCCAGATAAAAGAAAGTGTTTCAATTAATAGAAATGACACCTCAGTTTCTAAATCCGGCCAGCTGGATTTCGCTATACCTGCCTCAAAAATTGCAGCGCTTTCTTCCGGTGAATTTGTAGGAATGGTTGCAGATGACCCTTACCAGAAAATAAAATTAAAATCTTTTCATTGCCAAATATTAAATGATAAGGATGCTCTTAAGGCTGAGGAAAAACATTTTAAAGAATTACCGGTAATCTCTAACATTACCCAGGAAATGGTTATGAAAAATTATTACCAGATCAAAGAAGATATTCAACAATTAATTGAAACTGAAATTGAGGTCCTGGTTAATACACCGGGGAAAGAAAATCTTTTGTTCAAATAAAATTTAAGATCGTGGGCAAAGAGCAGGTCAAATTATTGAGCAGTGTATCCGCCATCAATAACGACTGCCTGGCCGGTAATCCCAAACGCTTTTTCATTTGAGAAAAACACAGCATAATTTGCTATTTCAACTGTTTTCTCAAATTGCTTTTACCAGATATGACCCTCCATTTTTATTGTCTGTCATTATAATAACACATTGCACTATCTTTTAAGTTTATAATATAATTCGGTGATTTATCCATTCGCATAAATTAATTCCATCTGGCTCATTTTTACCTTTTTCGTAAAATGATTTTCCTCTTTTCGCAAAAACGCAGTCATTAATGCCAGGTTTACTAAGCATTCCCGGCTTTATAATCTGCAGAAAATTTTCACCAAACACCAGTTGAAAAATTGGCTAAAGTTTTAGAAGAATTAACTAAAATGGATAAGGAAAAATTTGAAAAAGCAACTTCTGATAAAAACAATGAACCAAGAAATGATGAAGAATTATTAAAACTAAGATTTATTAGGTAAATAGTTTAATTTATTCATTAAATTTGTTAGCAACATCGATTCTAAAAGTATGTCGGATAAACAAGCGGCACAATAGTTGTTTTTTATTATGCCAACATTATTATTAATCAACGGGCTTAGGTTTTTCTTTTATAGTAGTGAAAATAATGAACCCATACATGTGCATGTAACAAAGGGAAGTGCAAATTGAAAAATTTGGCTTTTACCAGATATAGAGATAGCTTACATGCATGGATTCACAAACAATGAGATAAACCTGATTAAGGAAATAATAGATTCTCATTTACAAATTTTTAAATCTAAGTGGAATGAACACTTCAATAAATAACAGATACGATGCAGTAGAAAAAATCATCTTTGATGATGGACTGCGCATTTTGGCCATTGATGTTTATAAGGAATTGGACCTGATGCTTATTGTTTTAAACACATCTGCCATATTACATCAAAAAATTTCCTCCTATCCTAATTTAAAAACAGCAAGTAAAGAAGCATTAAATGAATATGAGGTAATTGCTGATGGAACAGGCATTCACTGGCCAACGCTAGATGAGGATTTGAGCCTGAAAGGATTTTTGCGGGATGAATTGCGAAATATAGTAAAAGGTACTAAAGGATTTATAGCAGCCTGACATCAATTACCTTTGTGACATGAGTAACAGACATCTAAAAAAATAAATGAGCTTCCTAAAATTAAATCCGCTTCGGCTATTTCTTTATAGGATTATGCAGATTTAAAATTTATTCGCAGGTTTTGGCCCAAGAAATCACTGCAAATTTTATTATTTCCTGTGGTTAAGGTTTTACCGGTTTACGCTTTGTTAACTTTCTCTTTAAGTATTTAATTCTTAATAGTGCTTTCTGTAATGTATCCTCACTACTAACCGCTTCATTATTTAGTCAGCCCTACTATTCAAATCTAAACCATGTCGTAAAAGTTGGGCCAATAGTTCCATAATATTATACAAATGGGATGATACCGGACTGCTCTTTTTTTGCAGAAATAACGCTGATTAAATCTTTTTTCCTTTTTTTATTTCTCAGGAAGCGCCTCCCAAATTTTTAATTCATAGGGAGCCAGGGTAATTGAAAAAACTTTACCTGGTGAAACTATATTCCTGACTGAACGGGCTTCCGGGAATCTTACATTTTGTAACCGAAATAACGTTAATTGCGTTGCCGGCAATTCAAAAATATCTTTTAGGTTCACCCTGAAAGTTTTTTTTGTTGCTGATGGATTTCTCAAAGAGAATATGCCTTTGCGTGGATTCCATGCAGCATAACCATACACCTCCCCTTTTTGCGGATCGCCGCCAATCCAATGCACGTCTTTTAAAACATCTGTATTTTCATGCGACCATTTTGCCGCAGATGCAAGACAGTCCCACACTAAAGGAGTGAGGAGATGTGGATTAATATATAATTCCTGAAGACTGGTGCCGCTGGCAAAAAAAGACCAGATTCCATCAGAAATGTTTTTCAAATCCATTTCCAAGATCGCCGGATAACCCACATTAGTAATACAGATTCCATGAAGCATCACCGAATTCAAAGGATACAAGGGCGCTCTTTTCACTACATTTTTATACGATTCCGCATCACGGTAAGTTATCCATTGCTGACGTTTACTTCCTGTTCCGGCAAAACCAAAATCATTCCCTGCACGCCAGATTGCGTCACCATAATACAACCAATAAACCGATGGCCACGTTCCTACAGTTAGACTCAAATATAAATCAGCATTGATGCTTCGCAACTTCTGAGTGAGCAGCAGCAAGGCTTCTATGTCTTTTTGATATTTTAACCCTGCTCCGCTTGCACCGTTTCCCGCTCCCACTCCATCGAATTTGAAAATCGCTACTTTATCTTTCCGCATGAAATCCGTTGTTACTTTTTCAAACCTTTTAAAATAAACAGGGCCCGCTAATGAAAAGCCATTTTCATTCGTTTCAAATGGAGGATTTTGTAAACGTCCATATTTTAATCGCTCCATTTTTGCAGAATCATAGCCGCCCCAGGGCGAAAGCCATAAACCGATTTGAGCACCGTAACTTTCTGCCAGGTTTTTCATATTGGTAAATCCGTCGGGAAAATATTTATTCACATTCCAAAGAGAGGCATTGTCATCCCAACCATCATCAAATAAAAATGCTTTTAGTTTTACATTTCTTTTCTGAATCAAACTATCGCCAAACATTTTAATGCGGTCAAGACATAAAGAATCAGTCATTTTTCTATCAATCCAGGAAAGGTCGTACCACGAATTGTAATGCAGAAAAGGCCGGTAAGGATGCGCTCTTTCTCTTTCCACATAATATAAAAA
>Ga0068855_100002652_pt1 | contig 22038 bp, 20 predicted proteins | sample KBSCornC52_FD_66592 | JGI IMG/M metagenome (GOLD analysis project Ga0068855, IMG submission 66592) | Corn rhizosphere microbial communities from Kellogg Biological Station, Michigan, USA - KBS Corn C5-2 | ecosystem: Host-associated > Plants > Roots > Rhizosphere > Soil ...
GCCCACTTCACGTCGGACAGGGTGAGCGCATCGGCGACGCCTTCGTCGCCCACGGCAAAGCCGAGCAATTTGCTGGAATCTTTCGTGACCGCGGCAGACTTCACGGTCCAAAAGACCATGCTGCCGGTGGCCACCACGGGCGCAATGTTGAAGTCACCCGAGATGCCCACGGGCATGCCCGGTTGCGCCGAGTTGATGCCGCGAATGGTGACCGTGATCGGTTGACCAGCGGCGTTGTTCGCGAGTCCGGTTCCGGAAGCGGGGCTCATGGCGTCGGTGACGCCAGTCCAAATCTCTTTCGGCAAGTACCAAGACGGGGCGATGCCGCCCGCGCCGGGCTTGTACGGCGTATAGGCGACGAGATCGTTTTTCTCGGCCGGCGAATGCAGGCGAATCTCGAGCACGTCGATGCCGGCGGGGGCCATCACGCGAAAGCGCGGGCGCACCCAGTTGGCCGGCAACATGGCGCCCGGCTTACCGTCGGCGGACAATTGCGGCTCGAGCACGCACAGCCCACCTGCGGTGAACTTACTCGGATCGCCGAAGAGCGTGGCGGCGTTGGCCGGCACGCCCATGCCCATGATCGGATCGGCAGGAAAATCCGTACAATTGCCGGAGCCGCACTTGGGGTGGGCGATGTTCGGGTTGCCCGGATCGGGATCCATCGGCGCGCCACCGCCCACGTCCATCGGCGGAACGAGCGCGACGGTGCCGCCGTCACCGCCACCCGCGGGGAGAATGCCGGCACCACCCGAGCCGTCGCCGGCGGTGTTGACGGGGCGCGTCGTGCTCCCAGCCGATTTGCCAGCGCTGCAGCCAAAGACCCACAGCGCACAGGCGAGCAGCGCGAGATTTACACTCGTTCGCATGGTAAATACTCCGAACAATCAGCGGCTATTCTAAGGCGTTGCGCCCTCGCAACTCCGCTGCTCAATGAGACATAGCAATTCGACTTCGTCAATGACGACATGCGCCAAATGTGGAACTGGTTCTCGATCTTGCGCGCAAGACATGCGTGAGGTGCGCCACGTGCGCGAGCGAGCCGCACGCGGGTCTAGCACTTGGCGAACGGCGCGGACTCCGGCGCGCGCGTCCGCCGGGCGACCACTGATCGGAATTGGAACGCGCTGACATTGGCGCCGGCGCTGGCACGCGAGCAACGCGCACCACCCGGCTCGCGCCGTTACAAAACTGCCACCTTGCCGAGCGAGTGATACAACGGCCGAAAAAGGCCGTCGTTCGCGCTATAAAATTACAGAGCTTCAGCACGGCCCAGCGCGTAGCGCGGGCATGACAGGCTGGAATTTGATACCCCGTGCGCAATCGAGTACGCCAGTCGAGTGGCTGAATCGGAGGTGACCACTCGCATCGCTCAGCGCACGCGCACCGTGCAGGCATGGCCGATGCCGGACCCTCCGCCCGCCGAGAACGACGAAGGGCGCGTCATGACACCTACACCGCCGCCATTTGCGCCGGTGGACACCGCGCACTTGCCGGACGTGGGGGAAATCGTCGGTGGGCATTGCGTACTGCGCAAGCTGCTCGGCGAGGGCGCCTTTGGGCGCGTGTTCGCCGCCGAGCACGTCGAGACCGGGCAGCAACTGGCGCTCAAGGTCGTGGGGCTGCGCCGCTATCCGCGAGAATACGCCGAGCACGAGCTGCGCGCCCTGGCATCCATCGCGCACCCGAACGTGGTGCAACTGAACGAGCACGGCGTCGAAGCGAGCGCGCTCGAGCCGTACCTTTGGTACACGATGCCGCTGTACAAGGGCTCGGATCTCGCGGCCTGGCTCAAGGTCGCCGGCTGCTTGTCGCTCAGCCGGGCGCACGCGGTGTTCACGCGCATCGCGGGGGGCGTGAGCGAGATGCACAACGCCGGACTTCGCCATCAAGACATCAAACCCGATAACATCTATCTCGCGACGATGGCGGGCGTCGCCGAACATCACCCGGTGCTGCTCGACTTGGGCGGCGCAGCGCGGAAGGATGCCACGCGCCCGCTCGTAGCGACGTTTCCTTTTGCCGCGCCCGAGCAAGCAGAGGCGTTGATCGGCGGGCTATTGGGCGATCGCCATCCACCGCTGACGGAGAAGGTGGACGTGTATGCGCTGGCCGCGACCCTGCTCTTCTCGTTGATCGGCGACAAACTGCTCGGGCACGACGTCGGGCAGAGTGAGGAGGACAACACCGCGACGCCCTCTGCGCTGTTGAAGCTGCGCGGGCAATTGGCGCTGATCCACGCCCTGCGCGCCGAGGAGCCGCTGCCCGCCGACTCCTTGCCGCACGTCACCGGCGCCACGCGCGAGCGCTTGAGCGCGGCGTTCAAGCGCTGGCTCGCGCCGGACGCGGCGAGCCGACCGAGCGCCGCGGAGTTCCTCGACGATCTGTCCGTGCTCACGGAATGGGACGCGGAGATGGCGCGCAAAAAGGCGGCGCGCGCGTTCCAAGGTACCTTGTTCGGCATTCTCGCCGGATTGTCCGTGGCAGCCGGCGTGGGCGGACTCGCGGGTTACGAGTGGCACAAGCGCACGATGGGCGAAGCCAACAAGGCCACGAACGAAGCGCTGAAAAGGGCCGATGAAGCCGCCGACGAGCTGAACCGCGCCGGCTCGAATTTGGACAAAATCGTGGCCGATCCCGCGCTCGGTCCGGTCGAGAAAGCGCAGAAGATCGCCGAGGTGGTTACTTCACTCGAAGCGCAAACCAGCGGGCTCGTGGCCGCCAACGCGCAACTCAAGAGCGACGCGAAAAAAGCCGCCGAGCTTGCCCGCTATCGCGCGCAACAAGCCAAGGAGGCGTTCGATACCGCGCTCGCGAAAGCGGAAGCGGAACGTGACGCCGCGCGCGACCACGAAGCGAGCGCTGAGCTTGCGCGCTCGCAAGCTGAGGCCGAACGCGATCAGGCCAAGCGCGACAAGGCGACCGCGGACGCCGCGCGCCTGCGCGCGGAGGCCGAGCGAGACAAGGCCCAGCAAGACAAGCTCGCAGCAGAAGCCGCCCGCGCACGCGCGGAAGCCGAACGAGACAAGGCCCAACAAGACCAGACCGCGACCGAAGCCGCGCGCCAGCGCGCGGAAGCCGAGCGAGACAAAGCTCAACAAGACAAGGCCGCCGCGGAAGCGGCCGCCTTTGCTCGCGGCGTCAACGCGGGCGCGACGCGCGGCGCGCCCTCGGGCGCCCCTGCCCCCGCGGGCTCGAACTGAGGACTTTCGCCGGAGTTCGAGTCAGCGGGAATGCGAGTTCTTCCCTGCGCGACTCGCGATCGCGTTTGGATTTCGAAGGCAAACCGGCGCCAGCCTGCTCGCCCGAATTGGGTTGCGGTTTGCTCACGCCGCGACGGGCTGCGCGTTCTGGCGGATGCGGCGTCCGCGACGCCGAAGGCTGGGACGGCGTGCGCGCGGCTCAGTGACCATCAAAACAAGAAAGTCGACCGCGCGCCTGCGCGGGCGGTCTGCTCCTGCGTCACAGCTGGCGTGGGATGTTGCGCGGTGTTGCGTGCGGGCGGGGCGCGGCTTTGAGCGTGAATTTTTGGCTGACGAGCACGAGCTCGTCGCGATCGTGGGTGACGAAATCCAACGTCGGGTTTTGCGGCAATAGGCCGGCGCGGCCAGTGGTGTCGAGCGTGAGCGCGACGGCCTCGTTGCTCGACGCTTGCAGCAGCACGTGCGCGATGCCCGCATCGTCGGTGTGACCGACCACGGTTTTGAGCCGCAAAATCGGGAGATGCGGGCCATTTTCAGCGCGCACGCCGACCACCACGGAGTGCAAGAGCGAGAAGCACTCGGCGTCGAAGCGCACGGGCGTGGAACCGCCCGCCAAGCGTCGTAAACCGATCACGAGCGGGCGCTCCGGAGAAGCATAAGCCGGTGGACATTTCACGCTCAGCGCAGCCTTCTCGCCTTCTTCACCCTGGAGAGTGATGCGCAACGTGCCGTTTTGATCGGTGGTGCCGAGCGTCTGGGTTCCGAGCGCGAGCGTCACGCCTGGAACCGGTGTTTGACCTTCACTGTGCACGCGTACGAGGAGCGGGAACCCGGCCGGGGCGGGCGCACCGGGCTCGCTGCCCTTGACGCTGCAGGAAGCGCCGAGTGCGGCCAAGCACACGCCACACGCCAGCCGAAACGAACCGAAGATTTTCGTGTTGGGGATCATGATCATTGCCGTCGTGTTCGAATGAAGCCTCACGCAGGGCGCGTTCAGGAGCGGGGTTTCCACGGCAAACCCACCGTAACGAGCTTGATTTGCCGTTCGTCGTCGCTGAAATCGAGTGTGAGATACACGCGTTCGTAATCCCAGCGGTCATTTTTGTAGCGGGCGCTCGAACCAGAAGGTGGACCGAGCAGTGACTGCACCGCGCTCCGCGACTGTTCGAACGACAGCCCGTAGGGCAGAGGGCTCGCATATTTGGCGTAGTTTTCGAAACCCGCGCCATGAAAGAAGAGCACCGCGGCCACGCGCTCTCCGGGCTGCACGGCGAACGAGGTCTCGTCACGCAGCTCTTGTGCGGGTTTGAACACGATGTCCAGACCGAGCGCTCGCAGCCGAATGTCGACCGACGTGCGGCCGGGCTTCGGGTCGGGCACGTCGGTCACCGCGAGCTTGCGCAATGCGTCTGCAACGGCCGCGCTCGCGAGCGGTTGTCCGAGCAGGTTGACGAGGTTGGTCGTGAAATCGAGGGGCATGGCGGGATCCTGTTTCGATTTGAATTCACTAGTTTGGTTGGCGGGCGACTACGGGCAGGTGCTCTCGATGATTGAGCTGAAGCCGGCTTTCTCCAATTCGGCTCGGGCTAGGCTCGTCAGCGCTTCATCGTAGTCTGCGTTGGTCTTGTTCTCGATCGGAGCGAGCGCCGCGAGGATTTTGTCCGCGCAGCCGCGCTGGAGATTGCGGCGGTAGGCGGGATCTTTCAAAAGCTCTCGGATTCTGGCGATATCGGCCTTTGCTGCAGCCTGCAGATCTTGGCTATCTTCTTCGGCTTGGGCCACGGTCTGTTGATAGGTTCGAGTGTTACCGTGCAGTTTCCCGGGCTCGACCACGGCAAAGCCCTGGTCTTGCACGCTCGGGCCGAGTTCTTTGAGCGCCTTTTCGGCGGCGGCTTCCAGCTCATCTTCCTCTTCGGGCCTCAGGTCGCGGCATTTATTGGCCATCATTTTTTCGCGCAGCTCGGCCATCAGTTTTTGCGCGCGCCGAACCTGCGCCGCGGTCGAGGGCACGTGATCGCGTTGCATGGTGCCGCTCGGTCGATTCGTCTTCTCTTTCAGGGACCGAAATCCACCGCCGAGATCGTCCTTGTAGGTTCCGGATTCGCCGCAGGTGATCCGGGCCAGGTACTCGATTGGGTCTTCCGGCGGCGGGGGATCCACGGGAGCAACTTCAGGACAGACGTCGCCCGTCGAGTTGCCGTTGTGCACGAGCACGTGATTTTGCCCGACGAAGTAGCTGTGAAATTCCGCGACTTCGAGGTTGTATACCGTCGTCGGCGCCGGCTTTTCGCGGGCGATACTGGCGCTGAGCGACGCTTCCGTGGACCACAACAGCCGCTCACCGGGCGCGTCGCGACCGAGCGCGTCCGCGCGTACCCAGCCGAGTGACTCGACCCAAAAACGGTGACCGGGTGTAACGCGCAAGCGTTCGCTCGGTCGTGCGTTCGAGAACAGCTCGAGATCGACGACCGGCACGCCAGCGGTGACGAAGGTGTTCAGCACCGGGCGCAGCGCACGTTCGCCCGTCGTGACATCGCGCGCCCAGACGCGCTCACCGACCGCGATGCGCTCGATCGGGCGATCGCCGCTCTCGGTTTGGACCAGGGTGCCCGCGGCAAAGCAGTAGTTGGGTTTGACGCACCAACCGGGGAGGGCGTTGTAGTCGACGCCGAGCGAGCTCAACAGGTTTTCGGTGTTGGGCAGCCCTTCGCCCTCGATGTGCTTGGCGTCGGCGACGAGGTCACGTTGGACCGCACTGCCGTATTGCTTGAAGCCGAGTACCCCGACCAGCGCACAAAAACCCGCCACTACCAGGTATTCGACGAACGATTGACCTGCCGTGTCCGCGCGAAAAAACGCGCGCAAGTGCTGCCAGATGGCGCGGTTCGGACTCCGCGACTCGCCCGGTTTACGTTTTTTTTCCTGCTTCATGGCGCGCTCTCGAGTTCGACCGAGGCGATCGAGCTCGCTTCGGCTTGGCCAGCTTCGGTAACGGTGATGTCGGTGTGATCGGATTCACGGGAAATGGAGATGAACGCTTGATAGCCGTCGGGCCGCAGATAGCGGCTGGCGCCGAGTTCACTCAGGTGCGCGCTCTGCCAACCCCGCGCGCTCAGCCACGCGTCGTAAAACTTTTGCGCTTCTGCGACCGATTGTTGAGACCGATAGGCGTGCACTGAAAACGCCGTACCGGGCGCGCTGGCAGCGAGCGTGCGCCGCGCTGACGGCGGGCGGGGGAGCACGGCAGAATCGGCACCCGCGGCGTCGCCGGCCGCCGGAAACAGCGTGCGCAAGTTCAAGCCCGTGTCGGCCCACAGCGTGACCACGCGAGTTTGGTGCTCTGCTGTCGTCTCGGCGAACGAGTAACGCAGGCGCCCGAACTCGGACAGATCGTGAGTCTGATTGAAGCGTCGGAGTGCGCTCAACCAGCCGATTTGCGCCGCTTTCCCGTCAGCCGCGACGAAACACAATACCATCCCGCGCGTACCGTCTTGCTCGCGAAAGATCGCGTGTCCGAGCGGGCCGGGCGGCGCGTGACTCGGGCTCTGCCGCTGGGCGAGCTCCGAGATGGCGCGGCCCGCGAGGCCCGGCCTGCTCTCGCAATGCTGGACCAGGCGATCGAGCACGCTGTCCAGTGGTTCCGGCGAGACGACCAGTGCGTGATGAAAGCGCTCGCCGTTGAGCAACACCGTCTCCGCGCCCGCTGTGAGATCCGCCAAACCGACCAGCTCTTGCCCGAACGCGAAGGCACTCTCGCGCGTTTGCGCATAGAGCGCGCGCGCCGCAAAGCACGAAATGCCGAGTGCCACACAGGCGGAGTAGGCGGCGAGCCGCAGCGCGCGCGCCGAAGGCAGCAAGCGTGCGAGCAGCGCACGCCCTTGATCAATGACCGAATAACGTAGAGAGCTCATCTTTCATCACTCCAAGCACGCGATCGAAATCGCCGTCTTTGACCTCGTCGCCGCAGCTCACGTAGGATTTCGCGCGGAGTTGCCCAACAAATCGTGATTTTGCGCGCGCCCCGCCGCCCGCGCTGACCGAAGCGCGGGCCGTGCCGCTAAACTCCGAGTTGGTGATCGGATTCAGCAGACCTTGCCCGTCACCGCTCGTGCCGCCCGCCTTCTGCACTAGATTGTCGGCGCGCGGGTCGGCTGCGTCGACCTTTGCGGTGTTGTCTTTGCCACGCGCGGACGCTGGATCTTGGTTCGGCCCTTTGCTCGCAAAATTCGCCAAATCGCGGCCGACCCATTCTTGCGGCAGGTTGGCTTTGCAGCCCGCCATGGAGTGCGCGATCACCGAAGCGCGGGCCAGGCGCGAGACACCGAGCTCGGTGACGTACAGCTCGCGCACGTAGCACAGCGTGATCAAGCCGAGGGTGAGCGCCGCGATCACGATCACGGCTTCGACGAAAACCGCGCCGCGCGCGACCCGGCGCACACGGCGCTCTCTGCACACGTCAGTGTATGATGACGTCTTCTTGAACCGCATGGCCCAAATCCTTCAATAAAAGCGCGTTTTCATCGGTGGTCCAGTTGAGCTTCGGCAGCCGGTTGAGCCCTTCACGCAGCAAATCCGCGCCAGCGAGCACGCCCGCTACGTGCTCGATGCTCGGGTTGTTGCCGCTGTCGTAGCGCCGTAGCCGCGCCCGCCAGCGGAAGTGCCACATGGCGTACGCCTCGTCCTTCTTCGAGCCGTTGCACGACTCGGAGGTCCACGCGCCGGCGCAGTCGTAGAAGAACTCCGCTTGAGCAAAGCCGAACGATTCGCTCAACGGGGTCTGACTATTCGCCGCGCGCTTCCACGCGCCGAGCCGCACGCCGACCGGTGCCACTTGCAGGGAAGCGGTGTTACCTTTGGCAGCGGCCAAAAGCTGAGCATCGGCGTTGCCGTTGCGGTAGCTCGCGCTGACCTGCTTCGGTGTCATGCCTTCCGAGCTGGTCTTGGGTGCGGGCTGGGGCGCGCCGGGCTTTGCCTTCATGCTTTGGTCGGATTTGGCGCGCTTGTCTTTCTGACATTTTTTGTCGTCGAACTCGGAGGCCTCCGTTTGCGCGGTCGTCATCTGCACCTGCAAACGCGAGAGCTCCTGCGTTTGCGCGCTGGACAAGTTCTTGTCCGAGCCCCCGCCGCAGGCTGCATGATACGCCGTGCACGTTCGCTGATAGTCGGACTCGGCCGCTTTGGCCTTGCTGGTCAGCGTCCCTTGCTCCTTGCTGCAGCTGTCCTTGGCTGCGGCGTCGAGGTCGCTACTGAAGTCAGGCGGCGTTTGTGCGCCCGTGCCGAGCTCACAAAAATAAGCTCCGCCCTTCTCGATGCCTTTGCCCACCATGCCGTTGAAGCGCGACTTGAGACCGCTTGGAATATGCGTGTGCGCGACCGACTCGACCAACCATTCGATCAACGCGGGGCCGGACTGGCCGGCTTCACGACACAGTTGATCGGCCGTGCCTTCTTCCACCGGCAAGCCCTGGATGAGGTTGCGATTGGCGGCCACCGCTTCGCTGACGACGGGCTTGTACTTTTCGCCTACTTGCACCGAGCCGGCGAGGGCAGCGCCCGGCACGAGCATTTTGATGCCGAGTTGAGCGCGACTGAGCCCTTTCAAGGTGTTGTTGATCGCGGGCCGCGTTTCCGTGATTGCGGTCTGCAGCTCGCTCGCGATATCGAAGCAGGTCGGCGCAAATGCGTCGAAAGGCGGCGGCAAAAACGCGCAGATGCCGCCCACTACAAAGGCTGCCGATTGCGCGGCCTTCATCGCCACACGCACCCCGAGCACGCAGGCCATGAGCAAATTAAGCAGCACGATCAAGTTCATGCCGCGCGCGTGCAGCGTGGCCGCGCTGAAGGCCACGGCATCCGCGCCCTCTTGCAAGCGCTCGCGATACACGATGGCATCGCCGATACCGATCAGATACCAGAGCACGCCGGCCATGCAGGCGCAGGCAAAGACCCCGAGCACGAGGATCGCGCCACGCTCGTCGCGACGCAGCTCGACCTGCCCTGCCGCACTGCCTGAAGGCGGCGCCAGAGAGCGACCATCAGTAGTCATAGCGGGCTCCTTGATAGGGATAAACGGCTTCCGCCGTGACGGTGCGCATCGGGATCACGATGCGCACGGCGTCCGTGGCGTGCGTAAAATTGAAGGAGAGCGGGCAGGCAATGCGATTGGCGATGCCGATGCGGCACTCCGCGTCCACCTCCACGCGCACGCGGATCTTGCTGACTTGTTTGTCGCCCATCGGCGCGAACTGCAGGGAGCCTGTGCGCGCGGGCCCCCCGGGGCGTTCCTCCGGCGGAAACGCGACCTCGACGCGGTGCACGTAGCCATTCAGGATCAACGGAGCGAGCGTGAGCAGCGCCGCGTTGCGCACTACTTGGTAGTGCTCGCTACCTTTGACGGTGAGCGTATTGGGGCGCTCTCCGTGATAACGGCGCGGGTCGTCACCGATGACCACGGCTGCCGCGCGCGCGGCGTTGGTGGCGGCGTGCTCCGTGATCAGGCGCACCGCAAACAGCAGCGCCAACTGCACCAAGCACAAGAAGAAGGTGTACACGGGGAGAAACGCGACCAAAAATTCGACGAACACCACGCCCCGCCGATCGCCGCAAACGCCTGACGGACGGCGCGAGCGGAGCGAGCGCGTGAGTTCGAGTGCTACCTCTGAGTGGTTCATGATTGGGCTCCGCGCCTCGCAGCGCTGACGGACGGAGTCGCACTCTGCAATTGCCGTGCGCAGCGCCGCGCACGAATGCATACGAGAGCCAGAGCGGCAAAGCCCAGTGATTCATTGTTTGCCGGGCAGACGGCAAGCGTGCGGCCAGAGCCGAGCTGCCGGATCTTGCAACCAAGGACGACAACCGGCGGTTGCAACGCATGCGTTGGTTGCCGACAAACGCGGACATTTCACGGGAGAACCGGCGCTACGCGGCCCAGCCACGGCCAGCTGGGACAGGCGGTCGGCACTGGCCTGGCTATTGCAAACCCTCCCTTCGCGCTTGGACGACCTCCTCAGGAGCTCATCAATGCTGATTCGCATTCACCGCCGCTTCACTCCACTGCTACTCACTCCCAAGCTAGCGCTCTTGGCTCGGAGCTCCGTCGCAGTTCAGCGACGCCGGTTGCCCACGCTGTTGGCGGACGCGCGCGGCGCGGTCATGGTCGAATACACGATTTTGATCGGAACGCTCGCGCTCGCCGGAATCATCGGGCTGATCGCGGTCGGCATCGCCGTGCTGAACAGCTTCTCGTTCGTGCGTGGACTGCTGCTCGGCGCCGCGCCCTGAGCAGCGAGACTCGAGACTTGCTCCAGTTCTGTCCTCGCTTCGAGGAAAACCCTGAACACAAAGAAAAGGAAGAAGACATGTCCATTGCAACCACTCAATCTGCACCTCTGCCGGGGCTCGCTGGCAAGCGACCCACACCGGCGACCCGCGCCACTCGATTGCTGCGCGATCAGCGGGGCGCAAGTCTGATCGAATACGTGCTCTTAGTCGGCGTGGTCGCACTCTTGGCCGTCGCCGGATTCAAGATTTTCGGCAAAGCCGTGAACGACAAGATCAGCGACCAAGCCAAAGCGGTTGGAACCGTGAACGGCACGATCGCCCCCTGATCGCCAGCCAGCCGAACCCGGAGACTGACCATGATCGCGTTCCTACTCATCACCCTCACTGTCGGCGCGCTCGCCGCGGTCTGGGACTACAGAACCGGTTTGATCCCCAATCTGCTCACTCTGGGCGCGATCGTGGTCGGCTTCTTCGGGCATTGGGCTCACGGCTGGTACAGCGCGGGTTGGCAGGCTGGTTTGTCTGAAGCAGGGCTCGCCCTGCTCGGCCTACTGTGCTGCTCGCTCGCGCCTGGGTTCATGTACTGGAAGGGCGGCATGGGCGGCGGCGATGTGAAGCTGTTTGCCGCGATTGGGGCGCTCTGCCAGCCGCTGCTCGGTATCGAGATTCAAATGTATGGGTTGGTCGTGGCAGCGCTCGTTGCACCAGCGCGGCTGGCCTACGAAGGCAAGCTCTTCAGCGTGCTGTCCGGCACCTTGGCCGTCGCCCTCAACCCGCTCTTACCGCCGGCGCGTCGGCGTTCGCTGCCGGCCGAGGCGCTGACGCCATTCCGACTCGGCCCGGCCATCTTCGCGGGCGTGCTCATCTCGCTATTGCTGCGCAGCTACGCCGCTCTGCCCGGCTAATTCGCGCGCAGTTTTCCGGAATTTTCGGCTGCGGAATCGCCCCTGCCACTGAAGAGAGTGTGAGTCATGAAACTGCATCCCACATCCCTTGGTCTCGCGTTGGCCGTGCTCGGCATCGGCCTGCAGAGTTTGTACATGCGCCACTTCGAGCAAGAAGCTTCGGGTGGCGCCAAAGTCGACCTGCTGGTCGCCGCACAGCCGATCGAGCGCGGCAAGCCGATTAGCGCAGACATGCTGTCCACCCGCTCGGTGCCCCGCGCGTACGTGGACGATCGCGCGATCCGCGTTGCGGATCAGGAAAAGGTCGTCGGTTTGCTGGCCGCGTCCAAGGTCCCCGCGCTGCAAACCTTGGCCTGGACCGATTTGATCGCCACCACTGACGACGAACGCGATTTGAGCGCGCTCGTTCAACCGGGCAGCCGCGCGCTCCCGATTCGCGTCACCTTCGAAGATTCGTTGCAGTTGATTCACCCCGGCGACTTCGTGGATGTGCTCGGCATCGACGGCGACGGGCGTGAGGCCAGCGTGCTGCTGCAGCGGGTGCTGGTATTGGCAACGGGTCTCGAAACGACGATTGAACGCGGAGCTGACAAGAAGGGTAACCCGCGCGCGAGCCTGCTCACCGTCAGCGTGAGCCTGCAGGAAGCGCAGCTCTTGAGCTTGGCTCAGGCCGTCGGCCGGCTCACGGTGGTGGTGCGCAATGCGCGCGATCCGCGCGTGCTCGAGTCGCCGCCCGACGTGAGCCGCAGTGAGCTGTTCGACGCCACGGCGCGTCAGTCCGTGCAGCGCGAAAATCGGCGTCCCATTCACTTGGCCACGGCAGGCTTGCCATGACTTCGCTCCGTAAACGCGCAGCGCTCCTCGGCCTGGCGCTACTCTGTGCCCCCGGTCGAGCCGCCGCGCAAAACCCCAAGCACCCCGCCCCCGTCGAAGCGAACCAGGACATCAGCCTCGCAGTCGGCGAAACGCGCACCATCTCGGCACGCGACGTGCGCAACTACTCCGAAGGCGTCACGGGCATCGTCGATATCAAGCTCACCTCCGACGCGAATCAGTTCGTGATCGTAGGCCGAAAGCCCGGCTCGACCACCCTGCTTTTGATCAAGAACGACGGCTCGCAAAACACGATCAACATCAACGTGTTTGCCAGGCCCCCGGCGGTGGTCGAAAAGGAGCTTTCATCGCTGCTCGCCGGACTGAACGTGCAACCGCGCCGCATCGGCTCGCAGATCGTGCTCGACGGCTCGGTTTCCACCGAAGCCGACTTGAAGCGCGTGGAGCAGATCGCCGGCTTGTACGCGGATCAGGTCACCTCTCTCGTCCAACTCGGGCAATCCGGCGGTGCCATGCCCGGGGGCACCGGTCAGGGGCGGATCCTGATTCGGATCGATTTCTACTTCGTGCAATACGACAAGAACTCGAGCTACGGCGTGGGCATTGGTTGGCCGGAGACGGTGGGCAGCACCGGCGCGCTGAACGCATCGTACGATTTTTTGTCTTCGGCGGGGCGCTCGGCAACTGCAACGGTCACGGCCCAACCCTTACCGCGGCTCGACATCGCTTCGCGGCGCGGTTGGGCCAAGGTGCTGAAGCAAGCGACGGTGATCACGAACAACGACGCCGAAGCCAACTTCTCGAACGGCGGAGAGCAGAATTTCGCGGTCAACACCGGGCTCACCATCGGCGTGCAACGCATTCCGTTCGGCACCGAGGTCACGGTGCTGCCGCACTACAATCCCGAAACCCGCGAGCTGGGTCTGAAGCTCTTGGCCGACGTGAGCGATCTCACGGCGGCCGTGAACGGCACCGCACTGCCCGGGCGCTCCACTTCCAAGCTGACGACCAACGTGAACCTCAAGCTCGGTCAGTCGCTCGTGCTCTCGGGCATTCGCACGCAATCTTTGACGCATAGTGTCTCGGGCCTGCCGGTGCTCAGTGAAATCCCGATTTTGGGCCTGCTTTTCGGCTCGCACTCGCAATCGAAGCTCGAGACCGAAGGCGCGATCTTCGTCGTGCCGAGCGTGATTCAGGCGGCGCCCACTCAAGCCAGCGAGCTCGTGAATCTCGCGCTCGAAAAGTTCAAGGCCTACGACGGCGATATCGCGCACGTCCGCGCGTACGACAAAAGCCCCGGCGGCAGCGCAAGCGTACCGCGCTGAGTGACGACCGCGGAGATGCCCATGAACCTGCAAGTCTCAATCAGCCACGACCAGCATCACGAACGCCGCGCGCTCGGCGCGCTGCACTCGATCACGATCGGCCGGGACACGGATTGTACGATCACCTTGGATAGCGCGCTCGTTTCGCGGCGCCACGTGACTTTGGCGATCGCCGGCAGCGTGATGCGCGTGCAGGATTCGTCGCGAAACGGCACCCTGGCCGGCGCGCTCTTCCTCAATCACTCCGAGCGCGAGGTCCCGCTCGAAACGCCACTCGTGATTGGCCAATTTACCGTATCGCTCAGTGCGAGCGCAGCAGAGCCTTGCGAGCCGATTGCGGCCCAAGAGAAAGTCCCGGCGGCTCGCCTCGCTGAGCCCGCGATCGGTGAGCTCGCTCCGCCCGCACCGCCCATCGCGGGCAGTACGGAAAGTGCGCCGCCGAGCGCGCGCGAAAGCGGCGCCCGCGAGCGCGCCCGTGAGGTAGCCGCCGAGGCGACCCAGCGCGACGCAATCTCGCTCCGGCGCGAGATTCATCGCCTGCTGCTCGAGCACTTGGATCTGGCAAAGGTGCACGCGCGCGGCCTGGAAGATCCGTCGCTTCGACCCAAAGTGCTGACGGCGCTGCGCCAAATCGTGGAGACGCTGGGCGAGCGCATTCCGCCCGAGCTCAACCGAGACGCCTTGGTCGGTGAAATGGCCGACGAAGCGCTCGGGCTCGGCCCGCTGGAAAATTTGCTCAGCGATCCCTCGATCAACGAAATCATGGTCGTCGATCCGGACACGATTTACGTGGAGCGGCGCGGAAAGCTCGTGCGTTCCCGGGTCGGCTTCACCGACGACGAACGGGTGCGCGCGGTGATCGAGCGCATCGTCACGCCGCTCGGGCGCCGCATCGACGAATCGTCGCCGATCGTCGACGCGCGCCTCAGCGACGGCTCGCGCGTGAATGCGGTGGTAAAACCGCTGGCCCTGCGCGGCTCGGCGATCACCATCCGCAAGTTCGCCAAATCGCCGCTCACCTTGGACAAGCTGATCGAGCTTGGCGCGTTGAGCCCCGCGATGGCGCGATTCTTGGTTCGCTCGGTCAAGGCCAAGAAGAACTTGGTGATCGCGGGTGGGACGGGCAGCGGCAAGACCACGTTGCTCAACGTGCTCTCGCAGGCCATCCCGAGTGACGAGCGCATCGTGACGATCGAGGACGCCGCTGAGCTGCAACTCGCACAGCCGCACGTGGTCTCTCTCGAGACTCGCCCGCCGAACATGGAGGGTAAGGGCGAGTATTCGATTCGCGATCTGGTAAAAAACGCGCTCCGCATGCGTCCCGATCGCATCGTGGTCGGCGAATGCCGCGGCGGTGAAGCGCTGGACATGCTGCAAGCCATGAACACGGGCCACGACGGCTCGCTCACGACCACGCACGCCAACTCGCCGCGCGAAGCCATTGCACGGCTCGAGACCCTGGTACTCATGGCCGGGCTCGAGCTGCCCGTTCGGGCGATTCGCGAACAACTCGCGGGCGCCGTGCATGTTTTGGTGCAGCAATCCCGCCTCGCGGACGGCAGCCGCAAAGTGACGGCGATCAGCGAAGTCACCGGCCTGAACGACGACGGCGAGGTCGAGCTCGTGCCGATCTTCAGGTACTTGCAGAGCGGAACCGGCGCGAACGGTGAGGCCATTGGTGAGTTTCTGGCCACCGGCTTCCTGCCCACGTTCCTCGAACAATTCTGCGTGCTCGGGCTGATTCGACCCGGGGAGCAATTTCTATGAGCTCACTGGTCGCGCTCAAGTATGCCGGCGGCGCGCTGGTCGCGCTCGGCCTGGGCCTCTCGCTGCGTGCCGCACTGAGCGGCGAAACGCCGCTCACGCGCGGCTATCGCCGCTACACCGCACAGCTCGATCGCTCGCTGCATCTGCTATTTCTCGAGCGTCGCGGCAACACCATTGCCGTGACCCAGCTAGTGCTGGTGCTGTTTTTCGCCGTGGCGGGCGTGTGGCTCGATGGGCTGTACTTTGCCTGCTCCGTGCTCTCGCTGGTCGCGCCGCACCTCTGGCTCGCGCGGCAGCGCCGTAAGCACGTGCAGCGCTTGGAAGCGCAGATCGACGCCTTGATGATCGGCCTGGCCAATGCGTTGAAGACCGTGCCGAGCCCCGCGGCTGCGCTCGCGCAGGTAGTGGTCGTCTTGCCGCAGCCGATGAATCTGGAAATCGACCGCGTTCTGCGGGAAATGCGCGTCGGCGGCACGCTCGAGCAGGGCTTGCTCAACCTGTCTGCACGCGTGAAAAGCCCGGATCTCGACGCCGCGCTCTCCGCACTGCAAATCGGGCTTCAGGTGGGCGGGAACCTGCCGCAGGTGCTCGAGAGCACGGGCGCCACCGTGCGTGAAATGAATCGCCTGGAGGGCGTGGTTCGGACCAAAACTTCGGAAGGCCGCGCGCAGCTGTGGGTGCTCGGAGTATTCCCATTCGCGATTTGCTTGGCGCTGAAGACCGTGGACCCGGCTTACTTCGTGCCGCTACAAACGACCACGGTCGGCACGCTCGTGACCACGCTGGCGGTGTTGCTCTGGCTCGCCGCGCTGGCGACGGCGCGCAAGATCATCAAGGTGGAGATATGACTTACAGTCACTCGTTGGTGTTCAAGGCGCTCTCACTGCTCACGTTCGCTTCGGGCGTGTTCTGGCTCACGTTCCTGGCCGCGTCCGCGGGTCCGAGCGAGCGCTCGAGGCTGGGCTTGCGCGGCTTGAAGCGACAACGAGCAATCGAGACCGTCCTTGCCTGGAGCGTCCTCGAGCCCATCGTGCGCTGGATCGGCGCGCGCCTGACCGGCCTGGTCTCGGATGATTTTCGGCGCCGGGCGAACCACAAGATCTCCTTGGCCGGTGATTTTTTGGGGCTTTTGCCGGAAGAAGCCGTCGCGCTCAGCTTACTGTCGACGCTCGGTGGGCTGGGGCTGGGCTTAGCGCTGGCCGCGCTCTCGGACATGGGCAACGTGGTCGTGATCGCGAGCACGCTATTGGGCGCCGCGCTGCCGTACTTTCGCATCGGCAGCACCGCTGCCGAGCGGCTCAAGTCGATCAACCGCCGCTTACCGCACGCAATCGACCTCTTGGCGTTGTCGATGAGCGCGGGGTTGGATTTTCCAGGGGCATTGCGCCAAGTGGTGGAAAAATCGAGCAGCCCAAACGAGCCGTTGATCGAAGAGTTCACGCTCATTCTGCAAGGGCTGCAGCTCGGTCGAACCCGACGCCAAGCGCTCGAGGAATTCGCGGAGCGAGCTCCGGCCGACGCGGTCGTCGAATTCGTGGGCGCGGTGGTGCAAGCCGAACTGCGGGGTAATCCTCTGGTGGACGTGCTGCGCATTCAGGCCGAGGTCTCGCGGCGCAAGCGCACCGTGCGTGCAGAAGAGTCTGCATCCAAGGCCGGCGTCGCCATGGCAGGCCCACTGATGTTGGTATTTTTGACCATTTTATTGCTGATCGTCGGACCGATCGTGATGCGGCTGCAGAGCTCGGGAGTTTGAGCGTGAAAAAATCCCCGACCAAGCCGGTACGACGGGCCGCGAACGAGCAGCGAGGCAGGAGCGAAACATGGGCATGATTCGAGTCGAGAAACGCTGGCCGAACGGACAGCGAGAGATTACCGAAGTCGAGGGCCAGCGCGCGCTGATCGGCAGCGCTTCACACTGCGACGTCCGGTTACCGATGGACCAAGCAGCCGAAGAGCAAGTGTTGCTATACGTCCTCGGCCCGACGCTACGCGCCGAGGTTCGCGCGGACAGTCCGCTCGTCACCGTCAACGGTGAACCGCTGACGGCGAGCGCGCTCACGCCGGATTCGGTGCTCGCGATCGGCGCGTTCCGGCTGTTCGTGAACTTCGTCCCTGATGCGCTCGAGGGCCCGCGGCTCACCCCGCAGCAGAAGCACGGAAATCCACTGCTCGCGGGCTTGCTTTTGCCGATCTTCGGCGCGCTCGCGTATCTCTTGTGGTGGGACAAAGCGCCGAAATTTACCGAACCGCCGGCAGAGGCGCCCGCGCTCTTTGCCGACGCGGCCGTGAGCTGCCCGCAACAAACGCCGCCCCAGGCACTGGCGTTCGCCGACGAACAGGCCGAAATCGCGGAGGGCAAGCGGGAACGCATGCCGTTCGCAGTCGAAGACGGCGTCGCCGCGGTCGGGCTCTACCGCTTGGCTGCAGCGTGTTACAAGCAAGCCGAGAACGCCGGCCGCGAGCAAGAGGCGCGCAGCGCGGCCGAGTCACTCGAGCGCGATCTCAACAACGACTTTCGCGCCCGTCGCTTGCGCCTTGCGCATCTACTCGCCGTCGAAGATTACGCGCTCGCGGTCAAAGACGTAGTCGTGCTCCGCGCGCTCGCAGCGGCGCGCAAGGGCCGCTACTTCGAGTGGCTGTCCGTCGTCACTGAACAACTCAAAGCCAAGGGATTTCAGCCATGATTCGCTCGAGCTATTGCGGACGTTGTCTGCTGCTGCTTTCTCTGCTCAGCGCAGGTTGTGCGAGCGGCGCGCTCAGCCAGCAGCGAGAACAGCAAATCCTGGCCGATGAATCGACCCTGAAGGAGCTGATGGCGCGCGGTGACGCCTCCGCGGCCGTGGGTGACATGACGCGGGCAGAGCAATACTTCGTCGCGGCGCTGAAGGCTGGTGGAAACGAGCGAGCATTGGTCCAGCGCCTGCTCGTCGTGTGCGTCGCGGACCAACGCTATCCGGTGGCGGCCGAATACGTCGAGCAGTACCTGCACCGCCACCCGCTCGACACGGATTTGCGGTTTGCCGCAGCGTCGTTGCAAGCCGCAATCGGCGATGCTCCGCGCGCCCGCGCACTGTTCGAATCGGTGATCCAAGATCGCCCGCAATGGGCCGAAGCGCACTACGCGCTCGCCAGCGTGCTGCGTGAAGAAGGCGAACCGGACGCAGTCGCCGATCCGCAAGATCTCGAGTACCTGAAACTCAGCCCTCGCGGTCCGCTCGCAGAAATGGCGCGCGCGCGCCTGTCACACCGAGGCACGCCATGATTTCCAAGCACATCTTCGAGCAGACGGTTTTGCAGTTTTTCGCGCCAATCACGCCGTTTTTGGACGACCCAACCGTCAGCGAAGTGATGATCAATGGGCCGGATCAGATCTACATCGAGCGGCGCGGCGTACTGGAGCTCACCTCGGCGCGCTTTGCCACGCGCGAGGCGTTGCTCGCCGCGCTGCGCAACCTCTCGCAATACGTCGGCAAATACGTGAGCGAGGACCATCCGATCTTGGAGGGGCGCTTTCCGGACGGCTCGCGCGTCGAGGCGCTACTCCCGCCGGTGGCTCCAGATGGCCCGCACGTGTCGATTCGCCGGTTTTTCAAGGAGACATTGACCGTGGAGCGATTGGTCGAATTCGATTCGCTGACGCGCTTGGCCGCGCAATCGCTGCAGGCGATGATGGCCGCCAAGCTCAACATTTTGATCGCCGGCGGCACCGGTAGCGGCAAAACCTCGATGCTCAACGCGCTCTCGAGCTTCATTCCGGACGGTGAGCGCGTGGTGGTGATCGAAGATTCGCGCGAAATCCAATTCCAAAAGCCGCACGTGGTTCAGCTCGAGGCGCGACCGGCGGGTGCCAAAGGGCGCGGCGCAGTCAGCATTCGCGAGCTATTCCGCGCCACGCTGCGCATGCGCCCGGATCGGGTGATCGTCGGCGAAATTCGCGGTGGGGAGGCCTTGGATATCGTGCAAGCAATGACCAGCGGACACGGCGGTTGCATGGGCACCCTGCACGCGAGCCATCCCAAAGAGACCCTCAGCCGACTCGAGACCATGGCCATGATGAGCGAGCTCGAAATGCCTCTTGGCGCACTCCGCGCGCAAATTGGTGCAGGCGTTCAGCTTTTGGTTCAGGTAGCGCGCTTGCAAGACGGCAGTCGCAAGGTCACGCACATCAGCGAGGTACAAGGGTTCGATTTGCAAGCTCAGAAGTACACGGTGACCGATCTCTTCCTCAGAAAATATCACGGTCTCGACGATCGCGGGCGCATGCAGAGTGAGCTGTGCCCAACCGGAATCTTGCCCAGCTTTCTGCCGCAACTCGAAGAGCACGGCGTGAGCTTGCCCGAAGCCGTGCTCGAAGTCGCGCGCGCTACCGACGAAGGCACCCTGAAGCACTGAGGAGCCGACCATGAATCCCCGCATCGCGCAGATTGCGCTCAGTCTCAGCTCCGGAAAAGGCTCGCACTCGAGCGTCGTTTTCAGCCAAGGCAGCCCCACGGCGCCGTTTTCCGTGGGCAGCCACGGCGATTGGCGAGTGCAGGCGCGCGGCGTCGAAGCGATTCACCTCTACCTGTGTTTCGACGGCGAACGGGCGTACGTCGCGGCCGCCTCCGACCAAGCACGGGTGTTCGTGCCGGGCGCGCAGGTGGGCTGTAGCTGGGTGCCGCTGGTCGTGCCCTCTCGCCTGTGGTTCGGCACGGCTTGCATCGTGATCCAAGCGCAAGCTTCGGACGGGCGCGGCGCGACGAGCGCGCGACCGTTGCGCGTATTTGCGGCAGGTACGGTAAAGCTGCCCGATTTTTCACAGACGGGTGAGCCCCAAACTCGCATCTTGGATTTGACGGCCGCCGGGTTGCGAAAGACGCAGCGCTTCGAAGCGCCGGAAAGCATGCTCGCGCTCTTGCGAGAAGCGGGCGCAGAGTCGCAAAGTATCCCGTCACCAACCCCCACGGCGAAAACAGAAGCGACGGCGCACAGCAACCCTACTCCACCGATCGCAGAGCTCCCGGAGCGCGTGAAGCCAGCGTCGAGCCGACCCGGGCACGCCACCGCCGTGCTCGACCTGGCGGCAGCGAGCAGCCTTCCGAGCTTCGAGCCCGTTCCAGTCGGCACGACCACGGTCATCTTTTCGAGTCCGACCGCTCCGGCCGCTGCGCTCACGTCGACGCTCTACGACGGCGGCAGGCTTCGAGACTACGCGGCGCGCCTGGCCGCGAACGCGCCTCCGTCAAGCGCAACGACCGCGCCACCGCACGTCGACGCGAGCTCACGTGCGGAGGCCGCGGCGAGCTCGCAGCCGCCCGTGGTGCTCTCTCCGCGCAGCTCGAAAGCAAAGCCTGGGCGCCTCGCGCTCGCGCTGCGAGTCGCCGGGCTGTGCTTGGCTCTCCTGGCAGTCGCCGGCGTGTGGAGTCGACAGCAGAGCGCGCGGGCGAATCCTAGCGTCTCCGCGGCGGCAGGCGGCGGGGCCCGGCTCGCCCCAGCCGCGCCCGCTGCAGCCGCGCAGCCGGCGCCGCCCAGCGCACCGCTCCCGCACGCCCAAGCTACAGTGCCCGGGGCGGCGCCGCCTTCCGCAGTACCAGCGCCCAGCGCGCACACACTCGCCGCTGCGCACAGCGACCTTTCCGCTGCGCCGTCTGCGGCATCCCCGTCATCTTCGTCCAATGCAGCGCAGCCTAACGCGTCAGCCGAAGCGGCGATCGCGGCCGACAAGGCCGACCTGGCCAGCACCGAACACGCGGCGTACGCAGCCGCATTCAGCGGCAACGACAGCTCGGCCGCCGCGCTGTACGCGAAGCTGGCCGCGGACTCGCATAGCCGCACGTTCGAGCTCGCCGCGCGGCTCGCGCGCGAGGGCCGCATCCGCAAACCCTAAGGACCCTTCGAATGGCAAGATCGATCGCCCCCGAGCGTCGAGCTTCGGCCGCGCCGCTATTCGAGCCCGTGCTTGCGCATCAACTTTTGGATCATTTGCCGGGACACTTCGGAGAGCGCGGCCGCGCGGGTGACACTGCCGCCCGCGCGCGCCAGCAAGCCTTCCAAGTACGCGCGCTCGAAGGCATCGCTCGCTTCACGGCGCGCGATGCGCAAAGGTTGGATATTGCCAGGGTCGGCGCTCGGCGGGCGCGACTCACGCACCGGTGCTTGCGCGAAATTTTCCGCGAGCACACGCTCCGGGGTCACGATGAAGCGCTGCACGGCATTCCACAACTCCCGCACGTTGCCCGGCCAGCGATGGGCATTGAACATCGCCCACACCTGCGGCGGAATGTCGGCGACGCTCCGCTTCGGCTTGGTGCGCGTCAAGAAGTGCTCGACCAAAAACGGTAGATCTTCCATACGGTCGCGCAGCGGCGGCACGCGCACGTGGGCTGCGGCCAGGCGAAAATACAGGTCTTCCCGGAAATTCCCGCGCTCCACTTCCGCGGCCAAGTTGCGGTTCGTGGCCGCGATCAGCCGCACATCGACGGGGATCGTGCGCTGAGAGCCGAGCCGCCGCACCTCGCGTCGTTCGAGCACGCGGAGCAGTTTGGGCTGCAAATCTTTCGGTAATTCGCCGAGTTCATCCAGAAAAATGCTGCCACCGTCGGCTTGCTCGAACACGCCCGGACGAGCCGCGACCGCGCCGGTGAACGCGCCGCGCTCGTGGCCGAACAGCTCGCTCTCCGCCAGAGTCGGCGCGACCGCGCTGCAGTCGAACACGACGAACGGCCCGTCTGCGCGCAAGCTCGC
>Ga0068855_100002655_pt1 | contig 22029 bp, 21 predicted proteins | sample KBSCornC52_FD_66592 | JGI IMG/M metagenome (GOLD analysis project Ga0068855, IMG submission 66592) | Corn rhizosphere microbial communities from Kellogg Biological Station, Michigan, USA - KBS Corn C5-2 | ecosystem: Host-associated > Plants > Roots > Rhizosphere > Soil ...
GCGCGACTTCATTTGAAGCCGCCTCACAAAGGGAGCGAAAGGATAGGTTCGACGTTGTTGCCAGCAGCTACATGCTACCGGCTACAAAAGCTACGAACTGCTTCACCCCGTGCCCGATCACAGAAACGAGAGATTCGAATGCCTGAAGTTGTCGATGCAAAGCCCCGTGAGGGCAAGTTCAACAAAAATGCCGCGCGCCGCGTCCGTGCCGCCGGGAAAATCCCTGCCGTCCTCTATGGAGCAGGTCACGATGCCATTGCCGTTGAAGTCGATCCCAAGCAAATCACCCGGATCCTCTTCTCAGAAACCGGCCACAACACCATCTTCGATGTGCAGGTCGGCGGAGTTCAATCTGCCAAGGCCATGATCGTCGACTGGCAGCGCGAGCCCATCAAGGACCAGCTGATTCACATCGACATGAAGCGCATCGCCCTCGACAAGCTCCTGCGCGTCAGCGTTCGAGTCAAACTGCTCGGTGTTCCCGCCGGCGTCAAGACCGAAGGTGGCATCCTCGACCAGGTCATGCGCGAAGTCGAAATCGAATGTCTGCCAGCCGACATCCCCAATCACATCGATGTCGACGTCACTGGACTCGCCTTACATGGCGTGCTCCGCGTCAGCGACCTTCCGCACAGCGACAAGATCAAGTACCTGACCAACGAAGACGCGACCGTGGCGCACGTTGTTACCATCCGCGAAGAAGTCGTCGCAGCTCCTGCCGAAGGTGAGGCAGCAGCAGTCGGAGAAGCCGGTGCTACACCTGCCGAACCCGAAGTAGCGAAGAAGGGCAAGACCGAAACGGCAGCAGAACCCGCTGCCCCGGCCAAGAAGTAAGCATTGGACGAAGTGCTCGAGAACGAAAACAGGCGCGGGCCCTTCCTGGTGGTTGGGCTCGGCAATCCCGGACTCGAGTACTTATGGACGCCGCATAACGCGGGGTTTATGGCAATCGACCGCATCGCAGGGCAAGAGGGCGTTGTGGTTCAGAACCGGCGATGCCGGGCCGTTACTGCAACCTGCCGTTTGGCAGGACGCGAAACGATCCTGGCCAAGCCGGAGACATTTATGAATCTCAGCGGTGCTGCAGTTGCCGCTCTGATTCATGAGTTCGAGGTGAATCCGGCACGAGACCTCCTCGTCATTTATGACGAGCTGGACCTGGTGCTGGGGACATTCAAGATCAGGGAGCGCGGATCGCCCGCGGGACACAACGGAGCCCGCAGCGTGACCAACGCTCTGGGCAGCCAGGAATGGCTGAGATTGCGCATCGGAGTTGGACTCGATTTGCCGCCTGAAGCCAAAGAGGCTGGCAGCAAACGGCCCGGCAGAGATTATCTGCTCTCGCCGATGCGTAAGGGGGATCTGGCCAAACTGGATGAGGTGCTCGACAAGGTGGCAACTGCCACACGACGCATCATCCAGGAAGGACCGGGACCCGCGATGAACGAGTTTAACCGCCGCGAGTAAAACAACCCGGCGGAGGGAAAAAGAAGAGGGTAGGGAACAGAGACGAGGGAGACGACAACGCTCCCGCTGTGAACTGCAAACTCTGAATTACGAACTGTCGTGCCAGGGCAACGTGCCCCGGCGGAAAAGGAAAACGGATGTCTCGTTTGTATGAAGTAATGTTTATCGTTCGGCCCGATGCGGTCGATGAAGATGTCGACAAGCTAATCGCGGGCTTCACCACCAATGTCACCAACGGTGGCGGCGTGGTGAAGAACGTCGAGAAGATGGGCCGCCGCAAGCTCGCCTACCTTGTACGCAAGTTCAATGACGGCAATTACATCTTGATGACCGTCGAGGCCGGTGGCCCAGTCATCCTGGAACTCGAGCGCCGTCTCCGCGTTTCTGAGCCGGTGATCAAGTTCATCACCGTGCGCATCGATGAGGAAGAGAAGCGCCTCGCTAAGGTCAAGGCACTTCGGGGCACCCGGCGTAAGGTCAGTGCAGAAGCGCCTGCGGCCCAATCGCCCGCCGCTCATGCGCCTATCGCTGAACCGGCAACGGAAGCCGTCCCGGCAAACGCCGCTGCCAACGCCTAAGCAGCGTTTTGTGACGAGCCTGCCACAGCTTCAGTCGTGCCGCAAGAATCAACAGGGCTTTAGCCCCCGAGAGTAGATGTACCCCACGAGAGTAAAGAGGAAACAACATGTCTGATGAAAACCAGGTAAAAGCCCCCGAGGCAGCCACACCAGCGGCTCAGAGCAGCCCTGCACAAGGTCCTGGCCCCGGCGGTCCCGGCGGTGGTCCGGGCGGTCGCCCCGGCGGACGTCCCGGTGGACCCGGCGGTCGCGGCAAGTTCTTCCGCCGTAAGAAGGTATGCAAGTTCTGCACCGAGAAAATTGACGCCATTCCTTATCGGGATGTCCGTCTGCTGCAAGGCTTTGTGGCTGAACGGGGCAAGATCGTCCCCCGCCGCCTCACGGGTGTCTGCACAACGCACCAGCGTCGCCTCACCCGTGCCATCAAGCAGGCTCGTAACATCGCCTTGCTGCCCTTTGCTACACGGCACTAACTTGCATGCTTCTGGCGCGTCGTTACTAATGACGCGTTAGTTGTAGCGCTTGTAACAATTTCGCAGGCGACGCCCGCGCAAGACTCGCGATAGAATCTGGCGCGGCGCAACTGAAGTTGCTCGCCAGTGTCTAACACAACGGACGGACGGCACCTCGTTTGGCTGCCCGTAAATCTGGAGAGTTTCAAATGGAAGTAATTCTGAAAGAAGACGTAGCCAATCTCGGCCATCGCGGCGATGTCGTGAAGGTTGCCGACGGCTACGGCCGCAATTTCCTTCTTCCCCGCAAGCTGGCCCTGCAGGCAACACTGGCCAATAAGGCCGTCATTGAGCAGATGAAATCCGCTGCTGTGCGCCGCTCCGCCGAAGAGAAGGTTCAAGCACAAGAACTGCTCGCAAAGCTCGAACCCATCACCCTCACCTTCACTCGCAAGTCCGGTGAAAACGGCCAGCTCTTCGGCTCGGTCACCTCCGCCGACCTGGCCGGTGAACTTGCCGCTAAGGGCTTCGACATCGACCGCCGGAAGATTCAACTCTCCGAGCCGATCAAGAGCCTCGGTGATTTCACCATCTCTATCAGGTTGCACCGCGAGGTCTCTGCTCACCTCCGCGTACAAGTCGCTGCCGAAGCACACCAGGAAGCTGTTGAGCCCGTCGCCGCGCCCGCAATCGCTGGCTGATCGCAGTCCTGATCAGATGCGCTGACCAGACCGCCTCCCGAAACAGTGGGAGGCGGCGGTGTATCCAGCATCAACGGATTCGTAACACCGTCAAGGTTTGAAGATATCTTTCTCTGATGCGCCCCCGCTTTGTGCAATCAGCTTCTTGAACGCCTTCGTGAACTTCGCCTGAAAGCCCGATCCCTCCGGGATCTTCGCCCACGAGAACAAGATTCGTGCTCGCGTCACCGGAATTGCCGGATCGATGTTGTTGTCCACGTCGTAGCACGTCCGCGCCTTCTTGCCCGCAACCGAAACCACCGTCATCCGCGCCAGCGGCGCGCGCGTCTGCATCGAATCGCTCGCATCGAACACATCCCATGCAATCGTGTTCGCATCCAGCGCGCTCAGAAAGATGTCACAGTGACCATCAGGCTGCTTGATAGTTAGCACCGTCGCTGTCGGATCGATCGAAACCTCAAGGTTGTCGTTCGCTCCGTCGTCTCCGCTGAATTCCAGAAGCGCTCCATGAATGTAGGAGAACAACTCCGCCGAGGTCGGCTCTTTCTTTGTCGCAACTTTGTGGCTCTGCTGCGTTCGCGCTTGTGCTCCGCACGAGGGTACAGTCCATGCCATCGCGACAGCGTAAACCGCTGACGCGAGCGACAGACACGCCCATCTCTCGACCCTGTTCATGAGGCTTTCGCCCCATCATAGGCCAGAACATGTCCCTTTTGACCCCATCCAGCCGCTCTCGGACTCCTGCGGGTAACCTGACTTTCGTTTGCTCGGTCGCCGCTGGAATTCCGCCTGTCCGCCCTCACTTGCTATTGCGGGATAACTCAAGATCCCGCAGCTGCCGGCGGCCCCTCACGATCTCTGTTTCACAGTTGCTCCTCGAATTTCCCTGTATCCCTTGCATTTCAAAGGTGCGAATTCTCCCGGCATAGAGGCAACCCGTGTAAGGGCAACGCAGACCTCCCATTGCTCATCTTTAAGCGTTGTACGTGGAGCTTGCCCCAAACGGAGGATATTTAACTTATGACGATAAAGTGGTTCTCAATTCCTGCCCTCGCTCTCTGCATTGCAGCGCCCGGAACGATAAAGGCCGTCGCGCATGAAGCACAACCAGTTCCCAGCGCTGCTCAATATCAAGACCGCGATCACGACCGGGATCGCGATTGGGACCGCACACCCGACGGCTATCGCGATGCCCAGCGCCAAGGCTTCCATGAAGGCATGGAAGCTGCCCGTCGCGACTACATGAACCGTCGCCACGCCGACGCCGACGATCATGACGTATACAAGCATCCGCCCGTCGACGAACGTGATCGCCGCGAATTCCGGGATGGCTTCAAGGAAGGCTATCGCCGTGCCATGGAGCACATGAGGAATGACCGCAATCGTGACCGCGACGACGATCAGCCCCACTTCTAATCCCAATCACCTCAGAATGCCCGGCGATTTGCCGGGCATTTCTGTGTCCGGCCAAAATCAGGCCTCCACAACAACACTCCCTCGAAGCAAGTGTTCAAACACGAAAGCAAGTCCAAGATTGGCAGGTCTTAGCTCACCGGATTACCATCGCTTGCTGAAGATCAGGGCACACGATTGCAGTCGTCAGTCCTAGAAGGAGAACCCCCGATGAAACTCACTCTGCTTCGCATCGCTGGATTGAGCGGGTGCGCAGTATTTTTTCTGCTCTCTGTACCGCGCGTGAACGCAACCCCCGCATATCATCCCTCTGGCTTCGCCCCTGCAAGCCTCGCCGCAGCCTTCGCGCAAAATCGTGATCGCGATGATTGGGACCGGCCGTCGGACGCATGGAACGACACCCAACGTCGAGGTTTTCACGATGGCATCGAAGGCGCGCGCCGCGATGCAGAAAACCATCGCCAGCCAGACGTGAACAATCGCGATGAGTACCGGAATCCAGATAATGTCCCGCCTCGGATGCGTCGCGCTTACCGCGAGGCGTTCCGTCGCGGTTACGAGCAGGGCATGTCACACTTCATGCGTAGCCCAATGGCAGGGCCTCCTCCAAGGCCACGCGCTTGGGATGCGGTTCCCGATGAATTCGACGTGCTTCGTCGTCAGGGTTTCCACGACGGTATCGAAGGTGCACGCAGGGACTACGGTAATCACCGCCGTCCCGACGTCGACAACCGTGACGAGTATCGCCACCCCAATCTCCCACCGGAACAGCGCGAAGCGTATCGCGAAGGATTCCGTCGTGGATACCAGGTAGGAATGAATCATCTAATGGGTAATCGCTACTAATCCGTAACTCGAAGGCGAAGAGCCCGGAGATTCGCCGGGCTTTTCCTCTTTTCAGATTTCTTTACGCCTCGATTCATCACGCGCGTCCAGCCATAGTCAGTCGCTTCCCCTCGGCGTAGAATTTCTCCACACGCGCCGTGCACTTCCCAGCGCCGCTCCCAAACTTCATTCCCCGAACCCGGAGGGTCCCATGAATCGCAGAAAATTCATATCCAATGCGGCTGCCGGCCTGGGTGCAGCCTGCGTCACCCAAAGCGCATTCGCAGATTTTCTTGAAACATCTCACCGCGCCCAAGCCACCGATACCGTCATACTCGGCAAGACCGGCATCCGCACCAGTCGGCTGGCCATGGGCACCGGCACCATCGGCGCTGGAGGCTCCTCCAACCAGACCCGTGCCGGAAGCCTCACTCAGTTGCTTCGCACCGGCTACGATCGCGGCCTGACTTTCTTCGATACCGCCGATTCCTACGGCTCCCACCCGGAAGTCGCCGAAGCAGTATCCAAGCTCCCGCGGGAGAAAGTCGTCATCATGACCAAATGCGATTCACGCGATCCCAAACAAGCCAAAGCCGACATCGATCGCTATCGCCGCGAACTTAGAACGGACTACATCGACATCTTGCTGATTCACTGCGTTACTGAGGGCGATTGGACCACGCGTTATCGCGGCGTCATGGACGTCTTCTCCGAAGCCAAACAGAAGGGAACTATTCGCACTCACGGCGTCTCATGCCACAGCATCGAAGCGCTCCGAGCCGCCGCCGCTTCACCCTGGGTCGATGTCGATCTCGTACGCCTCAATCCAGTCGGCGCACACATGGATGCGGACCCGCAGACCGTCATCAGTGTCATCAAGCAAATGCGCGCTCAGGGGAAGGGAATTATCGGAATGAAAATCCTCGGGCAGGGTGCCATGCGCAAGCGTCAGGATGAGGCCGTTCGCTTTGCCCTCGGCACCGGCGTGCTCGATGCATTCACCATCGGAGCTGAAAACGACAGCGAACAGTCCGATCTGATCAAGCGAATCGCCGCGGCCTGATCAACCCGGACCAGCAGTCCGTTGAAACCCTCCGAGCCGTCCACCTCGTTGGCTATCGGTCCTTGCGGTAAAGCAGGTCCCGAATCGCTTTGCGCCTCTCGGCGTTAGCCTCGGCCTCCGCCTTCCGCTCCTCTGCGCTCATATGGCCCTTATCTTGCTTGGGCTTGGCTTCGGGATCGCTACACTCTGGACACCGGTTCGCAAACCCCGGCTTATCCGGCTTCAACTCAAATTCCTCTCCACAAACTGCGCATGTTTTGATCGGGAAACTCATCTTTACCATCTTATCGGAACTGAATTTTCTTCTGTGGAAGCCACAGACCGCTCGATGTCGTCCGTAGAAACAAAGGACGCGCGTATTGGATACCATCCAGCATTCCAATCGGCCCCAAATGCTTTTGACCCGATCCGAAATACATGGTTATCCTGTACCCTCACTTTCCCGGAGGTTCAACATGCACTCGCGTCATCCCAAGGTTCTGATCGTCGACGATGACCCAATGCATCTGGAAATCTACGGACTCCTCATGAAACAGGCCGGCTTCGAAGCCCTTCCCGTCCTGGTTCGCTTTACCGGCACCGAAATCCCGCACAAGCAGTCTCTGGGCCTCGTCCTTCTCGATTACCGCCTGAACTCCGCCAAATCCTCTCCGGAATATGCCCAGGAGATCCGCGCCCTGTATCCCCACGTCCCTATACTTGTCCTCTCTGACTTGTGGGCCCTTCCCACCGATATTGCCCCCTTCGTTTCGGGCTTCGTTCGCAAAGGCGAGCCCGCCAAACTCCTCGAGACCGTCGCGCGATACTTCGTCCCGCCACCCGCAAATGACCCGAACTCAGTTCCCGCCACTCTCGAGTAGCCCTTAGCTCCTTTCGAGGCAACCACATACCCACGTTCTGCTTCTAAGTACAAATCTTCCCCTGTCCAACTCTAGGGAGACTCCGTCTTTAGAATGCATTTTGCGCGCACTGCCGTGCTGTTTCTAGCCTTGGCGCCCTGTCTTCACGCTGCCGTTCAACCCACTGACAAACAGGCTCAACAGCTTAAATCCCTTTCGTTGGAGCAACTTGGCAATCTGGAGGTCACCACGCAATCCAAGGAGCCTATCGAAGTCTGGAACACTCCGGCAGCGATATTTGTGCTCACCAGTGAAGACATTCGGCGTTCCGGAGTCACCTCTGTTCCAGACGCCCTCCGCTTGGTTCCTGGTGTCAATGTCTTTCGAGTCAATGGCTCCCGCAATTGGGCTGTCGGCATCCGCGGCCTCGCCGATCAGTTCTCGAAATACGTCCTCGTTCTCATCGACGGTCGCACCGTGTATTCCCCCCTTTTCGGCGGCGTGTGGTGGACGATCAACAACGTCATGCTCGAAGATATCGATCGGATTGAGGTCATTCGCGGACCTGGCGGCACCATCTGGGGAGCCGATGCCGTCAACGGTGTCATCAACATCGTTACCAAACACTCCCAGGAGACCAAGGGCACTCTCATCTCAGCCGGCGCTGGTAATGTCGACCAAAACACTGAAGATCTCCGCTATGGCTCAGAACGCAATGGCTGGACGTGGCGGGGCGACGCCTTTGGGTTCGTTCGCAGCCCCGAATACCACCTCCAGAATCAGCCCAACTACGACTGGTCTCGTGACGGCCAGGTAGGCTTTCGCCTCGACCACAATACCCCCTCTCGCGAATTCACCCTCCAAGGCGATGCCTATTGGGGCAAGTTCGGCGATGCCCAGAGGCTCTCGACCTACGACCCTCCCACCGCATTCATCTCTTACCAGTCCACAAACGTCTCTGGTGGCAATCTCCGCACGCGCTGGCGAAACCGCTTTAGCAATCAATCAGACATCTACCTTCAGGCATTCTGGTCTTACGATCACCGCATCGGATCCAATTTCGGTGAAGATCGCAATACATTCGATATCGACTTTCTCCATCGGCTCTCTGCAACTGCTCATCAGCAGTTCACATACGGGCTCGGAATTCGCCTGAGCCCCAGTACCGTCAACGAGACGATTCCCAGCGGCACCTTCGATCCTCTTGACAAGACCGACAGCATCTACAGCGCATTCCTGCAGGAAGAGTTGCGCCTCGTTCCAGACAAACTCTCTCTTACCATCGGAACAAAGCTCGAGCACAACAACTACACCGGTTTCGAGTACCAGCCAACCGCTCGTCTGCTCTTCAAGCCTAATGACAAGTTCTCGGCTTGGGCCGCCATCTCACGTGCTGTTCGTACCCCCGATCGAGTTGACGAAGACATTCAGGTAGACGTCTTTGCCGTCAGATCGCCTGTCATATTCGCCCGCGTAATCGGAAATCACAACCTCATTGCAGAACGTCTTATCGCCTACGGAGGCGGTTTCCGCACCCTCATTCATCCGCGCTTCTATTTCAGCGCTACAGGGTTCTACAACGCCTATCGAAACCTCATCGCCCAGGGTGGACTCAAGCTGACACCCGCACCCATGCCGCCGTTTCCTCCGGGAACCACCCTCTTCACCCTGCAATTCACAAACGGTATCCATGGCGCCACCGATGGCGCGGAAATCGCTCCCGATTGGCAGGCGACCTCCTTCTGGCGTATTCGCCCTGGCCTTTCCTATCTCAATATCGACCTCAATGACGAGCCAGGTTTCAAAGATACCGTCACCCTGAAGAATCTCCGCGGCTCCAGCCCCACTTACCAGGCCTTCGTCCAATCGGAGATCAACTTACCCCGCCACTTCGAATTTGATCAGTCCTTCCGCTATGTCGACTCTCTTCCCGCACAGTCCGTTCGCGCATACACTACTGCGGATGCCAGAATCGGCTGGAACCCTACGAAGAACCTGTCTCTGTCCTTAACCGGCCAGAATCTTTTCCAGCCGCACCATGCCGAGTTCGGAATCGACCCTCCGCCTGCAGTCCTCATCAAGCGCGGAATCTATGCAAAGCTGGTTTGGAGTTATTGATCTTCAAAGACCGATAGATGCAGCCAACTTCTCCAACCGGGCCGTTGCGATTCAAGAGCGCTCGTGGTGCGCTCGCGATAACCCGCACCGTCGCCGCTGCCATGTTTCTCCTCGGGCTTGCAGTTCCGCCCGCTTCTACCCAGCCTCCAAGACCGAACGAGTATGACGTAAAAGCGACATACCTTCTCGACTTCGGCAAATTCATTCGCTCTTCCAGGACATCTTCGCCGCGCTCCTCATTTGATATCTGCACCCTGGGTCGCGATCCGATGGGCGCGTCTCTCGATGCTCTCGCCGCCAATTCAACCGTCGGCAATCTTCCCGTACGTGTAAATCACGTACCGGATGTCACCAGTGCAAAATCGTGCGCCATCGTATTCATCAGTTCTTCTGAAGGCGATCGCCTGCGCGAAGATCTGGCGATCCTTGGCGACGCCGATATCCTCACCGTCAGCGATGCTCCCGGTTTTCTTGAGCACGGCGGGATGATCCAGTTCGTCCTTGTCTCCCACCACGTTCGCTTCGCCGTAAACCTTGACGCAGTCAATCGCGCCCACATCGTCCTGAGTTCAGAACTGCTCCGAGTCGCTTCGTTCGTCTCCGGCAAAACTCCCACAGGAGAATTGCCATGAAGTTCTGGACCAGTCAATCCATCTCCGACAAGCTCATGCGCATGACGCTCCTCGTCGGCGGACTCTCCCTCGTGCTGGCGTATGTCTCGTTCCTGATCTATGACATCTATAGCCTGCGTCAGCAGCTCATGACCTCGATGGCCACTGAAGCCAATATTGTCGGTGCAAATAGCGTTACGGCCCTCATGTTCGACGATAGGCAGGCCGCTGAGAACACCCTCTCCGCTCTGCGCAACTCTCCCCAGATCCGCGCGGCCGTCATCATCCGCCCTGATGGTACTGAGTTCGCTCGCTACCTGCGCACTCCTTCCACGCAATTCCAACTCAACGAGCACCTCACGCTGAGCGAAACCCAGCACTTCTGGACCAAAGGCCGGGACATTCTTCTCGGCGACCGTATTCGTTTCCAGAGCGGGTGGGTCGGCTCCGTCTACCTCCTCGCCGAAACCGGCGGCATCGCACGTAGTCTCGAGCGATTCGGCCTCATCTCAGCAGGCATGCTCCTCGTCTGCTTCATCATTGCGCTCCTTGCCACCTCCACCATCCGCCATCTGGTCAGCGACCCCCTCACCGATCTCGCCCGAACCGCGCAGATCGTCACGCGCAAACGCGACTACTCCGTCCGCGCCAGGCTGCCATCCTCGAGTGACGAGCTCTCATTCCTCGTCAAATCCTTCAATGAAATGCTCGATCAGATCCAGGAGCGCGATCGTGCCCTGGAGGCTTCACGCGCCGAGCTCGAACTGCGCGTACAGGAACGCACCGCCGAACTCTCGGTCACGAATAAGGAGCTGGAAGCTTTCTCCTACTCCGTCGCCCACGATCTCCGCGGTCCGCTGCAGCATATCAACAACATCGGCTTCCTGCTCCAGCACTCTGCATCCGAAGGCCTCAATGCAGAAGGCCGGATGCTTGTCGATCGCCTTCTTGAAGGTTCTAAGCGCATGTCCCTTCTCATCGACGACCTTCTCAACCTGTCTCGCGCCAGCAGCCACCCGCTGCACCGTCGTCCCATCGACCTCAGTCACATCGTAGATACCGTCATCGCACGTCTCCAAGCCGAAAAAGACGGCCGAAACGTTCGCTTCGTCATTGCTCGCGGCGCACACGTCTTCGCCGATGAAGGGCTCATGCAGGTCGTTCTCGACAACCTCATCGGTAATGCATGGAAGTACACTTCCAAATTGGAATCCGCCGTCATCGAATTCGGCTACACCGACGAAGACGGCGAAACCGCGTTCTTCATTCGCGACAACGGTGCTGGGTTTAACCCTCGTTACGCCGACCGCCTGTTCCGCCCGTTCCAGCGCCTGCACTCGCAAAGCGAATTCACCGGGACCGGCGTAGGCCTCGCTACCGCCTATCGCATCATTACCCGCCATGGCGGCAAGATCTGGGCCAACGGCGATCTCGATAAGGGAGCTACCTTCTACTTCACCGTCCCATATACCGAGGAATAACGGACACACTCCGCGCCTGCTCATTCCAGATCGAACGAGCTTAGGAGTCTGTAGATAAACTAGGAATCAAGTCTAGACGATAGACGATCGACCACTCGCCTGGTCATAGCCCCATTCAGCGAAGCCAATACTGGCGGTTCATGCCGAGCCGATACTTCAGCTTCGGACCGATCCGGCTTTCGCGTCGGCCGATCTTGTATCCGAGATACTTCGCAAATGTCCGCGCCATAGCCGAAGGCGCGTGATGAGGGCCATGCTTCAGCAGGTACCTTAACTCCGACAATACAAACCGCCGCCCCTCGCCCGACGCGCTCCCGAAATGCTCATTGAGCCAGCTCTCGCGCGAGTGCAGCACTCCGATATCGAAATACCGCCGAAACTCTTCGCCGATCGAGTAATCGTGCGAGTGCCGAACCAGCGCATCGGCCACATAAGCCGTCTTCCAGCCCGCGCGATGCATTCGTGCCACTACCAATGTGTCTTCGCCGAAAATCACATCGGACGAAAACCCGCCCACGCTCATCAGCGCGTCGCGCCGGTATGCCCCGAACGCATTCGAAAAGAAAATGGACTTGAACCCCATCGTTCGTCGACTCTCCCACGAACGCACCACGCGCATCTCGCCATAGCTGAAATGCCGCCCATGCGCCTCGATCGGACTCGCCTTTTCCCGCGGAAGCTGACGTCCGTACGCCGCCCCAATCTCCGCATCCTCAAATGCCCGCACCAGGTTCGCGAAAGCGTCCGTTTCAAACGGCACCGCATCCTGTGTAAGGTAGATCAGGATCTTCGCATCTGCGGCGTAATCTGCGCCCATCTGCCGCGTCCCGCCGTGGTTAAATTCACGCGGAGAAATCTCAAGCACCTCAAACCCGTCCCGGCGTGCCAGTTCCCCCGTCCCATCCTTCGATGATGAATCAATCACCATTACCCGGTCGGGCGTCAGGCTCTGCGCACGAATCCCCGCGGACAATCCCTCCCAATATTGCGCTGCGTTGTACGTAGGAATGATTACCGCAATCCGATTCCCGGCCATGTTCTTCACCGCTCCGCCTGCCTGCTCAACATTCCATCCGGTCGCCCAGTCCGACGTAACGCATAACTCAGATGTGCAAGCAGCAAATCCATCCTTGTCTGAAGCTGCCCAACCAGCGACTTCGTCCGGCTGGCATTGTTTATATGCCTGCGGTAATAAAGCAGATCTTCCTCGATGAATACTGCTTTGCCGCCAAGCAAGTCGTTCCGAGTCCCAATCCATACATCGTGCAGAAATGACCTGCGCGCTGGGAACGGCAGCACCCGCCCTAGCAGGGACGCGCGAATCGCCATCGCCGAACCCTGGTAGTGATTCATATAGAGATTCCGCCAGAAGCCGGCAATAAACCTGCCTTCGCGGTTGATTCGGGAATCCGGTAGCGGTCGATCATTCTCATCGATCATTCGAACCCGGCTCGCAACGATCTCCACATCCGGCCTGCTTTTGAACACCTCCAAGAACCGCAGCACCTTCGTCGGAGCCCAAACGTCATCGTCGTCACACAAAAACAAGATCTCGCCAGTTGCCGAACGCAGTGCATCTTCAAACGTCTGCACCACCCCTTCGTTCCCTCTATGCCTCAACAGCCGTATGCGTTCATCACCCATTTGCTCTATTCGCCCGACCGTATCGTCCTTGGATCCGTCGTCTACAATCACAACCTCGTCGTCCGGCCTTAACTGCGTCAGGATCGATTCCAACTGAGCCTCCACAAACGGACCGCCGTTATAAGCCGCCATGCATGCCGAAATGCGCGAACGCCTCGGTGATTTCGTCTGCGCACTCCGAACCCGATCTTCTGTCGCAAGCGTCCATTCCTCGATGCGTTTCCGTCTCGAAGTGAAAAGCCTCCGCAACAGTGCCGGCCAGGTAATTCGCCGCAACTCCGCCGAATCCCCGCGCATCCAGTGCTTCACCATTCGCAGCATCAGCCTTAGGGTTCGTTCCCAGCCCGCCGCGCGATTCATTCGCAGATCCCAGAACGCTGTCTCCGCCAGCAATGCATTCCGATACCGAGCCGCGCTCATCCTCCCCTGCATGTCTTTCATTGAGAATTCATGCTCAACTTGGATGTCTCCCGCCACGTAGACGCGCTTCCCATGCTCATGCAGCTTGCTGAAGATCATCGCGTCGCTATCGTCCAGCCAGAACCGCGGATCGTATCCACCTACCTGCTTCAATGCAGCAACCCGCAGCATCGCGCCCGAGTTGAAAGCAAAAACCGGCTCGCTCGGAACACCCACATACCCCGTCCCGTACCACCGCGGAATCGCGCCAAACTGGAACCAGTTCGGTGACAATTGCCGGCCGGCCGCCGCAATCTGCGGCACGATTGCCCCGATGCCTGCATACCGAGTGCTCGCCCGTGTCGCGCCCGCCATTCTCACGAAGAAATCCGCCGGAACCGCCGTGTCCTGGTCCAGCGTCAACAGCCACTCTGCCCCGTGCAGTCCTGCCCACTCCAACGCCCGGTTGTATGCGGTTGCCAATCCCGAATTGCTCTCGTCTGCAAAATAGGAAACGCCCTCCGGCAGATCCTCTCCTGCTCCCGCCGCAGGACTGTTATCCCACAGCAGCACCCAGACATCCGCCAGTTCCGAATTTACAGCTTTACGCGCCGCCATCACGCTCCGGAATGCAGGCGCATCCTGCGGCGCAACCCGGTACAACACGATCACGGCCATCACTTTCAGCCGTGTCTCCATTTCCGCAAATACCGGTCTGATTTCGCTCATTCCGGCACCATCCCCACTACCCGTTCCGCTCCCCAATGGAAGCATTTTCTCTGTATCGCTGCCTGGAGCGCGATCTGGAGAATCGTCGACAGTGGCGTAAACATGTCACTGAAGAAAATGAATGAAAGACAAGTCAGCAAGATGCCCGCGACCAGCAGACCCCTCGGCAATGCCCTTTCCCGCAACCATCCGCAAGCTATTCCCAGCGCCAGGTTTGCCAGATAAATCCCTAGATACGAGAAGTCCAGTGCATACGCGACGAGATACGTACTAGCTCCGTCGATGATGCTCAAATCTTCATGAATGTATGCATGAGGATCTGATGGCGTTAGAAACGACGGTAGCAGTGGATACAAAAACGAAAGCGTAGGTCCGTGAAAATTCCCCTTCGCAAACAGCCAGCAAAGATTCGAAAACGGAATCGATATATAGGACGTCAACCAAAGATAGGCCATAGGCCAGTCTGCGTACTTGTGCCTTATCTGTAAGTACTCGAAGAACACTCCCTGCGCCGTTCGCGCATTTCCGATCACCGTAATGACCAGGACTGCAAACGCCACGAAGCAAACCAGGATCGTGTACAGCTTTCGCCTGCTCATGCGCGTCTTCAATGAAAAGACAAAGAACATCTGCACCAGCGCGACCATCAACAGCCCGCGCGTGATGTACAGTGTCATCCACGCCATGCCGAACATCATGAACAGGGCCTTCCGCCATCGCGAAGGATCCAGCATCGCATTCACAGTCACCGTCACCAGCAACGGGAATAGAACCTGCTTGAATCGCCCGTACGTCAGATACGAAGTCGGATCCCCAATTGCCGGCGGAGGCCCGGTGAGCACCCAGTTGAAAATGATGATCATCAACGCCGCGCCGCACAACAGCAGATTCAATTGCCATAGTTGCGTAACATCCAGCGTGTACGAGGGGGCATCGGTTGGCGTTGGCCAGCGGTGCAGCAGCATTCGCGAAACGATGTAACCAAACAGAAAAGAACCAAGCGAAATGCCGAACAGCAACATCGGCATCCCCATGTGGGGATATGTCACATAGGTAATCTGGAAGCTGAGCGAAATCAACATCAGCGTCCAGTTCCCTAGAAAGATGACCAGTGGATTGCAGAACAGCGGAAGATCTCGCCGCGGTTTCAGCTCTCCTTGCACCACCTTGTGCTTCGCAAACTTCTCCGTGAGCGACGGCCACACCGCTGGCGAAGCCATCGCTGCCGCCTCCGCCGGTTGTCCGGTGCCAAACCTGGCGCTGTGCAGCGGATCCTTCATAGCATCTCCCGCCCTAACAGCAGATCGGTTCGCAACGAACCAAGCCCGCGCGCATAATGCAGATAGTGCGGCAGCAGCCCGAGCATCTGCATCGTCCGAATTCCGAGCCGCTCTGACAAAGCCGACTGCCTCTTTAGAAACGCGATCTTTTCGCGAATCCTCTCCACCAACCCATCGTGCTCGCTCCACCCCTCAGCCAGCACCCGGTTCAACAGATCTTCAAACTGCCGCGCGACGCGAGCGTAGAACTGCCGGCGAGTCTCTCGATTGCGATGGTGCGCCGATTGCGAGCTACCGACTCCCAGCTGCTGTCCCGCATGTATCCGATACTCGATCAGCGGCTCGGGAATCAGCATCAGCCGAGAGTGCAGCGCCAGCATCCACGCAAGCCAGCCATCGTGAACCCACGTCGAGGGAATCGGTGAGCAATACTGTCGTATTGTCGATCGAAACATCAGCGTCGCTCCCGTCACCACGTCATACTTCAAAAGCGCCGCGGTCGGACAACTCACAAAATTCCGCTGCTTCACCGGCGTAAACTTGTGCCGCGCAAAGAGCCTCGTGCCAACCCGTTTTCCCTCTCCATCAATCAGTTCTGCATCTGAAAACACACCACCCAGAAATGGATTCTCAATCAAACGATTCGAAAGCCGCTCTAGCTTCTGCGGCAGCCAGCGATCGTCCTGATCGCACAACGCAATAAACTCCCCGCGAGCCATGCCGATTGCCTGATCAAAATTCCTCGTCGACCCCATGCGTATCCCGTTCTGCACAATCCTCACTGGAAACGGCGCGTTCGCCTCAAATCTCTTCAAAATTGATATCGTGTCGTCCTTCGAACCATCGTCACACACCACCAGTTCACAAGGCGGTCGCGTCTGTGCTCCAATGCTCTCCAGTTGCTCTTCTAGATAACGGCCGCCATTGAAGGTGCACATGGCGACCGAAATGCGAAGGTCAGGCGCTCCGTTCCCGCTCGAGTGCATAATCAAATCTCCGCCTGCGCCCACTGGCTACGCTTCGTTCTGAAAATGGTAGTCGCCGAAATTACTCCGGCCACGCCAAGCACCAGGAAATAAGCAACTGAGACTCCCAGCGCCCCCGACGTCTTGGCAAATACAACCACGCTTGCTGCGGTGCACGTCGCAATCACGATGGACTGCACTAGAAACGGCTCCATTTTGTGTGCACGAAGATAAATCGCCTCGCTCTGCACCACATGGCTGCTCAACGCCGTCAGCAGAAGAAGAAGGAAGATCGGCCATTCCTCAATACGCCTGCTGATCTTCGGCAGAATGTACGGCGCCGCCACCGCGCCCATCAGTACCAATGCCGCGGCCCCGGTAAACAAAAGCAGCGATTGCTTCAGCGACCGGAAGAACATCCGGTCCAGTTCGGGCCTCTCCTTCTTCGCAATCAGGCTCCCAAACGGCGCAGCCTTCGTGGTCATCCACGCCAGCATCATCGCGCCCACTTGCGTCACGATGTTCATCGAGAGTCCCATCCGCCCCGCCTCCACCGGCCCACGAAACGCAAACAGCACCGGCGTAAACAGCTGGAAGATAAAGTAGTCACAAAGCCAGCTCACCGCGATCTTCCACTGGAACGGCCACACCTCGCGCTTCCAGCTGATGCCTTCGCCTGCCACGCTCATTCGCAGCAGCGGAATCAGAAGTTTCCTCCGCGAATACAGCAGAATGCTTGCCACCAACCCCTGCCCTAGCAGCACCATCGCCGGCGAAAACAGCCCATGGTGGCTCAGCATCGCCGTCCACGAAGCCGCTACGCTCACCGTTGATTGAAAGAAACGCATGCGCGCCACCTGCGCAACCTGTCCGCACCCTTCCAGAAACGACAGCACTGGCCCAATCGAAAATGTGATCGCACATGCCAGCACTGTGACTCGCAGCGGCACAATCCAAATGTTTGGTTCTTGCGCCTGCTGATGTATCGAGAAGAACCTCATCCCTCCCACCATCAGCACCACTCCCATCACTACCGCAGCGCTCGTGTACCACTTCACTGCCCGCTGCAGCAGCGATGCCAGCCGTACATGCGATGTTTCGTTTCCAGTGATGCTTCCATCCGCGTGAAACTCCAGATGTGCCCTCTCGTGCGCCGCCACCTGCAAAATCACAAACGAGAATCCCAGCTCAAACACGCTCTGCAGCGCTACCAAGCTCCACAGCGCGTAGTAGTATCCCTGCTCGGCTGCTGTCAGAAAATGCACGATCAGCAGCACGCTTCCCACACTGCCGAGCCCCTGCACCACTCGCCCGAGCACTGTAAAGGCAATTGCCCGGTCCAGCCCGATCGCGTGCGGGACCCTGTAGCGTAAAAAGTTTTTCACCGTCAGCCACAAGCCTTCCGAAGGCTTTGGTGACGTCGTCTCAATCTGCATGAGTCCCGGCCGAATCTTAAAATCTACATCTGCCAAAAAACAACACTCACTTGCGAAGTCGAAAACTTCACCCAGTTGCTTCAGGTCGTGCGTGACGAAGCGTTCGTACTTCGTCCTCCTCTTTCTCGCCCACCTTCTTTGCCTTTCCTTTACCTCTGGCTTTGCGACCGCTCCAGAGAGATCGCTTCAGCAACTCCAACTTGTCCTTCATTACAGGGTTGTGCTGCATGCGAACAAGTCCGCCCTGCAACAAGGCAAACATGATCCCAAACGTGAAACCTGTCGCCACTCCCCCAAGCGCCAGGAGCCCGCGGTTTGGATACGACTTCTTCTCTGGCGCCATCGCGGGATCCACCACTTGGATGAATGCGCCTTCCCGAGCCTCATCAAGCTTCGCCAATTCCAGTTGCTTCGCTAGTATTTCGAAAATCGCTTCGTAGTACTTCACATCGCGCAGCCTGCGCACATACTCCAATCCTGCTTGCGGAACCTTGCCCTTCGGAATAAACACGTCGTCCGCTGACCCGCCCTTCGATCCCACCATATTGCTAAACTGTGCGCGAAGCCCGTCCAGTTCTGTCTGCGCTTGCGTTAATGCTGGATTCTCATCACCTGCATACGAACGCATCGCCTCAATTTGCACTTCTTTTGCCACAATCTGCGCTCGCAGGCGCGCAGCAGAATCGATCATCGCCCGAGCCTGTCCGTCAACCTGCACCATTCCTGTTGAAAGCTGCGTCCGCTTCAGGGCCTCGTCCGCATTTTCCAGATCAACTTTTGTCTTCTCCAACTGGTTCTCAAATACAACCCGCCGTTGCGAAGCCTCCGTTATCGCCAGGTGCTGCGACAGATTCTTGAACTGATCCACATATCCGTTCGCTATCTCAGCCGCGCGGTTCGGATCCCGATCGGAAAAGCTCAGCCGAATCAACCCATCCTTCGTAGCCCCATCAATCTTCGTGTGCTTCTCAAGAGCTCTGCGCGTATCTACCAGGTACTTCTTGCGGTACTCCGACTGCAGTCCGTATCGCTGAATCACTGCGTCTTCCACCGACTGGCTCTTCAGCATTGAGACATACATGTCATTCACGTTCTTCATTCCAAGCATGCTGCTCGCCACTCCACTCACCGCGCCATTCATCCCGGAAAGTTGACTGGCCAGCATTGAACTCATCGAAGAACTCCCTTGCGGCGGAAGAATGATAACTGTGGCGGTATACTCCTTCGGCAGGGCGAACGCCAGGATCAATGCAAGTCCGGTGCAGATCGCAGTCACAATCCCCACCAGCTTCTTGCGCTGGGTGATGATGATCAGAAAATCCAGAAACGTCAGATCCTCTTGCTCTCGAGGAGAGATCGATGGCAACAAGATATCTTCAGGCATTTCCTTAGTCGGTCCCTCTCTTCGCATGTTCACCATGATTCGTGTACTCCAGTGGGTGTAGTCATTTCTCTTCGACTATCGAATGACGTTCACCGCCGCAGCCCCAAGGGCAAATTGTGAAAACACCGCTGACCAGTCTGTCAGGCCGCGCAAAAACGTTGTTTTGTTCAATTGTTCGGGAACCACTATCGTGTCCCCCGGGTAAATCACCTCGCGACTAAAACGATCGTCCGTCCACAATGTGTGGTTCACATACTGCCGGCTAACCACCGAGCCGTCCGCACGGATGATGAACATCTGTCGCCGATCGGCATTCCTGTGCGGCCCTCCCGCCGACTGTAGATACTCACCGGCATGTCTATGCGGGATGTACAAAAACGAATTCGCATCATACACAGCCCCCACAATTCCCACAGTCGAAGGAATCGGCGGCACCACAAAACGATCCCCGTCTTCCAGCGGAAGATCGGGAAGGGAACTCACATCGGAACGGAACGGCTCAATGTGCAGCACGACGCGACCCGTTGCGCGGATCTCCCTCAATCGGTTCACCAGTTCCCGCTGGCTCGCCACAGAAGCCCCCACGGTTGCCGCCTCCGTCGGACTTACCACCGAGGTTGCTTTATTGGATGCCCCAATCTCGATCTGGTATGACAAAGACGAAACATACTCATCGAGCCTCTGCTGCTGCTCTCGCCTTGTGCTCTCCCGGCTGAATTGCGACCCATAAAGATATGCCTGAGAGGTCAGCCCGCCCGCGCGAATCACGAGTTCCTTTAGCGTCTCCCCCGGCTTCACGCTGTACACACCAGCATGAACGAATTCTCCCTCCAGCCGCACAAACTTCGTCTGCTGCGCCCGCGGAACGCGAATATCGGCGTCTGAGAAGATCGTGATCACATCGCCAGGCTCCAGTTCCACATCCGCGCCCTTGTCATGATTCAGCACTAGCGCGCCAAGGTCGAATGGCAGCAGCTTCGTAGTCAGCGTCTGCTTATCCATGCGCTCCACCACGGCATAGCTCCAGTCGATATCGGGGGAAGTCCTCACTACCTGTGTCTGGATCGGAAAATGGGGCGTCGTCACCAGGTGCGGCCCAGAGCCCAGCACTTCGCGCGTCCGATCTTGGGAAGACGGTGCCTCCTTCGCTGTCTGCCCGTTGTTGTTCTGTGTATCCTCTTCGTTCGAAGCAGCAAGCGACTGAAACTGCCCCGAGTTCCCCTGTGATGCTGTCGTATCCGCCGGCACTCCCATGCTTAATCCGGGAAACAGACCACTGTCGATTGTCTGCGTGTCAGCCGGCATCGCAGGCCTGTTCGCAGATTGGCCCTGCTGTGCTGAAACTTCCGCCCTCAGTGGTGGCAAAATCGGCTGAAAATCTGCTACCGGCAGCCCAAGTTGCGCGCGGCGCAACCAGTAATCTGGCGTCAGCAGCGATTCCTTGTTCGGAATGAGATCGCTGACATGCATCCCTTCCCGCCAGCCAAATCGTCCGGGCGCGGCCACATTCCCGCGCAGCGTTACCGTTTTGTCGAATCGTGGGGACGCAGCTTGCACTCGCACAATATCCGCATCCCTCAGCGGTGTCGCAAGCGAGGCCTCGTTCATCCCAACATCCACTGCAACCCGCGCGCTGCTTCCGTCCGCCTCCCTCTTCGTGCGCTCAATTTCCAGAGAACTCGTATTGGCTACCGCGGAGGCTCCGCCAGCCAGCGCCAATGCTTCGGCAACCGTCTCGTGCCCGCGTAACTCGTAAATCGCCGGGTTGTGCACGCTTCCTATTACCGCAACCTGCGCCCCAATCGGAGAGAAGTAGAGCACATCTCCGGTAGCCAAAGGGATGTCTTTCGATTTGTCTCCCTTCAGCAGCAAATCATAGAGATCGAAATCCGCGATCAGCCCGCCGTTGCGCTTCAGCTCGATGTGCCTCAAAGAGCCGTGAGCCCCTGGCCCCCCACACGCAAAAACTGCATTCACCAATGTGCTCAGGGAGCTCACCGTGTAGCTTCCCGGCCGCCGCGCCTGCCCAGTCACAAACACCTGGATTGATCTCAACTGCCCCAAGTTCACATTCAGGTCATAGTTCCGATACACCCGGTCAAAGCGCGCTTTCAGGAATCCGTGAAGCTGCCTGAACGGCAGCCCAGCGACACGGATCTCGCCCACCTGCGGCACGTACACAGATCCCGAGCGGTCGACGGTCAGGTGCAGATTCTGGGTCACCTGCCCCCATGTGCGGATCAAAAGCTCGTCCCCCGGACCCACCACGTAATCGGGAGTAACCGGCAGCCGCTGCACCGGCGCAAACGTATCCGGCACGTCCGTAAATAGCTCGTGTCCGTACACAGGTACAATCCGCCCCACCGATGCAGCCACAAGCATCTGAAATTCCGTCAAGCTCTGCGGCTTCAATGGCCTCGGCAAACGCTGTGTTTGCGGATTTGTACGATTCAATCCCTCCGCATCGTCGCGATAGACCGTCATCGGAGATGTCGGTGCGCCCGAATTCATATTAGGAAAAGCCCAGGACGAGCTTCCGCCGCCGTCGCCGGTCTGCCCCGGCATCGAAGGCGTCGATAGTTGACAGGCCGCCAAATCTCCGTTCGCACAGTTCGCAGAGTTCGTATCCTGCTGCGCCCCGCCC
>Ga0068855_100002660_pt1 | contig 22010 bp, 16 predicted proteins | sample KBSCornC52_FD_66592 | JGI IMG/M metagenome (GOLD analysis project Ga0068855, IMG submission 66592) | Corn rhizosphere microbial communities from Kellogg Biological Station, Michigan, USA - KBS Corn C5-2 | ecosystem: Host-associated > Plants > Roots > Rhizosphere > Soil ...
GTGCGCAAGCTCAACCCACAAGGCCGCAGCCCGATTCTGTGCTTCGTCGGTCCGCCCGGCGTGGGCAAGACTTCGCTCGGCCAAAGCATTGCGCGTTCGTTAGGACTCAAGTTCCAACGCGTGAGTTTGGGCGGCGTGCACGATGAAGCGGAAATCCGCGGCCATCGACGCACGTATATCGGTGCGTTGCCAGGCAATATCGTGCAGGCGATACGCAAGGCCGGCACGCGCAATCCTGTGCTCATGCTCGATGAGATCGACAAGCTCGGCGCGGGCATTCACGGCGATCCGTCATCGGCGTTGTTGGAAGTGCTCGATCCGGAGCAGAACAACACCTTTCGCGACAACTACATCGCTCAACCGTTCGACTTGGCGAAAGTGCTCTTCATCACGACAGCCAACATGCTCGACACCATTCCGGGACCGCTGCGCGATCGTATGGAGGTCATCGAGCTCAGTGGCTACACCGAAGATGAGAAAGTGGAAATCGCAGAGCGCTATCTCATCAAGCGCCAACTTCAAGCCAATGGCTTGAAGCCAGAGCAAGTGACGGTGACCACGGCGGCATTGCATCGTCTCGTGCGTGAGTACACGCGCGAAGCGGGCGTGCGCACGCTCGAACGGACCATCGGCTCGGTCTTGCGCAATGTCGCCGTACGTATCGCGGACGGCAGCATCACGCAACAGACCATCGATACGGATGACATTCCGAGCATCTTGGGTGCGCCCCGCTTTGAAAACGAAGTGGCCATGCGCACGAGCGTGCCGGGCGTCGCCACGGGTCTCGCGTGGACACCGGTAGGTGGAGACATTCTCTTCATCGAATCGACACGTGTGCCGGGCAACGGCCGCTTGATCCTCACGGGTCAATTGGGCGACGTGATGAAGGAAAGTGCACAGGCAGCATTGTCGGTCGTGAAATCGCGGGCCGATACATTGGGTATCGATCCGGCAGTGTTCGAGAAAAGTGATATTCACATTCACGTACCGGCCGGTGCGATCCCGAAGGACGGCCCCAGTGCGGGTGTGTCGATGTTCACATCACTGGTGTCGTTGCTCACCGCCAAGACGGTATACAACGATGTCGCAATGACCGGCGAAATCAGTCTGCGCGGCCTCGTGTTGCCTATCGGTGGCGTGAAGGAGAAATCCGTCGCGGCGCACCGTGCAGGCATTCGCAAGGTCCTGCTGCCGGCGCGCAATCGCAAGGACTTGGAAGACGTGCCGGAAAGCGTCCGCAAGGAAATCCAGTTCGTCTTTTGCGAACGCGTCGAAGACGTGATGCGCGAAGCACTGGGATTGGATACGCCCGTAGTGACGTTTAGGGCGGCGAGTTGAATGGAGGCAAAGGTTAGGGGTGAGTGAATAGGAGTTAGTCAGAAGGCTCGCTGCCTTTTTCTGGACTAACTCCTAACTCCTATCCCGCAGAAGCGCTATGCTTTCGCCATGCGTCCCCCAGCCGCTCCGACTCAAAACCCGCTCGGGCTGCGCGGAAACTATGCGCAGGCCGCCAGCGATTACACGGTCGCGCAACACTGGGACAGATACACGGACGAAGAGCACGATATTTGGCGCACGTTGTTTTTGCGCCAGAGCGAGCTGCTCGAGAAGTATGCCGCACCCGAAGTGGCAGCGGGTTTAGAGACACTCGGAACTCGTCCAGAGCACATTCCACGATTTTCCGAAATCAATGAAGCGCTTGGACGCGCAACGGGCTGGCGCATCGTCGCCGTGCCGGGGCTCATTCCTGAAGAACACTTCTTCGCGCATTTGGCAGCGCGACGCTTTCCGGTATCGGTATGGATTCGCACTCGCGAGGAGCTCGATTATCTAGCCGAGCCGGATCTATTCCACGACTTCTTCGGCCACGTGCCTCTGCTCACCAATCCGGTGTTTGCACGCTTCATGGAAGCGTACGGCCAAGCGGGGCCGAAAGCGCTTGCCTATGGCGCAGTCAAAATGCTCGCGCGTCTGTATTGGTACACGGTTGAATTCGGGCTCATCAAAAGCGGCGGCGGCTTGCGTGCCTACGGCGCCGGCATTCTTTCGTCCAAGGGTGAGACGACCTACAGCGTCGAAGATCCCACTCCGCATCGCATCGAGTTCGATCTCGAACGCATCTTACGCACCGCGTATCTCATCGACGATTATCAGAGAACGTATTTCGTGCTCGATAATTTCGAGCAGCTCTTCGACGCGGGATATGGCACCGATTTCGCGCCCCTCTATGCGCGATATGCTGACGAGATCCCCATCGCGCCGGATGAGTTGCTAGCGACTGATAAGCTCATGAGACCCCCACCCTAACCCTCCCCCGCTTCGCGGAGGAGGGAATGAAGATCGCGCTGTGGTATTTCCCTCCCTCGCGCAGCGGGGGAGGGTTAGGGTGGGGGCAAAACCAGCTCCAAATCCTCCGGCGTATCCAAATCCATCGCCGCGTTCGGCATCTGCACATGCAACAAACGATCGCGATGTCGTTGCAACAACACCTTGGCGCCCGAATCGCCGCGCAATTGCATCAGCTCGGAAAAGCACCATTCGGGAAAAATCGCCGGAACACCAAACGTGCCGTTGTATACAGCGGTGGCGATGGTCTTGGTCTCTCCTCCCCATGCGGCTGCGAGCCGCTTCAAATCGTCCGCCGTCACCGCAAGCTGATCGGCTAGAAGGATCATTACCGCGCTACAGCCGGCGCCCACGCTTGCGATACCGGTGCGAATGGAAGAGGCGATGCCTTGCTCCCACTCGCGATTGATGACGATGGACGCGGAAGAGGAGCGCAAACAAGGCGCTATTTCTTTAGCGTGCGCGCCGAGTACGACCGTGACGGCGTGACCCGCGAGCGAGACCGCACGATCGACTACGAGATGCACGAGCGGCCGGCCGTGGACTCGCACGAGCTGCTTCGGCTGACCGAGCCGCGCAGATCCACCTGCGGCCAACACCACTACGTGGAGATTGCGGGTGGCCCCTTCGATTTGCGTGTCATTCCATGCCATGAGCACCACCGCAGCCAAAGAGAACTCGATGGTAAACGGGGCGACAGCGGGAGAATAGTCGTCAGCCAGAGGACGCCGGCCACGGCCTCTGGCTAAATTGCGATCACTGCCGGATCGCTAGCTACGTACATCCCCGCACCAAGAACAGCACCAGCAGCACAGGAATCGGCACGCCGAGTAGCCATAGTAAAATCCAGCCCATTTTCCCGGCCTGCTCGCGCACCCTGTGTTTAAATCGCATCGGCTGCATACAGTGGTCTCCCGAATGACACACATTAATGCAACGCGACGATCTACGAGGTCGTTCCTCGTGGTAGGAGTTAGTGACTAGGGGTTAGGAGTTAGTCCGATCCGGTCGCAGCAAACTTGTGCCAAAGTAACCGCGCTTCAACTCGTTCTTACTAACTCCTAACTCCCAACCCCTAACGCCTAACTCGCAATGCCCATCAAACCCGTCCTAAAAATGGGCGACCCGGTGTTGTTACAGGTCGCCAACCGCGTCGAGCAATTCGATACGCCGGAGCTGCATGCATTGCTCACGGACATGCAAGACACCATGAAGTCGCTGAATGGAGCCGGCATCGCGGCGCCTCAGATCGGCGTCTCGCTGCAAGTCGTCATGTTCGAGGTCACACAAAATCCGCGCTATCCACACGCCGAGGCAGTGCCGTTCACCGTATTGGTGAATCCTGAACTCACGCCGTTGGACGACGAGCAAGAAGAGGGTTGGGAAGGATGTCTATCGGTGCCAGGGATGCGGGGGTTGGTGCCACGTTACAAACGCTTGCGCTATCGGGGCCGCGACCAGTTCGGTGTAGAGATTGATCGCACTGTGGAAGCGTTCCATGCGCGCGTCGTGCAGCATGAGGTCGATCATCTCAATGGCGTGCTCTACCCCATGCGCATCAAGGATCTGAGGAAATTCGGATTCAACGAGACACTGTTTCCAGGACAGGAATTGCAGGACGACTAATTCATGCAGAGGGAATGAACTCCTCGTCTCCCTGGTGCTCGCGCTCGAACTTGAGGAAGTCGTAATACCCACAGCGGCTTCCGTAGGGATACTTGCGGCACACGTTGGGGCGCGCCTCGTACACTGTGCACCGTCTGAGGTCGCGGTCGAAAAAGCGGCATACGGACGTGTAAATAGGGTCTTTGTGGTGTCGCAGAATTTGCTCGTCCACTTCTTTGGTCTGGTAGCGGTACGTGAAGCGCGAGCGTGCTTCACGCTCGCTCACGCCGAAATGCTTTGCTAGCCGTGCAATGTCGAAGTCGCTGACTGAGATGCGCGGATGACTGCAACAGTAGCCCGGACATTGAGCGCAATCGAAGCGATTTTTCACGTGTGGCATTCCGAATGTGAAGAGCGCGGCGATTGTAAACGTTTCCGACAGATTCATCGCGATTGGGAACTGCGATTTGCCCGGCCAGTTAGGACGAAGTGACACGGCGCGTGCGACGGACATCGTCTGTCATGCAATTGAAATCGGAGAGCACTCATGAATGCAGCTGCACAGGAACGAGATACTCTGAACGCTCAGGAACTCGCAGCCATCGATGCGTACTGGCGCGCTGCAAATTACTTGTCGGTGGGACAAATCTATCTGCTCGACAATCCGCTCTTACGCGCGCCGCTGGAGCTCGAACACATCAAACCGCGATTACTGGGCCATTGGGGCACGACGCCCGGTCTCAACTTCGTTTACGTGCACTTGAACCGCCTCATTCGCAAGCATGATCTCGACGTGATCTACGTCGCCGGGCCGGGCCACGGCGGTCCCGGACTCGTCGCCAACACGTGGCTCGAAGGGAGCTATTCGGAATTGCATCCGAACGTCACTCGGGACGCGGCGGGCATGCAACTTCTCTTCAAACAATTTTCGTTTCCCGGCGGCATCGGCAGTCACGCGACACCGGAAGTACCGGGCTCGATTCACGAAGGCGGTGAATTGGGTTACTCACTCGCGCACGCTTACGGCGCGGCGTTCGATAACCCGAACCTGCTCGTCGCATGCGTCGTGGGCGATGGCGAAGCCGAGACAGGGCCGCTTGCGACGGCATGGCATTCCAACAAGTTCTTGAACCCGAAGAACGACGGTGCCGTGCTACCCATTCTGCACCTCAACGGCTACAAGATCGCCAATCCCACGGTGTTGGCGCGCATTCCTCACGAAGATCTTGCGGGACTGTTTCGCGGCTACGGTTACGAACCTTATTTCGTCGAAGGAGATGATCCCGCGACCATGCATCAGTTGATGGCGCGAACGCTGGATGTCGTACTCGGGAAAATCCGCGCCATTCAACAAGCCGCGCGCGAACGGGGCCAAAGTTCGTTGCCGCGATGGCCGATGATCGTGTTGCGATCGCCCAAGGGCTGGACGGGTCCTAAAGAAGTCGACGGCAAACCGAACGAAGGGACTTGGCGCGCGCATCAAGTCCCGTTCGGCGAGCTTGCGCAAAAGCCCGAGCACGTGCGTCTGCTCGAACACTGGATGCGTAGTTATCGTCCCGAAGAATTGTTCGATGAACACGGACAGCCGAACGAACACCTGCGAGCGCTCGCGCCGTCAGGCAATCGACGGATGGGAATGAATCCTCATGCAAACGGCGGGGTGTTGTTGCGCGATTTGCGGCTGCCGGACTATCGCGATTACGCAGTCGACGTCCCGCTACCCGGCAAGAGTGCCGTGGAAGCAACACGCGTCATGGGCACCTTTTTACGTGACGTGATGAAGGCCAACTTGCACACGAAAAATTTTCGCGTCATGGGGCCGGACGAAACCGAATCGAATCGCCTGAGCGCATTGTTTCAAGTGACGGCGCGCGATTGGGAAGAACCTCTGTATCCGACGGACGAGAATCTTTCGCCCGAGGGACGCGTGATGGAGATTCTTTCCGAGCACACCTGCCAAGGGTGGTTGGAAGGCTATTTGCTCACCGGGCGCCACGGATTCTTCTCGTGTTACGAGGCGTTCGTCCACATCGTCGACTCGATGTTCAATCAGCACGCGAAGTGGCTCAAGACTTCCAAGGAAGTCACTTGGCGACGGCCCATCGCCTCTCTCAACTATCTACTCACCTCGCACGTTTGGCGTCAGGATCACAACGGCTTCTCGCATCAAGACCCCGGCTTCATTGATGTGGTCGTCAACAAAAAAGCCGACATCATCCGTGTGTACCTGCCTCCCGACGCAAACACTCTGCTTTGCGTCACCGACGCCTGCTTACGCTCGCGCAACTTGATCAACGTCATCGTCGCGGGCAAAAACGAACAACCGCAGTGGCTCACCATGGATGCGGCGACGAAACACTGCAGCGTCGGCATCGGCATCTTCGAATGGGCTTCCAATGATGCCGGTTACGAGCCCGATCTCGTCATGGCCTGTGCGGGCGATGTACCCACCATCGAAGTGCTCGCAGCCGTACAGCTGCTGCGCAAGCTTGCTCCGGAACTCAAGATCAGAGTGATCAACGTCGTGGATCTCATGACGCTACAGCCAAGTGAAGAGCATCCGCATGGACTCTCCGGACGCGACTTCGACGCTTTGTTCACCACTAACAAGCCGGTGCTCTTCGCCTATCACGGTTATCCATGGCTGATTCATCGGCTCTGCTATCGCCGCACCAATCACGACAACATGCATGTGCGCGGCTACAAGGAAGAAGGCACCACCACCACGCCGTTCGACATGCTGGTGCGCAACGACATGGATCGATTTCACTTGGTCATGGACGCCGCAGATCGCGTTCCGGCGCTCGCAACGAAAGCGGCCTATATTAAACAGCACATGCGTGAGAAGCGCATCGAGCACAACGAATACGTGCGCCGCTACGGCCAGGATCTGCCGGAGATACGAGAGTGGTATTGGGGGCAAAGTAGTTAGTGGCCATCTGCACGCAATGCGTGCTCTGACTAACTGCTAACCACTAACTCCTAACTACTCGTCAGTCCAACAGAGTTGGACTGACGAATCTCCATTCACTCCTTGCATCTCCCATTCACTCGAAATCCACTGCTTTTATAAGCCTCAACGCTTGCTTCCGGCTGCGTCGTGCTGTTAGATTCCGCTCCATGCGCAACCACCAGCAAACAATCGCTCTGCCCCGTCGCGGCAGCTCGCTGCTGGGTGCGCGCCTGCACCTGCGTCGCTAGACGCACACTTATCGCTCGCGCCCCCCATGCTCGGCGCACATCAACATCCCGCTTTCAACACCGCCTCGGTCACTCCGATCCCTTTTCATACGTAGGGTGGGATCCGAGGCCAGACGACCATTCAAGGAATCGCCATGCTTCAGGATCCCGCAAAAAAATACCGCCCCTTTACCGCGGTCGACTTGCCCGATCGACGCTGGCCCAATGCCCGCATCACTCATCCTCCGCTTTGGTGCAGCGTCGATCTGCGCGACGGCAATCAAGCGTTGATCGAGCCCATGGACGGCGCGCGCAAGCGCCGCATGTTCGATCTGCTCGTGAAGACGGGCTTCAAACAAATCGAAGTGGGTTTCCCCTCTGCCTCGCAGACCGATTTCGATTTCGTCCGCGAGCTCATTGAGCAACGATTGATTCCGCACGATGTGACCATTCAAGTGCTGGTGCAAGCGCGCCAAGAGTTGATCGAGCGCACCTTCGAAGCGGTACGCGGCGCGCCGCGCGTGATCATGCATTTCTATAACGCCACTGCACCGTTGTTCCGTCGCGTCGTCTTCAATCAAGACAAGCCGCAAACCATCGCATTGGCAGTCGCGGCCGCACAGCACATCAAGACGTTGAGCGAGCGGCAGCCCGAAACGCAGTGGACGTTCCAATACTCGCCGGAACTCTTCTGCCAAACGGAAATGGACTTCGCATTGCAGATTTGCGAGGCAGTGCTGGACGTATGGCAGCCCACGTCGCAGAACCGCGCGATCCTCAACCTTCCGACCACTGTCGAAGCGACCACGCCGAACGTGTATGCAGATCAGATCGAATGGTTCTGTCGCAACCTTTCACGCCGCGATGCGGTGATCATCAGCCTGCATCCGCACAACGATCGCGGCACGGGCGTCGCTTCCGCTGAGCTCGCCATGATGGCGGGAGCGGATCGTGTCGAAGGCACGTTGTTCGGCAATGGCGAACGGACGGGGAATGTCGACATCGTCACTTTGGCGCTCAACATGTACTCGCAGGGCGTGCACCCTGGTCTCGATTTCTCCAACATCAACGAAGCGGCGCGCACGGTCGAGTACTGCAATCAGCTGCCGATTCATCCGCGCCATCCGTATGTGGGTGATTTGGTATTCACCGCGTTCTCAGGCTCGCATCAAGACGCCATCAAGAAAGGCTTCGCGGCACGCAAACCCGAGGACGTATGGGACATGCCGTATTTGCCCATCGACCCGCGCGATCTCGGCCGTACTTACGAATCCGTCATTCGTGTCAACAGCCAGTCCGGCAAGGGCGGCATCGCGTATCTGCTCGAACGCGACTACAACCTCGCCTTGCCGCGTCGCTTGCAGATCGAGTTCAGTCAAGTCGTGCAGGCCGTGACCGATGCAAGCGGCAAAGAGCTGAGCTCGAGCGAGATTTGGAATTTGTTCGAAACGGAATACGTCAAGCAACCGGACGCGACGTACGAATATCGCTCGCATCAGATGTCGACATCGCAAGACGGCAAGGATGGCGAACGTCTCACCGTCAAGTTGGGATATGCAGGACAAGGCGCCGTACTGACCGGGGCAGGCAACGGCCCCATCAACGCGTTGATCAATGCACTCGGCTTGCGCTGCGACGTGCTCTCTTATGAAGAGCATTCGATCGGCTCGGGCAGCGATGCACGTGCAGTTGCCTTCGTCGAGATCACGACGCCTTCGCGCGTCACGCTCTTCGGTGTGGGCGTGCATCAAAACATCGTCACGGCATCCCTGCTTGCAGTGTTGAGTGCCGTCAATCGCGCCATGCAACGCGGGCTGTTAGACGATCAGATGCCTGCGGCGGGAGCCGGCAGCTAGTAGTTATTAGTGAACCAGTAAACCAGCAGATCCTTCGGTCTCCGGCTCATCTAGTGTTTGCTGGTTCACTGGTTTGCTGGTTTGCTGCTCACCACTATTCCGGCGCTTCCAACCCTTCCTTGAGCCTCATCCAGCCGCGCGCAACTCGATAGACAATCCACGCGCCCAGCACCAGAAACAACAGCCACCAGGTCAGGAAGCCTATCAAGACGAACATCAAGGGTATGGATATCGCCCAGATGATGATCGCACCGAGCAATGCGCCCCAAAACGTGCGGATCTGCCAACGAAAGTGCGATTCGAGGAACGTGCCCTGCACGTCTCGCCGCCGCGCATAGTTCATGATCACTGCGATCACGGAAGGCAAACTAAAGACGAACGCGGTGACGACGAACATCGCGGAACTCAAGCCGATCAACACACCGAGTGTGTGCAATGCATAGACAATGTGCGTGTAGGTGACGAGCGAGGGCTCGGCCGCACGCAATGGGGTCGCATCGAAGGTATTGCCCGCCATCGATTCACAAGTCCTCTGCAGCTGTATAGCGTTCTAGCTACAGCAGCCTACAGCCTTCTTCACCTCTTCAGCTCGCGATATAACGTTCCAATTCCGCGATCGTGTTCTGCTGTTCTTCCATCACCGCTTTCACGATATCGCCGATGGAAACGATGCCGACGACCGCGCCTTTGTCCATCACCGGCAAGTGGCGTACTCGGTATTCGGTCATGGTTTCCATGCAGTGCTGCACGGTGTCCTCCGCCGTTACAGTGCGCACAGGTGCGGTCATGATTTCACGTATTCGCGTTTCTTCGACGGTACGTCCCCGCAATATGACCTTACGCGCATAGTCACGCTCCGACACGATGCCGACGAGCTCGCCGGCGCTCATTACAGGCAGCGCCCCAATGTGTTTTTCGGCCATGAGCTTGATCACATCGAGCACCGAGTCTTCGGGTGCAACGCTCCATACGTTGCGTCCTTTTGCGGCCAACAGATGTTTGACGCACAACATAAGACATCTCCATGGTTGAGTGCTGCATGGAGTTTACTGCCCCTGCATGGGCATTTGTTCCGTGGAAGGGACGTATGCGCGCGGTCGGGAGAGAGTTGGGGTTTGCAGCGCAGCGCAGTCTCGGGCGGAACATCGACCTCGGCCGTGCTTACTTCAGCAGGGTTTTGATCTGCTTCTCCGCCTCGATCCAGTCCTCGAGTTCGTGCCCCGGTGCGAAATTACGCCGCTCAGCGAGGTAATACGCCGCAGTCGCGATCATGCCGCCCACATCGGTGGATGCAACCGCCGCCTCGGTCTTCTTCTTGCGAACCGTAGGTTTCTTTGGCACGGCCGCTGCGGTTTCGCCATGGGCGGTGGCAGAGGATTTGGGACGAGCCGCACGCGTTCGTTTGGGTGCAGGCGTTGACGATAGGATTTCCATACGACCTCCCGTAAGTGAAGGGATCTGGAGAACGGCAAGCACACACTGTGCCAGGCCACTATCGAGCTTATTTAATCGTGCTTTATGACAACCGAGCGACCGTGCGTGGCTCGAATGAACAGGGGCGGTGCGCGCTTCGTTCATTGCGCACCGCTGATGTGCATACCGCTTTAGTGATGGTGGCCGCCCGCGCCGTGTACATGGCCGTGTTCGAGTTCCTCGCGAGTGGCCTTACGGACTTCGGTAATTTCAACGTCGAAGTTCAGATTCTGCCCGGCCAACGGATGATTGCCGTCCACCGTCACTGTGTCGCCGACCACCTGAGTCACGGTCACGGTGCGCGGCCCGTGATTGGAGTCGGCTTGGAATTGCATACCCGCTTCGACGCGGGGAATACCGGCAAATGCGCTGCGCGGCACGTCCTGCACCAAGCTGGCATCGCGTTCGCCGTAGCCCTCGCCCGGAGCGATTTTGACGCTCACCTTGTCACCCGCCTGCTTGCCTTCGAGCGCCTTTTCCAATCCGGGAATGATGTTGCCGTTGCCGTGCAGGTAGGCGAGCGGCTCGCTGTTATCGGAGCTGTCCAATACGTCGCCGGCATCGTTTTTCAACGTGTAGTGAATGTGTACCACGGTGTTCCGTGCGACGTTCATAGAAGCCTCGTTGGGTTGTAGCGCTGAAAAAGCGGCGTTAGATACTAGCCCTTTTGCGGCCGGGGTCCAACCGCGCATGGATCACGTCCCGGGAGTGGAGTTGCGCAAGCTTCTTGCGAATCGCGCTGCCCACATAAATCTGTGGTTGTGACGGTGTGAGCTGCTCGTCGTGCTCACGCTTTTCTATGGCCTGTCGAGCGACCTTGAATGCTGCCGCGAAATCGGTAGTAACAGCCAACCCCTGCTTGAAGTATGCGTCGCCAAAGTACGTGAGCTCATTTTCGTCGCTGCAGCCGAACGAGGAACGATCGGCCGACGCTGCTGTGATGATCAAGGACGTATCGTTGCGCAGCGCATCGACGAATCCGCCGGAATAGCAGGCGGATACCACGATTACGCGCCAACGAATCGACGCCGTGTCGAGCGCCTGAACGACATCGTCAGGCGTGATTTGTCGAAGAGGCAAGCCGCCATAAGCCACCGCGAGTTCGTGCTCCGGTGAACCGTGCGACGATAAGAATAGAAATAGAACATCCTCGTTCACGTCCATGCGCGTCGCGACAGCCTGCAAGGTGCGCTTCAAGGCTTCGAGAGTGGCAAGCGGCGCCGATTCGTCCTCGGCTTCATTGTTGATGAGCAATGCAGTATGTCCCTGCACGTCAAAATGGGCCTGCAATGCCTGGGCGGCAAAGTTCACTTCTCGAGAGAAAATCTGCTGGGCGCCGTCTCCCGCGAAACCCACGAAATAGAGATCCGTGACGCCCGGCCGTTGCGGCGCCAGTTCGTCGATCATTTGTGCGATCAGGTCCGGCTGTTCATACAACACCGACTCGTCGACCGCAGGCGCGTCAGATGCCGTATCGGCCGCCGTGTCGTCTTGCGCCCAGAGTCGCGGATCCAACTGCACCCATATATTCGACGCCACCAGCGCCGCGAGAAGAATAAACCCCACGCAAATGGCGCGAATTCTCCTGCGCTGTGCCGTTATGGCGATCGCTCGCGCGAAAGCTACTGCAACCAAAATCGCGGTGCCGATCTGCCAAATCTGCGCATGCTCGGACCAACGCGCGACTACCACGTCTTCCACAAGCCAGTCGAGCGCAATGATCCACGGTGTCAGCGCTGCGATCGCTGTGAGCAACGCGATGGGGCTGGTCTCCTGCACCAGCGCAACGAGCGCGACGCAGACAATAGCGGCCAACACAACCCAAGCCGGCTGAGGCAAATTCCATGCGATGAAGACCGCCCCGGCCTCTGCCGTGAGCTTCTCGCGAATGAGAAAAACAACGGTGGCAATCGCGGCAAGCACGAGCACCTGAAGCAACGATGCCGCGATCTCATGCGGGCGTACGCGCAGGCAGGCGAGCAATTTCAGCCCCGCGCGCAGATTGGTCAGAAGATCGGACCCCATACGAAAAGACAACATGGCTTCGGCGGTTCTCTGCGGTTAACGAAATCTTTAAGTATGAACTGCATTTCGCACGTGTTCGATACGCGAAATCAATCACATATGGACGCGGCCCCAGTATGGTCAACTTCCTTACACAAAGCTTGGTGACGGAGGGCTACGGCGCTGGACGGCCGCACAGCTGTGCGCAGGCATTCCACGTGGAATGCTCGCAAGAGTGGGATGGGCAAGGATGCCGCTATACGGAACTAAGCATCACCTCATGGCCGATCTCTAAGGATAGCGTTGCTCTTGAACGTTGCACGCACACTCCAAGCGCAAAACCCTCACACGCTGGTCACACTGCTTCGCGAACAGGCGGAACGCGATGGCAGTCGGACGATTATGCGTTTCTTGGGGGATTCCGACGCTGCAACGGACACGATCACGTATGCGGAGTTGGATGCCCGGGCTCGCGCCATCGCCACCCATTTGCAGCTCGCCGCTGCACCCGGCGAGCGCGCTTTGGTACTGCATCCGCCGGGACTGGATTACATCGCTGCGCTCTTTGGTTGTTTCTATGCCGGCGTAATCGCCGTTCCCGCGTATCCGCCCCGCCTCAATCGCTCTCTCGACCGCTTGCAAGACATCATCGAGGACGCACGCCCGCGCCTCGCGCTGACGACGGCATCCGTCCTGGCACGTCTCCAGCGGAACGAATCCACCGATACCGAACTCAGCGCGTTGCAGTGGATCGCTACCGACCATCTAACGAACGCTGCCGCCAATCACTGGCAACCTCTCAACCAAAGCACCGACGACATTGCGTTGCTGCAGTACACGTCGGGATCCACGAGCACGCCCAAGGGCGTGATGCTGTCTCACGCCAATCTCATCAACAACATTCGCGGATTAGCCGCCCTGCGCCACACCAGTAGCGACGATCGATTCGTTTCGTGGCTGCCGCCTTATCACGACATGGGCTTGATCGGTGCAACCCTGCTGCCGTTATACATGGGCACGGAAGCGGTTCTTCTTGCGCCCACTGCGTTCCTGCAACGGCCTCTTCGTTGGCTCGAGGCGCTCTCGCAGTATCGAGGCACGATCAGCGGCGGCCCCAATTTCGCTTACGAGCTTTGCGTCCGTAGGATCAGCGAAGCACAAAAACAAACGCTCGACCTGAGCGCGTGGCAAGTGGCCTTTTGTGGCGCCGAACGAGTACGCGCCGAAACCCTCGAGCGGTTCGCTGCAGCCTTTGCGAGTTGCGGTTTTCAACGCCGCGCATTCACGCCGTGTTATGGCTTGGCGGAAGCCACGCTGGCCGTTTCCTTTTCGAAGGTCGATGCAGACATCACCTCGCTTGCGGTCGATCCGGTCGAGCTGAGTAAAGGATCGGCAACGACTGCCGTCGCCAAACCCCGCGTCCTCGCGGGCTGCGGCCAACCGCTCACCGATACGCAGATCATCATCGTCGATCCCGAACGACAGGAGCGGTTGGTAGAAGGTGCAATCGGCGAAATATGGGTACACAGCCCCAGCATTGCATGTGGTTATTGGAACAAGCCCGAATTGAGCGAACAAGTTTTTCGGGCGCGTCTAAGTGATTCGGCTGGACACACTTATCTGCGCACGGGCGATCTCGGCTTCATCCGCGGTGATGAGCTGTTCGTTACGGGTCGTATCAAAGACCTCATCGTCATTCGCGGCTTGAACTATTACCCCGAGGATATCGAAACCAGCGTCGATCGCGCCCATGCCCGCCTGCGCGCAGGGTGCGGGGTTGCATTCAGCGTCGATCGCGACGATGAAGAACAACTGATCGTCGTCTATGAAGTCGATTCGTCACGTGAGCTGCCGGCCACCGAAGTGATTGCCGAAATTCGTAGCGCCGTGGCCGATGCGCATCAGCTGCAAGCGCACGATGTATTGCTCGTCCCACCGGGAAGCGTGCCGAAGACCTCGAGCGGCAAGCTGCAACGAAGCCTGAGCCGGCAGCTCTATTTGGAAGGCGGATTTACCGTGTGGGGCAGCGCCGGTCAGCCGGCAAATGCCGCAGAACCTGAAAACACCGAACTGACTGCAAAAATCGCGCGGCTCATGAGCGATGTTCTCGGCGTAGAGCACATCAAGAGCACCGATGATTTCTTTTGGCTGGGCGGCCATTCATTGATGGCCACTCAACTCGCTTCTCGCATCCGTGATGTTTTGGGTGTCGAGCTTCCCCTGCGAACGATTTTTGCCGCACCGACACCGCGACTGCTCGCCGCTGCAGTCACGCAAGCTGCCGCAAGCCCGCACCGAGGACCGGTCGAGCGAGTGCCGCGAAACGGTCAGCTTGCACTGTCGTTCTCACAAGAGCGCATGTGGTTGCTGCATCAACTGGACCCAAACAGCGCCGCCTATAACGTCGCCGGCGCCGTTAGCATCGATGGAAGATTGGATGCTGTTGCACTCAAGGCGGCTCTCAAAGAAGTGCTGGCACGGCACGAAGTCCTGCGTACGAACTATGGCAACGATGAAGGCCGCCCCGCGCTCAAGATCGTTCCACGCGCAGATATTCGGCTCGAATGCGTGGATCTACGCGACCGTAAGAATCCACAAGCGGCGGCAACGGCACTTGCGTCCGAATTATCGTCGCAGCCCTTTGACATCGCGACCGAGCTACTCGTGCGCGGCGCGCTGTATCAAACGGCTGACGACAGTCATGTGCTTTGCATTTCGATGCATCACTTGGTGACAGACGCTTGGTCGATGGGCGTGTTCGCGCGCGAGCTGCTGCGGTACTACGACGCATTCGCGTCGGGTGTCGCCGTGGTGCACGACACTCCAGCCATCGAGTATGTCGACTATGCTCATTGGCAACGCACTCACTTCGACGACTCGCTCTTGCAACCGTCGCTCTCCTATTGGCAAAAGCAGCTTGCGGGCGCGGAAGCTCTCGAACTGCCGAGCGACCGGCCTCGCGCTGCGATTCGATCTGCGCGGGGTGCCTTTGAACCGTTGCCGATTTCCTCCGAGGCGTTCGAAGCGGTATCGCAACTCGCGAAAGCGGAAGGCACGACACCTTTCACGGTGTTGCTCGCTGCGTTCCATGTGCTCCTGCATCGCTACACACAACGTACAGACGTGGTCGTCGGTGTTCCCGTAGCAAACCGCAATTGGCTCGCCGCCGAAAGCCTGATGGGCACGCTAGTGAACACACTTCCGGTGCGTCTGCGCTTCGATGCGGATGTAAATTTCCGTCAGTTGCTGCGCGAGCTACGAGAGGTCGCGCTGGATGCATACGCACACCAAGATCTACCGTTCGAACGTCTCGTCGCAGCGCTCGGACTCGAGCGTCGCGCCGGAGAATCGCCGCTGATTCGGGTGATGTTCGACTATCAAAACACACCCATGCCGGAGGGCACGCACGGAGCGCTGCAACTGCAGCCGCTGATGATTTCACGCGGTGCGGCACAGTTCGATCTCTCATTCATGGTGTTGGATACCAAGCTCGGACGCATCGCGGGCGCGGAATACAGTACCGATCTATTCGATGCCGATACGATTCGGCGTCTATTGCGTCACTACGCCGCCATTCTCGAAGCGGCCGTTGCCAATCCGGCCGGCGCCATCGCGCAGATACCGCTGCTGAGCGACGAAGAACGGCAAGCGCTCATCCGGCTATCGCGAGCGACCTGCGATCTTGGGTCTGCCGCCGCCGATGTTTACGCGACATTTCTCGAGCAAGTACGCCGCTCACCCGATGCACCTGCCGTCCACGACAGAAACGGCAAGTCCAGCTACGCAGAGCTCGACCACAGAGTGGAGTTGCTCGCAGCTCGGCTGCAAGGAGCAGGCATAACACCGAGTGATCGCGTAGCAATCTTCATGGACCGCAGCCGAGACATGGTGGCCGCAGTGCTTGCGTGTCTGCGCGTAGGTGCTCCCTATGTTCCATTGGATCCTCGGCATCCCACCGAACGCATCCGCTACGTCTTGAATGATGCACAAGTGCGAGCCGTACTCACGGACACTCGGCTGCGCAGACAAATAGCATCGAGCGCCTTTGTCATTTGCGTAGATGAAACGCATGTCTCCACAAAGGTCACCCGTGATGTCAGCGTTTCGCCTGAACACGCGGCGTATGTCATCTACACATCCGGCTCGACAGGCAAGCCCAAGGGCGTTGAAGTTTCACGCGGTGCGCTCGCGAACTTTCTGCGCTCCATGCGGCATACGCCCGGAATAGATGCGAGCAGTCGTCTACTTGCTATCACCACGCTCGCTTTCGACATCGCCGGCTTGGAATTGTTATTGCCCGTGACTTCCGGCGCCAGCGTCTATGTTGCCGATAGCGATGTCGCCGCCGACGCACAACGACTCAGCGATATCTATCGCGACTATCGCCCCACGATCATGCAAGCGACGCCGGCACTGTGGAATATGCTCCTCGACGCGGGCTGGCAAGGCGATAGCGAGCTCTCGATACTATGCGGTGGCGAAGCTCTGAAGCCTGAACTCGCGGGGCGACTCCTGTCTTGCTGCCGCACGCTTTGGAACATGTACGGGCCCACGGAGACGACGATATGGTCCACGGTCCATCGTGTCACTGGCGGCGAGCGCACTGCGATTCCCATCGGTAAGCCCATTGACGAGACGTCGATTTACATTCTCGATAAGCACGGCGAACTCGTGCCGCGCGGCGTCAGCGGCGAAATTTATATCGGCGGCGCCGGCGTAGCGACGGGTTATCTGCATCGTCCGGAGCTCACTCGCGAGCGCTTCTTACCGGATCGGCTTGGCGGCACTGGAGCGCGCATGTATCGCACCGGCGATGCCGGTCGCAGACGTAATGACGGCACGCTCGAATATCTTGGACGACTCGATCAACAGATCAAACTGCGCGGATTCCGCATCGAGCCGGGCGAGATCGAGCAAGTGATGAAAGAGCAGCCGTCGGTGCGCGACGCGCTGGTCATGGCGCGAGAGGATTCTCCTGGCGATATGCGACTGGTCGCCTACTATCTGCCTGCCGACCGTAACGCATCCGCTGCAACGCTTCAGCATGAACTTGCCGAGGCACTGCAGCGCAAACTTCCTTCGTACATGGTACCGAGCGCGTTCGTCGCGCTGGATGCGTTTCCACAGACGCCGAACGGCAAGATCGATCGAGCGGCGCTGCCGGCGCCTACGATTCAAGGTGGCAACGATGGGGTGCCCTACGTCGCGCCCCGCAACGAGATCGAAGTAGCACTGCAGCGCATCTGGCAGACCGTCCTCGGCGTGGACAGGATCGGCATCCGCGATGACTTCTTCAAGCTCGGCGGCCATTCGCTGCTTGCCGTTCGAGTATTCGCTGCCATCGAGCGCGAGCTTCACATCGCGCTACCGCTCGCAACATTGTTCGAGCGCGCAACCATCGAATACCTCGCCGAACGCATCAACGCAACGCATCGGGAGAAATCGCCGCCCGCGCTTCCGCCGATACGCGTGTCCGCAGACTCGCGAGAGTTTTCATTCATTGTGCCGGTTCGTGAGCAGGGATCGCGCCCGCCGTTGTTCTGCGTGCACGGTGCCGGCGGACAAGTGCTCAACTTCTGGCCCATTGCGCAATACCTCGGCGACGAACAGCCGTTCTACGCTTTGCAAGCGGCCGGCATCGACGGCAAACAACAACCTCTCGAGCACATCGAAACCATGGCTGAGCGCTATCTCGCGGAAATGCGCAGAGTGCAGCCCCGTGGGCCTTACTATTTAGCTGGCTACTGCGGCGGCGGCTGGATTGCCTTCGAGATTGCGCAACGGCTGCGTGCGCAAGGGGAACACGTTGCCATGCTGGCGCTATTGGATTCCTACGGACCGCGCATGCCCATGCAGCCGCGTCCGCCTCGACGCTGGCTCGGCATCGTTACGCTGAACGGCGCGAAGGAGCTCTATGCTCGAGCTTGCGCACGCGTGCGTCGTGATTTCGACGCGCTTTCTCAGACTGTCGTCATCGCGTGTAATCGCGCGCTCGGCCGACCGGTGCCTTATGAACTTAGAGATGCTTGGCTCACGCGATGCTTCTTGAAAACCGCTGCACGCTACCACCCACGCCCGTACGACGGCTTTCTCACTCTCCTGCTTGCAAAGGATAGCTTCGCCAATCTGCCGTCTCATCCCGCCGACTTCGGTTGGCAAGGATTGGCGCGCGGTATCGAAGTCGATGCGATTCCCGGCACGCACCACACGTTGACTAGTGAACCCAACGTATCCGTGCTCGTCGATGCTCTGCGACGTCGCATGCGCGCCAGCGAGCAATCGAAATATCGTAGATGAGTAGCGCTGCTCCGCCGCAAGCAGACGCATCCGCAGGCACGGCGGTTCATCCTCAGAGTTCTTCCGCTGCACCCGTGCAGCCGGCCCCCGTCATCCGCAATGCGCTGTTTCTCATCGCGGCACAAATTCTAGTCACACCCATCTCGGTGCTCGTCAACGCCGTCGCCGCGAGATATTTAGGTCCCGTGGACTTCGGGCGGCTGTATCTCGCCACCACCTTCGTCACATTCGCCTTTCTCTTCGTCGAGTGGGGTCAGCAGGGTACGTTGATCGGAAAGGTTGCGATCCACCGCGAGCGTGCCGGAGTGCTTTTGGGAAGCGCGCTTGCATGGCGCGCCGGCGCCGCGCTAGCCGTATGGTTGCTTGTTCCTTTGGCCTGCTGGTTGATGAATTACGAAAGAGATTTCATCGCCGTCCTAGTGCTCGTCTTGATGTCGTTCACCATACTGACCGTTGCAACCGCTTGTCAGGATGTGTTGCGAGGTTTCGAGCGCACGGACTTCGCTGCCGCGACATACGTTGCGTGGCAGCTTTTCACAGCTAGCGTCACCATTCCTACGCTGCTGCTGGGCGGTGGGATTCGTCTCATGCTGGGCGGCCAAATCGCATGTGCGGCTATCAGCACTCTCGTCGTGATTTGGTGGTTGCCACGCATGCACGTCGGCAAAGTGACCTTGCGCACGGATGTAGTCACCGAACTGTTTCAAGGCGGCAAGGCGTTCTTGGTGTTTGCCGTCATCATGCAGCTGCAACCTTTGATCGATGCAGCGATGCTCGCGAAATTCGCTGCTGCCGATGCAGTCGGTTGGCATGCAGCGGCACGCAAACTGGTCGGCCTTTTGATCTATCCTTCCTCTGCGATTGCGGCCGCGATGTATCCAACGCTCTGCCGATTGCACGCGCAAGATGCCGATGAATTCAAGCGAACGGCTGCTAGCGCCTTGCATCTACTGAGCATCGTGGTCGTACCCGTTGCACTCGGCTGCGCACTATTCCCGGAATTGGGCATCGCGCTCTTCAGCGAACGCTCGTATGGGCCGGCCGAAGATAATTTGCGTGTGTTGTCGATCTACATCTTGCTCGTGTACTTCAGCATTCCGATCGGAACTTGCCTCACCGCTTCGGGACAACAACGCCGCTGGGCGGTGGTGCAGTCGATGTGCGTCATCATCAGCGCTGTAGCGGACCCACCGCTCATTCGATGGTTTCAATCACACTTCGGCAACGGCGGTCTCGGCGTGTGCGTGTCGACGACGCTCAGTGAAGTATTGATGATCGGCACGGGACTTTATTTTTTGCCTGCAGGCGTACTCGATAAGGCGTGGCTGCGCAAACTTGCTGCTATTGGTTTGGGTGGGTTCTGCATGTGTCTCGTTGCACTGAGTATGCATACCATGCATCCAATCATTCGCGCGACAGCCTCCGTGCTTGCGTACACGGCTTGTCTTTACGCTCTGCGCGTTATCAATATCGATCAGCTACGCAGCGCGCGTAATCTCGTGCGCGGCTGAACCGCGCCCACGAGTGAACGTCTTACATACCTGAATTTCGATCACGCGAATCGCGCGGTCAATGTATCCGGCACACGTGCGCCGATGGGATGTCGCTGGAAACGATGACCGAGGCGAAACAGTCTCGTTTCCGAAAGCGGCGGACCTGCCAATTGAATGCCGAGAGGAAGCCCATTCGCAGTAAATCCTGCCGGCAAAGTGAGCGACGGCAATCCTGTCAGATTGAATGGCGCCGCAAAGAAGGCGGAGCGTTGGGCCATTTGCGGGTCCCGTAAGCGAGTGTTGAAAACATCGAGTGTCGGCGTGGGATCCGGCGCGACCGGAACGAGCAGCGCGTCGATTCGGGAAAAGAGCGCGAGATACCGCTGCTTGAACTCTCGACGAATTCGCATGGCCTGCACGTAGTCCGGCCCACTGACGGCTAAGCCTCGTTCGATCGTGCCGCGTAGTACCGGACCGTAATCGTCTGCGTGTTCGGCGAATAGCGAGCGATGCGCATCCGCCGCTTCAGCCGCGAGAATGATGCCGAAGGCATCCAGTGCGGTGCGCGGGTCCGGCATGGAAACTTCCATCACTTGGACCCCGAGATCACGGAGCGCCGCAAGCGCTTCATCAATCACCGCGACGACTTGAGAATCGGCGACGTTCTGGATCAGCGCACGATCGATACCCACTCGCACCGATGCATCGCTCGCATCGAGATTGCTGAGATCATCCTGAACCGGTACATCCAACGACGTAGGATCCAAGGGATCGCCGCCTGCGATCGCACGAAACAATATGGCTGCATCTTGGACGCTGCGCGCCATGGGTCCCGCATGATCGAGTGTCTCAGCAAGCGGAAACACACCATGGCGACTCACGTGTCCATAGGTGGGTTTCATGCCGCTCAGCCCGCACGCACTCGATGGATAGCGAATCGATCCGCCCGTATCGGTGCCCAACGTGCCGAAGCAAAGTCCCGCAGCGCAGGCGACACCCGAGCCGCTCGAAGACATGCCCGGCCAATAATCGCTGTGCCAAGGATTCAATGCCGCCGGAAGTTCGGGATGAGGCACGAAAGCACCTTCACCCATCGCAAGTTTGCCGAGCAGGATGGCGCCCGACTCTTCGAGTCGAGTGACCACGGTGGCGTCGAAGTCGGGAATCCAACCACGCAGTACCTTGGTGCCACACTCGGTCGGGGCGTCGCGCGTAAAAAATAGATCTTTGAGCGCAATCGGAACGCCGTGCAGCGGACCACGCCATCGGCCTTCCGTGAGTTCACGTTCGAGTTGCTCTGCCTGACGCATTGCCTTGTCGGTGGTGACGGTCACGAAGCTATGAAGCCGGCTGTCCTCAACCGAAATGCGCGCAAGCATCTGCTCCGTCAGCGCACGCGGCGCAATCGATCGATCCCGAATGCGCCGAGCAAGCTCTGCGATGCTCAGCATATGTGTTGCCGTCACGGTCATTTTCTCAGTGCCCCCACATCGATTGCAGATCATTGCTCCGGAATTCGAGCCTACCAATGCGCGACGATTTCCGTGAGCACTCTGTGCAATTCAGAAACTCGATTGATTGCGAGATGCGCCGTAAAGCCAGCTGCTTTGGCGCGCTCGCGGTCTTCGTTTCGAGCAATCCTGTAATCGCGATGAGTATCGCGGGTGTACGCAGGCCAGACATTTTATAACTCAAAACTTATAAAAGTAAAATATAACTTAAAACTTATTTATTGAAAAAATAAGCCAAGAGTTAT
>Ga0068855_100002662_pt1 | contig 22009 bp, 21 predicted proteins | sample KBSCornC52_FD_66592 | JGI IMG/M metagenome (GOLD analysis project Ga0068855, IMG submission 66592) | Corn rhizosphere microbial communities from Kellogg Biological Station, Michigan, USA - KBS Corn C5-2 | ecosystem: Host-associated > Plants > Roots > Rhizosphere > Soil ...
AGAAGGAAGCCAAGAAAAAATCTTTGCCTCCTTTTGTGATCTTTCTTGAAACTTCGCTGCAGGATATGGCTACGCTGTACCCTACTACGTTGGAAGAGCTGGAAAAATGCCAGGGTGTAAGTAAGGGTAAAGCAATTCGTTATGGTAAGCCGTTTATTGAACTGGTTGCCCGCTATGTAGAGGAAAACAATATCGTGCGTCCCGATGATTTTGTGATGAAAAGCGTGGTAAATAAAAGCGGCAATAAGGTTTATGTTATTCAGCAGACGGATAAAAAAATTCCGCTTGAAGTAATTGCCAAAAACAAGGGCTGGCGTATGGATGAGATGCTGGAAGAAATGGAAACCATTGCTGCCAGTGGTACCAAGCTGAACCTTGATTATGCAATTGCCGAAATGCTCGATGAAAATGAGCAGGATGAGATATTGGAGTATTTCAAGGGCTGCGAAACCTCATCGCTGCAGGTGGCGCTGGAAGAGTTATCTGAGCATGATTTTACCTGGGAGCAGTTGAAGATCATGCGTATTAAGTTTTTAGCGCAATACGGAATGTAGTATCAAAGCATATTTCAGGTTATTTCCTATACGAGGGTGTCTCAAAATACGGGACACCCTCTTTTTATTCGGGTACCTGATGGAGCCGGGTAGTCATTTATGCAATTCTAAAGTCCGTGATACTTCCTCTTTTCATTTTCACAAAACCCATTAGCAGTATTGTTCACCGAACAATAGGTGCAATTAGTCGAAATAATAAGCATATTTGATTATTGTTTAATACTTTACATGAAACAAACACGTTTAAGGTTGAAACCTTGTTTTGACCCCTGAACGCTAAATTTAAATCCTAATGAAAACCGTAGTACTTACGTGCCTGTCGTGCGTTTTACTTGCAGGTGTTTACTTCATTTTGAATAAAAAAACCCAGGAACCCGGGCTTTTATCCCTCAGGCAGCCGGTTACGGTTGTTTCTTCCGTGAATATTATAGAAGATACTTCAAGGGTCACTTCATCAAACAGAAAGGATTCTGCTTCGAATACATTAAATGATAGTCATTGGCTGGATGACGACTCTTTTCAGAAGGCTGTTGAGGCTGATCTGATGCCGGAACGTGCTAAACCCGCTGAAACTCCTCAGCCAAAGGCTACTCCTGAAAAAAGATGGGCTACTCCAAAGCATCAGAAAGAGGCGCCACAGGCACAGCCTATGCTGATCAGGCCATTGATCCTGGAGCTGGAGCCGGATACCACAACAAGGAAATCGGTGCCGGTAGAGGTAGTATAAATGATATTGATCTGAATAAAATATACTCAATAAAGAGACTGCAATAAGGGCATGAATAATGAATAAGCAACAGCACTTCACCTGAAGTGCTTTTTTATGAAATAAAGTGACGAAAGCTTTGAATTCTTTTTATAACTTTTTTCAGATTTATAGGAATATCCCCTATTTTTGCAACCCGCTTTTGATACCGTAAGGTGCAAAATCGAGAGGATGGTGCGGTAGCTCAGTCGGTAGAGCAAAGGACTGAAAATCCTTGTGTCGGCGGTTCGATCCCGCCCCACACCACGAAAGAAAGGTCACAGCAATGTGGCCTTTTTTTATGACGCCAATTTTAGCCCTTTGATGTATATTTAACCACTAAACGCGTAGAAAAAGTGATCAGGCGAATCTTAAAAACCTGTTCACATGAAAATATTTTATTTTCTTTTAGCATCCTGCCTGCTCAACGTTCATTTCTGCCAGGCGCAAATTCCTTTAAAAATCAAAGCCGGTGCTGCAAGGAGCAATTTGTTAATTGACGACGGTCATCTGGAAGGGCACCCGGTGGCAACCTGGTATGGCGGTATAGCAACCACCCTCCGAATGGGCAAACGGTTCTTTTTTCAGCCTGAATTATTATACTCACAACGTGGTACTAACCTGCGATCAATGGCTCCTGTGGGAAATTCTCAGATGATTCGTCGTTACGGTTATATCAGTATGCCCTTATTGCTGGGATTGCATCCTTTTAAAAAAATGTCTTTCCTGATGGGCGCTGAACCCGGTTATATGATATGGAACCGTGAAAAGGGCATATATTATAGCCTCACTTATATTGGTGTAGATCGCCGCTTCAATGTAGATATCGATCTGGGACTTTCGTATCAACCTTTACCCCGATGGACTGTTGAAGTTCGTGCCCTGGTTGGTTTGGTGGGTATATACGATGAATGGAGCCAAACAAGGTATTCGAACTTTAAAACAGACCAGCGACAAGGCTCTCACTATAATATACAATTAGGACTGAGCTATGATCTTAAGACTAAAAAACAATAAAGCATATCATTAATTGTAGTACAACTGCAAATCCTCTTCTCTGGTAACATTTCGAGAAAGAGAAATTACCGGACGCCTGAATTCCCACAGTCCTTTTAAAGATAACCAGTGGTCTGAATAATGGCTCAATGCAACCAATCGGTCAGGAGCTTTCCAACTTTATTGTTCTTAGCAGCAGGCGTTAGCAGATGGAAATATTTGGCCTTTTCTTCAGCTGCATCGGCGAAAAAAGTACTGATGTCTTTATAGATCACAGCTGCGCTATAAGGTGAATTGGGATGGGCCTGCACCCAGGCCTCAGCTATCTGGATACGCTTAAACACGCCAATAATCATTACCTTATCCGCACTGTCTTCCTTTAATTCGCGGCTGACATGAATATCTTCGCCCCTCGCATACGCCTCATTCATGCTGTTGATGAATTTTTCCCATTCTTTATTCGTGCGTTGCTGAATGAAATAATCGTTCTCATCCTGCATATAAGGATCACCTGAATAAACAGCCTTATCCAGGTTGTTGGCATCGCCATTGACCACAGCATTGCCCTGCTGCAGATAGACGAGCTGCCAACTATGAGAATATTGTATAGGATCAATCGGCTGGCCTTCCCCCTGCAATTGCATAGGCACAGAGCTGATGTAATACAAGCTACCTTCTCCATCCGGGATGGTCATTCGAAAAGAAAATGCTCCGTTCGTGACCTTCGTGGAATCCTGAAAATAAGCGCCCTGGCCCAACGGATAGGCAGTAAAATAAATATATTTTCCATTTTGGATACCCGTGAGATGGCCAGACACTGTGGTGTTCTGGGAAAAGATTTTATTTGGAAAAAAGCTCAGCGCGAGCAAGGTATATAGGAAGGTCGAATGCATAGGAAGGTCTTTGACTTAAATATACATAGATTATAGCAATGCTGATTTGTATTCAGACCAATTAATGATTTGCAGGTGAATGCTGCAATGATTATCAGTTGCTAACTTTATGCATCACTTTTATAAGCGTTTTGCGTGACGCACAAGTTGTGATTTGATGCACAAATTGACGCATAAATGGCTCATGGCAAAAGACTCCATTTAGGAAGCTTTTATTTATACCCCAAAACAACAACCTCCCTCTCCTGAATAGCATGAATTTTAAATTGTTCCAGTGACTCACAAGGGATCACCTTTGTTTTAAAACCGGCAGCACGGAGCCTGGCAACATAGTCGTTCAGGGAATAAATTCTTACATGATCTTTCTGTCCATATAACCTGGCCTGCTTTTCGGGATCTGCGATATAAGGATCTTCAATAGTAGCTGGCAGAGATTCTGACCAGGGCGCCTGTAAAATAGCAACGCCGTCATTTCTTAAAACCCTGAGTATTTCTTTCATCGCTTTCAGGTCTTCAGGTATATGTTCAAGAATGTGGTTAGCGAGCACTATGTCGAAGCTTTGGTCTTCAAACTGAAGAGATGTTGCATCACCATATAATATTGCCGGGTCTATAGTTTTATAAAATCCGGGTGATATATCGATTGTGACAATATTAGCCTGTGTTTTCAAATAGCGGTAGAGATGTTTTTCAGGCGAAAAATGAAGAACCTTTTTATTTCGGATCTCCAGGAAATGGTCTATCACATCTTTAAGAAGTCGTTCTCTGTTTTTACTGAGGCAATTCGGACAAAATACATTCTCACCGTACCCGGCGATCACGTTATTGGAATTAATAGCATGTTCTATGTCTGGCGAAGGATATTCCGGTACGAACTTTTGATAAGCAGCACCACAAAAATTACAAACAAAACCACTACCCTTGTATTTGTTATAAGTAATCCTGTATGTAAGGTTCCGTAAAAAGGAAAGGGAATTTCTATAAGAAGATTGAAGCGGATGATATATTCCAATGCTTTTTAAAAACTTCTTAAGCCTTTCCTTCATTGTTAATAATTAAATGTGTTCCAAAATAACGAAAATTGAAACACTTTTTTGCGCGCTTTTTACTAAAGAAATTGCATTTTATCAGGGGCTACCCAATGTTTTCTTGCCTCTTTGCTTTTCAATAAGGGCGTGCTATAGAACCGATGAACAAAGTCTTTTGCAAGAAAAGGCTGTTGCAAGAAAGCAGTCAGTGCTTCATCAGTCAAATCCAATACCCTTGCAGTAACCAGATAACGGGATATGATGGTAATATAGAATAGGGTAACGGTTTCGTGATATCCTGATTCATCGGTATTTTGTCCGCCCGAAGCTACATTGTAAGCTTTAATACCTGTAGTTATTTTTTCGATTGCCTGCGGCAATGAATATTGTGTACAATACCAAAAAGCAACCACAAAATGTGCCGTATGTGTCCATTCTTCTTTTGGCAAAGTGCCTTTTTCAAACTGGCTAACAAGCCATGCTGCTTTTTCCCATTTCATAATTAGCCTATTTTGGTATTGATCTCTTCTTTATAGCTGCTGAGCACTATGGTAGTACTGGTTCTGGTAACCGATTTAATGGATTTGATCTTGCTTACCAGTAATTCTTCCAGTGCGGCCGTATCTTTCACCAATACTTTCAGCAATAAATCGCAATCGCCGGCAATGTGATGACATTCCAGCACTTCATTCAAGGCAACGATCTGTTCCTTTACACTCGTATTTTTTGTATGGTCTATCCACACATAAATAAAGGCCATTACGTGCAGGGAGAGCTTTTGCCGGTTTAGTAAAATAGTGTATTTATCAATAATACCCGATCGTGTGAGTTTGCGCAATCGTTCAGTAACAGCAGGTACCGACAGATGAATTTTCCTGGCAATTTCGGCCCCTGTGATGCGGGCATTCTGTGCCAGCAGCTTTAACATTTTGCCATCATACGCATCCATAGCTTAATAATTGTTTTACAAAACTATAAGATACTTTAATTATTTAGACAGTAGGCCAATAACACAAGCTATTATTCAGTAAACATTAAGTACTGCTTAATGAATGCTTGAAAACGGCAGGCTGCTTACTATACCGGGCATTGATTTTTTAGCCGCTGTATGATCTTCTTAAAGTGGGGCGTGAGAGATTCGAACTCCCTGTGTTTCTGATGTTCCGGATTTACAGTCCGGTGTAACGCCTCCATCGTTACCGACGCCCCATTGAAAAATTAATAACTGCGGAGAGCAAAGGAATCGAACCTTCATCCCATGATTAAATGAGAAACATCTTAGCAGGATGCCGCAGCAAACCAATATCTGCCTACTCTCCAGTAATTATTATTAAACGGACAATGTCCGCCGAAACTTGCTGTAATACGACTGAATCGAGTATACTGCAAGTGAAGCTCGCCTACGCTAAAGTTCTGGCAAGCAAAAAGCGGAAGGTGCAGGACTCGAACCTGCAAACGCTTTTATACGCACGGCAGTTTTCAAGACTGCTGCATTACGAGTTATGCTAACCTTCCAAACACATGAGAGCAGGATGGGAATTGAACCCATGTTCAATTGGTTTTGCAGACCAACCTCCATACCAGCATTGAGTACCCGCTCATAAGTAGCCGTACCGGGATTTGAACCCGGACTGTACAAATTTTAAGTCTGTTGTCTCCTTCCTGTTGGACTATACGGCTATGCATAGCAGTAGCCCCTGTGAGATTCGAACTCACACTACGCTGTTTCTAAGACAGAAGCCTCTTCCGTTGGGCTAAGGGGCTAAAAAACAAAAAACCCTTCAAGTGCTTACCTGAAGGGTGTTCTATGCGTTTATAAGTTTTGTTTATTTGTCAACTCTATTCGCAGGAATATAACTGCCCTTCAGCCTGTTGCTATAACAACTGAGCGATAAAGACAGTAAATATGAATTTGTGCGAATCATGATGCAAAAATAATAAAAGAATGCGAATAGTAAAACAACACAACAAAATATTTTCAGGTTACATTACAATACGAACTCAACACACTTGTGAAACTTTTGCTGTTACACCTATTCGTACAGCTTACCATTTATGCAAATGAGGCCGTCGCCAATACACAGAAATTCACCTGTGCGATTGGCGATATCAATAACGCCGATTAAAATAGTATTAAGAATTTCATCCCATTCAAGTTGAATAGAATTTTTTAAACTGCGTAATTCGTGGAACAACTGGCTCATCACATTTTCAAGCAACAAAGACAAATCTCCCGATTGCCTCGACATGATCAGGATTTAGTATTTCTCTCTTCTCTTGACTTTTCGCATGTAGCGCGAGGTATAAGCGCTACATCATCTTCGCATATTCAAAAAAAAAATTTTAACTGAACAAAAAAGTACTGTGCAAAGAAGGGTTTTTTGGCTTTATTGTTGAGGCACCTGAGCATTGCTCTAATTGCTCTATTAGTATGAAGACCTTAATTATCTGCTACCTTGCCCCATTATTAATGGCAGGTTTGTACGCGTCCGCAACAAATTATTATGTAGATCCTTCTGCGGCAGGATCTAACCAAGGAACATTCAGCGATCCCTGGAAATCAATGAATGATATTCCTGCAACCATTAATTATTTCCAGCCAGGCGACACGGTTTTCTTCAGGCGAAGCCAACAGTTTACCGGCACACTTTCCATCAACAGCTCAGGTAGTTACAGTACTCCCATCGTGTTCATGCCCTTTGGCTCAGGAGATGCTCCACTCTTTCAGTATAATCTGGCGAATCCAGCTGAATCATCGGTTTCGGATCGTACCATCATCCGGTTAAACCAGGCGAACTATATCGTGATTGATGGGTTTCAACTTACAGATACCAATATCCCTGAATATGATCACTCCGTTACTGCGAATGTTGGTCACGGTGTGTACATCTATGCCGGACCAAACAATAATGGTTATGGCAACATCATTAAAAACCTTACCATATCACGCCTGGGAGGCGGCATCACCATAGATGGAGGCACCTATAACACCATATCAGATTGCTCCATCAGTAATTTACGAATGATCGTTAATACGCCTGATATCAACTGGGACGACTTTGGCGCCACCGGAATAACCCTGGGAGGTTCAAATAATACTATCATACACAATAATATACAGGACTGCTGGGCCTCGAGCTATGACTACCAGTACGATGGCGGCGCCATCGAAATGTATGGTGCGGTAAGCAGTAACAACATTCTGTACAATACTGCTATTAATAATACGGGATTTATGGAATTCGGCAGCGGCACCGGCGCCCAGTCACTCAATAACCTGGTTGCATACAATCTTTTGATCAATAACGGAGATGTTTGTTGGATCAACGCTGGCAATGGCTTCAGCGTGGATGTGCGCAATCTGCAACTTTTCAATAATAACATTGTCGAAACAAATGCTCCACGCGTACCTGTTGTAAACAGCCTTATCGGCATATTTACAACACCATCTATTTCGAATGTTATAAACATGAAGAACAACATCTTCTGGGTCACCACCGGCATTAATATCACCGATCCTATGACTCAGCCTTTTAACGGACCGCAGCTTATTCATCAGAATAATCTGTACCACCTGAGCGGGGGAAGTCTCGGATATACAGCCGATGGTTCAGAACTGAAATTGAATCCGCATGATTCATTATTTACGGATATTACTACGTTCGGCAATCCTGCCGCGTGGAATTATAAGCTGCGGCAATATTGTGCGGCTATTAATTTCGGACAGGTCATTGGTATTAATCAGGATTATTTCGGACAGGCCGTTCCTCTGGGGAATGCCCCTGATGCGGGAATTGCAGAGCATGTGTCGGGCATTACCGCATCTCCCCTGCCGTTAAAGATCCTCTCCTGTAAAGGTTGGGCAACTACAAGTGGCGATAATATTGAATGGGTAACCAACACCGATACGGCTGATCACTTTGAGGTTGAAAAAAGCATCGATGGAAATAATTTCAAAACAATAGCAGTAGTTCCGTATAAAGCAAATACCAGTTCTGCCGATACAAAATACGATTACACCGATAACGACGTAACGAATGAGGTACAGTATTATCGCATTAAAGTAGTTGAACATGGCAACACGATTACTTATTCGCAAATCGTTACCATTAAGAATAGTAGTACGGTCAATAATTTTACCATTTCACCCAACCCCGCGCAGGCTGATATATACCTCAGGCTTCCGGGAGATAATTTCAATAACAAAGAAATGGTGCTGGTTAATACGGCGGGTGTAGAATTAAGAAGAACAAAATTTACTGAGTCGAGTAGTCAGGTAAAAATAAACGTAAGTATGCTGCCGCAGGGCACCTATATAATAAAGGTGACAGACTATGCAAGCGGAAAGCATTATACAAGCATGTTTGTGAAATAATAATCGCGATATAAAATCGTTGGGTTGTGAGTTGGCTACCGGCCATGCAATTATTTACGCGAATCCCGCAATGAATTTCATGAAGTTAACGTTTAATAGTATGCCGGACGGTACAATCGCCGGGATACAAGAAAACATTTTCGTTTGTGAAGAATTAAGTATACAACTCAGAATCAAAGGCGGTCACCAATACGTGACCGCTCTTTTTGATGCATTATTTTTAGCACGGCTTACTATACTTCTTTCAACATATAACTGATATTTCTGCCGCCTCCCGGTTCTTTAGCCAAAATCTGTTTATCAATAAGATCGTTAATATCATGACCGGCGGTATGAAATGAGGCCAATTTTTTGAGCTGATAAGGATATTCTCATCTTAATTCCAATACCCCTAAACGATTATTATACTCTCCATTTAAAATAAGTACCTTATTTTTAAGCTGATCAAATTGATCTTAATCTTCTACCTATGTTCAAAAAAATAGCGCCCGATAAATGGAGACATATTTATGTTGGTATTGCTATGGGCCTGGTATTACAGTTAGCCGGTTTCTGGCTATTACAAAGCCATCCTTACTGGTCAACCTTTATTGCATTGATGATAGTAATAGCAGTCGGCTATGGCTTTGAACTCTTTTCAAAATTCACCGGTATAGGCGTATATGATGTTATGGATGCTGTGGCATCAGTTGTGGGTGGTATAATAGGAATAGGAATAGCATGGCTAATGGTATGGATCTTTTAAAAGTGACCAGGCCCTTTTAGCAAGGCGGGCTCAGAAGACAATGGAAATTAAAGATGCAACCGAAATTCTTCTGCTGCAGCTCACTCACTTTTCGCAATCAGTTCTATTCGATAATATCTCAAATTATTATCGCGTAACCCGGGGATCCACTCACCCTTTTTTAATTCTCCCCAGATATATAATGCATTCTCTTTTACAATCGTTTTAATGACATGATATTTTCCCGCATACTGCTGCTTTATTTTCTTTACCTGCTGCAGCAATAACTTTGCTTTTTTCAATTCCCGCAAACTCAGTTCCTGATAAAATAACAGATCGGTGATATTACCCTCACTTTGATAACCCATGATCAAATTGCGCACTCTTGGCCAGGTAACTTCCTCACAAATATTATTTTCATTATTGGTGCAAAGGATGCACTGACGCGTGCCGCCGTCCTGCTTATTTAACGTCATTACCGAATGCAGAGTGGTTCCCGATCCGGCGAAGAAATCCAATACAATACAATCATTGGCAGGAAATAATTTTATCAGATAATTGATAAGCCTGGATGGCTTGGGCGCCGTAAAATCATTGGGACCAATAATAGCCGATAACTCTTTTTTACCGGTGCGGGTTCTTCCAAAACGTTCTTCTATTAACAGATTCCTGGGTCGGCATCCTTCCTTCTCATAATTTTTGGTATAGATGTTTCCATTCTCAAAAACCAGTTCATTAAATCGCTGGCGTACCGTTTCTTTCGCCCAGCGCCAGGTGGCATTGGGATGATGCGGATTTTTATGCCGTGGCTGATACTGTACACCATCCGGACCTGTTATAGTAAAATCAAGCGAACGACAATAGCGTATGTTTTGTTTATCCAGTCTTTCAAGTGCATACTTTCTGCCATCAGGATCAGTTCGATTATACAAGGTAGAAACCATAGCGCCGGTGTCATTTGCCAGGTGTAGTTCGGCTTTATTGGCCGCATATAAAAGAATGTTCTCTGTATCAGTTGCAATAAAGCTGGCATCAGCGGCTCCGCCGCTTTTACTTTTCCATACATGATTGGCAACAAAATTCTCACTGCCGAAAATTTCATCGCACAGCAGTTTTAAATGATAACATTCATTGTCATCTATACTGATAAAAACTACACCTCTGTCACTGAGTAATTGTCGTGCATACACTAACCGTTTGTACATAAAGCTTAACCAGGTGTGGTGCCTGAACATCGGGTCGTCGGTTAATGCCGGTTTGTCTTTAAAAGCATCCCGATAGGTAAAATCAGTTTTGCCGGTATTATAAGGGGGATCTATATAAATAACATCAATCTTTCCCCTGTATTGAGTATTCAATGCAGCCAGCGCATGCAGATTATCGCCTTCAATTAAAATATGATCGATGCAGTGATTGCCGTTTATAATACTCTTGCCGGGTATCTCTTTCAGCAGGGGCTCATAAAGGATTAACTGTTGTTGGGCTTTTTCGGGTTGGTCTTCCCATAAAAGTCCGTATTTCGCCTGATTATTATTTACAAGATCAATAAAGCAGGCCCGTTCTTCTTCTGTAAGCCCCTGCAGCTGCAATATCTTCTGTACCAGGTCTGTTTTTTTCATGGCGCAATAATTAATTGCCACAAACACACCTAATCCATGGTATCCTTAAAAAATTTCCATCGCTTTTTATTGGCGAATGAAGATTTTTTAAGGAATGTTTCCCGTTAGTTTACATATTCAATTTCTGCACCAATTGGTCTTTAAAAAGGCTCTTCTACAACTTAGCTATTTTTTTACCCAATATCTTTGCAATCAACGCACCAAACAATACAAAATGGCTATCCGGATATTTATCACAGGCGGTACTTTTGATAAGGAATACAATGAATTAAACGGCGAATTGTATTTTAAAGACACGCATATGCAGGAGCTGCTTGCATTAGGCCGCAGCAGGCTTTCTGTAAATATCAAAACCCTGATGATGATCGACAGCCTCGAAATGACGCCCGAACACCGGATGGTTATCGCCAATGAATGCAAACAGTGCGAAGAAAATAAGATCGTAATCACACACGGTACCGACACCATGGCCGAAACAGCACGCGTGCTGGCACAACAGGTAACCGGTAAAACTATTGTACTTACGGGCGCTATGATCCCTATCAAATTTGGTAGCTCTGATGGATTATTCAATTTGGGCAGCGCCCTCGCTTTTGTACAATCGCTGCCTGTTGGTGTATACGTGGCCATGAACGGCCGCTATTTTAACTGGGATAATGTTCGTAAGAACAGGCAAACCGGCATCTTCGAGGAATTACCGCCGGTAACGTCGTGAATGGTCAATTAGTGATCTGTAAATCGTCTGCATCCTGAATTTTGTGTGTACGCCGATGATCTTGCGCGCAACCTGTCCTACATCAGGGCTTCCACATCTTAGAGTGTCATACTATATAATGCGATATGCCACAGAAGTGTTGCAGCGGTTAACTTCTCAATAAACACCCACGATTTTTGTTTCAGCCCCATTAAATACAAACTGATCGCCTGTCTTTTTATGCAGTAAGGTTTTTGCCAGCGGGGCATGCGGCGACAAAAAGAAGATCACTTTTCCATCTATTATTTGTTTTCCTAAACCGGCTGCAATAAAAAAGATCGTTTCAGCACACTCAATACAGGCGCCGCTAGTTGCTTCTCTATAAATAACATCTGCTTTTATATCATGTAACAAGGCCAGCTCCCTTAACTGTTGCGCCAGTTGTTTCGAATGCATTTCGGTTTCGAGCTGGTTCATAGCGCGGGCGGTTTCATATTTATCACCGGCAGAGCTTTTTTCTTCATTATTGGCAGCTTCCTGCGCATTATTAATAAGCGCCTGAGCTGCTTTTACCCGTTGCTCAATAATTGCTTCACCGGCCAGTTTCAGTCTGGTTTTGAACGCTATTTTTTCCGGTTCAGATGAAGTAAAATATTCCTGTTGTTCATTCGTCATTCTTATTGATAGTTATTTTTTATTTTAAAAAGAAACAACATGCACTACAACAAGTCATGCGCCGCAAAAGGCGAAATGTACGGAAGCAGTCAAAACAGGCACCTGCTTTACCGGAGTATGCAAAGGGCAGCCGTAAACGTTTACAAAACCGATACCAGTTACGAAATGCTGGTGTTTGCCCCGGGCCGAATTAAAGAACATTTTTCCATTGATGTACGGGGTAAGGAACTTACCATCTCCTACACACCGCCCGAAGGTTTTCCGCGTCCTGAATGGATCCAGCGCGAATATAGCCGCGGAGGTTTTGTAAGAACGTTTTTACTGAACAGCAGCATGGATACCACCCGCATTACTGCAAAGTATGTTGATGGTGTTTTACAGGTGAGTCTGCCGATCATTGAAGGAAGTGAAACTGAAAAACAGGAAATTCCAATTAGCTAGGTGAAAAGTTGATAAGTTGAAAAGTTAATAGGTTGATAGGTATCTAACTACCTTATCAACCTATTAACTTATACACTTGTAAACTTGTTAGCTTATTAACCTATCAACTTATAAACTTTTCAACTGCCATTAAAATGGCAGATCATCATCACTGGCAGAGGCCGATTCAAAATAACCCGGCGCCTCACTAACATTATTATTTGGCGTTGCAGTACTACCGCCCGCTGCTTTCTTCGATGCAATTTTCCATGCTTTTACATCTGTATACCAGCGGCCGTTGTATTCACGGCTTTCCACATCAAACGAAACATCTACCATATCGCCCATTTTAAAAGTTCCCATGTCTATTTTATCGCCCCAAACCGCAATGCATACTTTTTTAGGATATGTATCGCCGGTTTCCAGAATAAATTCCTGCTTTTTCCAGGTGCCGTTCTTACCCTGTCCGGTTTGAACCGGTAATAACTGAATGATCTTTCCGCTTATGTCCATAAATAATATATTTCTGTTATAGGCCTTCCGGCTTGTTTTAAAGGTTAATTTTCAAATTTACAGTAATCATCAAAACTTTGTTATATCGGAGCTCTTTGTATCGTATACCACACTGCAAAACTGTACTTCAAACCATTGATTAAATAACTCCAGGGTAAGTTCTTCGGGCCAGGCTGAATCATCTTCAAACCTTTCGAACAGTTCATTTTCAAACAAATATTCATAATTTATTTTCAGCCATTCTTCAAACTCAGTATCCTCATCCATGCTGTTGATCAGATACATGTTCTTTTCCTGTTCGGGATTTGCAGTCAGCTCCTCTTCAGGGAAAGCTGCTCTTGCCCATTCCCAAAAAGCCGGTTTTGGTTGTACTACTACCGAACTGCGGTTAACATATTCAGGTGTTACTACATCATCTTCATCATCTGCCTCCTCTTCTTCTTCAAGTTCTTCTTCATATTCAAATTCTTCTTCGTCTTCTTCCTCTGTCTCTTCTTCATCACTGCTCAGAAAAATATCCTGCATAAACTGTTCATATGATTTTACTGATACATGAACATTTGCATGGCCTTCTTCATCATCTATCACTTCACATTCATCAAGCATGGCGTCGTATTCACCAAATCTGGTTTGTTTATCTGCTACCAGTTTATCTATAAAGCTCTGTGTTGTTTCGTCGAGTTCACCGGCGAGGAAATTTTCCCTGTAGTTCTGATATAAATATTCATCCTTCTGTTTCATTACGCTCAAATTCCAGGCAATCTGACCAAGCTCCAGCTTTTCTTCCAGTTCTTCAATTTCGGGCTCCTCGGCCATATATGGCTGAACCAATTGTATTAGCATTTCAGAATATGGTAAATCAGGAGGAACAGGGGCACTGGTACCTGCGGCCATATTTTGCAAAATACCGGCTAAGGTGCGTGCTGCCTGCTCATCATTACCGTCAGGATGTTTGCCTCCCTTTATTGGTTTCATAAAACGTATTTTATAACCCGAAGGTAACCACTACCCAATAAACGGGTTGTAAAATCACCATAAATATTTCCCTGCAAAAGGCCGGTTTAAACCCCGGGTTATGTAGGGTAATACACAACAAAAAGCCTCAATATGGGGAATAAAAAAAGCAGGAACAAATGTCCCTGCCTTATGATATTGTTTACTTGATCCTGAGCGAAGTTGAAGGATTATGCTGCCAAACGAATATACAACTGATCACCTATCGCTTCAACCACTTTGGGTGGCATATTACCTACGGCACTACCTCTGGCAAGGGTTGTAACCCGCCCTAATTCGGGATTCCAACCGAAAATATAAACAGGGCTTCCATTAACACTTACGCGGTATTGCGTTTCCATAGTATAGGTTTGAAAGGAGGTAGCTTTTACAAGCACCGGTTTACCGTCAATCATCTGTTCAAACGTTTCCGTTCTTGTTAGATTCTTTTTTGGTTTCATAACAAATTCTCCTTTTTAAAATAGTAATGAATATGCTTTAATTTTTCAACAACTGTGCCGGACTCGCCTCCTTTGCCAGGTGCTGTTGCTGTACTTCTATACATATTCAGAGGCTATAAAGCTCAATGATGAAACGTATTATAATTGCATTAAATCAGCCATGGGCGCGAACATCAGCCATTCAGATAAATGAATAAAATACAGGGAAATAAGAAAATGCAGATCGTATTATGATATTAATAAAGCATTAATAAGCAGTACATCACTTCATTTACGTAACACGCGGAAAATTGTTAAGAACATCTTAAAAGAAATCCTGCAAGATTAACACATGTACTTCTGTTATTATTACATATGCAATCCTTGCAGGATCAAACGGAGCCGTTATAAATAATTTATGAACCCCTTTGTGCGCGACCGGTTACACGTTGTGTTTTGGCGGCCGACTTATTGGTACCTTTTGCTTTGGCAGGTATAGCAGATGGTTTGCCAGGCACAGCGCCTTTCTTCTTGTCTTTATTCTTGTTCGTGTTAAACAGTGACATATGTTGAGTTTTTAGCTACGTAAAGTTACAAAAAGCCGAAATAAACCGGCTATATTCTTCTATAACGAATTACACACCATAAACGTATGTGTTATTAACACCGCTCGCATATCGTTTGCATAGAAATAGCTATGACGCCAAAAGAAAAAAGATTCTGGACCGGCGCAGCCCTGGTATCTGCTGAATTACTGGGTACTATGGTTGCCTTTACCGGTGCATTGGCTTTACTGGTGTTTGCTGTAAGACCATGGATGCGTAAACATAAAAATCTCGATCTGCAGATCTTTGATGAATTAAAACCACACGTCAATAAATTAAATGACCGGTTAATGCTTGGTGTTACCTTTTTGGGTAAACATCAGTTTTTAATACCTGCCAATCTTTTACTGATCTTTTATTTTTTATTCGTTCATAAACGTACCTGGTTTTCAATACGTGTTGCTTCTGTGGCATTAAGCAGCCTGGTACTGATGTTTACGCTGAAACGACTGTTCCACCGTAAACGGCCACTGATCCCTTTGCTGGAACCAGCCAGGGGACTGAGTTTCCCCAGCGGCCATGCTATGATGAGCGTTACATTTTACGGATTGCTTATTTATATCATTTCTAACACCATAAAAAATAAGCCGCTTAAACGCACACTTATTTCTTCTCTTATTGTACTAATTGCAGCGATCGGCTTTAGTCGTGTATACCTGCGCGTTCATTATGCAAGTGATGTAATGGCGGGATATATTGTCGGACTGCTATGGTTACTCGTTGCGCTCGATATATTATATCGCTTAGAGGAATACAATAAACAAAAAACGAAACAACTTGCCCAAACTGTGGCGGTAACGGTATAAATAAAAAAGTCATCCTGCAACAGATGACTTTTTACCTTTTCATGGCTGGTACTTACTAACTGATAACTAAACTTTACTGTTGAAACGTTAAAAACCTATAATTAACTGAGATTCAGATCACAATAAACTACTGCGACTATTATTCGGCTTTCTGCCTCAAAAATACAATAAATTTCTTAAATAATTAGGCCTCTCAGAATATTATTCATAAAAACACTACTTTTACAGAAAATTCATCGGAATGGATGTTGTTTTGGATAATACCGATTTGCAAATACTGGAACGCATGCAGGCTAATGCCCGCATTTCCAATGCCGATCTGGCGCGCGAATTAAATATGGCCCCTTCTGCTGTACTGGAAAGGGTAAAAAAGCTGGAACAAAAAAAGGTGATCAACGGGTATACTACCCAAATCAACCCGACAGCTGTACAGCAAAAGTTGCTGGCATTTATTTTTATTCGCTCCTCAGAAGGCTTTACCTGCAACAGCGAAACAGCACAGGCCCTCGCGGCTATTCCCGAAGTACAGGAAGTACATCATATAGCAGGCGAAGATTGTTTTCTTATTAAAGTACGTACCGCAGATTCTTCGTCGCTGATGGCTTTAATGCGCAACTCATTACAAAAGATACCCAAGATCGCCTCCACTAAAACAACCATCGTTTTGGAAACCGTGAAAGAGCAACAACAATTGGTGATTCCTAAAATGTAACGTTATGTCGATTGATGTAAAAAGAAACGCTTCTCCTATAATGGTAGTAATTGCCTTTGCTACCGTTTATCTTGTGTGGGGTTCCACTTATTTTTTCATTCAACGTGCAGTAGCTACAATTCCACCTTTTATTCTGGGCGCCGTTCGTTTTCTAATTGCGGGCTCCCTGTTACTTGGCTGGTGCGCTATTAAGAGAGAAAAAATTTTTAACTGGTCGGTTATCAAGCCTGCAGCTATCAGCGGTTTGCTGATGTTATTTGTGGGTAACGGCGCTGTAATATGGGCCGAATTATCCCTGCCCAGTTCCCTGGTAGCAGTACTGGTTTCATCGGCGCCCTTATGGTTTGTGATACTGGATAAACCAAAGTGGAAAGAAAATCTTACCAGCCGCGCTACAGTAATCGGTTTGATCGTTGGTTTTATAGGCGTTATATTATTATTTAGCGAACAAACCGGCAAAGCGTTGCGCACGGGTAATGCATACCAGGTGATCGGACTAATAGTATTGATCATCGGCGCTATGAGCTGGGCCGGCGGTTCCTTATATTCCAAATACAAATCAACATCAAAGTCTGCGACAGTCAATTCTGCCTGGCAAATGCTGGCTGCCGGAGTTGCCTTTATACCCAGCAGCCTCCTTAATAATGAATGGAGCACTTTTAATGTGCATGCGGTAACTACCAGTTCATGGCTGTCGCTGTTGTATCTTATTACGATGGGTTCACTGGCCGGTTTCAGCGCCTATGTATGGTTATTACAGGTAAGACCCGCAACACAGGTGAGCACCTATGCTTATGTAAACCCGGTAGTGGCTGTACTATTAGGTGTTTTGTTTGCCGGTGAGCATATGAGCGCTCTGCAGATTACCGGGTTGGCAGTTATTCTGCTTAGTGTGCTGCTTATCAATCTGGCCAAATATCGCGGTCAAAAAGCTGACAAAGATGCTGCCGCCGTAAAAAACGTACTTGTTAATACTGCAAGGAAGAAAGTAGTTATATAGAAAAATCACAAATGACAAGATCCAAAGAACCAAAAAATCATAAAGCCAAAATCACAAATTCCAAAAGAAAGAGCAGGAATTGGTATTTGTAGTTTGAATTTGAACTTTGTTTGGAGCTTGAAATTTGGAATTTGTGATTTTTCTATATTGGTTCTTAGTTTTTGGTTCAGGGTTTGGAGTTTGGCATTATATTGTAATTTAGTAGCCGGCTCCGGATCAGGGAGCCTGAAACTAAGAACTTTTTTATTATATAATGATTTTTTTAAACTCGTAGCGACTAGTACCTATAATCTTTAACTATGAAAAAGGCAGTAAAAATATTCTGGTGGATCTTTTTCAGCGGCCTGTTACTGGGGATTTTATTGATCGTTTCTGCCAATGTTGGATTACTTGGCAAAATGCCTTCTATTAAAGAACTGAGCAATCCCACCGCTCTTGTAGCCAGCCAGGTGTATGCTGGCGATGGCAGCCTCATGGGCAAATACTATATCGAAGACCGCATCGATGTAGAATACCAGGATATCAGCAAACAGGTAATTAATGCACTGGTAGCTACCGAAGACGAGCGTTTTTTTGATCACAATGGCATAGATGGCCGCTCGCTGTTAAGGTCTTTCGCCTCCTTCGGCACCAAGGGCGGCGCCAGTACCCTTACCATGCAAACTGCCAAAAACCTGTTTACTGACGACTGGATCAACAGTGGTTTTGCAAAAAGGCTTACACAGAAATTAAAAGAAGGCATCATTGCAATTAAACTGGAGCGTAATTTTTCAAAGGAAGAAATTATTACGCTGTACCTCAATACCGTTGCCTTCAGCGATAACATATATGGAATAAGAAATGCAGCCAAAACCTTCTTTCAGAAAGAGCCGTCAGAGCTGAGCACTTCAGAAGCAGCTTTACTGGTGGGCATGGTAAATGGACCCCAGTTGTATAACCCGCGTGTTCACCCCGACAGGGCTAAGGAAAGAAGAAATACCGTATTTCAGCAAATGGTAAGAAATAATTTTCTTACCGCCGAACAGGCAACGGCTTTAAGCAAAGAACCGATAAAGCTGAATTATAAAAAGCTAAATGAAAATACCGGTCTGGCCCCTTACTTCCGCATGATACTGGGCGAAGAATTAAAAGCCTGGTGTAAAGACCATGAAAATCCCGTTACACACAAACCATATAACTTGTATAAAGATGGTTTGAAAATATATACTTCCATCGACCCGCGTATGCAGCAATATGCCGAAGAAGCAGTGTCAAGGCATATTCCCTACATGCAAAAAATACTCAATGCGCAAAAGAATATAAAAACCGGTTCAGTATGGGGCGACCATGAAAATGTGCTTGAGGCTGCCATGAAGTCGAGCGACCGCTGGAAGAATATGAAAAAAGATGGTATCAGCGACGATGATATTCACAAGTCGTTTTTTGTAAAAACACCCATGACCGTTTTTGCATGGAACGCGAAACATGAAATAGATACTACCATGACGCCCTACGACAGCATTAAATACTGCCGGCAAATGCTGCAGGCCGGCTTTATTGCTATGGACCCCCAAACCGGCGAAGTAAAAGCCTGGGTAGGTGGTATCGACTTCAAAACATTCAAATACGATCACGCTAATATCAACACTACCCGTCAGGTGGGTTCAACCATAAAGCCATTGTTATATTCTCTGGCCATCGAAAACGGGGGCTTCACACCCACCACACCGGTCGAAGATGTGCAACAGATGTTCGAAGGATTTGGTCCCGTACCGGCTACCACTACTTCATGCACCAATCAAACCATTCCCATGGCAGAGGCGCTTGCACAATCACGCAACTGTGCTACCGCTTATATTATGAAACAATTGGGCAGTAAAGGAAATGATGCTGCCGTGCGACTGGTTGATTTTTTGAAGAACTGTGGCGTAAAAACGAAAATTGAACCCGTACCGGCTATCTGTTTGGGTAGCGGTGAAATTTCCCTGTATGAAATGATGCAGGCCTACAGTATGTTCCCTGCCGGCGGATTCACTGTAAAACCCTTATACATGTTGCGTATTGAGGATAAAAACGGCAATACCCTGGAATCATTCACTTCAGAACGTAAAGAGGTTATCAGTGCAGTAACCGCCTATAACGTGATCAACATGATGCAAGGCGTAATGAAATATGGTACCGGTAAACGTGCAGCCAGCTACGGCATTAATGTATCGAACATTGCCGGAAAAACCGGGACCACCAACGATAACAGCGACGCCTGGTTTATGGGTTACTCACCAACATTATTGTGTGGCGTTTGGACGGGCTGCGACGATCGTTTTATTCGCTTCAGCAGTACAGCAGTAGGTCAGGGTTCTTCAGTGGCCTTACCTGTGTGGGCTTATTTTTACGACAAATGCGTAAAAGATAAATCGCTGGCTATCGATACCAAAACACCTTTTACAAGACCTGAAGGTGTGGTAACAGATTCCTTACCCGACTGGACGAAAATGACTATGGGCAACTCTTCTGTTGAAGGTGGTGAGCAGGGTACTACGACAGGCGGCAATGGCAATGGCAATGCCAGTGAATCAGATTATGGCGAAGTAATGCCGCAGGCTCCGCCGGCAACCCCTCCGCCCGCAGGTAAAAAAGACAGCGTACCAAAAGGTACACTACCTAAAAAACAGAACGAGTATTAAACTGATGTCTTCTCTGTGTCCTTCGCACCTTCTTAGCGTCCTTTGCGTTACTGAAAACGCCGCTAAAAAGAACACAAAGAATACGATGTTTCATCAATGCTTTCAAATTCTTAATTAATATTGCGGTCTCGCCAAACAGCGGGACCGATTTTTTTTAGATTCCCAACAATGGATTTTGGGGTTTAGAAATTCGGGGTTCTGAGTTTTTTCTCAGATCCTGATATCTCTGAATCACAAAATCAGCAATCATCATTACCCATGTATAAAGTATTTTTCTTCCTTATCGTTACGCTCGTATGTTCTTCTTTCTGCATTGGACAAACCAAAGCGGCATACGATCCAGCGGAAACTTTTGCGCCGGGCTTTTATGCAGAAAAAGGCAATACCATCCGTTCGGCTAATGGAGCACCAGGTTCTGCTTACTGGCAAAATCGCGCCGATTATACTATTCAGGCTACGCTGGATACGGTGCATCAGCAATTATCGGGTTTCGTAACTATTCATTATACCAATAACAGTCCGGATTCATTATCATCATTATGGCTGCAGCTGGAGCAGAACACATATAAAAAAGGCGCCCGCAGTAATTATTTAACCGATCAGCACCCTGAACAATTTACCGATGGCCTTGCGCTGGACCAGGTTCAGATCGTTTTAAACGGAAAAACAGAAAAAGCTGATTATATAGTTACCGATACCCGTATGCAGATCAGGTTAAACAGATCGCTGGCGGCTAAAAACGGAAAGATCGACATCCGCATAAAATATCATTATACTATTCCCGGTGCTTTTGGCGGTCGTACCGATTATGTGCAAACAAAAAACGGCACCATTTACGAAATAGCCCAATGGTATCCGCGTATGTGTGTGTATGATAATATCAGCGGCTGGAACACATTGCCATTTTTAGGCAGCGGCGAATTTTATTGTGAATACGGCAATTTCGATTACAGTGTTACCGTACCCTGGAATATGATCGTTGCAGGCGCCGGTGAATTACAAAACCCAACTGAAGTACTTACTGCGCAACAAATAGCGCGACTGGCATCAGCACGTAACAGCGATAAAACGGTTATCATTCGATCCGCAGCAGAAGTAACGAATGCGCATAGCCGTCCTGTACAAAAAGGGCAGCTCACATGGCATTTTAAAATGAACAACACACGCGATGTGGTATTTGGCGCATCGGCTGCTTACATATGGGATGCCGCAAGGGTAAATCTTCCCAATGGCAAAAAATCGCTGGCCATGTCGGTATATCCTGTTGAAAGCGATGGCAACGATGCGTGGGGCCGTTCAACTGAATATCTCAAAGCATCGATTGAATATTTCTCTGCCAGGTGGTTTGTATATCCTTATCCTACTGCCATTAATGAAGCCGGTATTGCGGGTGGCATGGAATATCCCGGGATTTTGTTTGATGGCATGAACGATAAAAGCAAAGAATTATATTGGGTTACGGCTCATGAAATAGGCCACAACTGGTTTCCTATGATCGTTGGGTCAGATGAGCGCAGCAATGCCTGGATGGATGAAGGCTTTAATACTTTCATC
>Ga0068855_100002663_pt1 | contig 22004 bp, 20 predicted proteins | sample KBSCornC52_FD_66592 | JGI IMG/M metagenome (GOLD analysis project Ga0068855, IMG submission 66592) | Corn rhizosphere microbial communities from Kellogg Biological Station, Michigan, USA - KBS Corn C5-2 | ecosystem: Host-associated > Plants > Roots > Rhizosphere > Soil ...
GCCTGTACCCGGCCCGGATCACCTGCCGGACCAGGTCACCGAATACCGGCTCGAAGGTGTAAAATCCGGTCTTGCGGTTGGGATACCCTTTACTTACCGTCTGTTGGATCTCAGACGTGAAGGTCTCGGCGGCAAAATAGGTGAAACCCTCCTTCCGCAGAGCGAGGGCGAGTTGAAGTGCAAATGCCCGGCATCGTGGCGAGTCGTGCGCTTCGTTCAGCATGACGATCTGGCGGCCCTTCGCCTCCTTAAGTATCTCCGCGAGCGCCGGGAGTGGCGGGGATTCTGTTTCTGAACTATCGGGAGATGTCGCGCGGTGTGCCTGGGGAACGGCCCTGTCCATGGTTGCGAGCGAGCCGAGCGTGTCGCCTACGAACGACTGCAGCGTCGCAAGCGTCTGGCCTTCCATGCTGCGTTCGTCGTCTGTCTTTGCATCGGCGAGGCGTTTTTCGCACTGCGTGAGCGTCTGCAGATACTGCCCCCGCTCCTGAAGCGGTGCGAAAGGGTTAACCGTCGGGTCCTCGCGAGACCAAACCGCAAGACCGCTAGAGGCTGGCAAGGAACGGCCCCGCACGCCCGTTGATGGCATGAATAGGGCGGTCGCTGCGATCCCTGCTAAGTAGTAGAAACGTCGATTTCCCATATTGTTACCTGTATTCGAAACTGCCACGCTTCGCCTTCGCCTTCATCTCATCGAACGCCCGCAGGCCCTCTGTAGGCTCATTATTTCCAGGTTCAGGCTTCAGCAGATATTCGTATCAGGTCCGCGTGAGCCGACTTCGGATGCCGAACTGCTTTGACATGTCCTAATGCGACATAAGGACGGCGCCGGCAGACCGACCGACAGAACCGTAAAGGTCATAGGGTGGTTTCGCATCCTCGGTCTGTCCTTGCACGATTAGTTGGTACACCAGGGCGAAGGCGTAGACCTGGTGATATACGGGCGCGGTAGAATTCGGCGTCAGCATTTGCAAAGGGCGAGCTCGTTCGGGCGAGCTCGCCTCCAACGACAAAACGCTTGCCAGTTATGGGCCTGCGTAGGCCGTGAATGTCTGAATCAGGATCTTCCCGTTTCTTACGACGAACGTATCCGTGGCGAGGGGGAACCACGGCTTCCTCTCCCAGTGAATGTACGCCACCTCGCCCACAATCTCCTGGCGGTTGAGCTTCAAGGCGTCAAAGAAACCGACTGGGAGCGCGTGAAGGAGGGTTGTGAAGAACTGCCTTATCTCTGCTAGCCCCCGATACGTAGCCGCATCGGTGATGAGTATCGATCGGTCGGTGTAATCCCTCAATATGGCGTCTACGCCGATAGTTGCCGATCGAAGATGGTTCTGAATGACGTCCTCAGTTGTTCGTAACATTTCATCTTCCTTTCGCGTTACGCTAAGCCGGTTGAATATTCTGGTTCACTCGAAACATGTTGCCTGGATCGTAGGTGCGCTTCACCTGGGCGAGTCTGCCATAGTTGGGACCGTAGGCTGCGGGTACGCGGTCTTTCTCGTCCGCTGTCATGAAGTTCATGTAAGCGCCGCCCGTCGCAAACCTTGAAGTAGCATTGAAGAAGCTGCGGGCCCATAGGATGCACCGCTCGTCCTCCGTGTCATCGAGCCAGCGACCGTGGACGTTTATTACGAACTGAGCATCTCGAGGCGCGTATGCTGTAGCCCTCGGCGCAGGACGAGCCGTTGCGCCGCCGATCGACGCCAGGAATATCTCGCTGTGCGGCGACGGCATCAACTTCAAGTATTCGATCGCAGTATCGAACAACCCGTCATCCAGCGAGGTGAAGTTATGCGACTTCCAGTAGTTGCGAGCTCCCGGCGTCAGCAGCGGATCGAAGGCCTGCTGCCAGGCGACGAATGGCTGCACGCCCACATGCTCGCCTACCGGATTGCCGAACTTTCGCAGCGGCTCGATGATCGACGAACCTTCATTCGGATCGCCCGTGTAGAGCAGAGCAAGCGCCAGAATGTCCGTACCGTGCGCTTCCGCGGGCAGAAAGGGCAGGGGCGGCGCTTTGCGCATGACGACCCAGACCGATAGCTCATTCGGAGCATTCGCGATGAAATCGCGATACTGCTGCAGAACTGCCCTCGCCTCGCTGATCGGATAGACGATCAGTCCGCTGAGCAGATTTGGGCCGACCGGGTGGAGCGCGAACTCAAAGCGCGTGACAACGCCGAAGTTGCCGCCACCGCCTCGGAGCGCCCAGAACAGGTCGGGATGCTCCGAGGCGCTCGCCCGCACCACCGTACCTGCCGCGGTCACAACCTCTGCAGATACAAGGTTGTCAATGGTCAAACCATACTTGCGGCTGAGCCATCCGATCCCGCCGCCCAGGGTCAATCCGGCGATACCGGTTGTCGAGTTAATACCCAATGGCGTGGCAAGGCCAAACGCCTGAGTAGCGGCATCGAACTCCGCCAGCGTCGCGCCCGCCTCGACAGTGGCGCGCCGGGCTTCGGTGTCGACCGTGACGGCCTTCATCTGAGATAGATCGAGCACGATTCCGCCGTCGCACAGCGCGCTGCCGGCGATGTTATGGCCGCCGCCTCGGACCGCGAGCAGCAGCCGATTCTCCCGTGCAAAATTCACGGTCCGAACGACATCCCCGGTTTCTACACAGCTCACAATTAGCGCCGGGCGTTTGTCGATCATCGCGTTCCAGATCACGCGGGCCACATCGTAGCCCTCATCACCGGCACGAAGCACTGGTCCGCAGATTTGCTCGGCCAAACGATCGACTTCCGTCAAGGGAAGGGCGACCGTCGTGCCAGACATTGTCATTAAGTCAATCGAATTCATGGGTATCCTCCATCACGAAACGTCGTGGTTCTGCTGCAATATATCACCGGTCGAGCGTATCAATCCAGTACAATATCTGTACTGCGAGACTCCCGTGATAGATAGCGGCAGGAGGATACAATGGCCAAGAAGGTCAGCTATGGGCAATTCTGCCCGGTTGCAAAAGCATGCGAGGTATTTGCAGAACGTTGGACGCCGCTCATTTTGCGCGAAATGTACATGGGCAGCAGACGGTTCAGCGAAATCCACCGTGGCGTTCCGTTGATGTCGAGAAGCCTGCTCTCGAAGCGCTTTCAGGAGCTTGAGCGTGCCGGATTGATTGAGCGCGTTGACTCCGGCAGCGGGTACGATGAGTACCGTTTGACCCCTGCTGGAGAGGATCTGCGGCCCGTGGTTGTTCAGCTCGGGAACTGGGGCAAGCAGTGGACGCGCAGTGAAATGGAGCCCGGCGACCTGGATGTGCGGCTGCTCATGTGGGATATGCGCCGCCGAATCGATCAGAATCATCTGCCCGACGAGCGCGTAGTGGTCCAGTTTGAGTACCACGATGCACCCATTGCTTATCGACAATTCTGGCTGGTGATGGATAAGAACGACGTTGACCTCTGTTTCGTCGATCCGGGGTTTGAACCGGACCTGTATGTGAGGTCGGATGTGCGGACGATGGTTGGCATCTGGATGGGGGACCTCTCTTACGGATCAGCGCTCCAGTCACATGCGCTCACCCTCGACGGGCCAAAAGAGCTGCGCAACTCGCTGCCGGGCTGGCTGCGGCTCAGTATTTTCGCGGACACCGAGCGGCGCGTGGGCTGAGGAGCGGGAGGCTCTACCCGCGTCTGGCGCAGAGGAATTCTGATTTCGGATACAGCCGCCCGCCTTGGTCACTGCCTCGAGGCATTACATCTGAATTATCACATGGGTTCGTCAATCGGGCAGCTGCCTAATCGACCGTTGTTTGGCGATGGGCCATCACATCGATCACCAGTGGTATGGTGCTAGCGGCGCCAACCAGAAATAGTGTCCAGCCTACAAGCTTTTTCTTCTCGTCAGGCATCTTGTCTGCCAGAAGCATGCCGGCTCCCGCGCCAAGCATGCCACGAGTGGCCGCGATCAATCCGAGCTCTGGCACTGGCATTGTTACCTGTTTCATTATCACGTTACCTCGCTTTCATTGCGTTTGGACAAAAGGAAGACGTTGCGGGTACGGTGGGTGTTCCCTGTCCTCCTTAGGCGATTAAGCCAGGCGCTGAGGGTGAGAGGTAATCTGATTGTAGGATTTCAACAGATTGGCCGCGAAGAGATTGCTGGTCAAAGGAGATAATGACGATGAGGAGACGAGAATTTGTGGCGGGTACGGCTGCGATGGCAGCCGCTCCCGCGCTTTCGGGCGCCCAACCATCGGGTCGCAATAATCGCAGTCGCGAGGTGTACGACCTCCGGCTGTTCACGTTCGCGACGCGGGCGTCGCTGGATAGGTATGCGAAATACCTTCAGGAGGCGCTGCTGCCGTCTGTTCGCAAGTTGGGACTGGGTACTGTCGGGGCATTTACTATCGCTGACAAGCCGGATAGCCTGAGCCTCTATCGGCTTTGGGCGTATCCTAACATTACGGCGTACCCCACGATGGAAGACACTCTGATCGCGAACCCCGAATATGTCCAGCTCGCCGCGCCGCTGCGTGATCTTCCGTCTACCGATCCGCCGTACGGACACTGCGAAAGCTCGCTGTCGATGGCGTTTACGAGCTGGCCGAAGCTCAAGCCGCCGAAGGAGGCGAAGGGTGATCAGCCGCGCGTGTTCGAGCTCAGGACCTATGAGAGCCACAGCCGCAAGGCTAATTTGAAGAAGATCGAAATGTTCAACCAGGGTGAATCGGCCATATTCGCGCGCTGCGGCTTTCAGCCGGTCTTTTTCGGCGAAACGCTCACCGGACCGCAAATTCCGAATCTCACTTATATGGTCACTTATCCCAGCATCGAAGCGCGCGGCGATTTCTGGAAAGCCTTCGGCGCGGACCCAGAGAAGGCGCGGCTGTTTGCCATTCCCGAGTATGCCGACAAACTCATCGTCTCCAAGATCCACAGCACGTTCCTGAAGCCGCTGCCCGGATCGATGATCTAGCGCTCGAGCCGGGTTGGTTATCGTATCGGGCCAAAGGGCGAGGCCGAACCACTCTGCGTGCGATAGTGATAAATCTGGTCGAATGTTTGACGCTGCACGTTTGCAGACATGGCTCGCAAGATCGCGCTGATTACCAGCAAGAGCAGCAGTCCGCCTATCACCTCCAGGCACCCGGGAGACTGCTTTTTGGCGTTGTTCACGAAGTTCGCCTCCGTATGTCGATTTTTGGTCTCGACTATAAAGGCGAGGGACGGCATTCAAACTATCGAGGCTGAACCTCAGTATCTTCAACTACGATGAGCCGGGGAGCTTCGGAAGCAGCCATCGGACCATCTCGTCCAAGTCAAGGCCCGCAGAGATCGGACCAGCGCCCAGCATTTCAGCCGTGGCATTCAGTCTGTTAGTCCAGAACGTCGGATAGCCAAATGATGCCGCTCCGGCGGCGTCCCACCCTGCAAACGCCACAAATAGTATCTGCTGGCGCTTGAGTCGGAAGGCATCTACACCCATCGAATAGGCTCGGGGAGCAGGCTTATAGGCTCTGACGCCATCAGTACTGAGAATGTGCTCAAACATGTCGTCGAGAGAGGAGTTACGGATTCCGGCTCGCATCATCTCGTTCGTGAAGTTTGACAGCAGCGAGAGTCGCAGGCCTGCGGTCTTCAGCCTGCTGAGCGCTGGGACAACGTCCGGCCAGGTCTTCAGCTCCAGGTAGGCGTCCATTAAGCGAGCGTGCGATCGCGAATTGAGATCCAGCTTAAGGGCGTTTGCGGCGAACCTCAGAGCATCGTCCGTCACATGCCAGAAGTCTTCGTACCGCTGCATACTGGTTCGAAGCCACGAGTACTCGAACTGTCGCGTGCGCCAGAGGTTCATTAGTTCGGCGGCTCGGCCTGGAAAGGTCTCCTCAGCTCGCGATGAGACCGACTGCGGATCGAAAATGGCAAAGCCATCAAAGGCGATGGCCTTGATTGCATTGACTTTGCCCGTTGAGTCGTGTGTGGGAAATGTTTCGAGACCGGCGCACATGCTTTGCGCGAACAGCTTACGACGGCTGAACTGCACGATGACCTCCTTATGACACTGGGTTCTCGTTTTTGGCGAGGAGCTGATCGCGCAGGCATCGCAGCGTTATTTGAACACATTTCGACGCCGCAGCGAGACCCGGACCGCTATCAACCCATGGATCGCTTGTTAGAACAAGAGGGCGAGTAGGTCACGCGGTCGACGATTCCGGAGCGTAGATTGCCCGGACGAGATTCTCATTGGATACCGAGCACTGCCGGGCCGTGCGGACAAGGGTCCGAGCATCCCAGACGCTCCGCCATACACGCACGCGCTGGTTGGCGGTCAATCCGAAGTCCATCAGGAATGGACACAGCAGACCGCCTTCCAGTTTCAACATGGACGGAATTGTCATCGCCTGTAGAGAGGACACGTACGCTTGAACGCGGCGTGCTTGGCTCCAGAGGTTAATGGCGATTGGTCTTACACGAGCCCGCATCTCTCTTCCATGTCCTCGTTCGACAGAAGCCATGTGCGGTTCCAGCCGAGCAGACCCCAATTGATGGTCAGCTTTTCACGTTCAGTCCACTGGATCATGAGCCGTGCAGCGGCACGTAGGAGCGGGCCTGCTTGCTCGTCCATGGCGCTCTGGTTCCTCTTGCCGCGAGCCTGCACGATGACGCGACGTTCTGTTCGGATCTCGATGGTCATGATCGGCTCGGCGTACGCTGCCTCTCGGTCCTGGCAGCGTACCGACCATATCGAGACTTCCCGTGCCGCGCATACACGATCATAATGCGCTACGCAGTGTCGCATCGTCTCGCCTTCATGTCGCAGCTCAGCGCTGTTCAGCAACTCGACGATGCTCCAGGTGCGCTCGTCCGCGCCTTCCTCCGGCAGCCACTCCTTAATACCCAATCGGTCCCACCATTTCACCGGACCGGTGAGTGACGGCAGGGCCGCGCGGAACACTTCTGCTTCCCTCAGAAGGCTGCCGAGCGTGCGCCCCTTCATAGAAAAGACGGGTGCCGGTGCGAGAGGGTTCGCGATTCGATGTTGGCCGGTCACTCGCCAGTGAAGAAAGGCGGCAAGCAGCGCGATTTGTCCCGCGCGCAGCTCGGACTCATGGTTCGCAAGGAATTGCAGCGCCGTTTCCCAGAACCGCTCGTTTGGCTGAGGATAACCGAGCGCTGTATTTAGCAGCTCCACCGCGCCTCGATCGCTGCCTCCCATCCCTAAGTACTGCGCGCGGCGCATTGCCCCCACGATCGTGCAGTCCCCGGGTGCATGAAGGAACAGGTGAGCTGCACGGTGTGTCAGTGGGATCGGGGGCGAGCACGCGCGTATATTCTCGCCTCGCGTCATGCGAAGGAACCAGGTCCGATACTCGCGTCCCTCAGTGAGATCGTCCATATACCATGCCTGCTCCATGAACGCGGGTACTGGGTAACGCGTGAGAAGGTGCCGCAGCAAAGACGATTGCTGCTCGATCTGCGTGTCGCCTTCCGGCCGCCATGTGGAGATCGGCCGAAACCAGTCTCGACGATGTCGCGCCAGGCTTGCAAGCAGCATGCCGTCCGGCTCTCGTCCGCAAGGGAGCTTCACGATGTCATAAAGGTCGGCGCAAAATCGCCTTGTCGCACGGGAGTCAGCGCGAGTACTGCGCTCCAGCGTATATCGGCGCAGCTCGTGACGCGTTCTGGCGTTGCGTAGCGCCGCCTCAACTTGTGCTTCGCGGTTGGCCTGCTCCCGTGCCCTGTCGAGACGGCGCCGCTGGCTGTCAATAGCCTGCTGTCGCGCCGCACGGTCCTCAGGTTCGATTCTTCTGTGCTTGCGTGCCATCTCCGCACCGACTGCCTCCCCGGCATCCTTTCCGAGGGAAAAGACACATAAGGCTTCGCCAAAGTTGCGGGATGTTCACTTAGCCATTACGGTCACCGCCTCGACTGTCACTCCTCACTTGTCCTCTTTCGAAGATGTCGTGGATTGATTGCTCTCCCGGAGATTGACGTCGGAGAGGCCCGGCGTTCCGGTTACCGTTACCGACTGCTGCTGCTTCTCCTTGCCGAGCTCCAGCTTCACCGTGTAGACGCCCGGCGGCGCGAATCTCTCCTCTGGGGCTGCGAATACGTCCGTGCTGGGATTGTCGCGCCTGAGGTTCCAGTGAACTCTGTGCAGCCCGGGCAGCCGGTCCCCGGCAAGCGAGGCGACCTTGACGCCTTTGCTATCCGTGACCGTGATCGAGGGAGCCGCGTCTGAAAGCGATTTCAGCCAGTAGACGATCTCCGCGCCGGACTCGCGATTCTGAGCCTTGAATTGGCCCGATCCCCCGAACCATCCTCGATTTTCGGGAAGATATTCGAACGCAGGAGCGACCGGGAACAGGTGTACGGGAGCATCGTTCAACTTCGGCGTCCACTGTTCCAGCGGAATGAGATTGTCCAACACGAAGATACTGCGCCCGTGCGTTGCCGCGACGAGAGAGTGGTCGCGGCTCTGTATTGCAAGGTCATCGACGGCCACTGTCGGCAGATTAGCTCCAAGCTTCTGCCATTTCGCGCCGCGATCGAAGGAGACCCAGGCTCCGAACTCCGTGCCCGCGTACAGCAGGTTCGGGTTTGCAGGGTCCTCGCGTATCGCACGGACGGGTCCGTGGGAAGGAAGCCCGCTCGTGATTGCACGCCAGCTGGCGCCGTAATCGTCTGTCACAAACAGGTAGGGCGCCATATCATCGTTACGGTGTCCGTCGATGGCAGCATAGGCGCGACCCGCCACGGCGCTCGACGCTTCCAGGCGCTTGACATAGTAGGATCGCACATGAGAGGGCAGGTTCTCGGTCGCGTTCTGCCAGGTCTTGCCTTCATCCCGTGTTATCTGGACATTACCGTCGTCGGTGCCGGCCCAGATAATTCCGCGCTCTACGGGGGAGGCCGCCAGCGAGACGATCGTGCCATAGGTCTCGGCGCCTGAACCTCCGGACGTAATCTGAGCGCCGACCTGCTTCGAGAGGTCCGGACTGATGACTTCGTATTCGGCGCCCTTCTTGCTCCAGCGAAAGAGCCGGTTGCCGCCGACATAGACGACGTCGCTATCCTGGGGCGATAAGCAGACCGGCGTGTTCCAGTTGAACCTGTATGCCGGCTGGCCCTCGGGCTCCGTCGGGTGCATCGACCGATTGACATGCGTCCGGCGGTTGATGCGCACGAGTGATCCTCCCTGCGCTTCCGCGTAAACGATATCGTTGTCCGACGGGTCGGGAACTACGTAGAACCCGTCTCCTCCCATCAAAAAGATCCAATCCGAGTTTGCAGGCCCTTCATTCGCCTGGAGCGCGCTCGGTCCCATCCATGTCCCGTTATCCTGCAGTCCGCCGTAGACCCAGAACGGCTGTCGGTTGTCCGCCTTCACCTCGTAGAACTCTCCCATTGGAAAGTTTGCGATCCCGCTCCAGGTCTTTGCCCGATCGTGGCTTTCGTAGAGACCGCCGTCGGTCCCCAGCAGAAGCCTGTCCGGCCGCACAGGATCGATCCAAAGTGCGTGGAGGTCCGAGTGCACGTTCGCCGACATATTCTTGAACGTCTTTCCGCCGTCTTCTGAAACGGAAAGACTGAACCCGAGCACGTAGACGCGTTCAGCATCCGTAGGATCGACGCGTATTTGTCCAAAGTAGAATCCGCGCGGCGATCCTGCGCTAACGCGCTTCCATGTGGCGCCTGCGTCGTCGGATCGGAATATTCCGCCGTACTTGCTCGACTGATCGAACAGGCTGCCTGTACCGCCCTGCGGCGACTCGATGACGACATATACGGTGTCCGGCTTGCTGCGAGCGACGCTCATGCCGATTCGTCCGAGGGGGCCGCTCGGCAGCCCCTTATCGCAGCGCTCCCATGTCCTGCCGGAATCGCGCGAGCGATAGAGCGCCGCCCCAGGTCCGGTGCCCACAAATCCCCAGGGCATGCGCCGCCGCTGGTAGGCCGCTGCGTAGACGACTCCGGAGCCGGGAGCGCCCAGTGCGACGTCGATGGCGCCGGTATCCGCGTCCAGCGAGAGGCTGTGCGTCCAGGTCTTTCCCCCGTCCGTGGTCTTAAAGACGCCTCTCTCCTTGTTCGGTCCCCAGAGGTGTCCGGCTGCGGCGACGTAGACGGTATTCGCGTCCCTCGGATCGATGGCGATTCGACCGATCTCCTGACTGTCTTTCAGGCCCATGTTCTGCCAGGTCTGGCCGCCGTCCGCCGATTTGTAGACGCCATCACCCCACGAAGAGCTGTTCCGACCGTTGGCCTCCCCAGTTCCGGCCCAGACGATCTTGGAGTCGGAAGCTGCGACCGCGACCGCTCCGACCGAGGCGACCGGCTGATGGTCGAACACTGCGCTCCAGGTCGTTCCGTCGTTTGTGGTCTTGATCAGCCCGCCGGTTGCAAGTGCGGCATAGTAGGTGAACGGGTTCTTCTCGTCGACCGCGATATCGGCAATCCGCCCGCCCATCGTCGCCGGTCCTATGCTGCGGAATTGCGCCTGGTCCAGGATCACCTTCAGCAGAGCGTCTTCGGCCCGCGCCGGTGCGGTAGCGCCAATCAGCATGATTACAAGTGCACACATTACCGTTAACCAGGTGCATGCGCGTTTAGTGGCTTTGGCGAGATTCAAGTACAGCTTGAGGTTCATTGGCTGGTGCGGATTCCCTTCTTGTGCGCGACGTTTATTTTGGATCGGATTGAGGTGATTACCGTGCGATTTAAGATTGCTGCGAACTGCGCGCTGCCTCACATTACAATAAAGTCTCGCAGCGCACCTGTTGTATCTATTGTGACTGCGCAGGCGGGCCAGCGGCCTTGAACAAACCATCGCCATTGCGCTTCAATTTCCGGATCCGGCGCCCTGCGGCAGTACTCGTACAACGCCATCAGGCCAGCCGTCCAGGCGGCATGCCAAACGGCCATCGTGGGCGCATGCCAGGAGTCGGCCTTTTCATCAAAGGGCACTTTAGACCGGGTCAGCTCAATCACCCGCGCGTGTACCTGGTCAAAGTGAGCCTTCAGCTCTTCGGGCCGTTCAGACGCGGCCAGGAGTGCATCGTGGGCCTCTTGCTGCCGAAAGTGAATCTCTTCTACACGCGGATCAGTTGGTCCGGGCCAGGCGTCCCAATCTGGCAAAGTGTTTATGCCTGACTCGTCAGTTGGCTCGAATAGATGCGCAAACCAGGGCACTTGGTCAAGCTCGTCGATAAAGTCAGGCATCTCATTTTATAGTTTGCATGTATGCTGATTGCTGCAGGTTACTAACATCCGCGCAACTGCTGAATTTGCACTTTGCCGGTACGCCGTGCGCGCGAGCGTCGATCTGAATGCGGACGCGTGCACAGGCTGCACCTGCAAGCACAACATTATGTGGGTTAGGTTTTTCGCCACGACGAAAGCACGAGGCCGCTCCCTTTTGCGGATTCAAATGTGATTGGTCTCGGCGCTCCAGGCGGAGCAAAACAGCTGGTGACGTCGTCGCCATCCCATCGCATGATGCCCAGTTGCACGGACTTCGACCCATCCGGGCGGTCTGAGATGTAGTCCACCTCGATGGGATCCGATCCATCTCGAATACGCAGGTCGGCGTCTACCATTACCTGGCCCATCAGCGTGACGGTGACGTGCACGCCGCAACCCACCCGTCGTCCATCCTTGATAAACGAGATCGGCATATTTTGGCCGTCTACGACCAGCTTCAGCGGACTCCACTCACCTTCGAGGCGGAGGTGATCGGGCCGGACCTGTATCTCCTCGTGCGTTTCTTCTGAGCCGAAGCAAGGCGGGGTAATGGGCGTGTGCGAGCGAGTCCCGCCCGTTACACCTGCCGGTCGATTCCTGGCGGCTCGCCGCAGCCGCTCCAGGGCGTGACTCGATTTCGGCGAGGTCGCAAAGTCAGTCGGTCTGGGCGCGCCCGCCAGGCCGAGGCAGATGGTAAGAGAATCCCCTTCGAGGCGGTAAATGCCGTAAGACCAGTTGCCCGCTTCAGGTCCCTCGATGAATTCGATATCGATCTCATGGGGATCTTTCTCGACGTCGATGCTAAACTCGCCGTCGTAGTTCGCCATGGGGGATTCTGTCCGGAACTTGTCGCCATCCATCAGGATGCGGGAGCCGGCGTACATTCCGGTGGCGATCTCGTTGCCGTCCACCTCGAGATACTCGAACGACCAGTCGCCCTCAAGACTGCGAAGCTGCTCAACATAGTGGGCGAGCCGCGGCCAGCTTTCGAATCCGCTCTGTCGGGCGATCGCGGATTGAGCGTCTGCGAGACGCCAGGCTGCCGCAAAGATCGATTCGTCGTCCATCGAAAGCGCGGCGGGAAGGTACTGCCGGAAGGTCTGTACGGCGTCGGGGTCTCGGTCTCGAAGCGCGCTGAGGAGCGCTTTCGCCTGGCTGCGGAGACGGTCCAGGTTTGGCCTGCTGTGAAGTTGCTTGTCCATATGTTCCTCCATGCGTAGTGTCCCGCGATCCGCAAGTGGGTGCGCACGAAGGTCGTGCTCTGTATGCTGGCCGCTTAAGATGTCGCTCGCTGCTCCGGTTGTGCGACGCGGAGGACCGCCGCTCCGTCGAATCCGTCGTGCTTGAGGGCTTGCAGGGCTGCGTTCGCCTGTTCCAGCGGAAATTCCACCGTTTGGGTTTGGAGCGGAATTTGCGCCGCGAGATCTAGAAGCTCACGTCCGTCCTGGCGCGTATTTGCGGTCACGCTGCGCAGTGTGCGCTCCTCAAACAGGTACCGGCTATAGTCCATTTCCGGGATCGGCGTCATATAAATGCCGGCAAGAGCAAGCGTTCCTCCTCGATCGAGGGCCTCCAATCCAATCGGTACCAGCTCGCCCGCCGGCGCGAAGATAATCCCGCTTCGAAGTTTCACAGGTGGGATCGCATCAGACGGGCCGACCCAGACTGCGCCCATCCGCCGTGCGAGATCCTGGTGCTTCTCTCCGCGTGTGCAAACGTAAACCGGACACTTCCAATGTCGTGCGATCTGGATGACGATGTGCGCGGATGCCCCGAACCCGTACAATCCTAGCGGCTGACCGGGCTGGATGTCGCTTCGGCGCAGAGCGCGATAGCCGATGATGCCGGCGCAAAGGAACGGAGCAGCCTCCCGCGACGTGACGTTCGATGGCAACGGGTAGATGAAATCTTCCGGCGCCGTCATGTACTCTGCGTAGCCGCCGTTCACGGTGTACCCCGTAAACTGCGGGGCAATGCAAAGGTTTTCATCTCCGCGGAGGCAGTAGGGGCAGACGCCGCAGGTCCTGTGTAACCACGCCACGCCCACCCGATCTCCAACGTTGTACCGTTCCGCTTGCGGCCCACACTTTTCGATCCAACCGACCACTTCATGTCCGGGTGTGACCCTCTGCCTGACAGGAGGCAGCTCACCCTCCACCACGTGAAGATCGGTTCGGCAGACGCCGCAGACTTCCACGCGAATCAGTACTTCGCCTGCTTCTGGCTCCGGCACCGGGATATCGCGCATAAGAAGCGGCGATGTCTCGGCGGCGCCGGGAGACTCTAGCACCATTGCTCTCATGATTGGCTCCTGTCACCCCTCGATTATGGCGCAAGCAGCCCGAGGATCGCCTCCGCAGCGCGATCCGCGCCGCTGTCTGGGACCATTTCCTGCGCACATTCGCGGATACGAACCGACTCTTGCGGATCGAGCAGGTGGGTTACAGCTTCTCGCAAAGCAGTCGGTTCCAGTGTCGGAAGCGTCAAGCCAGCGCCCGCTGCTGCTATTCGGCAGGCCCGAGCCTCCTGATCGTCTACCTGGCGCGTAAACGGTACGAACACGGTGGGAACGCCATGGTGCAGCAGCTCCATCGTCGTATTATAGCCGACTGCGGAAACAGCGGCGTCGAAGGCGGATGCCATTTCTGCCATCGGGAAGTGATCGATCGGTGTGATGTTAGCGCCCTGTGGCAGGTCGCCGCGATACAGGGGTGCGCACGCGATGGCGAGGTGGAGGCCGGAGAGCGGAGACAGGGCCTCGACGGTCGATCGGAGTGCGCGATTCATCTCAACATCCCCACCACCTCCGAACGTGACGTAAATCACGCGACGGTCGGCGGGCAGTCCAAGAGTCTGCCTGGCTCGCTCCCTAGACAACGCCTCGCTGCGATCACGGATGAGGATCGGTCCCGTCCACACGCTTGCCAGACCTGGAGGAAGCGGCGTATCCTCCTCATCGGGATGGTGAGGAATGACGGCGAGATTGTACATCTGAAGCGTATTCTGCACAAGCGCGGATGTGGCCGCTTCCGCGCGCTGAGCGCGATAGACAAAGACTTTCCGCGCATCCCAGCGCAGGACGGGCAGAAGCTCTTGAATCACTCCCGCTGGAAAGGTATCAATCACTAGTAGATGAGGATTGAACGACGCAACGAGATTGATCACGACCGTCTGAAGCATTCGAGCGTACGTTGACGAGCGAATATTGGCTTCGGCGCGCAGGGTCTTGGACGGCACCTTGAAAGCCGCAAACCCTTCGCGATAGATCACACCCTCAGCTTCCGATGACGTCAGAAAGATGATCTCGGATTCCGGCGCTCGCCGTCGTACCTTTCGGGCAATCGCAATCAGGCGAGTGACATGGCCCAGTCCCAGGCCGTTCACGGCATAAAACAAAACACGTGGGCGGAGTGGCATCATGGCAGGCGCTTTCAGGAAATGTCCGGGCCGACAGTTTCCGGGCCAAAGTCACCCGTGTTGTTCGCGCCCTCAAAATCCACGCTGCCTACATTGTCGCCTCCCATGATCGAGCCTGCAGCCAGTCCGCTGGAGTAGTCTTGGTAGGCTTCTGTGTCTGGAGAGAAGTTGTACGACGGTCCGCCGTTCGCGTAGGCGCCGTTGAAGTTCCAATAGCCGGAATCAAAAGCGCTGTAGGGATACGTGTCAACGAATATGAAATCTCCGCCTCCGTAGTAATCGTCGTATGGGTCGTATCGGTGGTAAGCGTACCAGGGAACGGGTCGCCCCTTTTCCGAGAAGGAGCGAATTGGAGGAATGGTGCCGGAACGAACTGCGGCGAAGTCAGAGGGACAGGCGAGCACGCGACGGTCTACTCCCCCGAGCGGAACGATGACGGGCGTCAGCTCTCGCATCACGCAAGGCCGCGAACAGAAGAAGCAGGCGCCTCGCTCATTCAGCGGGATCGTGCTCCACGCGGTATCCGCATTCGTGATCTCCGCGGGAGGTGCGAACGATCCCATCCGCGACGAACCTGCGCCAGATTTTTGCCCGAATGAACCAACGCGTCGCGCAGCGACCTCGGCTTGACGCTGAACCCGCTCATCGAAGCGGGTTTGAGATCGTCCGATGCTGGCCTGCACGTTTTCGAGCTTGGTATGGACAAGCGCGAAGATACGCCCGATTCGCTCGAAGTGGCGATCCTTCACAGCTGCCCTCAGGAGTCCGGTCGCCTGCTCCAGTTTGACCTCGACGTTTTGCTGCGCAAGGCTTACTCGCTCCCGAGTCTTCTCGTCGAGGCCCTGGCATTGTTCAACGTAGGACTGCATCTGGCTGCGCATCGAATCGATTTCGGACTGCATCGCGGCTCGCTTCGCAGTGAGCTTGCGGTTGGACGCAACTGCCAGAGCGATAAACACGGCGACGAACAATATGACGATAATAAATGGCATCCTTTAACCTCTCGAAATCAAATGGCTGCTCGCCGGCGGCCGTGCTTCGATTTGCCACGCTCTAACGCTTCTTCTACCCACACGGAAGAGACTCCTGCGTCCTGCCTGCTCGCCATTTCCAGCTTCCGATGGAACGGTGTACGCGTTTCAACGTATCAAGTGAGCGGAGAAGACAAGGTCAACGACGATCGGTCGAAGTGACTAAGGAAGGAGCAACGCCCCTTTGGCAAACAAAGAACAACTGAGCCTATTTTCCTGCTATCCCGGTGATGGCGGCTCGCTTCCTCTCTTCCCCAGCTTCTTCGCTGGGGGCTTTGAGTGTTCCACTCCACTTAACTTTGATAGGGTCCGGCTGGATGAATTAGAGAGAACCGGCCACGATGCGCACTTCCGCGATGACTACCGCCGGCTCCGATCCTGCGGCATCCGTACGGCTCGCGATGGTGTCCGGTGGAACCGCATCGATAACAAGGGGCAGCTGGACTTTTCGTCCGTGCTGCCTTACCTGGAAGCCGCCGAGGCGGAAGACATGACGGTTATCTGGGATCTCTTTCATTATGGATATCCCGAGGATCTAGACCCATTTCGCGAGCCGTTTATCGAACGGTTCGCCGCATATTGCCATGCGTTCGCTCGGCTGCTGGCCAAGCGAGGATACGGACGCCCGGACCACGGGCCGCAGCGGTACCGCTTTTACACGCCGGTTAACGAAATTAGCTTTTTTGCCTGGGCCGGCGCCGAGGTCGGTGTCTTTGCTCCGTTTCAGATTGGCGCGGGATCACAGCTCAAGCGAAAGCTCGCCGAAGCTGCTATTGCCGGAATAGATGCCATCCGTGAGGCGGACCCATACGCCCGCATCGTGAATTGCGATCCGATGGTGCATGTGACTGCCCCGCACGACGCCCCCTGGCTGCAGACAGAAGCGGACTATTTCAACACGCATTTCGTCACAGAAGCATGGGATATGTTGGCCGGTCGAGTTTGCCCTGAGTTGGGTGGCAGCCCGAGGCACCTGGACATTGTAGGAGTGAATTACTACGGCGTCAATCAGTGGGAACATCAACGGCACGACAGCGTTCTTTCGGAATCGGATCCCCGGCGCGTTCCATTCTCGACACTGCTCATCGATCTCCACGAGCGGTACCGCCGCCCGCTGTTTGTGTCGGAAACGGCGTCAATAGGAGACGACCGCGCAGATTGGCTGGTGCGGATCGTATCCGAATGTCGGAGCGCGATGAACGCCGGTGTCGATCTGCACGGAGTGTGTATTTACCCTGTACTTGGCATGACCGACTGGCACACCGGGGAGTATCGGCAGATGGGGCTGTGGGACATCGATCCCAGAACCGACTCCGGCCACCCGCGACGCATCCATGAGCCGCTGTCAGCGGTGATCCAGGAGATGCAGATGTCGCTTGAGATCGACCAGTTGGAGCAGCCGCAGCAGCTGGACTATCCTATTTCCAACGACGAAGTGCGATCTTCGGCGGCATTCCGAAGCAAACGAAGATGAATCGGCCGCACGCTCCGCTTCAATTGAACGGCGACTTTATTTGGGCGACAGGAATAGAAGACACGTTTATCTCCGCTCCGCATGCCGTAACGGGGCGCACGCTGGACGAGTACGCGCTGACAGAACACTATTCTCGTTGGAAGGAAGATCTCGGGCTGATCGCTGAGCTCGGGGTGAATGCGGCGCGATACGGCATTCCCTGGTATCGCGTCTGCCCCCGTCGAGGGGAGTATGATTGGTCGTGGACCGACCAGGTATTGGAGACGATGGTGACTACGCACCGGGTCGAGCCGATTATCGACCTGGTGCACTACGGCACTCCACTGTGGCTGGATCAGTCGTTTTATAATCCTGACTATCCACAGCTCGTCGCAGAATACTCGTACGCCTTTGCTGAGCATTACCACGGGCTCTGCTCCTGGTACACTCCCTTAAACGAGCCACGCGTCAATGCCTGGTATGCAGGGCGCCTGGGCTGGTGGCCCCCGTACGGCCGCAGCGACCGCGGGTTTGCCCGAATGATGCTTCAGTTGTGCCGCGGAATCTGCCTCACCGAACAAGCGATCCGTGCAGCCGAGCCTGCTGCGGTTCTGGTGCACGTCGACGCGACCGATCTCTTCGTTCCCGCCACCGTATCAGACAGCGCCCTGCAGGAGCATGCCTGGTTTCGTCAGGAGCAGGTCTTCCTGGCGCTGGACCTCGTTCAGGGGCGGCTCAGCGACGTCGGCCCCGCCTACGAATGGATGCTGCGCAATGGAGTAACTGCGGCGGACATTCAATGGTTTCAGGCGCACAAAGCCCGCCCCGATGTGATAGGCTACAACATGTACCCCATGTTCTCTCGGAAGATCGTCAGCCGTTCGCCCAGCGGTGGGATGCGCGTTAGAATAATGCCTTGCTGGGCGGAAACGCTTTCAGAGCTGACAGGAATGTATGCTGAGCGCTATGCCCCGATACCCATTATGGTCACCGAGACCGCGAGCGCAGGCTCCATCAAACGCCGTATAAAGTGGATCGATGACTCGACAGAGACCATTCGGCAGGCTCGATTGGCAGGGCAAAACGTCGTGGGCTACACGTTCTGGCCGCTCTTCTCACTGGTAGCATGGGCTTATCAGCGCGGAAAGGCGGAGGCAGCGAATTATCTCGTCGATATGGGATTGTGGAACCTGCGCCCGGGGCCGGACGGCCTGTCGCGTATCCGCACCCCGGCGGTAGACGCTTTTCAGCAGGCAATCCGGCGGCCGATTTAGCCACGCAGGCTGGTTCGGCCCGCGATTGACGTTATTGATACACTCGAACGTAGTCAACGAGGTATTTGCTGGGGAATATCGCCTCGTCCACGCCCTTTTGGCCGCCCCATTCGCCGCCAATGGCGAGGTTCAGGATCAGGTATTGAGGCTTATCGAATGGCCATGGGTTCGTTCCATCATTTGCGTATGTCAACACGACTTTGCCATCGTATGTGAACACCATCTGCTTGGCGGTCCAGTCCACAGCGTAAACATGGAAACCATCATACGGCTTGTCGGCATTGATACTATTGCCCTTCGAAGCGTGTTTGCCGGCAGCATCGCGCGTATGAACGGTGCAGTGGATCTTGTCGGGATCAAACCCGACATTCTCCATGATGTCAATCTCGCCGCATGCCGGCCAGCCGACCTCCTTAATGTTTGTGCCGAGCATCCAGATCGCGGGCCACGTGCCTCTGCCGGTTGGAATCTTCGCTCTTACCTCAATGCGTCCGTACGTCCAGCTCTGGCGTGAGGTCAGGCTTGCAGAGGTCACAGTTGCTTTTTCGAATGTCTCCTTGCGGGCTTCGATCGTCAGATGCCCGCCATCAACGTGCGCATTCTCTGCCCGGTTTCGTGTGTAGTACTGAGCTTCGTGGTTCCGAACGAAGCCGACCTCATAGTCCCACTTCGACGGATCGGGCTGGCCGGGCCGGTTGAACTCTTCAGACCACACAAGTTTGCGTTCGGGCGCCGGCTGCGCCAGGTTACCCGCAGGCAAACCCATGAGCGCGCACAGAACTGTACCGGCGCCAATCCAATATGAAGCTGCGTTCATCGATTTGTCCCTTCCGGCCATAGAACCCCAACTATCCGTGCACCATCAGGCAGGCACAAGTCCTGCCACTACAGGAATACCTGCATTATTCAGCCGGTTGAATTCGCTACTCTCCATCATCTGTACGTGGCGATCGAGCAGTTAGTGCGCGGGGCGGCTGACGTCGCGGGCGGCCTGCGGATCGTTAGCGGATGGCGTTCCGGCTTGTGTGATGGCCCAGCGGAGGGCAAAGACCCCGGCGAGGCTCGCGGCAGCGCTCCCAATTTTCAGCCAGCGATGCGACTTCTCGAAACGGCCAGGCAAAGCCGAAAGCAGTGTCGGAAGCGCCAGGCCAAGGCCGACTGCTCCTACCCACAAGTGCGCGGCGTATTTCCCGTGCGTCAGCGGCTTCGCCAGACGGCCGGCCTCGAGGAGGAATCCGCCGAGCGCCGCGGCCTCCGCCACACGGGAGGCCATCTCCACTCTGCGGAGCGGTCGCCCGGATCGACGGCGTTTACCGCTCATCGCCGCCTCAGCCAGGCCGATCGCCGCCGCGCCGGAGCTGATGGCTCCGGCGCTGAAGAGCGGCCCGAGCCAGCGGTTGCGCGCCCAGATCGGCGTTGCGGTTGTACTGAGAAGCACGCCTGTATACCCTGCGAGGAGAAGGCCTAGCGGCACGCCCGCGAAGTCGGAGAGAAGATCCGTGCCGAAAGACAATACTGAGAATATGCGTCCCTTCTTGCCGCGCGCACGGCCAAGGAGCCACTCCTTCAACACAGCGATCGTCAGCACGCCGCCGAATAGGCTCAACACCCAAGCGCCGAAGTTCATCGGCGACTTCGGCTTGAACACGCGCAGCATATAATGGAACCTTTTCCGGTCACCGAGGTCGGCGATCAGCAGAGCAGGGCAGGGGAGGAACGCGGAGAAGGCGACTAACGTACCGATGCGGCGCACATCCGCCATCGTCTTCCCGCCAAAACGATCGGCCATTCGGGCCAGCGCGAACGAACCGCCGGAGAGTCCGCCCAGGAAGAAATAGCTGGCGATCTCCCACGTCCAGACCGGTGGCTTCAGCATGGGCACATCGTAGTAGTTCCGCGGAAACGTCTCGTCGATTGGCCTGCGTATGTGTTCGCGCCCGTTGTCGGGTCGTGTAATTCCGCCTTCCAGCGGCGCCGCTGCGTTGAGGTCGTCGGGGCGGTTCATCCACGCTCTCCGTCTGCGAAGAAGAGGGCCGCGAGCGCGGTAAGAGCTGCGCCCGTTGCCAGGCTGAAAAGGTACCGGGCGGTCATGCCCTTCGCAGGACGTTTTGGCGCCTCCGGCAGGTTGTACGTGTTCGGATGGTCGGTGAGGAGGAAGAATGCCTGCAGCGGGCTGTAGTCGCCGATCGCTTCGTCGCCGTACAGATACGCCTGCGTGTCGCCGCGCTCCTGAAGCGTCTTTACGCGCTCTTGCGCCTTCTCGCGCAGCAAGTCCAGCGGACCGAACTGGATCGAATCGGTCGGGCAGGCCTTGGCGCAGGCCGGCGTCATGCCGTCGCGCTGTCGATCGTAGCAGAGCGTGCACTTATGGACATGCCCGTCCTCCTCGCTCCGGCCGAGCACGCCGAACGGACAAGCGACAACACAATAGCCGCAGCCATTGCAGATGTCGGGCTGGACGTAAACATCGCCAAACTCGTTGTAGATGATGGAGCCCGTCGGGCACGCCTCCTGGCACGGCGCCTGCTCGCAGTGCTTGCAGACGTCGCTCATCATCAGCCAGCGGCTGCCGGTCCGGTCGCGAGTCGCGTCCACCTGCTCGACGAAAGCGACATGACGCCAGGTCGATTCGGAGAGATGCTGCGTATTGTCATAACTGTGGCCGGTGAAGTTGAACCCATCCGATGGCAGCTGATTCCACTGCTTGCATGCCACCTCGCAGGCTTTGCAGCCAATGCACAGCGTCGTGTCCGTGAAGAAGCCCATTTTCTGCTTCGGCGCGCCCGTTTCGTCATCCGACTGCAGCACACGGATATCCTCGGGGCGTACGAGCTGGAACATATCGCGGATCAGATCGGACATCAGGCGCTCCTCATCAAGCCTTCGGGCTGGGCGGACGGCCCGGTCTCCGGCGTGAGCTCGCGGGTCGGCCAGGGAGCGATCGGTACCGAAGGCCGGTCGCTGCCATCGCCGAGCCGACCGGCGAAGACGCGGCACGCGAACACTTTGCCCTCATGCATGCTCACATTAGAGTCCGCGACCAGAGAAGTCAGGTCGTTCGCGATGCTACCGGCGGTTTCTCCGGCATATCCCCAATGGAACGGAACCCCGATCTGGTGGATCGTTTGCCCGGCGATGACCATGGGACGCAGGCGACCGGTTACCATCGCCCTCGCCTCGATCGCCCCGCGCGGAGACTCTACCACGAGCCAGCCGCCGCGCTCGATTCCCTTTTCTGCGGCGAGCTCGTGGCTGAGCTCCACGAACATGGCCGGCTGCAGCTCGTTCAGCCATGAGTTGAATCGGCTCATGCAGCCGCTCAGGTAGTGTTCGGTGAGGCGGAACGTGCAGGCGACCACCGGATAATCGTGCTCCGGCGTATGGGCGATCGGATTGAGCGGACCCTCGAAATACCGCACCGTCGGGCTCACTTGCTCGCGATAGAGTCGGTTGGAGATCGGCGACTCGGCCGGCTCGTAGTGCGTGGGGAACGGGCCGTCCTTCGTTCCTCCGGGCGCGAAGAGCCACGCGCGACCGTCCGGTTTCATGATGAAGGGATCTGCGCCCCCGATAGCATCCATGCCCTTGCTTTCCGGAGTTGGGCGGTAGCCTGGCGCCTTGTCCGGCTCGAAATCCG
>Ga0068855_100002664_pt1 | contig 22003 bp, 18 predicted proteins | sample KBSCornC52_FD_66592 | JGI IMG/M metagenome (GOLD analysis project Ga0068855, IMG submission 66592) | Corn rhizosphere microbial communities from Kellogg Biological Station, Michigan, USA - KBS Corn C5-2 | ecosystem: Host-associated > Plants > Roots > Rhizosphere > Soil ...
CATCAACCATCAATTGCTCGGCACGGTCAGAACAGACATCACAATGCGTGGACAACTCTCATTGAGCTTTGCAGAGATGCATGGGACGCCACGGCGAAAGTTGACGAAGCGTTGGCGCTGAGTGAGTTTCAGCGATGGCGTTCCATCGACTATGTCGCTTTCAGGCGACTGGCGATGTATTGCGCCGCTACCAACAAAGTCATTCCGACTACGGTGGCCCTTGAACTCCTTACCGACAAGAACTCCTTATGGTCGGAAAACTGCAAGCACGAGGCAATTCAGCTCATGATGCACGTCGCCCCCAAGCTCAAACCAGGTGACGCGGGGCGCTTGCTGTCACAAATTTCCAAGGGCCCACCACGGAAAATGTATCGAGCGAACCTCTCACGACCGGACTGGAAGTACGTTCGAGAGCGGACCACGTGGGTAAGGCTTACAAAATGGAAAGAGGCGGAAGCGCGGCTGCCGAAGGCGTATTTGTCGTTGTTACGCGAGCTTGAAGCCGCTCATCCCGAATGGCTCGCAGAGGAGCGTGAACCCCTAGAGTTCCGTAGCTGGATGAGCTCAGGTTTCGGAGATTGGCGAACAATTTCAAAGCTCCCCCGCGATGTCGTTGGTCTTGCTCACGCGCTAACCGACCGGACAGATAGCTTTGTTGCGACCGATGACTGGTTGGCGTTGTGTTCGGAAGAGCCCGACCTCGCACGCGGAGCATTAAGGCACCTCGTCGGTGCGGGAAGCTGGCCGGCGAGCGCATGGCGGGACGCGCTCAATTCGTCCGTCGACAGCGCTAACCCGGTCATAACCCTCGCGGATTTCGGGGGCCAAATTGCGACCGCGCCGGATTCGTTTTTTGCCGAAACGCAGCACTCGCTACCGTGGTGGCTGAAGCAGCAGGCCAAGGTCGTTCCTGTGCAAGATGCAGGAGATTTTTTGAGCATATGCGGACGTATCCTGGCATCGCTGAAAGACGAACTGCTCGACACGACAGACGACATCGTCGGGCAAGCTATCAATCACCCCATTGGTCGCACGGTGGAGGCCATCTTCGACCATTGGTACACGACAAAGCCTCAGCCCGGCCAAAGCCTCCCTCAGCCATATCGCGGCCTGCTTCAAGCGATATGTGATGGCGAGTTTGACGCGTATAAGCCGGGAATGGTTATAGCGGCCGCCAACCTGTACTCGCTGTTTCTTGCCGACTCCGATTGGACTCGCTCAGCTCTGCTGCCATGGTTTGACTTCGGTCGTTCCCCCTCAGTAGCCGCAGCTTGTTGGGAGGGGTACCTGTGGGTTCCGCGTATCGACGCGAGGCTATTCCGTGAGATGGTTGGCCTCTTTTCCTCGGCAGCTGGAGCGTATGGTCTTCTAGGTAAACACAAAGGGCAATTTGCTTCTCTTCTCGTTTGGACCATCATGGAGGTCGCGGATGAGCAAGACCTAGATGGGCTTACAAGGGTACTCGGCCATTTGCCTCCACATGGTTTAGCAGAGGCAGCCAATACGCTTGCGCAGGCAATCGTCGATAGGAAGGAAGCGCTAAGCGAGTATCTGGCGAACCGCGTTCGCCGTGTCTATCCCGGTCCGTGGCCAAAGTCATCAAACTGCCGCTCGCCTGACGAGGCTCGCGCAATCGCCCTGTTTTGCATCCGTACAGGAGACCTGGGCAATTGGATACGCGAATCCAAGCCGTTCCTGCAAGCGTTTCCTGATATCTATCTTGTCGCTAAGGAACTCTCCGATTCGGGTCTGTGTGAGGCTAGTCCTGCCGCTGCTTTAGAGCTTTTAGGTGAGGTAGTGCCGGACAACCCATATCCAACCTGTGAATTGGCGGTATGCCTGGCGAAAATTGGCAATGCTCAACCCAGCCTAACCAAGCGAAAAGCCTTTCAGAGGTTGGGCGATATCTCGTCTCGGTATGAGATTACAGCGGTCTCTTGAGCACAACGCCATCGGACTAGGGATGTGAATCCATCGGTTCTGTGCCACTCACGCGCGCGTCGTAGGCCGCTGGCCTCGAGCGGATGATGGCGGCGTCTCAACGGTTGGGTCTCTACGACGACGAGTTGGAGGGGATTCCCGTGCGCCGAAATCGCTGAGCCATTATCGGGCAATTGATGTCGCCAGTGCCGTGACCTATCATCGAAAATGACACCATCGGAAGGCGGGTTGGGCCGATGCTTAGCAAGGGAACTTCAGACATGGAGCCGTCCCTATGGCATCTCGACTACTTCAGTGCTTCGCGGTATTCGTGCTGGCCTGCCTCGGCCTGAACACCTATGCTGACGATATCGTAAGCTGCTCACGAGTTCCTGAGGCCGGGGAAATCGCCCTTATTAAAGGTGCATCCAACGCCACGACCACTCCGAGAACGTACAAGGCGCTTGATTCGACGCGTCTGTCGGGACTGTCGACAAGCTCGACCGTTACGAATCATCAACGCACAGTCGAGGGCGTTACCGGTCTTCTGCAACAGTTGTTCTCAACGAAACTGATGCAAGGTGTGCAGCGTACTCAACAGGTGCCACCGACGGAATTTGAACCAGGCGACATCAGTGCGCACGGCGCAACCTTGGGTTCGATGGATGCTAACATCCTCTCCAAGCTTGGATATGGTGCGACGCAAACCTGCACATCATCAGTGGTCTCCGACGCGGCCACGACCGATGCCGTGCTGCTTCACGACATTGCAAACGACGACGACACCGTCGAATCAGAGCGACAACAGTACCAGCGCGACCCGTCAGCCTACGCGGCGGCTCATCCACAGTGGGCACGCGATTTCCAGGACAACGTCGCAAAGTGGAAGTTGGTCCTGTCCAACTGCTTCCACCCGGCCGCCACCTCGCTAGCCTACACGGCATTGGATATCCCGACCCGACTTGGGGTCATCTCTGCGGATGGTGCCGAAGAGTGCCTCGGCTACCTTATCTCTTCCGACCACATTCTGACCGCGCGGCATTGCGTATTTGGCGCTGCCAACGTCACGACAATCTATCAGCAAGGCAATGCGATGTTTACCCCCGTCGGCGCGCCTGATAAGCACTATCAGGTATGTGCGGCGGCGACCTCACATGCCGGGTTGAGCACCTCATTGTCCGACGAACAGATTGTGCTGCGCATCGCGAAGGTGCCTGAACCGGTGGCTGCACCCGTCGTATTCAAGGCCGACTACATTCGGCCGTTGATTGAGCCCGGTCACCTGCAGATGCCGACCCAGCTGGCGACCTTTACCTTCATCCCGCACGCATCGGACTTCGATAGCACATATTCGAACAACCTCGGAATCGCGGCCGCGCCAGGCTGCTATGTTCTCGACTATGACGCGAAGAACGCGTGCTACACGCACTTTTGCCCGACTTACCCCGGCACGAGTGGGAGCCCGATGTTTTCCGGTAACGCGAACTCATGGAACTTGGTCGGCGTACACATCGGTACAGCACTCACAGACGACCACCTCTACGGCACCTGCACTGCACACGCGCAATCCATGGAGAACGCAGGCGTCAGCGCTGACGCAAACCTTATCGCTCAATTTGCCAAACACGGAGGGAACAAATGATTGGTCGATTTGCAGGTGCAGTTAAGTACCCCGCAATAGCTTTGGCCGTAGCCGCAATGCTGAGCACCGCCTCGTTGGCGGAGGCGAAAGACCCGCAGATTCGCGTGGGCGTGTCGTCAGTATGCCCAGCCAGCAATTCGGTGGCCGGCGCCGAGTTTGCCGCAATCGGGGCTGCGATTCTAGCGGACTTGGCCGTGCAAGCCTCGGGGGCCATGATTGACTCACTGAACGCCTACCTCACAACGCCGGGGACCGTCACGCTGCAAAACAGCGTTCCAGTGGCCACCTTCTTGAGCAGCTCACCGAAGGGCGTGACGTTTGACACGAGCGTGCATTGCGTTTGGGTCGCTGTGGCCACCGATTTTCAGAGCCCAAAAGTGGACTCCACGGGCAAGGTGCTGGTGGCTAACCGCATCCCACTTTCGATGGACGTTCTAACCCAGGATGTGCCGTTTGCTGACCCGCAATACAAACAACAGGTCATAGACTACACGGGCGCGACTTCGCCACTCCTGCTCTACTTCGAAGGCGTCATCGTGCCGTCGTCGGACAATACCGCGTGGCGTATTGTGCCAAAAGCGTGGCACTACCCGAAGTTCCTGCAATCGAGCAACGTGTTCCAGTCCAATTCGCACGACCTGGCTTTCACAGTTCAGTATTCAGCACCTGGGAAAAACTCAGCGCCGTTTGCCACGTACACCCTAAATCAACAGGCGCTTGATGAGGGACAGCTCACGCTGGACGACGTCACCGCGAAGGCGACCGGCTGGATGGCGCTTCCCTCGTACAATCGCCCCCAAGACGCTGTCGGCGGATTTTACCCTGTCAACGTGACTGCGCAGATTGTCGAAACTCGACATCCGAACGAGCTGGCGAAAGTGCTTGGAAAGGTCGCAGAAGACCAGAAGAGCGCTATCGGTACTGCGGTCGGCAACAAGGTTCAATACGCCGTTTCCGAACCAACGCGTGCAGCAGACAAACAGACCAATGCAACTGCGGCGCAAAAGGCGAACGATGCCTACAACAAAGCGTATGACGCGGCGTCAGCAGCGTACACCGCGTACGTGGCGGCAACCCAGGCCCACCCCCAAGACCCGGGCACTATAACTCGAACCTTGACGACGGCTCGCCTGGACTACCAGGCGCTGGACATTGCGCAGAACAATGCCCAGGCTGCGATGGGCGCGAGCAATTTACCGTTCAAAGCTCTGCCGCCCCTTCACACTCTCCCGCCGTCATGACTTCCAGCTTTTCACGGAAGGTCGACCAGTTACAGTGAGCACCAGATGCCGCTCTCCCGAATTCATTGCCGCGCGTGGTTTCGACGTGCGCGCACGGCTACCGCGGGGTTCGCCGGCCCGGTCTGGAACCTGGAACGGGCGCCCCCTACACCGAGCCCAGCCTTTTCTGGGAGCGCGTCAACGGCATCGCGCGTGGCTGGGAACATCATGGCGACGGCCAATGTCTCGCGTCACTGGACGTCAGGACGGTCGCGGACGATTATCAGGTTCGGCGGCGCGGAAAGAAATCTTACCCGTTGGTTTCAAAAATTTTCCGCCGATGCTTCTCAGGGGGAGCCTTATCTGGCGTGGCCAAATATCTCGCATGATGGGTCTTGTTACACATAAATGCTGAAATTGGTTCCGCTTCAAACGTTTAGGGTGTGTGAAGGCTCACCGGTCATATTGCCCCCATAGGCTCTTCCCTATATGATTTTGCTCGGCCCTGAGAGAGGCCGACACAAGGAAAATCAAATGGGAGCGCAGGACCTTATCGCGTTGATAAATTCGGGGTTACTCCAGTCCGACCGGATTGTTAAATTGGATACCCCCGCCGGGCCGAATGTGCTTCTGCCACATATCGTGGTGGGTACTGCTCGCCTGGGTGGCAATTTCGAGATTACCGTCGACGTTGTTTCGCTGCAGGATTCAATCGAGCTGAAGTCCCTCATTGCGCAGCCCGTCACACTTTGGATTCAGCAGTCTGACAAAACGTATCGTCCCCGACACGGGTATGTTCATACGGCCCGCCGGCTGGGTGCCGACGGACGGCTGGTCAGCCTGCAACTGATTTTCTCGTCGTGGCTTCACTTCCTGAAATTCCGCAAGGACGCGCGAATATTCCAGGACCAGACCGTCGAAGCCATTCTCGAAACAGTGTTCCAAGGGCATCCTCAGGCGGTTGGAGCGTACCGAATCGAGGTGAGCAAACCGTCACCAGCACGCTCGTTCTGCGTGCAGTACGAAGACGATTGGAACCTCGTGCACCGGCTGATGGAGTCGGAAGGCTGGTTCTATTACTTCGAGCATGCCGACGACGGTAAATCTCATACCCTCGTCGTCACAGACGACCTGTATTCACTCAAACCGCTTGAGCCGGAACAGGTCCGGTTCTATCGTGCCGGCGTCACGCGACAGCCCGACGCGTTCGTGCACTGGTCGGGCACGCGGACCTTACAGAGCACGTCGTATTCGACGAGTACGTTCGACTATAAGAATCCCGAGGCGCGCAAAGAAAAATCGTTTCCTACCGTCGCGAACCAAGGCGAGCTTCCGCAGCAGGCCGAGGTCTACGAATACACGGGGCCATACACGTACCTCGATGATGACCGTGGCGACCGGTTAACCAAGCTCAAGCTCGAGGAATGGGAGTCGCGCGCGAAGCGATTCCACGGTGTCGCTAGCGCACCGAGTATCGACGTCGGCGGCTGGTTCAGTTTGCTAGACCACCCCGAGCACGACGGAGATAGTGCCGAGGACCGCAAGTTTGCGGTCGTCGAGGCCACTTGGTACATCCACAACAATCTCCCGATTGGGGAAACCCGCCCTTATCCGCATAGCCTCGATGCCCGTCTTGCCGAGGTTCGTGATGCTCACGAGGAGTCGGTACCTGCGTTCGCGGTTAAAGATGCTTCAGGCAGCGAGGGCTTCTTCCTCGTTGATGTCGAAGCCCAGCGCCAGAAGGTGCCGTTTCGCAGCCCGTTCGAACACCGAAAGCCCGTCATGCACCTTCAGACAGCGACGGTCGTCGGCCCCGGCAACGAAGAGGTCTATACCGATGCGCTGAACCGCATCCTGGTGCGCATGCACTGGGACCGGCGTGAAGGCGTCGGAGCGACATGCTGGGTGCGTGTTTCCTATTCCGATACTGGCGGCGGCTACGGCAGCGTGCACGTGCCGCGCGTTGGCGAAGAAGTGACCATCGAATGGCTTGGTGGTGATTGCGACCGTCCCATTGCAACAGGCCGCGTCTACAACGGCGCAACGCAGCCGCGCTGGCATTCGAACGGCATCCTGTCAGGCTTCAGCTCGAAGGAATACGGCGGCAACGGTTACAACCAACTCGTGATGGACGATGCGACCGGGCAGAACCGGCTGCAACTGTTCTCGTCGCAAGGCAGTTCCATGCTTCACCTGGGATACCTGATTGCCCAGGACGGCAACGTCCGCGGCAGCTATCTCGGCAGCGGCTTCGACCTTCGCACCGATGCGTACGGCGCGATTCGCGCCAATCGGGGGCTTTTCCTCACGACCCATCCCGGTTCGGGTGCGGCGCACCAGCAGTTGGAGGTCCGACAGGCCCAGCAGCAACTCACCAGCGCTCACAACTTGGTCGAGTCGCTTTCCGACGTCGGCAGCCAGCACCAGGCCGAAAGCCTGAAAGCGGGCCAAGACGCGCTCAAGGCTTTCACGGACGCCACGACCGACAACGTTCAGGGGCAAGACCAGAGGAGCGGCGGCCGCACGGCGGGAGGCGGCACGGGCGCAGCCAACGCGTTCAAAAAACCTATTCTTCTAGCCGCAAGTTCGGCGGGCATTGCACTGTCGACGCAGCGGTCCGTGCACTTGGGTGCGGACGAACACGTGAACGTGGTCAGCGGCCAGAGCACCCACATCGCGGCCGGAAAATCGCTGCTCGCGAGTGTCGCCGAACGCATCAGCCTGTTCGCCCAGAACGCCGGGATGAAGCTCTTCGCTGCGAAGGGCAAGGTGGAAATCCAGGCGCAGTCGGACAACATCGAAGTGACCGCGCAGAAAGCGGTCAAAGTGCTGTCGGCGACAGACAAGGTTGAAGTCGCGGCCAGCCAGGGTCTCCTGCTGACATCTGGTGGCGCGTACATCCGAATCCAGGGCGGCAATATCGAGATTCACGCTCCGGGCAAGATTGACATCAAGGGTGCGCAGCACGCGTTCGCTGGCCCCACGAGTGCCCCCTACGACCTGCCCGCGCTGCCGAAGGGAGACCTGCACAACAAGCTCGAGCTGAACCTCACGGACGGCAAACTGAAGCCTGTGCCCGGTGCGCCGTATAAGGTCGTCTTCGACAACGGCACCACCCTAAGCGGCAAGCTCGATGCGAACGGCCACGCGTTGCTGCGTGACGTCCCCGATGGCACCGCCCAGGCTTTCTTCGGTGAAGACGCGCGCCCGTTCGTGCAGCAGCCCTTGCCGGCAGCGAAGGCACTTGAGCAGGACGACATCCTGAAGGAGCTGCATGCGGGTGGCCACCAAGGCATTACCCAGGAAAACCTCGCGAGCCTATTCAACCAATTCTCCGGCCGCCCTGACCTCAAATGAATACCACCGACCAACAAGCCATTGAAGACGCGGTCGAGCAAATTGGGCTTTCGATGGCGGCCAATGCATTTCCACTGTTCTACGTCGCGCAGAATATCTATGACACATCGGAAAGCGTCCTGAACGTTTGGAACGCACGTAGCAGTGCCGACGAGATGGCTCGGGTCGAAACGGGCATTGACCTGGTCTTTGCCGTCGTCGGCTGGGTGCCGGTGGTCGGTGCAGGCGTCAAACGTACCTTCCGACTCGTCAACCACAAGTCTGAAATCTACGGCCCGCTGCTGTTCGATATTCTGCGGCTCGTACTCCAGCGCGCGCATTGCCCGACCAGCCCCGAAGAGCTGGTCGACAAGCTGTTTGATGCGTCTGGGCTGAAGAAACTACTGACCGCGTCGCGCGAACATATCGAGAAATCCTGGGTGTACCACGAGATGCCTCCCGCGGGACAGGCGACCTTCAGTCAGGCGCTCGCATTCGTGGAGGTCAATCTGCCGTTCTGGTTGACCCAGTTCGTCGAGCGCAAGCTCATGCACTGGAGAAAGAAGCAACCCAACTCGTCAGCGGAAGGTTCCGTCGCGCTACGCAAAGAGACCGAGAAGCCGGGGAAAGTTGGTGTTGAGGCGGAACAGGGCCACAACCGGTCGACCTCCACGCCGTCCACGGGCGTCGTGAATGCCAAACTGGCGGTGACGGAAATCACCAACAGCATCACGGGCCTACTCGGTGAGCACATTACCGACTACTACTGCTATGAGAAGCTCAAATGGGGTAGCGGGTGGGAAGCCCACGACCAAGGATACCTGGGGCGCTGGTCGCGTGAACCAGGCGCCGATGTACCAGGCAAGCTCAATGACCATGGCAAGCTCGCCAAGCTTTTTGCGCCAAAAGCCAAAGGACAAGGAATTGACGGTGCGTGGCGGGCAACACCATCGAACAATGAAGGAAAGCGATTTGCCATCGTCGAAGCCAAGTCCTCGAAGGTAGACCAGCCTACCAAAGCGCCGAATGGCAAACGCAACATGACGCCAAAGCTCGGTACGGCGGAGCGAATAGTCGATGAAGTGCGACCACATGGGGATGAGTTGCTTGAGCCGCCGGTAGAGACACCCGGCGCGATATCGCCAACTCCAGTTTCCGGCGGAAAGGTTAAGGGAAGTCGTGCCCCCGCCAAGTCAGGCAGAGCCGCGCCAACGACTCCACCGGCCGCTCCTTCAGGGCCCCCAGCAAAGCGAGCAACACCTAAGATTGTTCAGATGAGCACGGATTGGATTACCCAGAATCTGAAGGACGCGGTTGGAAGTCGTTTGCAGATGGAAATCTTAGAGCACGGCTATTCTCGGCATATCGTGTATGTTCCGTTTTATCTTCCTTGTGCAGCCGCGCACGAGGTGGCGTTGCTGGCCGGCAAGGAACATGACCATGGAGACCACGATGTCCCACTCACGCACCACTACCGTGAAGCGGAAGTCGAGGAAGCGGTAAAACGAAAGGAAGCGCGCTTAGCTAAGGCAAGGCAGGTCACAGAATGAATGATTTTTCGACGCGAAAACGCCAACGCTTCATCAGCGAGCAGTATTTCGACTGGCTGTCGGCCTTCCAAGCCGAGTCCATCGAGAAGTGGACGCACACGCTGCCTGCGAATGGTACCGAGGCGGTAAAACACGCAACGGCTGCCTGGTTGCGCGCTACCGCCCGTTTTGAGCTGATGATGCTTCGATACACGGCGGGAGAGCCCATCGCATCAATGCGGGAAGAGATGGAAGATGTGGTGACTGCCTACGAAGAGTATGCGGCGCGTCAGCGGGTCGCCCGCAATGACCCGCAATGGCCGGCACTGCTGCTTACCGAGTTACCCGATTATGAACGAGGGATGCAGCTCATCGGTCTTTGCCACCTATTGCATCGGGGTGACCTGCTGCCGCGCATCGCGGCCCTTGAAGATGGGTACTATCGCGGACAGGACACCCTGTTTGAGGACCTCCTGGCCTACGGCATGGAGGGACGAGTAGATGTCGACCAGTGGTATCACGAGTCGTACCGCGATTGCATCAACAGCATCTACGTCGACGGTGATGATGAAAGCATTGCCTATCTCAATACGTACCTCGAAAACTGGTATGCCTCCATGGAGAAGGCTGGATGGCATGACACGCATCTCGACCTGTCTGAACGTGGCGGCGGGTATTTCGGGTATTGGGCAATTGAGGCAGCGGCGATAGCTTACCTTCGCGGGCTGGACGATGCACCTCTTCGGGAACATATTGTCTATCCGAAGGATTTGGTGGACTTCGCCAGAACCTTTGAAGAACTTCCAAAATCCACGCCAGCGCCTACCGGCCCGCAAGCTGTGCGAACGGGTCAAGTCTGCCCGGAAACTGGCATCTGGAAGGCACAGGGCCACCACGTGCCAGGAGTGCTGGTGCAACAAGGCGAGCGCATGCCAGAGGTGTTCGCTCCCGACCGTTCCGGCGCGTACCGGTCGCAACCGGCGCTGTGGGAATTTGAACGCAAGGTCTGAACTCCGCTGGGCCAGGCTCAGCGTTCGGGGCGATGGCTCAAGTATTCATTGAATCTTCCGTTATCCAGTATTGAATTCTTGTCGAATATGTAATTGCCGTCCCTTACATGGAGAACAACATGGCCTACCAAGCCGCCATTCAGCGCAGTGACCCCACCGCATTGCTCTTTCTCGTTGACCAGTCCGCCTCCATGAATGACAAGATGGCGGGAAGTGAACGTACGAAAGCTCAGTTTGTTGCGGATGTCCTGAATCGGACCCTTGCGAGTCTTATTGTCTTTTGCAGAAAATCGGACGGCGTTCGCGATTATTTCGATATTGGGGTTCTCGGATATGGCGGAGACACGGTAGCCAATGGCTTCCAGGGAACACTTTCTCAGGCCACATTGCAGCCCATTTCTCTGATTGAAGCCAATCCGCTGCGAATCGAGGAGCGCAAAAGGAAGGTGGATGATGGTGCCGGCGGACTGGTTGAACAGTCGGTGAAATTCCCGGTCTGGTTCGAACCCAATGCGAACGGTGGTACCCCGATGCGAGCGGCAATTCTGGCGGCAGCTGAAACTCTTGCTGGGTGGTGTGACGCGCATCCGAAAAGCTACCCGCCGACCGTTCTCCATGTCACTGACGGGGAATCAACTGATGGGGACCCCGAGGAGCTTGCTGATACGCTGCGTCAGTTTCAGACTGAGGATGGCAACGTACTCTTGCTGAACCTGCACGTGAGTTCTCTAGGAGGGCAACCCACGCTGTTTCCGGCATCTGAGAATGCGCTGCCGGACCAATACGCGAAGCTACTTTTCCGGATGTCGAGCCAGCTCCCTGAGCGTCTGGTACACGTTGCGCAGGAAAAGGGTATTGCGGCTTCGTTCGAAAGCCGTGGCTTCATGTTCAACGCCGACGCGGAACAAATCGTGAACTTCTTCGACATCGGTACGCGCCCGTCCCAGCTTCGGTAAGCACATGCACCTGGTTCTAGAGTTTCAGGCAACCGTGCCGAAAGTAATCGACGAGCCTGAAAGAAATGAGGATGCTGTTTGTATCGACGAGGACCATGGAGTCTTTGCCGTAGCAGACGGCGCTTCGCAATCGTTCGATTCGCGCGCCTGGGCACGCCTTCTCGTCTCTCGATTTGTCGAGCAACCTGCCGTCAACCCGGAATGGGTTGACGCGGCAAGGCAAGACTATGACCGTACGTGGGACTACGACAGTCTCAGTTGGTCCGAGCAAATGGCCTTCGACCGTGGCAGCTTCTCGACGCTGCTGGGCTGCGAGTGGCGAGAGCATTTGAGTGACCTTGAGATTTTTGCTGTCGGTGACAGCATCGCGGTTCATCTCGAAGGCTCGAGCATTGTGCAGTCGTACCCATATACGGCTGCACACGAGTTCGACCAGCGTCCCCAACTGCTTTCAACCCGCGCCGAAGCCAACAGGTTCGTTCATTCGCCGTCCTTCAACAACAGCTCGGGAACGGTCTGGCACCTGAATGAAAACAGCACCGTCCTCTTGATGACAGACGCGTTAGGTCAATGGCTTCTCTCGCAGCAGGAAGGGGCAGAATTCCGTCTGGGAATGCTGCTGTCGGCAGATACTGAAACGGCATTCACTGAGGTGGTCCTGAGCCAACGAAGTGAAGGGGCACTGCGGATTGATGACACTTCGCTGTTGGTGCTTGCCGCACGTAGTCGTGTCGAAACGTTATGACATACCCATCCCTAGAACGGTACCAGGAGGTACTGCAATTTCCGCGGACAGCATTTCGTGACGACGTCGAGCTTGCCCACGGTACAGTCGCAAAAGATGGCTTTGAACTTCCACTTGTCATGTGCGGTGGTTTTGCCCTCACGTACACGTTCACGCTGACGCAGAAGCGGAAAATCGCACTTCGATGCTTCCATAAGGAATCGAGAGACCTGGAACGTCGGTACATCGCCGTCTCGGCCCAGCTCAGGAAGTTGAACTCGCCGTTCTTTGTGCAGTTCAATTTCGTGAAGAGCGGTATCTGGGTAGACGGAGACACCTATCCCATCGTCAAGATGGAGTGGGCAACAGGCGTCACGTTGGGTGAATTCGTCGAGCAACACTATGGTGATGCCGTTAGACTGGCACGGCTAATCGATGCACTGCGCCGACTAGCCCAATATCTTGAGAGTCAGGGAATCGCGCACGGCGACATCCAGCCGGGCAATCTGATGGTGTCGGCCGATGGCGCATCCGTCACGCTAATCGACTACGACGGTATGTATGTTCCAGCACTCGCAGGAATGCAGAGTGCTGAAATCGGGCATCGAAATTTCCAGCACCCTAGGCGCGACCATACTTTGTTCAACGCGACGCTGGACAGATTCTCGTTTATTTCCCTTGACCTTGCCCTTCGTGCCCTGTGCGTTACGCCCCAGCTGTGGGATGAGACGCATAGCGACGCGGATTCGTTCTTGTTTCGAGCGAACGACTTTGCGGCACCACAGGCTTCTTCGGTGTTCGCGTCGCTTTCTCGCATCGGTGACTGTGCCAGAGATGTGGCGAATTTCGCAACGATATGTCGGGCGAGGGTTGACAGCGTACCGTCGCTAACCGAATTTGTCCGCGGGGGCGGTATTCCGAGTGGACCTAAGTACGTCGCTCCGGAGATTGCGGGTACATTCGCACGGGGCCGCTACTTGCCGGTTCGCCCTGTTGTCGATGCATCGAATTTTGACGCAGCATTCAAGCAATTGGACGAATTTGTCGAGCTGGTTGGTATGGTTGTGAGCGTAAAAGCGGATGGAAAAACAAGGAACGGGCAACCTTTTGCTTTCGTCAATTTCGGAAATTGGAAGCGAGAAAACAGTGTCCGGCTGACGATTTGGAGCCAGGTGCTCCGCAAGATGAAGGTCGCGCCAGAAGACTCGTGGGAGGGGAAATGGATAAGCATCCAGGGGCTCGTCCAAAAAGCATCCGGAAAGGACGATAGGCGCATAACTCTACACATAATCGTTTCCAGTCCCGCACAAATTCATCACATCTCTGAGGAAGAGGCCCGGTATCGACTAGACTCGGACGGGGTCGACATGGCGGTCGACCGTCCACTAGCCCCTGTAATTCCAATCGACAACGCGAAATTGCTCGCGGGTATCGACAGGCGCCAGCCCGCGACACCGGTGCCCGCGATTCAGCGGCCATCACGACCGACGGCCAGTGCTGCAGCAAGTCCAGCAGGGGCAAATGCACAGCGGTTGGCAAAGATGAAGGCTCAGCAACAGTCGTCAACAGTGGGCCGAGGCGGCAACCAACGACCGCCGCAGCCAGCGAGAACAGCGCCGCGGCCTATGCCGCAGCAACCGTCGGTTCGGCAAAATCCGCCAGCACCGAAAACGACATCACATCCAGTAGCTCAATCCGCACAACCGCAGCGCAGCCGAGTACCGCCTTCGTCAGCTCCAACGTATCACCAGGCACCCTTCAAGCCGGCGCCGCGCCGGCAGGGTCTGCCACGTTGGATATATGTAGCCTGCGGAGTTTGCTTACTGATGCTGGTAATGTTGGTGAAGCGTTAGTAGGGCAGGTCTCAGGCCTAGTTGCTTTACTTCGCAATGAGAAAGCGGTCACGATTCTTTGCATCGCGAATCCAAAGCGGAGCGCGACCGCGACCTGACCACGTCTCGCCAGTTTTCGGGTTCAGGTACCTCGGCTCAGCAGCCGTTGTGGGGCTCGCAGCCTTCCTGGTGCGCTTGCGACCAAAAATTTGGTCTTCGGTGATTCCGTACTCAGCGACAAGCTCGCGAACTTGTGCAACGACTGCTTCGAGTTCGGCGAGGCGCGCTGCTTCAGTGCGCTCTTGGAGTGCGTCGAGCCGTGCCTTTAGGGCTTTGTACTTTTCTGCCATTTCTTTAATTCTCCTGTCTATTAAGTGCGACTTTTATATCTTAGCAATTCAGTAATTGCTTGACGGCAGTATACTCCCGGTCGATGCGGCATTTCGCGTGCCAGTCCGGCACATTTTGCGCACGCCTCTGCTGCGAGACCATCCCGCAGCGTGCTTGCGATACCTGCCCAAGAATGCTGTCTACGAGAGACACGGTGGTTGTATCAAGGATTCTCACGCGTTTTGAGAATACTCAAAACCCGTGAGAAATATTGAGATGCGACATAAGTCAACCGATTCTCCAGACAACGTTCGCGGTCAGAGCGTGGCGCTCGAGCGAGCCCGCAGCGCCTCGTAGAGTTGGGCTGGTCCCAACAAAATGTCCTTGAGACCATCGCGCACGCGCGCCGAATCGAGCGCCTGTTTGCTCATGGTGGTATGCGCGTCGAATGCGTCAATGATGGCACGCATCAGTGCATCGGTCAGGTCGGGGGAGTTGGCGAACTGCTCCTTGCTATTGCTCACGGCCTGCTGCATCAGAAGTTCGTTTTCCAGCAGTTTGCCCTTGAGCACACCGTTCACGTAGACCAGTTGGTCGTCGTCGGTCAGTTCCCCATCGAACAGCCCGTTGACCTTCTGGATAATTTCATCAAGGAACACCTTCTCCTTTTCCTGGACCGCACCGCTGCCGACGGCATCCATCGGCGGCAGCTTCGGTGTTTCACCGTGGCCGAGATTGAGGGGCAGGGCATCGCGCTGAGCCTTGTGTGACAGGGGATTCGCGGTACTGTACTTTCTGCAAAAAGTACAGTACATCTAGGGCCAGAGCGCTGCGGAGTTTTCTAATTTTCCTTAAGAAACCCCGCTACCTGTTGCTGGACAAGAAGCTCTCCCAGTCCTCCGCGTAAGCGCAATCCATCGGGTTGGAGGCCTCGTCGATTACCGGGCAACGGCTAGTGGCCACGTTTCGCCGAACAAACGTCCTGGCGGGTTCAGGTATTTCGTTTAACTGAACATACCGTACGGTTCCGCTTGTGTGCACCGGAACATCAGGCGTAACTGGACGTTGCGGCAGTTCCTCTGCCCCCCACTCAGCGCAACTGCAATGCAGCGTGCCACCATGTCCAAAATGCTCGCACTCCAACGCGGATAGTCGTGAACGATTACGTCCTCACCGACCATGCCCAGCGGCATTTCTTCGAGACGCACCTTGTAATCAGCAAGTGCGCCGCTTCTGACGCGTCCGATGTCCGCAGTCGCGATTACTCTTTTGCTGGACTCGCGACCACCCGGCCACAGCTCTATTGTCACCCGCAACATATCCTTGCTCCCACAATTATGTGAGAATACTCCGCAACCGCACCTGCTCACTTGACGACATTAGTGGCGGCTCGAGCTACGCAACTTTCGTCACTCAGTCTGTCGGACTGCCCACAAGCGTCATGCAGACACGGTCGGCTCAGTCTGCTTCATCGATTCATAGAGCCGGCCGCTGGGTTGACAGTAACAGCAAATGGCAAGAAAACGCGCCTTATAGACGCGCCGATACTGTAGTTCGCTGCGCACCGCGTAGCACGTCCGAATGCTCCGCTGGCCACAATGATTGACCGACGAAGTCCGTGCGGTCGGCGAATAACACGAAACCCTGGTACATCGTCGATGTGACGCACAGCACTGTTGCGCGCAGCGGCCAGCGCCATCCGACGCTGCGGGCAGAGATGATGCTCGAGCTGCGCCGACGGTCTCGAAGCCGGAGCAAACATCGTCATGTTTCTCGAGGTGTCGTTTTGATGGAGCGCGGCCGCTCCGATTCCTGTTGGGTCTCTTGCGCGTCGTCCAGTCGACGCATAGCGATGTCAGTGACATCTGCATAACTGGAGACCTCATTTCGCACGCGCCAGACGCTCCAGATGTAATCTGCGTCAGAGCCTTGACCTGGCGCGCCAGATAGACGATAGACGCGACCGGATGTAGTGATTCCGACTCGCCGTTCAAGGTCGAAAGCCACGATGGCGCTGCTGACCCTTCCAGAACCGCTGTCAATACTAGTGCCAACAAAATGTCGTTCTCCGCGCTCCGTCTCCATGATTCGCCACTCAATCAGCGTTATCTCTGGCTCAATTGAGACGGGCATACATCGCCAGTAAGTCATGTTCGAACCTCCCTCAGAGGTCAAGTTTGCGAGACTGTTTCCGAATGACCGCCCGCTTCCAGTCATTCAGAAAGCATGCAGGGTCTCCTAAGGCTTCCATCAACTCGCTCTTAGTGGGACAAATCCCGCGGCATTTGAATCTCATCAATACCTCTTGAACTCGGGATTCAAATGCCTCTCTTCGCGAGGCTGCCACCGCCGCAACGTAGCTCGCGTGAAGCCTCGAGACCTGCGCACTCAAGCCCGGACTTCGGCGCCAAACTGTCGCCGGCTCCATACACAGGTCGATAGCAATCGCACGGACCGACTTCGAGCCGTCTCCACCCAGGGCTCCCTTCAAGGCCTCATCGATGTCCTCTTGCTTGCAAGCACGGTGCGACTGGGCCCTGCGCACCTCAAACTTGTGCTCAGACCTGATACGTTCAACGGAGTTGAAGTCGTTGGTGACGAACATCTGACGCATGGACGCGCCGGTCACGAACGCTGCACGCATAAAGAAATGCAGTGGCGCTGGAAACTCTCCAGATACGTATCCGTTGGTCTGCCCGCTCAACTCGCCCACCGCCCGGGCCATCTCCGCCGCGTTGCCATAGAAGAAGACATCTCGGAGCGCCTGGACAACAATGTTGGACGGCAGAAGGTGTGAGCCAGCTGGTACTTGCGCCACGAGCCCAAGTAATTCCTCGCTCTGCTGGGCGACAAAGAGTTCGAATTCAGTGGGGCATGTACATTCCATATTCGGAACCGCCCCCAGCCACGCACCGCAGTGCCTGCAACAACCTACGCGGGCATTGGCAACGAAGGGATACTGACCGCCCTTATGACACGTGGGACAAACGCTTACTAACGGCAGCTTGTGCCGCGAGCACAATTTCACTTCCTCCAGCTTCCAAACCAACGGCTCGAAAACAACTTCTCGTCCGTGGTCCGCCATTTCCTCGAGGCAGAATGGGCACCATCGGCGCCACGCCGTCACCAATCTTCTAGCAGCAACCACGCCGGCGAAGGGTAGTAACGTGCACGCAGAAAGGTCATTCACGGATGCAACCGTCTCAATTGCGCGAGTCCAGTCCAACGCAGTCTTTGTTATGCCATCAATGACAGTCCCAGAAGGAATCGTGACACGGCTAACTCTCGTGCTCTTGGGAGATACGGCAGGGAAAACAACGCTCCTGTAAAAGTCGATGAACGGGACCGCCATGTGCGCCGCGTATCTGATTGCAAAGCTCGATAAGCATTCGACCCTCCCCGTGCCTGCGTCGAATGGCGAAATCCTAGACATGTTGCCCTCGCACTCGAAAGCACTGACATGATTCCTTCGGTCGAGCTGACCTACGTTGAGGCTCTCGTCCGAAGACGCCGTTCATGGAGCCTCGACTTGAAGCAGAGATGCAACCAATGTACTACAAACTATGTTTACTTCAAGCCGTCGTTTACCATAGTTTGAAGTACATTCACACGACAGTACCGTAGTCGCTGTGGCCGCAACTGACTTCATCTATGCCGGTGAGCCAATCGTGTGGTCATGCCCAAGAGCCCTAATTCTTTGCGGAACCGCGATGCGCTTGCAGATTGCCTCAGATTTGCACCTTGAGCTTGCGCGAGGGGACCCAAGTCGATTTGGTCCGCTGCTTCATGCACCATCAGATGCATTGATTCTTGCTGGCGACATAGACCGCATTGACCGCGTGCGCGAGCGCTTCTCAACCTGGCCAGCACCGGTTCTCTATGTCCGCGGTAACCATGATTCGTTTTTTACCGCCTACGAGGCCGAGATTGGGAAGTTGATGGCCACAACAAGGAGTGGCCGCTTCACGTTCCTGGAGAGAGAAACCTGGACTAGCGATGGCGTACGAATCATCGGGTGCTGCCTGTGGACCGATTTCGCACTTCTGGGGCGGTATGACGACGCGATGCTGCTGGCTGAGTACGCTGCTGCGGACTACCGATGCTTGAGGCGTGCGGACGGTCAGCTCCTCACCCCTGAGTACACGCGCTTTGAACACAATCTGACAGTTGAGTGGCTTACGCAACAGCTAGCCAAGCCATTCGATGGAAAGACCGTCGTAGTAACGCACCATGCTCCACACATTAGGTCACTCGACGGTCGTTTTGGCCGGCAGCGATGCGACTCCGCATTTGCGAGTGACCTGTCGGCTCTCACAAAGTACGTGCATCTTTGGGTTCATGGACATGTCCACCACTCTTGCGATTACAAGGTCAAGCGCTGCCGTGTGGTCTGCAACCCGGCAGGCACTGAGCATCATCCCAATCCGAATTTTCACCCTCTGTTCGTTGTTGACATCTGAGGCTCGATACACCACCGGGCACACTCGCTTCTCTGCGATAGCGCGTACGCCTTGTGCAGTTCCGGGGGCGCACGTGGCAGCGAACGGTCACTTGTCGACAGCGCACCCAGACAGAGCAGGCCAATGAATAAGCCTGAAACGGTCAAGGTGAGTTTCTTGTGCGACCACCACTCACCAAAGACTCTCGATGAGCAAGCGCCGCCATCTCCTAAAACGGTTGTGGTGGCATTTTAGATGCATGCCGCGGCCGAGCTCCACGCGGCTTGTAGCGGAAAGTTTTAGACACCGTTGGCAGACCAGTATCCTCCGCCGAACCGTGCGGACATGCGATTCTGGTGGGGCGGATTTAGGCTGACGAAGGTGTCGATGGGAGCAGCAACCGCTCGAAAGTTGGCTAAAGTGTATGTATGAAAGCGGCATCTAAAATTCCGCAGCGGTTTAGACTTGCTCGAACTACCGCGTCCACCCATCGGTGATGGATTCACGGTTTTTTTCCTCACCATTCTGCCCCGCAACAATGTCTTATATAAGTTAGGAGACGCAGAGTTCGCGATTGCGACATTCTGCGATTTGGAAGTATGGCGGCGGTTGTGACGAGGGCGCTTACCAGTCACGATTGCGACTAGCATTAGAGACATGAGCCTGTACCCTTCAGCTCGGAGCAATATCGATGTCCAAAGACGACCAGTACATGCTTGGCGCGAGGAACATCCTGCGGGGTGTGATGGTGACCAAGGGAATCAGCTTCGACCGACTGTCCGAATTGTTGAGCGCCGACGGTGTCCATGAAGCACCGCGCTCGATTGCCGCCAAGGTCAACCGCGGAAAGTTCACCTTTGCGTTCTTCTTACGATGTATGTCGGTCCTTGGTATGGATGGCGGCTTCTTTCTTATACCTACTAGAGAAGAGATGCTGGCAATGGAAACCACTGGCCTCATGGCGCGGCCCGAGGGACGTCTGAGAGTCGACACTCGAAAGACATCTGCTAAGCCCCAACCCGCCAAACCATCTAATGTTCGTCGCAAGAAGGAAGCGGACGTGACGACCGGCTGAAATCAATGTTGTCCGCTGAAGAAACGGTACGCCGTGGTTAACCGCTCAAACGCGGTGCATCAACCTAGGCTCAGCTCAAATTGGGACGCATCAGCTTCCCTGGAGTTCATCGACCCAGTCCGACGTATTGTCTGAGAACTTCGTTCCAGCAGCAGAAGGACCCGAGGTACCGAAGGTCGCGGTCATCCGAAATGCATCTTCCATGGCAAGCGCCGTCGCCGCTAGAGCGGGGGCAGCGCGGCTCACCGTGGAGTGTCAAGTCAGACAACAGTAGTGCTGCTTCTATCGGGGCATGGGCAACTACGTGCCCACATGTGCTAGCGGACTCCTTGATTCACGATGCTTTCACCGTGGACGCTACTCGCGTTCTCGGCACTTCCCTTGTTGTTGAGCAGCCCCATGCGACACCGGCCATCCAATGACGATGAGTATCCACGTGGTTTCACTTATCTTCTCTTTTTTCAATACAAGGAAACTGTGCGCGTACATCGCCGAGCGACCATCACTCCGCTACAACGTCGTTGCAGCTCCTGCATGAGCACCAACTTTTAATCTCCCTAAGACACTTGTTTCTTTTTCATACTGTGCTCAATGAATGTTCGACGGGCTGCTAGCAACGCTTTCCTTTGAACAGGCGCTGGTGCTCGCCCCTTTCCTAACAAACCATATCTTTGAAGTGTCGCGACGTAAAACGCTCGATACTCTAAACAAGTAACTGGTCCGAGAATCTCAGCGAGTCGACGATTCGTCGGAAACTCTTCAGCTAAAACGAGCGTCGTGACTGCATTGAGAATTCTCTTGCAGATACGCTCTGTTCGCGCATCGGACTTCGCATGCCGGAAACTTAGGTACCTGTCGGATATCGCATGAGATAGTTCGGGGAAATGTGTTCGGAGGCTACGCGCCGAAGACCCCAGCTTCGTAGCAACATCAGCCAGCGAAGGCGCTCTTGCACCTTGCAGAGCCCGACGTAGCTCGGCCTGCGCCACAGCCAAGTCCAACATCGCACGCTTGGGAGCTTTGGCGCACACAGCTGGCTTCTCGATTGGTGCTTTGATGAGATTACTCCTCACACGGCGTCCGGTCGCCGAGCCAAAAATCATGTGCTTCAGGGGCACGCCAGTCGTGACTGACAATGCAGCCAACGTTTCAATTCTAGGCTTAGTTCCACGAGTCAGTTGCTCCGACAGCGTATTCTTCGGCATACCGATGGTTCGCGCCATCTCAGCGAAGTTATTGTCGAACGAAAGCTTCGCTGCATGTTCCAGGACCTTCGTTCCATCGACTTTCGCAAGTCTCGGGTCATCCAGAATACTTATCAAATCGTGAATCGCTTCGCTGATTGCAATTTGGTATCGACTCGAATCTGTGACGGTCTCAGCCTTAAACGCAGCGCCTCCCATCCACGTACCGCACTTTCCGCAGCAACCGAGACGGGACGTCGCTCGTACAATGGCCAAGTCGGTCGTCCGACATAAAGCACACATGTCCGCGAGAAGCACATCGTGTTTCACACAGACAGTGTAGTTCTTCAGGGCCCAGGTCAGTGGGTCATAACAGCAGCGTGTCTGGTCCGCCATCTCCCGTAGGCATTCAATGCATCTGGCCCCCTGATATCGTTGAGCGCCTTCGACTCGGACGACTTCGGCAACGGGCAGGAATGTGAGCCGAGCAAGGTCTTTCCGACCGGTCAACTTCTCTAGGACGGTAACCCAATCTTGGGCCACCTGACCCGCTCCGTCGAGGAATCCAATTTCACCGATACCACGTAGGTACCGCATCTTCTGAGCGGGCCATCCAGACGCTGGCCATATCACCTCTTTCACAAGGTCTCCCACCCGAACGCAGTGCTTCTCCGCCAACCTTTGCGTATATGCCCAAAGGCGCTCGGTAAGCGGCTAGCGAACCCATCTTGAGTTTGACCGAGACGCTTGGGAGTATCGTGTCCACCTAACGAATAAGCGGACACGTGAACACTATCGAATCGGAA
>Ga0068855_100002675_pt1 | contig 21961 bp, 21 predicted proteins | sample KBSCornC52_FD_66592 | JGI IMG/M metagenome (GOLD analysis project Ga0068855, IMG submission 66592) | Corn rhizosphere microbial communities from Kellogg Biological Station, Michigan, USA - KBS Corn C5-2 | ecosystem: Host-associated > Plants > Roots > Rhizosphere > Soil ...
GAAGCGGCGGCCGGACACTTCGAAGTCGAACCCCTCGGTCGCTTCGAGGTGCATCTCGATCCGCGCGTAAGTGTCGTTCCAGCGGGCGACGTGGCGCAGCTTGTCGAGCGGAAGCGTGCCGCCGAGCTCGCGGTTGATGCGCCGCGCGAGATTGATGTTGAACTCGGCGGTGATGCCCTGCGGGTCGTCGTAGGCGTCCTCCAGCACGCGGACGTCCTTGATCAGATCCATCCCGATCAGCAGCTGCGAGCCCTGCCCGAGAGTCGCACGCATCGACCGCAGCAGGTCGACCGCGGTGCGCGCGACCATATTGCCAATCGTCGAGCCTGGGAAAAAGCCGAGCTTGGGTAGGTCATGCACCGCCGCCGGAAGGGCGACCTCGCGCATGAAGTCAGCCTCGACAGGGTACACCGGCAGGCCGGGGAACTTGGCGGCGAGATCGTCCGCCGCGGCGCGCAGGAAATCGCCTGAGATGTCGAGCGGGACGTAAGCGGCGGGCTCGATGCAGCCGAGCAGCAGCGGGGTCTTCACCGAGCTGCCGGAGCCGAACTCGACCACCGCCCGTCCCGGCCCGATCAGCTCGCGGAACTCGCCGCAGCGTTCCCTGAGGATCTCGGTCTCGGCGCGGGTGGGGTAATATTCCGGCAGACGGGTGATCTTCTCGAACAGCTCCGATCCGGCATCGTCGTAAAGCCAGCGCGCCGGCACGGCCTTCTGCGGCTGCGCCAGCCCGGCCAGCACATCGCCGCGGAACGCCGTGGCGACGCCGTCATCGTCCAGCTCGACGAGCGCCAGTCCCTCCCCGGCGGACATCAGAGGTCCCTCGCCAGGCGCAGCCCCGTGAACTGCCAACGCTGATGCGGGTAGAAGAAGTTGCGATAGCTCGCCCGCGAATGTCCGCGCACCGTCGCGCAGCTCGCGCCGCGGAGCACGAACTGTCCGGACATGAACTTGCCGTTGTACTCGCCCACGCCGCCTTCGGCTGGGGCGAAGCGCGGGTACGGCAGATAGGCCGAGCGGGTCCACTGCCAGCAGTCGCCAAACAAGTCGTTGCCGCCTTGCGGGAGCGGCGGTGCCGCGCCATCGAGCTGATTGCCTGCCAAGGGATCGTGATCTTGCGCGATTGCTTCCCACTCGAACTCGGTCGGCAGGCGCGCGCCGGCCCAGGTGGCGAAGGCGTCGGCCTCGTAATAGGAAATGTGCGTAACCGGCGCCCACGGATCGCGCCTGTGCCAGCCGGAGTGGGTGAACTGCTCGTTCTCGTACCAGTATTCGGGCGCCTCGATCCCCTTGCGCCTGACCCAGTCCCACCCGTCCGAGAGCCACAACGAGGCCGTCCGATAGCCGCCATCGGCGACGAACTGCTCCCACTCGCCGTTGTTGACCAGCCGTCCCGCCAGCGCGAACGGCTCGATCAGCACCCGGTGCGCCGGCCCTTCGTTGTCAAACGCGAACCCCTCGCCGCGGTGACCGACGAGGGCGATCCCGCCGGGGTGCTCGTACCACTCGGGACCGTTGGCCGTTCGCTGAACGGGAGCCGGCTCGTCCCACACCGCCGGCCCGAGGGGGTTCTGAAACAGCGCATGCTTTATGTCGGTCAGCAGGAGTTCCTGATGCTGTTGCTCGTGCGCCAGACCCAGCTCGATCAGCGGTCCATGGCGCGGATCGGCGAGCAAAGGTGCGATCTTCTCGTCTACGTAGGCGCGCCACTCGCGGATTTCGGCGACGCGCGGCCGCGAGAGCATGCCCCGCCGCGGCCGCGGAATGCGCTCGCCCTCGGCCTCGTAGTAGGAGTTGAACAGGAACGGCCAGCGCTCGTCGAACAGCCGGTAACCCGGCGATCGGTCACGCAGCAGGAAGGTTTCGAAGAACCAGGTGGTGTGCGCCAGGTGCCACTTCGCGGGCGAGGCGTCGGGCATCGACTGGATCGTCGCGTCCGCCTCGCTCAGCGGCGCGCACAGCGCCTCGGTCAAGGCGCGCGTAGCATGGTAACGCTCGGCCAGCGGAACGGCGCCCTGCTCGGGCACCTGGACATCGGCTCTGGACACGGCGGTCTCCCCGGCACTCCGCGGCCTAGATGGCCACTTGCCGCGGTGAAGAAAAGTCCGCGCGGGAGATTTTGTTTCCGCGAACGGCGCTAGGCCGCGCGGCGCACCTGGTTGCGGCCGTTTTCCTTGGCTTGGTATAGCGCGGCGTCGGCCCGGCGCAGCAGCGTTTCGACCGTGTCCCCGGCGCGCAGCAACGCCAGGCCGATGCTGATCGTCGCCTGCGGCCCGCCCGCCCGCTCGGTCCCTTGTGCGATCGCCCGGCAGAGCCGCTCGGCCAGTGCGCGCGCTTCCCGGCCCCCGGCGCCCGAGAGCAGGCAGACGAACTCCTCACCGCCGATCCGGCCGACAAGGTCCTCGGCCCGGATGTGGACGCGGGAGATTTCCGCGATCTTGCACAGCACCTGGTCGCCGGTCTGGTGGCCGTAAGTATCGTTGATGCGCTTGAAATGGTCGATGTCGAACATCAGCACGGCCAGCGGCTCGTCGATCTCAAGCGAGCACGTCATCATGCTTTCGAGCCAAGCGATCGTCGCCCGGCGGTTGGCGAGCCCGGTCAGAGGATCGGTCTTGGCCAGCTTCTGCGCCTCCGCGGCCTGCTCAATGGCCTGGTGGCGCGCTTGCTTGAGCGCATCCTCGCGGCGGACTTGCTCGGTCACGTCCATAGCGACGGCGAACAAGGCAATACGCTCGCCGTTCGGGTTGAACTCGTTGAACACGTTCATCTTGAGGATGTGCTCGTTGCCATCCGGATGGACGACCGAATATTCGAAACTGTAGGGGATGCGCGTCTCGCGATGCTCAGCCAATTTGGCGAATAGCTGAGCCCCGCCGTCGGGCAACAACTCGCGAATATCACCCGGATCGGGCGCCAACTCGGCTGAGAGGCCGTTCAGCGCCAGCATCTGTTCCGACCAGTTCTGCTCGCCGGTTTCGAGATTGTACTGCCAGCGGCCGATCCCCGCGAGCGTCTTCGTCAAGTTCAGGATGGTCAGGTTGCCGCGCAGTTCGTCGTTGCTCTTGCGCAGCCCTGCCTCGAGCCGGTCACGGGTGAGCAGCATCGCGGAGATTGGCAGCGCCGTAGCCAGCATCAGCAGCAACTGCGCCTGCAGGACCAGACCGGCGGAAAACGCGTCGGCCGAGATGGCCGGAGCGGGGCTGTGTCCGCCGAGGCTAACCGAAATCGCGGCTACGGCATAGGCAACTACTCCGCCGGCCGCGGCCAGCCGCCCGTGGCGGATCACGGCGACAATGATCGCCACGAACAGCAACGGCAGCAGCCAGGCGACCTGGCTGGAGAGGACTGTGTCGCCCAGCACCAACAGCGCGGCCATCGCCAGCAGGAAACCCCGTTTGCGCTCGACGTTCCACGGGCGGGCCGGGTGATCGCCGAACCCGAGCCACTGGCCCGCGCGAAGCAGCAGCGGAGTCCCGGTTAGCACGCCGAGCGCCCGCGAAAGCGACCACCAGGCGAATTGCGCGAGGTCCGCCTGAGGGCGGAACGGCTGGGCGATCACCGAGCTGACCGCACAGCCGAGCAAGGCCGCGGCGAACAGGCCGGCGATATGGGTAAAGTTGCTCGGTCCCGCGCCCCTGCCGCCGAGCACGCGAATGCCGACGCTGACGCAGATCAGCGCTTCGACCAGGTTGGCCAGCGCGAAGCCGAGCGACGATCCCAACGGCATGGCAAGGGCCACCGAGGTGACCATCTGCGCGACGAACAGCACCGCAAGGACCATTGGCCAGCGCCGCGCCCGAGTAGCGTAAAGGCTGGCTACGGCCACACCGCTGGGCAACCAGACGAGCACCACCGCGCCAACGGCATCGCGAGCATACGCCGAGGCGAGCGCGAGTGCGCTCCACAACAGCCCCGCAACTAGCGGGCCGCGGATTTGGCCTAGCCTAACCACGTCTTTCCATCCCCTTGTGCGGGGATCATAAAGAATTGAGGTTAAGCGATTCCTTCCCTTGAATCGGGAATTTTGCCTGTGGTCAGGCGGCGTGCTTCTGACGTTCGCCTGCCTCAAGATTGAGCATCTCGGCAAGCAGGAAAGCCAGCTCGAGAGATTGCGCGGCGTTCAAGCGCGGATCGCAATGCGTGTGATAACGGTCGGCCAGCCCGGCGTCGGTGATCGCCACGGCGCCGCCGGTGCACTCAGTGACGTCCTGTCCGGTCATCTCGACGTGGATGCCGCCCGCATGCGTGCCTTCGGCGCGATGCACCGCGAAGAAGCCGCGCACTTCGCCCAGGATACGATCGAACGGCCGCGTCTTGTAGCCGCTGTCCGACTTGATGACGTTGCCGTGCATCGGATCGCAGCTCCACACCACCGGGTGCCCTTCGGCCTTCACCGCGCGGACCAGTTTCGGCAGTCCCGCCTCGACCTTGTCGTGACCGAAACGGCTGATCAGGGTGATCCGCCCGGGCTCCCGCGCCGGGTCGAGCGTCTCTAGCAGACGCAGCAGAACCTCGGGCTCGAGGCTGGGCCCGCACTTGATGCCGACCGGATTGCCGACGCCGCGCAGAAATTCGACGTGCGCGCTGCCTTCGAAGCGCGTGCGATCGCCGATCCACAGGAAGTGGGCGCTGGTGTCGTACCACTTGCCGGTCAGCGAATCCTGCCGGGTCAGCGCCTGCTCGTAGGGCAGCAGCAAAGCCTCGTGACTGGTGTAGAAACTGGTCGACTTGAGCTGCGGCACGGTTTCGGGATCGATCCCGCAGGCTTCCATGAAGTCGAGAGCCTCGCCGATCCGGTCGGCCACGTCCTTGAACTTCTCGGCCCAGGCGCTGCGGCCCATGAAGTCGAGCGTCCATTTGTGGACCTGCCGAAGGTTGGCATAGCCGCCGTTGGCAAAGGCGCGCAGCAGATTGAGCGTCGCCGCGCTTTGCGAATAAGCGCGGATCATCCGCTGCGGATCGTTGACCCGCGCCGTCTGGTCGAACTCGATGCCGTTGACGATGTCGCCGAGATAGCTCGGCAGCGTCGTGTCACCGATCGTCTCGGTCGCGGCGCTGCGCGGCTTGGCGAACTGCCCGGCCATCCGCCCCAGCTTCACCACCGGGCGCTTGCTGGCGAAGGTCAGCACCACCGCCATCTGCAACAGCACGCGGAACGTGTCGCGGATGTTGTTGGCGTGGAATTCAGCGAAGCTCTCCGCACAATCGCCGCCCTGCAGCAGGAAACCGTGTCCGGCGGCGACGTCGGCCAACTGAGCCTTCAGCTCGCGCGCCTCACCGGCGAAGACCAGCGGCGGGAAGTTGGCGAGCACGGCCTCGGTCCGGGCGAGTTCCGCCGCGTCCTCGTACAGCGGCAGGTGCTTCGCTTCGCGCGTTTTCCAGCCGTCAGGTGTCCAGGTCTGTGCCACGTTCCATTCCAAGCCTTGCGGGGAGGCGCGCATGTAGGCGCTGCCCCCCGGCATTGCAAAGGTTACATCTGGTATCGAATCGGGCTTAATCTGCGCCCTTTTCGGGCAGCACTTCAATCCGGAACGCCTTGCTCGGCTGCAGGTACTTAGCCGCCAGCGCCTGCATCTCGGCCGGCGTCGATATCGTGTAGTCGTTCATGATCGAAGGCAGCAGCGCGACCCGGTTGGGGTCGGTCGTCGCCCCTTCGAGCTGATTGAGCCAGAAGGAGTGCCCGGTCTCGAGCCGGTTGAGCAGCTGGCGCAGCGGCTCGGTGGCACGAGAAAGCTCGTCCGCCGTCGGCCCGGTGGCAGCGAGGTCGGCGGCGATCTTGTCGGCGGCAGCGAAGAATTCGGGCACCAGCTGCGGCGGGAGTTGCGACATCGCCATCACCCGGCCACCACTGGCCAGGTCGAGCGGCCAGCTCGCCTGCACTTGCGGCGAATAGCTCGCTCCCGCCTTCTCTCGCATCGCGTCCAGCAGTCGGTTCTGGAACACCTCGCCGAGCAGCTCGAGCTTGCGGCTTTCCGGCAGCCTCGCCGAGCCGCCGCCGGTCGGCCAGGCGATCACCGCCGCGGCCTGATCTGCCTCGCCGGTGTGGTGGAGCACGACCGGCTGCCGGGTCGGCGCGGGGAACGACAGCGGACGGGCCAGCGCGTCGGCCGGGATCGGCTGGCGGGGCGGCAACGCGCCAAAGGTGCGGTTGAGCGCCTCGGTCGCCGCGGCGGTATCTACATCGCCGAACACGTCCACCTCCACCGGACCCTGCGTCAGCAACGGTTCCCAGACCTGGCGGAAACCGTCAGGGGTTGCCGTGTCGAGCATTGCCGGCGTGGGTGTGGCATAGCGGGGATCGCGGTCGCTCAACAGCCATTCGAGGTCGCGGCCGAGCACGCTGCCCGGATCGGTGCCGTAGCTCGGATAGGCGAGCTTGGCGGACGCTCGCGCGCGGAGGATCGGGGCGGCGTCCCAGCGCGGCATCGCCAGTTTGGCGGCGAATAGGTAGAGCTGGTCGGCCAGATCTTCCTGCCGGGTCGCGGCATTGAACGTGAACGCGGCGTCCTTGATGTCGAAGTCGAAGCCCATCTTGCGCCCGGTCGAAATCCGGTCGAGCGCATCCTGGTCCAGCCCGTCCTCTCCGGCGCCGACCAACGCCATCTGGCCGAGCCGGGCATAGACCGCGTCCTTGGCGCTAAAGGCGCGCGAACCGCTGCCGAAGCGCACGCGCACGGTGACCCGGCCAGGCTCGTTGCCGCTGTTCCACAGCAGCGCCTTGACGCCGTTGGCGTAATCGAGCTGCTCGACGTCGTAAATGCCGATCTTGCGCCGCGCCACCGGGGCGGCCGGGGTGCCGATCGGCGGCAGGTCGGCAAATGAGACCGCCTTGCCCGCGGCGCGCGAGCCGACGGCGGCGACGGCTTTTTCGCGCATTGCCGCGGCGATTTCGGCGGCGTCGGCCTCGCCGGCTTCCGGCGTCAGGTAGACCGCGCGCAACACGGTGCCGGTGAACAGCTTTTTGGTATGGGCGAACACTTCGGCCGGCGTGAAGCGGGCCTTCATGTCGCGGAACACCTGCAGGAACAGCGCGGGGCTGCCGACCGCCTCGCGGATGTCGACCGCGCCCACGATATCGTCGGCCATCGCCGCGCCCGCCTGGACGGCGGCCTGCTGGACCTGGTTGGCGAAGACTACGTCGAGCTCGGCCACTTCGCGGTCGATCTCGGCCTGCGTCGGCGGCTCGGCGAGCGATTCGGCGAGCACCCCGCGCACGTCCTTCAAGGCCGCTTTCCAGTCGGTCGTCAGCGGCACGAACGACACCAACGTGCCGTTCGCCGAACGGCTGACGTTCTGGTTGTCGACCGAGGCGACGAGGTAGTTCGCACTACCGCGGGCGCGGGCCTCGAGCTTGCGGTTGATTACTGCTTCGGCAACCGCATCGAGCAGGTTGCCGCGGTTGTATTCGAGGTTGTCGATCACCTGGTGATAAGGGCGCAAGTAAGCATAGGTGAACCCGCGCGGCTGGCCCGGCTCAACGACCACTTTGGTCTCGCCGACCGGATTGGCAGGATCGGCACCGGGAGGGGCCTTGGGCGCGCCGAAATCGGGGGCCTTGGCCGGCTTGCCGGTTGCTTGCCAGTCGGAGAACCACTTTTCGACCAGCGAGGCGAGATATTCCCGCGGGTAATCGCCGACAACGACGATCACCGCGTTTTCCGGCCGGTACCAGCGGTCGTGGAACGCCCGCACCGCTTGCGGCGTCGCTGCCTGCAGGCTTTCTACTGTGCCGATCGGTGGGCGCAGGGCCAGGAGTTGTCCCGCGAACAAGGTGTCGCGCGAGGCTTTGGCGACGCGCTCATCGGCGCCAGTGCGCTCGCGCTTCTCTGCGAGCACGATCGGCACCTCAGCCTTGAGGTTCGCGGCCGACAGCGCGGGCGCCTCGATCATGCCGGAGAGCAGCTTCATGCTTTCGTCGAGCGCGGGGCGGCTGACGTTCGGCAAGTCCAGCTTGTAAACTGTCTGCGTCGGTGTGGTCTGCGCATTGGTGTCGCTGCCGAAGCTGGCGCCGAGGCGCTGCCAGGTCGGGATCGCTTCGTTGTTGCCGAGGTACTTTGATTCCCGGAACGTCAGGTGCTCGATCAGGTGCGCGAAGCCCTGCTCGCTCTCCGTCTCATACAGCGAGCCGGCGTCAATGCGGATGCGGATCGATACCTGCCCCGGCGGCACGCTGTTATGGCGCACCGCGTAGCGCACGCCGTTGGGCATCTCGCCGAACAGCCATTGCGGATCGGCCGGGATGTCGGTGCCGCGGTAGATCCACGGATCATTGGGCTTGGCGTAGCGTAGGGCCGGCAGCGCCGCAGCGGCAGCCGCATTGGGCAGCGGAGCGGCCTGTTGCGCCGCGGCCGGCGGCTGAAGAAGGAGGAAGAGGGGGACGAGGGCGCGAGCGGTGCGCTGCAGGAAAAGCATGAGGTCCCTTAACGGCCGCGGCGATGAAGGGACAGTGAATATAGGCCTGCTTCGTTCCAGTGTAGGCGCGAATGCTTGCCGGTGGGGCATCCGGCTCCTACATCCCGGCTATGTTCATCGAGACCGAAACCACGCCCAACCCGGCGACGCTCAAGTTCCTCCCGGGGCAGCAGGTGATGCCAGCCGGTACGCGCGAGTTCACCTCGCCGGAGGCTGCCGAAGCCTCGCCGCTTGCCGAAGCGCTGTTCGACACGGGCGAAGTGACCAACGTGTTCTTCGGCGGCGACTTCGTGTCGGTCACCGCCGCGCCGGGCGTGACTTGGTCGGCGCTGAAGCCGCAAGTCGTGGGCGTGCTCCTCGACCATTTCGTCAGCCAGGCGCCGCTGTTCGCAGGCGGCGACGCGAGTGGTTTTGCAGTTCCGTCGGAGCCGGAGGTGGATGACGATCCGGCCGACGCCGAGATCGTCGCGCAGATCCGTGAGCTCATTGAGACCCGCGTCCAGCCGGCCGTCGCCGGCGACGGCGGCAATATCGAATACAAGGGCTTCCGCGACGGCGTGGTCTATCTGCAGATGCAGGGCGCCTGCTCGGGCTGCCCGAGCTCGACCGCGACGCTCAAGCACGGCATCGAAGGGCTGCTCAAGCATTACGTGCCCGAGGTCACCGAAGTCCGCGCCGCCTGAACTCCCGAAGGAAGTACCAGCATGGCCGAGGCCCTGTCCGACACCGCGCTCGACCAGTTGTTCCGCAATGCCCGGAGCTACAACGGCTGGCTCGACAGGGACGTCTCCGACGAGCAGATCCACGCGATCTACGAGTTGGTGAAGATGGGCCCGACCTCTGCCAACCAGCAGCCGGTGCGCATCGTCTGGTGCAAGTCGGCGGAAGCGAAGGCGCGGCTGGCGCAGTATGCGATGCCCGCCAACAAGCCGAAAATCACCACGGCGCCCGTCTGCGCGATCGTCGCCATGGACCTGGACTTCCACGAGCAGCTCCCATGGCTGTTTCCGCATACCGACGCGAGGAGCTGGTTCGCCGGTGACGACAAGCTGGCGGCGCGTGAGAGCCAGGCCTTCCGCAATTCCACGTTGCAGGGCGCCTACCTAATGCTTGCGGCGCGCGCGCTGGGGCTCGATTGCGGGCCTATGTCCGGGTTCGACAACGCCGCGGTCGACGCCGACTTCTTCGCCGGCGAACCGAACTGGAAATCGAACTTCATCTGCTCGATCGGCTACGGCGATCCGGCGAGCATCTTCGGGCGAAGCCCGCGGCCCGATTTCGATACCTTCAACCGTATCCTCTGAGTCGGTGCGCACACTCGCGATAGAGTGCGCGACCGAAGCCTGCTCGGCGGCGCTGTTCGACGGCGACGGGCTGCTCGACGGCCGTTGCGAGGTGATCGGCCGCGGCCACGCCGAGCGGCTGGTGCCGATGATCGCCGAATTGCCTGGCAAGGGCCGTGCGACCCGGATCGTCGTTTCGCTCGGACCTGGCAGCTTCACCGGCGTGCGGATCGGCCTCGCGGCCGCCCGCGCGCTCGGCCTGGCTTGGGGAGCAAAGGTTCTCGGGTACCCCACCCTGGCGCTGGTCGCGGCGATGGCGCGGGTGGAGCAACCAGGGCCGGTCACAGTGTGCATGGCCGGGGGGCACGGTGAGTGGTTCGTGCAGGATTTCGGCGCCGATGGCTTGCCGGAGCACAAGCTGCGATCTCAGAAGCCCGAAGTGGCCTTGCACGACATGCACCACTCGGTAGCGGCCGGCAGCAAGGCTAAGGAACTGCTTCAGTTCGGCGAACCTGGCATGCTCGCGCTCGACATCCTGCCAGACGCGCGCATGTTCACCCTGCTCCCTCCGGTCCTGCTCGACAGCGACCTGAGCCCGATTTACGGTCGCCCCCCTGACGCAAGGCTGCCGGAGGCGCGCACTTGATCGGCGAACAGATCGACGACCTCGAGCGGATCATGGCAGTGATGCAAGCCGCCTTCCCACCTGCGTATGGCGAGGCGTGGAACCGTCGCCAAGTGAGCGATGCGCTGGTCTCGCCGAACACTCACTACCTGTTGGCCGACAACAGCGGCCTGGAACCGGCGGCGGGCCGGCCGGCGATCGGCTTCACCCTGTCACGGGGAACGCTGGATGAGGAAGAGTTGCTGCTCCTCGCGGTTCACCCCGACCATCGCGATCGCGGCATCGGCACGGCGCTGCTTCAACGGTTCATCGAAGCTGCCCAGGCGCGCGGCCGGACGCGGCTGTTTCTCGAAATGCGGGAGGGCAATCCGGCCGAATCGCTTTATCGCCGTGCCGGTTTCGAACCAATCGGGCGGCGCCGCAATTATTATCGCGGCGCAACGGAAGGACCGCTCGATGCGATTACCTACGCCCGGCTGTGAAACCGCCCCGCGTTATTTACCAACTATCGGCTGTTAGGAAGCATGGACGGTCCGCTCTTGTAAAAATCGCCTATGCCCGTATCAGTTTGCTGTCGATGAAATGAGATTCGCCGGAGCGCAGCGAAGACGGCGTCCCGGCAAGGATGGAGAGAAATCGGGGCAATGGACGCAATAACAGACCTGCAGGATATGCTTATCACGCACACCACTGATATTGTGGTGTCCTATGTAGCCAACAATTCGCTGGGGTCTGACGACGTCTCGTCGCTGATCCGGGACGTCTACGGCACACTCGCCGGCCTCGGCGGCGAAAACGCCGAACCCGAAGCGCGCCCCGATCCGGCGGTGTCGATCCGCTCGTCGGTCAAGAAGGATCACATCGTCTGCCTCGAAGATGGCAAGAAGATGAAGATGCTCAAGCGCCACCTGATGACCGATCATGGCCTTACGCCCGACGAGTACCGGGCGCGCTGGGGCCTGGCGTCGGACTACCCGATGGTCGCGCCCGATTATGCGGACAAGCGCCGCGACCTGGCCAAGAAGATCGGCCTCGGCCGCAAGCCCGGCCAGCGCCGGGGCCGGCGCAAGAAGACCGCCTGAGCCTGACTTGAGATGCGCGTCCCGGATCGGTAAGGTCCGGGCGTCATCCATTCGCGAGAGGCAATTTGCACCAGACCATCGACCTCGAAGCGCTGTGTGCCGAACGCGGCCTCAGGATTACCGAGCAGCGCCGGGTCATTGCCCGCGTGCTTTCCGATAGCGAGGATCATCCGGACGTCGAGCTGCTGCATAAGCGCGCTTCTGCGATCGACCCGAAGATCTCCATCGCCACGGTCTATCGCACGGTGCGTCTGTTCGAGGATGCCGGCATCCTTGACAGGCACGACTTCGGCGACGGGCGCGCCCGCTACGAGGCGACGCCCGAAGCGCACCACGACCACCTGATCGACGTCGAGACTGGCAAGGTCGTCGAGTTCGTCGATCCCGAGCTCGAGGCCCTGCAGCGGCTGATCGCCGAGAAGCTCGGTTACCGTTTGGTCGACCACCGGATGGAGCTCTACGGCGTCCGCCTCGATCGCGAGGACTGAGGTTCGTACGAACGGACCGCTTCGCCTCGGCTGGCGCTGGGCGCTGGTCGTCGTCCGCGTGGCGGCGATGCTCGCCTGGACCGCGCTGCTCGTCCCGCTTCACCTCGTCGTTCGGCTCCTGGGCCAACGCTGGCTCGTTCCGCCGACATACCTCTGCGGGCTCGGCTGGCTTGCCGGCCTCAAGTTCACGGCCGAAGGCAAACCGCGCCCGCATGCGCTGCTCCTCGCCAATCACCTGAGCTGGCTCGACATCATGGCGCTCGCCGCCGCCTCGCGCACCGCCTTCGTCGCCCATTCTGGCCTGACGATTTCACCGGCGCTCAAGTGGTTGTGCGACCAGAACGGCACGGTCTTTATCACGCGGGATCGCCGCCACACCGTGGCCGGGCAGGTCACTCAGGTGCGCGAAGCCTTGGGCGAACGCCGGCTGACGATCTTCCCCGAGAGCACGACCAGCGACGGGCGGGAGATGCTGCCGTTCAAGAGCGCGCTCCTGTCCGCTTTGGAAGACTTGCCGGCAGGAGTCCCGGTCCAGCCGGTCACGCTGGCCTACGACGAACCTGAAGAAATCGCCTGGGTCGGCGCCGAACCGGGCCTGAGGAACGCAGCCACGATCCTGTCGCGCACACGCCCGGTCCACCTGACCCTGCGCTTCCTGCCGCCATTGGCCGGCCCTGCGCTCGCCAATCGCAAGACGATGGCCGCCGCGGCGCGCGCGGCGATCGCGCGAGCACTGACACTTTAACTCGATCACCCGTTGGCGTAGATGGCGCCCCCCATGCCCATGCGCAAATCTCCCAAGACTTTCCGGGTCAAAAGCTTCGGATGCCAGATGAACGTCTATGATGGCGAGCGAATGGCGGAGCTGCTGGCCGAAAAAGGCATCGCCCCCGCTCCCGACGGTGAGGAGGCGGACCTCGTCGTGCTCAACACCTGCCACATCCGCGAAAAGGCCGCGGAGAAGGTCTATTCGGACATCGGCCGCCTGGTGAAGGCCGGCGGCGACAGGCCGCCGCTGATCGCAGTCGCCGGCTGCGTCGCCCAGGCCGAGGGCGAGGAGATCATGGCGCGCGCGCCGGCGGTCGGGATGGTGGTCGGCCCGCAGGCTTATCACCGCCTGCCCCAGATGATCGACAAGGCGGTGCGCGGCGAGCGGGCGACCGACACCGACATGCCGGCCGACGCCAAGTTCGCCGCCTTGCCCGCCCGGCGCCGCGTGGCACCGAGCGCTTTCCTCACCGTACAGGAAGGGTGCGACAAGTTCTGCACGTACTGTGTCGTGCCCTACACGCGCGGGGCAGAAATCTCGCGACCGTTCGCCGACTTGCTGGCCGAGGCGCAGCGGCTGATCGATGCTGGCGCGCGCGAGATCACCTTGCTCGGGCAGAACGTCAACGCCTGGCGCGGCGAGGACGGCAGGGGTCGCCCCGCTGGACTCGACGGGCTGATCAGAGAGCTCGCCAAGCTGTCGGACCTCCGGCGAATTCGCTACACAACCAGCCATCCAAACGATGTCACCGAGGGGCTGATCGCCGCCCACGGCGAAGTCGACAAGCTGATGCCCTACCTGCACCTGCCGGTGCAGAGCGGCTCCGACCGGGTGCTCAGGGCGATGAACCGCAATCACACGACGGAGAGCTACCTCCGCGTGCTGGAGCGTTTTCGCGGCGCCCGGCCCGACATCGCGCTCAGCGGCGATTTCATCGTCGGCTTCCCTGGCGAGACCGAGGCGGAGTTCGAAGAGACGCTGAGCCTGGTCGATGCGGTCGGGTACGCCCATGCGTTCAGCTTCAAGTACTCACCCCGCCCCGGCACTCCGGCAGCGGCAATGGGCGGGCATATCCCCGGCCAGGTGATGGACGAGCGCCTCCAGCGACTGCAAGCCGCGCTCGGCCGCCATCAACTTGCCTTCAACCGTGCCTCGCTCGGCAAGCGTTGCGCCGTGCTGGTAGAGCGCAAAGGCAAGAGACCGGGCCAGTGGCTCGGCAAGTCGCCCTGGTTGCAGTCGGTCCTGTTCGAAGGAGCGGCCGCGATCGGCGACCTGGTGGACGTGGAACTGGCCGTGGCGGGTCCGAACTCGATCACGGCCAATCTGTGCGTTCCGGCGGCCGCCTGAGCGACGGCCGCCGAGCGCCGGAGAGGGTTACCAGAAGAATCGGTTATAGACCCTGATCACACGGCCGGTGCGCGCGTTGATCAACAGCACGTCGTTACCATAGCGCACGTAGACCCGGTTGCGGCCCGGGTACGGCAAACGATAGGTGTCATAATTGCCGATCCGATAACGGGGGGCCCAGAACCGCTGGTTCAGGGTCGTTCCGATGACCACCGGCCGATAGCGGTAGCCGCGCGGGGCGACATAGGCAGGACGGTTGTAAACGTTGCGGTGTGTCCGGCGGTAGTCCCGCCAGTCCTCGCGCAGTTCGCGCCGGTCCTCGCGGGCTTCCTGGAAGTCACCACGTGCCACGTCGCGGCGAACCTCGCGCTGGTCCTGGCGCACCTCGCGCGCGCTTTGGGCGCTGGCGGCACTCGGGACGAGGACTGTGGCCGCAATCGCGGCGACTAAAAGCTTACGCATCGGGATTCTCCTTTTGCAAATCCATCGCCCCCAAACGTTTATTTCTCCGGGGAGTTTCATGAACAATTGGCAACATTTGAGACAGTTGCCGTGCAGGCTTCTCGCCGTGGTCCACGGAGGCGCGCTGCAACTGTGGGAAAGCGACCACACGGTCTCTCGGTTCGTCGGGCCGCGGCTTGCGCGCTTCCGCAGGCGGCCTATCTTTGACTTGCCCGGCCGAAACCGGCCGCGCCTTTGAAAGGAGCGCATGGCCCGCAAACCCGATCGCGCCGGCATTGAGGCGGCGTTGAGCCATCCCGAGGATCGCCGCGATGCTGCGCGGCGCGCTCGGGCTGAAATCGCCTTCGACGAACAAGCGGTGCTCGGCGCCCTGTTCGGCGAATTCGACGCCAACCTGGTCCAGCTCGAAAACCGATTAGGGGTCTACATCGGCGCGCGAGGCAACAAGATCATCGTCGAAGGACCGGAAGACGACGTGGCCCGCGCCCGCGACGTGCTCAAGGGCATGCATCAGCGTCTGCTGACCGGGCACGACCTCGATTCCGGAGCCATCGAGGCATTGATCGCGATGTCCGGCGAACCGACGCTCGAAGGGATCATCAGCGGCGAGGCCCAGCACCCGCCGATCATGATCCGCACTCGGCGCAAGACGATCGTCCCGCGAAGCGCGATGCAAGGCGAATACATGCGCCAGCTCGCCGGCAAGGAGATGATCTTCGCGCTCGGCCCGGCAGGCACCGGCAAGACCTACCTCGCGGTCGCCCAGGCGGTCAGCCAGCTGATCACCGGTAGCGTCCAGCGGCTGATCCTTTCGCGTCCGGCGGTCGAGGCAGGGGAGCGGCTCGGCTTCCTGCCCGGCGACATGAAGGAGAAGGTCGATCCCTACCTGCGTCCGCTTTACGACGCGCTGTACGACTGCATGCCGCCCGAGCAGGTCGACCGCCGAATCGCCTCGGGCGAGATCGAGATCGCCCCGATCGCCTTCATGCGCGGCCGCACGCTGAGTGACGCGTTCGTGATCCTCGACGAGGCGCAGAATACCACCCGCGAGCAGATGAAGATGTTCCTCACGCGCTTCGGCCAGGGCAGCCGGATGGTCATCTGCGGCGATCCCAAGCAGGTCGACATTCCAGGTGGCATCGAGATGAGCGGCCTCGCGGACGCGGTCGGGCGGCTGTCGGGAGTCGAGGGCATCGCGGTGACGCGCTTTTCCGTCGCCGATGTGGTGCGCCACCCGATCGTCGGCCGTATTGTCGAGGCGTACGAAGGCAAGGACGCTTGAACGCGGGTGGAGATCGACGTCGATATCGAAGAGCCGTGGCCGGCGAGCGATTGGGAAGATCTGGTGGACCGGGCCTCAGCTTCGCTAAAGCAGGTTGCACCCGAGCTGGCTAACCCGCGCCTGTCGGCCAGCCTGCTGTTCACCTCGAACGACGAGGTCCATACGCTCAACCGCGAATGGCGCGAGCGTGACAAGCCGACGAACGTGCTGTCGTTTCCAATGCTGGAACGTGACGAGCTGCTCGGTCTGGCCCCCGAGGGACCGCCAGTCCTCCTCGGCGACGTCGCGCTGGCTTATGAGACCTGCGCCCGGGAAGCTGCCGAAAAGGGCGTCCCGCTCCACAACCACGCCGCACACCTGGTCATCCACGGCCTGCTCCACCTTGCCGGCCATGACCACGAACGGGGCACGGCCGATGCCGAAGCTATGGAGGAGCTGGAAGTGAAGGCGCTTGCGCTGATCGGGGTGCCGGACCCATATGAGCCGCGCAACTAGTGGGGACTAACGACGGCGATGGCCGAGCATTCCAGACCCGGTGACTCCACAAACGGAGACTCGGACAGTAGCGGCGGCTTGTTGAAGGCCATCCGCAAATTGTTCGACAACGGCGACGCCGAACCCTCGCTGCGCGCGCAGCTCGAGGAAGCGATCGACGAACACGAGGACGAGCAGTCGTCCGGCGACGAGAGGCGCCCGACAGGCGACCTCTCACCGCTCGAGCTGACCATGCTCCGCAACCTGTTGCACTTTAGCGAGCACGACGCCGACGACGTAGCGATCCCCCGCAGCGAGATCGTTGCGATCTCGGCCGATGCCAGCTGGGACGAACTGGTCGCCCAGTTCGCCGAGCACGGGCATTCCCGGCTGCCGGTATATCGCGGAACGCTCGACCAGGTCATCGGCATGATGCACGTCAAGGACGTGTTCCCCTTCCTCGCCCGTGCCGAGGCCCCCCCGGCCGACTGGACCGTGCTGATGCGCCAGCCGCTTTACGTGCCGCAGGCGCGCGGCGCGCTCGACGTGCTCGCCGACATGCGTGCCGGGCGCACCCACCTCGCCATCGTCGTCGACGAGTTTTCGGGCACCGATGGCATCATTACGATCGAGGACCTGGTCGAAGAGATCGTCGGTGACATCGAGGATGAGCACGACGAGGCGCCCGTCGCGCTGGTTACGCCGATCGGAGAGGGCATGTGGGATGCCGATTCGCGCGCCGAGCTCGACGACGTCGCCACCATAGTCGGCGACCGGCGAATCGCCGAAGTCGAGGAGGCGGTCGACACGCTCGGCGGTCTCGCATTCGTTCTCGCGGGGCACGTGCCGCGTCCCGGCGCGATGCTGACCCACCCGAGCGGGTGGCGGATCGAGGTGACCGCGGGCGACGAAACCCACGTTACGCGTCTGCGCTTGCACCGGCCCGAGCCGCGCGAACAGACGACGGGCTAAGCGAGCGCCAAAAATCTGATAAATCTGTGTGCACTGCAGCATAACGCTGGACACTCGTTGCACAATTCGCAACAAAACAGCTGATGCCGATCCGCCGACTCCCGCCTCTTCGCGCACTCGAGGCTTTCATGCGCACCGTTCGCCTGGGCTCGGCGCGCTCGGCGGCGGCCGAGCTTGGGCTTAGCCCGTCGGCGCTGTCGCGGCGGCTCGGCAATCTCGAAGATTTCACCGGCAGGAAGCTGTTCTCGCGCGCGGGCCAGACGATGAAGCTGACGGACGAGGGGCGCGCGTTCTACGAAGCGGTCCAGCCGCATTTCGATGCTCTGGCGGCGGCGGTCGAAAACCAGTCGGAGAACCTGCAACTCTTGCGTCTGCGCCTCGGTACGCTGCCGCTGTTCGGCGCGCAGCGGCTGTTTCCGCGCCTGCCCGAGCTGCGCAAGCTGCATCCGCGGCTTCACATCGACATCGACACCGGTCCCCACCTGATCGACCGGGTCGGCGACACGCTCGATGCAGCGATCCTATTGACGACCAAGCCCGAGCCCGGCTTTCACGCAGTGCAGCTCGATCACAACACCGTCCACGCGATCTGCAGCCGAGCCCTGGCCGACGAGCTGGGTCCGAACCCGGGGATCGAAGCCCTCGAGAAGCAGACCTTCCTGATCCACAGCGATCTGCCGCTGAGCTTCGATGCCTGGAAGGTGGCCATCGGCATGCCGAACCTCCAGCCGGCGGCGATCGACCATTACGATTCGGGCCAGCTGATCCTCGAAGCCGCCGCTCAGGGCCTCGGCATCGCCATGATGCACGACGACCACCTGAAGCGCGCACGCGACCCGCGCCTGGCGCATGTGTTCGATGTCGAAGTCCAGAGCCCCTACAGTTACTGGTTCGTCTGTCGCCCGATGGACCTGGAGAACCGTCCGGTGCGGATTTTCCACGACTGGCTGGTTGGGGCTGGTCTTTAAGGGTTTGCCGGCCCGTCGAGAGATGGCACAAATGGCCTGACGCCGACGAAGGGGGAAGTCATGATCGTCAAGTCGTTACTGGCCACCGCGCAACTTGCCGCGGCAATCGCCATCGCCCAACCGGCTCAGGCGAAGGGCCCCCTAGTGCTCGAGCCTAACTCACCATGGAACCTGGATTACGCCGAAGACAGTTGCGCATTGCGGCGGCGCTTCGGCGAGGGCGAGCAAAGCACGACGCTGGAAATGCGGCGCTTCGCGCCGGATAACGAGTTTCAGACCATGGTCGCCAGCAGCGCCGTGAAAATGGGCTTCGGGTCGTTCAAATATCGGCTCACTCCCGACAAGAATTGGCAAGACCCTGCCGGCTGGCATCACCTCAATTTCGCGGAGGAGCAGGAGGGCGTGATCTTCTCCTTCCCGCTGGTGCAGATCCCAAGAAAGGGGCTCAGGGCGGCAGATCTCGTGAAGGCGGAAGAAATCCTTGAGAGCCGCGACTTCCTCGATCGCGAAGCCGACGCTGCCGACAAGGTCACGGGCCTGGCGCTGACGGGGGCGTTCAGGAGCCAACTCGTCCTCGACACCGGATCGCTAAAGAAGCCCTTGCTGGCGCTGCGCACGTGTATCGACGAACTGCGCAGCCATTGGGGAATCGACTTGAAGGCGCACGAAACGCTGACGCGGCCGGCCGTTCCGACTAATCGCGCCTCGATCGTGAGCATGATAAACTACCCGCCAGAGATGGAAAAGAAACGGATGCCCGGTATGGTGAACATCCGTCTCGACATCGATGAGAAGGGCGGCATCACGGATTGCCACATCCAGATGCCGCTTGCGGATCCCGAGTTCGCCAAGAGCAGCTGTTCCGACCTTCAGCATGAACTGGATTTCGAGCCGGCGCTCGACAAGGAGGGCAAGCCGATCGCCAGCTATTGGGTGACCACGGTCGACTTCCGGATGGACTGGTAACCAGCCATCACCGCTGGACGGCGCTATGGCTGGTGATCCCGTTCTTCGGCCGCGTCGTCGGCTTCACGCTCGGCGCGAACCAGTAGCATCTTGGGCTTCTGACAGCCCTTCGAAGAAGGAGCAGCATCCCGCGGGCGCCGCTCCTTTGAGGTTCAGCCGACGGTCGCCTTCACGATCTTGCCCGGTTCGCGAGGCGGCTCACCCTTGGGCAGCGCGTCGACATGCTCCATGCCGCTGACCACGTTACCCCAGACCGTGTACTGCCGGTCAAGGAAGCCGGCGTCGTCAAAGCAGATGAAGAACTGGCTGTTGGCGCTGTCAGGCACCTGGGTGCGCGCCATCGAGCAAGTCCCGCGCACGTGCGGTTCGGCGTTAAATTCGGCCTTCAGGTCGGGCTTGTCGCTGCCGCTCATGCCGGTGCCCGTCGGATCGCCACCTTGGGCCATGAAGCCGGGGATCACACGGTGGAACACCACGCCATCGTAGAAGCCCTCTTTGGTCAGCTCGGTGATCCGCGCGACGTGCCCCGGCGCTAGGTCCGGGCGCAGCTTGATGACCACATCGCCGCCCCCGCCGTTGCCGGTGTCGAGCGTGAAGGTGAGGGTGTCGTCGGCCATCGTCTGTCTCCTTGAACTTTCGGCGCCGATATAGACCCCGATGCGGCGATGTCACCCTTCGCTTGCTTTTGAGACCGACCTGCATAGTGAGGCGGCCATGGCCGAACCCGAGATCGACGAGCTGGCGCCCCAAGCCGCCCCGCCCGAAGAGGGCGAGCTCGACGAGGAGAACCGGCTGAAGCCCGAATTCGTCCGGGCGGTCGAGGACGCGCTCGAGGCTCACGACGAGGGGCGGGTCTATGAGCTGGTCGAGCCGCTCCACCCGGCCGACATCGCCGACTTGTTCGAGCTGTTCGAGCACGACGAGCGCGCGGGACTGGCCAAGGCGATCACCGACCTGCTGACGCCGGACGTTATCGCCGAGCTCAACGACTACGTCCGCGAGGACATGATCGAGGCCCTTCCGCACTCGGCCGTGGCGGATATCGCCGAGCAGCTCGACACCGACGACGCGGTGCAACTGCTCGAGGACCTCGAGCCGGAGGACCAGCAGGCCATCCTCGCCGAGATGGAGCCGGAAGACCGCGCGGCGATCGAGAGCGCGCTGGCCTATCCGGAAGAGACCGCCGGCCGCCTGATGCAGCGCGAGTTCGTCGCGGTGCCCGAGCACATGACCGTCGGCGACCTGATCGACTACATGCGCGAGCACGACGAGCTGCCGACCGAATTCTGGGAGGTCTTTGTCGTCGACGCGATGCACAAGCCGGTCGGCACTTGCGCGCTGAGCTGGATCCTGCGCACCCCCCGGGGTGTCGCCCTGGCCGACGTGATGAAGCGCGACCAGACGCTGATCCCGGTCGGGATGGACCAGGAGGAAGTGGCGCTGCGCTTCCAGAAATACGCCCTGATCAGCGCCGCCGTGGTCGACGAGAGCGGGCGCCTGGTCGGACAGTTGACGGTCGACGACATCGTCCACATCATCTCCGAGGAAGCCGGCGAGGACGTGATGCTGCTGTCCGGGGCCGGCGAAGGCGACATCAACGAGCCGATCCGGGAGGCTTATGCTGCGCGCGTCCGCTGGCTGATCGCCAACCTCGTCACCGCCTCGGTCGCCTCGTTCGTCATCTCCCGCTTCGAGGACGTGATCGCCCAACTGGTGACGCTGGCAGTGCTGATGCCGATCGTCGCCGGGATCGGCGGCAACGCGGGCACGCAGACGCTCGCGGTCACCGTCCGCGCGCTGGCCACCAACCAGCTCACCAGCAGCAACACCTGGCGCGCCGTGCGCCGCGAGATGTCGATCGCCCTGCTCAACGGCGTCAGCGTCGCCCTGGTGATCGGCCTGGTAGTCAGCCTGATCTTCGGCGAATGGCACAACTGGGTGCCAACCGCGCTCGACTGGCACCTCGGCCTGGTGATTGGGCTGGCGATGATGACCAACATCCTTATCGCCGGGTTCGCGGGCGTGCTGGTGCCATTGACGATCGAGCGCCTCGACGCCGACCCCGCGATCGCCTCGTCGATCTTCGTCACGATGACCACCGACTCGATGGGCTTTCTGGTGTTCCTTGGTCTGGCGGTGGCGACCGGAGTGCACTGACAGGGTTACAAAGCTATACATCTGTAACCCTGTGTCGCGCTGCGAAGCCCGCGGAGAACAACGCGGTGTAGGAAAGGGAAATCGAGGGCCGACGGCTTGCCTCGCTCCCGGGCCTCGCTATCTCCAAATCATGCCGCTCCACATGACCAAGATCGCCTATCGCTCGGGCAGCATCGAGAACTTGCGCGCGTGGGTCGAGGCCGGGCCGGAGGCGCTGATGACCACGCGTTATTGTCCCAAGCGACACGAGGAAATGGTCGGCGGCTCGCTCTACTGGATCCTCGAGCACGCGATCGTCGCGCGCAGCGAGATCCTCGGCTTCGAGCAGCGCGAGGACCGCCGCTGGACGATCCGCCTCAAGCCCGAGCTGGTCCGCGTCCACCCCAAGGCCAAGCGCGCGCACCAAGGCTGGCGCTATCTGACCGACCGCCAGGCCCCACCCGACCTCGCCGAAGGCGAGCAGGCCGGCGACGCGCTGCCGGGGCGAATGGTGCGCGACCTGAGCAAACTAGGGTTGGTGTGAGGCTGCTTTGAGGGGCAAGCGACATTCGTCAGCTAGGCATCCTGGTTTTTCGATGCCCCCGCTGCTTCGATAAGCTTCTCCCAGGGCGCGATGATGCCATTCTCGGTGTTCGCGAGAAGGATCAACGCCAAGTCTTCGTCGAGGTATC
>Ga0068855_100002681_pt1 | contig 21944 bp, 16 predicted proteins | sample KBSCornC52_FD_66592 | JGI IMG/M metagenome (GOLD analysis project Ga0068855, IMG submission 66592) | Corn rhizosphere microbial communities from Kellogg Biological Station, Michigan, USA - KBS Corn C5-2 | ecosystem: Host-associated > Plants > Roots > Rhizosphere > Soil ...
GCAACCGTTTCGCGGCAGGGCATGTACGCAATCTCCGCGCTGCCGCCGCGCTCGTTTCCCAAGCTCGACACGCAGAGCTACACGGTGGATTACACGCTGCACGCCGACGGGTTCCGCGATGTCTCGCTTACCGTGAACATTCCCGCGAGCCCAACACTGCCTGTTCCCGCGCCTGCGACGGCGATGCGCCGCCTGCCCGTGCGCCTGCAGGGTCGCGTCGTGCAGGACGCCAACGGCCTGCCGGTTGCCGGCGCGCTCATCGTGTGCGTCGACAATCCGAACCCGCCTTCGCCGCCGCCACCGCCGCCTCTGCCACACACGCTGCTCATGCGCTCGCCTGTCTACTCTGCGCATGCGATGAATGCGCCGGTGCAGCAGGTGAATCTGTCGACCGCCGGCACCGCGCACCTGACGCAACCCGCCGCGGCCGGCTCGCGCACCATCCTGCTCGATACGACTGCGGGGCTCTCCGGCAGCGCTTTCGTGCAGCTTGCCAATACGGCATCCACGATTGTCGAGTATGCAACTGTCTCGGCCATCGGACCGCAACCGGGGCTGGTCACGCTGGACAATCCGCTCAACCGCAGTTATGCGCCGGGGGCGGCAACCACGGTTCGCTTCGTTACGGCCTCGCCGGCCGGTAGCACCGCTCATCTCTTGCTCGATGCCGGCGCCGGCGACGGAGTGCTCATCGCCGACACATTACTGCAGGTCAACACCGTTGCCATCGATCTTGGCGGCGGCGCGGTCGAGTATCACGAACTCGGCGCGTTGACCGGCAGCGACGGCTACTTTGCGGCGGACGGAATTGGATGCGCCGCACAAATCTTTCTTCGGCCCAATCCCGGCACACCCGGGCTGCCTATCGTGCCGTGGTTCATCGAGTACGACCAGGCAGTCAACGTCGTGAACTTCAGGATCTAGACACAACGTCGCAAGGAGGCTGGACCATGGCAGAGTATCTTTCGCCGGGCGTATACATCGAAGAGGTGGACAGCGGCCCGCAGCCCATCGAGGGCGTCAGCACCAGCACCACCGGCTTTGTCGGCATGACCGTGCGCGGTCCGGTTTCCGGCCCTCCGGTGCTGGTCACCAGCTTCGCCGAGTTCACGCGCACCTTCGGTGGATTCATTCCAGACTCCACCACGTTTCACGACGCACGCTATCTGCCGTACGCGGTAAAAGGCTTCTTCGATAACGAAGGGGCGCGGGCATACATCGTTCGCGTGCAGGGCGGCAGCAATGGCACCGCGGGCGATGGCAGCGTGCTGGTGGGCGGCCTCATCACGCGGCTCACTGCGGATGCGGGTGCGGGCGCCACGACGATTCAGCTCGCTTCCACGCGCGGGCTCACAACGGCGTCGCATGTCAGTTTTCGCCAGGTGAAAAACGGCATCCTTACGCAGGAAGGTCCCATCGCCGTAAGCGCGTACAAGGATAACGGCCAGGTCACGCTGGGCGCCGCTCTCACCAACAGCTATCAGGCGCAATACACAGCGGTCACCTCAGACGAGACCGATCCCGGCACGCACTGTGAGTTGCAGGCAGCCGATCCTGGCGTGTGGGGAAATTCGATCTCGGTGCAGATTGTGCCGAGCTCACGTGCGCAGGCACAGGTGCAGTCGGTGCCCAACACCACCACGGTTGTGCTCACGTCCGCCGCGAGTTTTTATCCCGGCGCGCTGGTGGAGTTCAACAAGGGCAACACCAAAGTTGCGCGCAAGGTGCAGTCGGTCGCGGGCAACAACCTCATCCTGACGAACGCGCTCGCCACCGTAAGTGACCTCGACCCCGATGGCGGATTCACGGTGACGACCGCGCGTTCCTGCGAATTCGACGTGCTGGCTTCGTGGGGAGGCGGCAGCGAGCAGTGGCGTTATCTCGGGGTGGACAACACTCTTCCGAATTACTACGCCACGGTAATCAACGCGGGCTCCACGCTTCTCTCTGTGCCATCCAGCGCAACCGGCGACACGCGCGATGATCCCGCCATCCTTCCGTCAGCGCCCGATGGCCTGAATCTGCCGCTGATCAACGGGACGGACGGCACCACGGCGCCGGCTGACACTGACTACATCGGCACTGACGGTGGCCCGGGCAATCGCACCGGCATCCAGTCGCTGATTGACGCGGATGACATCGCGATTGTGGCCGTACCCGGAGTGACCTCGCAGCATGTGCAGAACGCGTTGATCACGCACTGTGAGACGCTGCGCTATCGCTTCGCCATTCTCGATCCGGCGCCGCACTCCGGCGGCGGCACGCCGACGATGGACGACATCCAGGCGCAACGCAATCTCTACGACACGAAGTACGCGGCCATCTATTATCCGCGGGTCTCCGTGCTCGATCCGTTGACCAACCTGGATATCACCGTGCCGCCCAGTGGCCACATCGCGGGCATCTATGCGCGCGTAGACGACACGCGCGGCGTGTTCAAGGCGCCGGCGAACGAGGTAATCGGCGGCATCGACGCCATCGAAGTCAAGCTCAGCAAGGGCGACCAGGATGTACTCAATCCCGATCCCATAAACATCAACGTGCTGCGCGACTTCACCGCGCAGAGCCGCGGGCTGCGCGTGTATGGCGCGCGCTGCATCACCAGCGACTCGGAGTGGAAGTACATCAACGTGCGCCGCCTGTTCATCTTCATCGAGCACTCGCTCGATGTGGGAACGCAATGGGCGGTCTTCGAACCCAACGACGAGAGGCTCTGGGCACGGCTGTCGCAGAGCGTGTCGGCATTCCTCAACACGTTGTGGAGCGAGGGCGCGCTGATGGGCTCGAAAGCATCCGACGCCTTCTTCGTGCGCTGCGATCGCACCACCATGACGCAGAACGATCTCGACAACGGGCGGCTCATCATGCTGGTCGGCATCGCGCCGGTGTACCCGGCAGAGTTCGTGATCATCCGCATCGGACAGTGGGCCGGCGGCTCATCGGTCCAGGAACTGTAGGCAGGAGGACGAAATGGCAAGTGGCGTTCGCAACGATCCTTACCGCGGCTATAACTTCCGGATCGAACTGGACAATACCAGCGTGGCCTCCTTCCGCGAGGCCAGCGGCCTGAGCCAGAACACCGATCCGGTGGATTATCGCGAGGGCACCGACGTATGGCTCTCCGTGCGCAAGCTGCCCGGCCTGCGCAAGTACGCCAACATCACCCTCAAGCGCGGGTTCACTTCTAACGAAGACCTGTGGAACTGGTACAAGAACATCCTCAACGGCACCGACGACCGCCGCAATGGAGCGGTGGTGCTGCAGGACGAGCAGCACAATGACGTGCTGCGCTGGGAGTTCCACAACGGTTGGATCTGCAAGTGGGAAGGCAGCAACCTCAACGCGACCAGCAACGACGTGGTGATCGAAAGCATTGAGATCTGCCACGAACGGCTGGAGCTGGTGTAATCCGCAGGGCGAGAGCAATCAGGAACCATGCCGACCTATACCACTCCCGGGGTGTACTTCGAAGCTGCCGACCAGGGCAGCCAGGGGATCACAGCGATCCGCACGGATATCGCTGCGTTCGTCGGCATTGCGCAGAAGGGCCCCGTGCACCAGCCCACCGCGGTGAATTCCTGGGAGCAGTTCCAGTCCACTTTCGGCAGTTTCATACGCAACGGCTACATGGCGTATTGCGCCAAGGCGTTTTTTGAAAACGGCGGAAAGACGTTGTACGGAGTGCGCGTGGCTGCGCCGCTGGTCGACACAGCCACCGATCCAATTGCAATTCAGCCTCCCGATGGGCTGTCGTCAATCTTGCTCTCTGTGTCGGGATTTACGGCCGGCGCGCTGGCTACCGCAAAGCAGACCGCAAAGGCTTCGGCAGCGGGCGTGCAGCCATCCGGCCGCGCGTCATCGGTGCTCGATACGGTGGACGGATTTGCGCAGGGCTCGGTGGTACGCGTTACGCAAACCACGCCGGCGGCCGTCGAAAATCTGCGGAAGGTGGAGGGGGTGAATGCCGGTGCGAGTGCGGTCTTCTGGAATGCACCGCTCGATGCCGCATTCGATCTCACGCAGCCGATCAAGTTCACAACCTTTCACGAACAGGATCTGCTCATCGAATCTGTGAACGCGTCCACGCGGACGGTTACCTGGTCCGGTTCGCTCGTGAACAATTTCAATCTCGCGGCGTCCATTGAATTTGCTACCGGCGCTTGCGCGGCCCACGGCACTCTGCACGACTCCGCGGGAAATCGAACCGTTCGCATCGAGGCACAAACACCGGGCGTATGGGGAGACGCGCTCTCGGTATTCGTCAACCGCTCCAGCCTGGCCGCATCCGTAACCTCGACACAGCCGCAGACCGCATCCGGATCGGCGAGTCTGCTCACTTCGATCGCCGGATTCGCCGTGGGCACGCTGGTGAAAGCATACCAATCGGGCGTGGCGCCGCAGTACCGCATCATCACCGCGCTCGATCCCAGCATGAACCTCGTGGTGTGGGATGCGCCGTTGACCGCTCCGCTGAATTTCACGCAGCCGATCTCGTTCGAGACGGTCGAATTCTCTCTGACCGTATTCCTCAATGGGGTCCCGCAGGAGATTTTCTCCGGCCTGTCGCTCGACTCGCGCAGCCCACGTTATGTGGAAACGGCGGTGAACGCCTCCACATCCAACATGGTTATCGCAACAGATTTGCACTCGGCCGCTCCGTATCCCGACCGGCTTCCTGATCCCTCGGCGCTGCAGTTGAGCGATGGCATGCTTACCCTTCGCGGCGGCCGCGACGGCATCGCGGCTCTCACCGCGTTCGACTTCATGGGCGATTCGTCGAGCGACACCAAGCACGGCCTGCGCACGCTCGAGGATGTGGAGCAGGTCTCGATCGTGTGTGTGCCTGACATTCTGATCGAGCCCACGCCTGCCGTTTTGTACGCGCCATTGAAGCCCGTCACGCCTGACCCGTGCCTGCCCGGCGCGCCTCCGATTGTCGCGCCCACGGCGCCTGCGCTTCCCGTCGAAGCTTCGCCGAAGCTCTCGCTCGATGACGTCTTTCATATGCAGCAGGCCATGATTGCGCACTGCCAGCTGATGCAATATCGTGTCGCGTTGCTTGACTCGCCCGCTTTCGGATTCCCTGAACAGCGCATCGACCTTGCCGAAATCCAGTCGTGGCGCAACCGTTACGATTCCAGTTACGCCGCGCTCTATTATCCCTGGGTTTTTGTTTCTGACCCGCTCCTGCTGAATGGCGAAATCGTTCGGCGCATTCCACCCAGCGGTCACGTCGCGGGACTGTGCGCGCAGACCGACACCACGATCGGTGTGCACAAGGCGCCGGCGAACGCGGCCCTCGAGTGGGCGCAGGGGTTGACGACGGACGTAAATGCGACCATGCAAGGCATCCTGAACCCGCTCGGCGTCAACTGCATTCGCGCGTTCCCCGGCCGCGGACTGCGCGTGTTTGGCGCGCGCACGCTGAGCAGCGAGACCAGTTGGCGGTTCCTCAACGTGCGCCGGCTCATGTGCATGATCGAGAATGCGCTCGAGATCGCACTGCAGTGGACGGTGTTCGAGCCGAACAACTTTTACCTCTGGCAGAAGGTGCGCCTGTCGGCCATCAGCTTCCTGAATGCGCTTTGGCAGAAGGGTGCGCTGGTGGGCAACACTGCGGACGAAGCGTTCTTTGTTCACTGCGATCAGCTCACGAATCCGCTGGCGAACACCAGCAACGGCCGCATGCTCGCGGAAATCGGCGTCGCGCCCTCACAGCCGGCTGAGTTTGTCATCTTCCGCATCGGTCGTACCGAAAACACGCTGGAGGTGCAGGAGCCGTCATGAGCTCGATGTCCCCAACACTGCCGACCGATCCGTTCCGCGGTTTTAACTTCCTCGTGACGCTGATCGACTCTTCCAGCCTGTTCACGTTTGCCGTGAGCGCGCTGCAGAGCATGGCCCTGGCCGGCTTCAGCGAGTGCAGCGGCCTTGAGACGACGATGGACATCGAGGAATACAAAGAGGGCGGCAACAACGGCACGATCCTCCATTTTCCCACGCGGGTGAAGTGGACGAATCTGCGACTGAAGCGCGGGCTGACATTCGCCAGCGATCTGTGGCAATGGCATTACGACTTCAGCCAGGGCGTCGGCAAACGCCGCGACGGGATGGTGGTTCTGCAGGATGAGCGGCACAATCCTGCGATCGTGTGGTCGTTCACGCGCGGGCTGCCGATCAAGTGGGCCGGGCCGTCGTTCAACGCCGCACAGGGTCAGGTGGTATTCGAAGAAATCGAAATCGCGCACGAAGGGCTCACCGCGTGGACGCTTGGCGGAGCCATTTCAACCGCGCTGGGAATTGGATAAGCGCATGGATGTTCGCATCAACGACGTGCAGAGCCGCATTCACATTGCCGACTCGGAACGCCTGCTCGATCCGCGGTTGATGGAGCAGATCGTGCGCGCCTGCGTTCGCGCGGTGAAGGAAGACCTGGCGCGCGAACAGCGCCTGGCAAGGGACCGCAATATCAGCAACAGCATCAGGCCTGACCACGAGTAGCCGGAGATAACGACGCGATGCCGACAGTGCTTAAAGCGCAATTCCAAAAAGTGGATCCCGCCACGGGGAAGCACTACGATCCGCCTGTCGTCGTCAGCTTCAATCCCACGGAGTTCACGCTCAGCAAGACGAATCAGATTTCCGAGGTGAACATTCCGGGACTCGATTCGCCGGTGCTGCAATTTGTGCGAGGCCAGACGGAGACTCTTTCGCTCGATCTGTTCTTCGATAGCACCGACCAGGGCATGGACGCCAACGCCACGTCAGTGACTGAGAAGACAGACCAGTTCTATCAGCTCATCAAGATCGACGGCAGCCTGCATGCGCCGCCGGTGCTGTTCTTTTCATGGGGTCAGGAATTCCCTGGAAATCGTCCGTACGCGTCGATGGGTTTTGGCCATGGCAGCCAGCAGCGCTATGGCTTCAAGTGCGTGGTGGAGAGCGTTCGCCAGCGGTTCACGTTGTTCAGCCCCATGGGCATCCCACTCCGCGCCACGCTCACAGTCTCGCTCAAGGAATACAAGTCGCTCTCCGAGCAACTGCAGGAAATCAACCACACTTCGCCTGATAAAACGCACGCGCACGTGGTGCAGCAGGGCGAAACGCTTGCGCAAATTGCAGCCGCAGTTTACGGCGATCCCACGCAATGGCGTGCCATCGCCGTACAGAACGCAATCCTCGACCCACTCTCTCTCACACCAGGCGCGGTGCTCCAGGTTCCCGCGCTCATCAACGGATAAAACATGGCATCTTCCGCGATCCCGATCTACAGCCAACACGAGACGTTCTACGTCCCCGCGGTGCAGCTTATCGTGCGTGGGCGTCCGCTCGGCGCGGAAGTTATTCACGACATTCTGCAAGTTACTTACAAAGACAGCGTGAACGAAATCGACAGCTTTCAGGTCGAGATAAACAACTGGGATGCCGACAAGCGCACGTTCAAATTTGCCCCGGCACTTAAGGACGCAGATAACGATTTCACCGGCATCTTCGACCCCGGAGCGGAGATCGAGCTGTGGATGGGATATCAGAACCAGACCAACATGCGGCGCATGATGGTAGGCGAGATCACTTCGCTGGCGCCCAACTTTCCCGAGTCAGGCGCGCCCACGCTGCACATCGGCGGCCTCAATGAAATTCATCATTTGCGCGGCGAGCAGCACACGCATTCGTGGACGCAGAAGAAAGACACAGATATTGCCATAGAGCTGGGCGACAAGCCGGTGAAGTCGGGCACGCCCGGGCTCGGCATCAAGGTCACGCCCAACCCGGCAAGCACCGAAACCACCGAGCCGTTCGTATTCATGAACAACCAGTACGATATCGTCTTTTTGCTGGAGCGCGCCCGCCGCCACGGTTACGAAGTCTACTTGAAGCAGGACGTGAAGGCGGACAAGAAGACGCTTTACTTTGGCCTTTCGCAAGACAAGGGAAACGCGCCTGTGTATCAGCTCGAGTGGGGACGCTCGCTGCTGAATTTCAAGCCCACCCTCAACACCGCCAAGCAGGTGGGGCAGGTGACGGTGCACGGCTGGGACCGCACGGCGAACAAGGCGATTGAGGTCAAGTACACATTACAGGAGCTGTGGAAGGACCAGGGCAAGTCGCAGGATGAGATTAAGCGACTGGGGCAGATCGCCAAGGCGTACCTGAACCGCAGTGACTCGGTGACGACGCCGCCCGTGCGCAATACAGCCGAAGCCAAGCAGCTCGCGCGGGCACGACTCGAGGAGCGGAGCAAAGGCCTGATCGAAGCCACTGGTTCCACGATCGGTTTGCCCGATCTGCGCGCCGGCCGCAACGTTGAGATTGTAGGCTTCGGCATTCGCACTGGAAACGACGGCCAGCTCAGCGGTGTAAGCAGCGACTTCGACGGCGAATATTACATCACCGAAACTACGCACACCATCGGCGCATCCGGCTACCGCACTGATTTCAGCGCGCGCCGCGAGGGCCCCGTGCAACCTATACCACCGCAGCAGGGAGCATAACCATGGGCAAGATCTCAGGCGTTGTCACGGGCGTGGTCACCAGCAACATAGATCCAGACGGACAGGGTCGCGTGCAGGTGAGTCTTCCGTGGCTTGGCGGCCAGAACCAGAGCTTCTGGGCTCCTGTTGCCACGCTCATGTCGGGTGGGGGGCGCGGATCGTGGTTCATGCCAGTGGTGGGCGATGAAGTCCTCGTAGCCTTCGGCCAGGCGGATGTGGATCATCCGTACGTTGTGGGGTTTCTGTGGAACGGCGTGGATACTCCGCCAAGCAGCGACATCAATCTGAGGACGTTGCATTCAGTGAACGGGCACGAGGTGCAGCTTTACGATCCCGCCGTGGACGGCGGGGACCAGGGATATATCCGCATTCAGCACGCGCGCGGCGGCGGCACCATGAACGTGGTCGAGATCAACAACACTTCGATTCTTATCCGCAGCGATTCGGCAGTGATCATCCAGGCGCCTTCGGTAACCATCAACGGGCGAGTGGTGCTACCGAGCGCGTCACCCATTTAACGCTTCATGAGATCGCGGCCGCGCGGCCGCCACGCAACGCGAGAGGCAGATCCGGTTGAGCGCAAACGTCCAAACACCGTGCGTCCCAATGCCCGGGCTCAGCTCCATTCCCAAAGTCTCGCTGCCGATGGGGATCGAGCTGCAGGCCGTGGCCGATCTCTCAAAGGGACCGCCGACCGACTGCGCACTGCTGCACAACCTCATCGCACAGCTTATGCCCACGCTGGCGGGGCTCAACTGCATTCTCAAGATCCTCAATGTTATTGGCGCGCTCGAAGGGTTCCTCACCGCCTTCCCCAATCTTGTGTCGGTAGCATCGAAGGCCGGCGACGTCATCTCTGCCATCGGTGACATGAAGGATTGTCTGGGCATGGTGCTCGGGCCCATCCCCATGATCGAAACCATCAAAGACATCCTGCTGCTCGTTATTTCCTATCTCGAATGTTTCGTGGCTGCCATTCGCAGCATCCTCGATTTTCAGGTCGGCATCGATCTCAATGCCGCGCAGGGAAATCCGGCCTTGCTCGCGTCGCTCCAGTGCGCCAGCGATAACGCGGAGACATCGATGCAACAGATGCTCATGGCGCTTGGTCCCATTGCGCCGCTGTTCAAGATGGTGCAGCCGCTCATCAAGATTTCGCAGTTGCCCATTACGTTGCCGGACATGGGCGCGATCACCGGGGCTTCCAATGTCAAATCGGCCGTCGACCAGCTCGATCAGACGCTGATCCAGTTGAAACAGGTACTTGCTGCCATTCCCTAGAGCCACGGCCAGGAGGCCAGCATTATGAGTTCGTCGCTCGCAAGACCGTATCTCGGTACCGGATGGAAGTTCCCCGTGCGCGTCAATCCCGCCGGCGGCCTCTCCTGGTCAGAAGGCGAGCAGAGCGTGCAGGAAGCCATCTGGATCATCCTCGGCACGGCGCTCGGCGAGCGCCAGATGTTGCCGGGCTTCGGCTGCGGCATCCACGACCTGGTCTTCGCGCCAAACAATCCAACGACGCGCGCCGGCGTCGCTCACCTCGTGAAGCAGTCGCTTGCCAAAGGCGAGCCGCGCATCGATGTACTCGACGTCAACGTGGATGCTGCACCCGATCAGGCCAACATGCTACTCGTCCGCGTCAACTACCGCGTACGTTCCAACAACGCCATGAGCAACATGGTCTACCCGTTCTACGTGACCGAAGGGGCCGGAGGTTAAGCATGCCGCTGCAAGCGCCAAACCTGGACGACCGGCAATTCGCGGACATTGTGGCGCAAGCCAGGACGCTGATCCCTCGGTATGCGCCCGAGTGGACCAACTTCAACGACAGCGATCCCGGGATGACGCTGGTGCAGCTCTTCGCCTGGATGACGGAGATTCTCGTCTATCGCATCAACCAGGTTCCGGATCTGAACTACATCAAGTTCCTGCAACTGATTGGCATCGAGCTGGAGCCGGCGCAACCCGCGGTCGCGAATCTGACCTTCAGCCTTGCTCGTCCCGACCTCTCTTACGCCATTGTTCCGCAGGGCACGCAGGTGGCTGCGAGCAGTGGAGGCAATCAGCCTCTCATCTTTGAGACCGACACTTCGCTCATCGCCATCGGACCGGCACTTTCCGCCATCCAGAGCTACGACGGCCTCAGCTTCGCTAACATGTTCAGCCGCAACAACGCCGCCGGACAGTGGTTCTATCCGTTCGGCCAGCATCCGCAGCCCGGCTCTGCGCTTCTGCTCGGGTTCTCCACCGGCGTGGCGTTTCCGGCGCAGGCCGTCGATCTGGCAGTAACGCTGTTCAGCAATCCACTGGTGCCCGAGATCATGCAGTGCGGCGGCACGCTTCCGCCCCCCGCAACGCTCATCTGGGAATACTGGGACGGTTCGCTGTGGGAGCCGCTTACGCTCACCAGCGACAGCACGCGCGCCTTCACGCAGAACGGCCACGTGATCTTCAGCGGCCCGGGCAGCTTCATCCAGGCTGCGCCCATGGGCAAGGTCACGGCGAGCCTCTACTGGATTCGCGCGCGAGTGGTGGCGGGCAATTATGAGATGGCGCCGCAGATCGCGTCCATCCTCACCAACACCGTGCAGGCCACGCAGGCTGTGACAATCACCGACGAAGTGCTGGGCGGCAGCGATGGCACGCCGAACCAGGCGTTCACCCTTGCGAACAATCCCGTCGTCGTTCTGCCACAGCCGATCAACGTGCCGAACTCCGACGGAACCAGGGCGCGCATCACAAGTCTGCGCCTGGAGGTCGACGAGGGGCAGGGCTTCGTGGTGTGGCAGCAGGTGGAGGACTTTTTCGCAGCCGGCGCGCAGGATGCCTGCTATGTGCTCAATCGCACGACGGGGCAGGTGACCTTTGGCGATGGCCGACATGGCCGCATTCCCGGCGTGAATCTCGCCAGCCCCACCGACAACATCGTCGCCCGCAACTATCGCTACGGCGGTGGCAGCCAGGGTAACGTCGCCGCTCTGGGCATTACGCAACTACAGACTTACATTCCCTCGATCAACGCCGTCACAAACTATGCAGCGGCGCAGGGCGGCAGCAATGAAGAATCCGTCGCCGATGCCAAGCTGCGCGCCTCGCAGGCGCTGCAATCACGCAACCGCGCCGTCACCGGTTCTGATTTCGAATACCTCGCCAGCCAGGCCCCGGGCGCGAATGTCGCGCGCGCTCACGCGCTGCCGCTCTATCATCCCGATTTTCCCAACGGCGAAATTCCGGGTGTGGTCACCGTCATTGTGGTGCCCAACTCCGATGCGCCGAATCCCACACCCAACAAAACCACGCTGCAGGCCGTCTGCCAGTATCTGGATGCGCATCGCCTGCTCACGACCGAGGTGTTCGTCATCGGGCCCACGTATCGAAAGATCAAGGTGCAGGCCAGTCTCGTGGTGCTGCCGGGTTCCGATCTCGCGACCGTGCAGAACGCCGCGCTGGCCGCGCTCACCGGATTCTTCCATCCGCTCAGCGGTGGCCCCGACGAAACCGGTTGGCCGTTCGGCGGCGAGATCTACTACTCCGACATCTATCGCCTGCTGATCGACATCCCCGGCGTGCAGCGCGTCAACACTGACCAGCTCATCCTCATCCTCGACAACCAGCGTCAGCAGCTCTGCCACGACGTTCCCATCAATCCTGGCGAGCTCCTCTTCAACGACCCACAGGGTCACGAAATCCAGGTGGCTTACAGCTAGACCATGACAGACACACGGCCGCATTACCTCATGAACGGAACCATCGGCTGGCGAAACGCGGCAGCGAGCAACGTCGCGTTCTCCGCTGACGGCGCCGTCTTGAGCTTGCAGCCGCTGCCCGGCTCGCTGCGTCCGCTGGTCGATGCCGCGGGAAGCCTCGGCGGATTCGTCAGCGCCCTCGGCGTAGCGGTGGATCGTCGCGAAGACGTCTATGTGCTCGATGGCGCCGCATGCCAGGTGAAGCGCTTCGACCGGTGCGCGCAGCAATTCGTCGCGCTCGATTGCATCGGCGGCTGCGGCCGCGCGCCGCGCCGGCTCAATCAGCCGCATGGCCTCGCGATCTCGCGCAACGAAGGCCTCTACATCGCCGACACCGGCAACTTCCGCGTGCAGGTGTTCTCGCTCCACGGTCTTGCGCTTCGTGGCATTTGGGGACCGTTCGCTGTCGCTCAGACCGGCTCGCAATTCTCCATCGCGCCAGCGATTCCATCGTTCGCGCCGCCGGGGACGGGGTGCGCCTCGGAGCCGGTCTATCCCGCCGCCACCTGGCAGCCATGGGATGTTGCGATCGGCCACAACGGACGCATCTGCGTGTCCGACTACGCCAACGGCCTGATCCACTTCTTCGATCGCAATGGCCGGTGGTGCTTCGCCTCAGATGGCTCGGGTGCGGGACAACCCGCTCTCAGCAAGCCAACGCGCATCGCTGCCGATCGCTTCGGCCGCATCTACGTGCTGCAAGAGAATGCGAGCTTCGTTGTCGTGCTCGACGGCAACGGAAAGTTCCTCGGCACTGTCACGCAGCCGCAGGATCTCGCCGGCCGGTTCTGCCCTGTCGCCGTCGCCGTCGACATCCACGGCAACATCTGCCTGAGCGACTGTCTCACCCGCAAGCTTTACTTCTACGAGCCGGTGGGAGACGGCGCATGGTGCGCGCCGCGCTGCTGCGGTTCGGCTAACGCATTCGCGGCATCGCTGCTTTTCACGCCGTCCGGTGTGCCTGTGCTAGCAGACGGCGCGCAGTCTGTATGCGACATGGAGCCCGCGGCAGCGTACCCAACCAGCGGAACATTCATTGCCGGACCGCTCGATAGCCGCACCTACCGCTGCGTATGGCACCGCGTGGTGCTTTCGGGATTCGTGCCGCAGGGCGCCGGCGTCCGTGTCGACACGTTTACGTCCGAATCCCCGAAAGACGCCTCCGAAATTCTCAGCCTGCCCGCGTCACGCTGGGCCACCGCCCAGCTCGATCGCGTCACCGGCTGCGCCGATTGGGACTGCCTCATTCAGAGCCCACCCGGCCGTTACGCGTGGCTGCGCCTCACGCTCACCGGCGATGGCGCCGAATCTCCGCAGATTGACGCCATTCGCGTCTATTACCCGCGCGCCTCATCGCTCGAATATCTACCGGCCGTTTACCGGCAAGACAGCGTGAGCGCCGACTTCCTCGACCGCTTTCTTTCCATCTTCGACACCATCCGCGGCGGCATCTCCGATCGCGTCACCGCCATCGCGCGCTACTTCGATCCAATGGCTACGCCCGCCAACCCGCGCAATCAGGGCGGAACGGACTTTCTGTCATATCTTGCATCGTGGCTCGGTCTCTCGCTGGAAAGCAACTGGCCTGTGCACAAGCGCCGCGAACTCGTCCGCCACGCGCACCGCCTGTTTGCCTTGCGCGGCACCCCCGCAGGGCTCCGTCTCGCCATCGAGCTCTATGCCGGCGTTAAGCCCACGCTGCTCGAAATGTTCCGCCTGCGCCGCTGGCTTGTTCTCGATCAGTCGCGTCTCGGCGACTGCTCGTCGGTATTCGGAGACGATGTGCTGCAACGGCTTCGCATCGGCTCGAACTCCGCAATTGGCAAGTTCAAGCTGATTGATTATGGCGATCCCAGGTTTGACTTCTTCAACCAGTACGCCAACCAGTTCATCGTGATCGTGCCGCGCTGGCCGGGAGCAGGGGAGAGCGACTTCCAGGCGCTGCAACAGATCGTCGACGCCGCCAAGCCCGCGCACACAGTGGCGGAGATCCGCTGGGCCGAGCCGCGCCTGCGCATCGGTCTGCAATCCTTCGTCGGCGTGGACACGATCGTCGGCAAGTATCCCATCGGCGTCATCGAAGGGCAGGGAAGCCTTGGCTACGACACGGTTCTTGGCGTTCCCGGCGCACCCCATCCACGGCCGCTGCAGGTCGGCCGCAACACAACCCTGGGTTCCACTTCGGTAGTGAACTGAGAAAGCGAGGCCGAACCATGCCCGATTGCAACTGCAGACAGAACAACCCGGCAGCGGGCGGCGTCTGCGTCGAGTGCGACATTCCGCAGCTCGCGCGCAATCATTACTTCACCGGCAAGCTGCTTGTGGAGCGCGACTTCACCGATGAGCAGCGCTACTTCCTGGGCAAGCTGCGCCGTCACAATCAGCGTCTGCATGGCTGGGGCACGGTCTGTGGCCTCAAGGTGCTGGAGCACCCGAACCCCGCATGCCAGGACCGCTTCGTGCGCATTGAGCCGGGCACCGCGATTGATTGCTGCGGCCGCGAAATCCTTCTGCTCAACGAGGAATACTTTGACTTCCGGCAGGCGGTTCTAAACGCGTGGCAGGCCCAGAACGGCCCTGCGTCGGAGCCGGACGACGCCGAACACACCCTGCAGATCTGTGTGAATTATCGCGAGTGCGCCGCCGAAGACGTACCAGCGATCTTCGATGATTGCAGCCACGAAGGCGCGGGTTGCCGCCCCAATCGCCTCGTCGACGGCTACTCCTTCGATGTGCGCATTGATCCTGCTTCATCGGCCTCCGATGCGCACGGCGTGAAGCTCGCATGGGACACCACGATCAACCTCGACGGCGCCCAGCGCGTGGCTTACGACGCAGCGAATAAAGTGCTCTACGTACTCACCGGCGGTGCGGCGGGCGCGACCGTATATGCGGTGGACGCAACCAATAACTCCATCCTGCGTTCGCAGTCTTTCTCCGCCGACGCGGCGCTCGATCTCGCGGTCTCGCCCGAAGGCGATTTCGTATACGTCGCGCTGCAGGCGTCGACGTCCGGGGCGGATCCCACCATCACTGTTCTTAAGTCCGACTTCACCGCGGCCATCAGCACGCTCACCGTCACGGGTGGCGCCGGTCAGCCAGTATTCCTCGCAGTTGTGCCCGCGCCCGACGATCGCCTCCTCGCCGTGAGTCCAGCCGCCGGGGCATTCATCTGGGCCACCGACATTACAACGTCCGCAACGCCCGCCGCGCCTACGGCGATCACCGTTGGCACAAAACCATCCGCGATCGCCATCAGCGGCAGCGGAAAATACGCCTACGTCGCCAACAGCGGCGGCAACGACGTATCAGCCGTGGCGCTCTCCGATCTGTCGGTAACTTCCGTATCCGTGGGGTCCGGCTCTGCGGTTCCCGCCGCGCTCGCCGTTGCGAGCACCTCGGCAGGTGACACGCTCGCCGTGCTCGACACTGCCGCTGCCACGCTCTACTTCATCGGCATGCGGCCGGATCCGTCCGCTCCCTCCGCTCTCGGTGATCCCGTCACCGGCTTCGCCAATCCGCCGGTCGGCGTCGTCCTCTCCCCCGGAGGCCAGTGGGCGTACGTCGTCGAGCAGGATGCCGGAGGCAAGGCCTGGCTGCAATCCGTCAGCGAGCACGCGGTCGAGCTGAAACAAGGCACCATCTTCGGCGCGGCCATTGCGGTTGGCATCAAGGCAACGGATGATCTCGTCGTCAATGCGGACAGCAGCACGCTTTACGTGCCGTATGCGGGCGACGGCTCCGCCATTCCCGGCGCGGTCGCCGTCATTGACATCAGCCAGACGGACTGCTCCAGCCTCTTCGCCGAAGCCATCGAGCAATGCCCCGACTGCACTGACGGAAATTGCATCGTTCTTGCCACCATCAATGGCTACACCTTTGGCGATCCGGTCACCGACAGCATCATCGACAATCTCACTGATCGGCACCTGCTGGTCAGCACAGACACGCTCACTGAAGTCGTGCGCTGCCTTCTTGACCAGGCGCCCGGAGGCAGCGTCTCCGGAGCACAGGGCCCTGTCGGCCCCGCCGGTCCTGCAGGTGCAGATGGTGCGCAAGGTCCGCAGGGCATTCAGGGCCCGGCTGGACAGCAGGGAACACCGGGAGCACAAGGCCAGCAAGGCGAACAAGGTCTTCAAGGCGAACAAGGTCTTCAAGGCGAACAGGGTCTGCAAGGGATTCAGGGTATACAGGGAATTCAGGGTCTGAAGGGCGATACTGGCCCGCAAGGCCCCGCAGGCCCGGGCCTTGAAGAAAAGCTCACGCAGATAAGGGCGCTCAGCTGGATTCACGGCAAGTCCGGGCCGCAGAACGTGCAGATTGCGGGAATGGATTCCGGAGCGCTTTCGCTGGCGATCGCATTCACTGACCCTCTCGACGTCTCGCAGATCGATGGCCTTTTCGTGATGCAGGTCTTGGTGCCATTGCGGCCGGACACGTCGCCGGGAGCCGCAGTGCAGTGGATGCAGCTCAGCGGAATTACCATCCCGCTGAATCTGAAGCCATCCGATATCATCTCCGGCCAGATCGTGAGCGGGACCGTATCCGGCACGTCGTCTGGAAATGGCGTGGCATTCATCATGCCCAAGTTGCCGGTTGACTTGAAGGTAGTGAAGGTCAGGCTCCTTGGAGATTTCGTTCTCGATTCCAAAAAACGAGCCATCAGCGCCGAATTCGTGCGCCACCAGTTGCCCACCGGCCAGATCCCGGCCGGGTCCCCATTCGGCCTGGAAGGCGGAACATTCGAGAGCTGGTTCACCATCGGCTAATTCAGTTGCGAGCAGTGCACGGAGGAAAGCGATGCCCACCATTAAGCCGGGAAGTTTCCAGAGTCCCAACACCGTCGGGTCCATTGGCCGCGGCACCGTCGCGACGAGGATTCCTCACGTCGCCTCCACCGCCTGTTGCTGTCCTGTCTGCAGTGGCCTTCAGTGCCTCGATCGGACGCGCTTTTTCTCCGGCCAACTGCTCAGTGAAGCCGACCTCAACAACGAGCAGTCCTACTGGCTAGCCAAGTCCCGGTTGCACAATCGCTACCTCGTCGGCTGGGGCGTAGTCTGCGGCCTGCAGGTGGTTTGCGGCGATTGCGATGGATGGGTAAAGGTGCGCAGCGGGTACGCCATTGACCCGTGCGGAAACGACGTAATTGTATGCGAGGACCAGAACTTCAACGTCGCCAAGGCCATTCGCGACTGCTGCACGCCGGCCCGCCAGCCCGCCGCCAATTGCTCGCCTCTGCGCTACAATCCATCTCCGAACTGCACCGGCACTACGCAGAAATGGTGCATCACGTTGCAGTATCAGGAGCAGCCTTCGCGGCTCGTCACTCCTCTCAACAACTCCGCCTCGCAATCGTCCTCCTGTGGCTGCGGATGCTCGAACGGCAATGGAAACGGCAGCGGCAACTCGTCCTCCAGCAGTTCGCAATCCTGCAAGACCAGCTCCACCACGAAAACCTCCTCCACAGTTCCGGCCGGCGCTTGCGAGCCCACTCGTATCGTGGAAGGTTTCCAACTCGGCGTCGTCTCCGCGGAGGAATTCGTATCTGCAAATCAGATCGTGGGGAACAAGGTCTCGAATTTCGACAACTCTGGAGCGTATTCGAGCTTTGGGGTGAATTCCCCCGATCCCGGTTCCCTTACTTACAACATCGAGCAATGCATCTTCGGCATCGTCTTGCTGCTTGAGCAGAAGCCCGACATCACCGACAGCACGCTCCCGCAAATCGCCTATCAGAACACCTGCGATTACCTCCGCGCGGCCACAAACTTCTTTGCGAAGAGCAGCAACATTACGCACTGCCGCATCCTCGACGCGTTAAGCGCCATCACAGTGCCCGGTAACCAGGACATTGGCACTTACGTCGGCATCGTCGCGGAGATCACGCGCATCCTGTCGCTCTCCGTCCTCGATTGCCTCTGCTTCTCGCTGCTTCCCCCTTGTCCCATCAACCCCTGTGACAACCGCATCGTGCTGGCATGCGTCACCGTGCAGGACGGCAGCATCGTCGACATCTGCCACTTCACCGGCCGTAAACAGCTCATTACTCTTCACACGCTGGGCTATTGGTTGGGGCCGCTCGGACTTGACCGCCTGCGCACCGAGATCGGCAGAATCCTGACCCTGATCTGCTGCAATGAAGAACGGCAGCTCGGCGGCTTCGGGTTCAATGCAAACAACATGGTTTACGACAAGGAAATGATGACCACCGCCGGCTTCACCAGCGGTGCCGCCGTCAATCGTGTTGCCGCTCATTACATCTCGCAGACCATGGGAGCTTCCGTTATCAACGCCGTCAGCCCTGGCGCTCGGGCCGTCGACCTGCGCCCCTTCGTCAACATGAACGCCGAGACCGTCCAGGCGCACTTGAAGGAGCAAGGGTTCAGCAATGTGCGCACTCAGGCGGTTTCAGAAGACACGTCGTGGAACTCCGGCGCGGTCTCTTCCAGCGCCATGTTTGCGCCCGCCGCTGTTTCCCCCGATCAGCCCGTCACCATGTACACCAAGGGGAATCTCGCCATCGGCTTCGATGTGGTGGATCCCACAACGGCGAAGATCCAGGACCTGCAGGATCAGGTCACGGCTCTGCAGAACCAGCTCGGCCAGTTCAATGCGAACCGCGTCGCCGCTGACAAGCAGCAAGCGAAGAAACCGCCTTCCGGAAAAGCTTGACATCGCACGCTTCGCAACATCCGCATCGCCAGCAGCCGCGGAGGAGACTTGAATCATGCCGGACATGACCGATATCGAACGGCTCAATTACTACGAAGGGGAATTCCTCGGAGCACTCGACTTCGAAGCCGAGCAGGAGTACCACCGCGACATGCGCCGTCGCCATAACATTGGCCCGCATACGTGGGGCATCGTCTCCGGGCTCGATATCGCGCAGTTCCTTAACGGAGGCGCCAATAACGAAGTCGATGTTTACATTCAGCCCGGCGTCGCCGTAGACGGGTTCGGCCGCGAGATCGTGCTGTTCGAGCCCGCGCAACTCACCGTCGACCTGTTCGCCGACTTCCCCTCGAAACAACTTCTCGGTGTCTGGATCGGCTACTCCCAGCAGATGCAGAACCCGTCCGCGGACGCATGCGCCTCCGCCGGCCAGACCAATGCGTTCAGCCGCGTGCAGGAAAGCTTCCAGATCGTCGTCGACCCCATTCTGCCCAGTCATGACACCGTGGTCGTGGCCGGCAACGATGTCGCGCCGCCCGATACCACCGGATGGACGCAGCCTGCGACTCTTCCTCCGCTTCCCGCGAATGAAGGCGATATCGTCCTTCCGCTTGACGACTCCGTACCATTCCAGGCTCTGCCCGACGACAACGCGACGGCAAACTGGCTCATCCCCCTCGGCAAAGTGATGTGGGATGGTCCCAACCAGCGCTTCCTCCAGGCCGCCTCGGCGATCGCCAACAAGGGCCGCCAGTACTCCGGCTCTGTCGCATCGGCGATCTACGCGCCCGCCGGCTCGCTCGTCATCCAGGACCGCAGCACGCCTTCCCCGCTCCCCTCCGGCGCGCAGGGGGTCGACGTTGAAGTTGAGGGCACACTCACAGTCGATCTCCAACTCACCGCCGAGGCCGACGTGTGGGTTGAGGGCACCATGTACTTCAAAGACGCGGGCGGCGCGGATGGCGACACGCAACTCGACATCCAGCGCATTGATGGTTCAGCCGGCGGCGCCGACCTGCACGTCCATATAGGTGACAACTCCGATCCTGCCAACAAGCCGCAGCGCCTCACCGTCGGATACGGAGCATCCGGAAGCACCAGCGACACCAATGTTTTCATTCTCAAGTCGAATGGCAACCTCGATCTTCCTGCCGGCTCGCTGAGCTTTGGAGACCAGCAGTCGCAGATGCTCAACCTTTCGGGTACTGACTACGGCATCGGTGTGCAATCCGGCGCGCTCTTCTTCCGCTCGGCTTCGGATTTCGACTTCTATGTGGGCGGAACGTACAACGCAACAGCAGGCAATTCCGGGGGTGGATCGGTGGCGATGAGCCTCGATTCCTCCGGCGCTCTCAGGCTGAGCGGAGGACTGGTAGTCGACCTGGCAAATCTAAACAACGGTGGATTATCTCCGGGACTCCACTTTGGTTTGAGCAGCGGTGAAGGCGTCGCCTCCAAGCGCACAGCCGGTGGAAACCAATACGGCCTCGATTTCTACACAGACTTCGCGGCGCGCATGAGCATCGACAACGCAGGCAACGTCGGCATCGGCACAACCTCGCCGGGATCGGCCCTCGACGTGCAAGGCAACATCGCCACAAACTCTGCTTTCGGGTTTAGCAGTGTTCAGCAGTGGACCTCACCTTATGGGGTATATATATCGGCGCCCCAGAGTGAGACGATGGGACTCTTCACCAGCGGTACTCAACGCGTGACCATCGCTAGCTCGGGCAACGTCGGAATCAACACCACCACGCCGGGAGCCGCGCTTGATGTTGCCGGGTCGCTGAATGTCTCGGGCGCAGTTTCTGCAGGCTCCCTGAACATCAGTGGCGGCTTCGGCATCAGCGGGGGGTTGACTGTAAGCGGAGGAATTAGCGTAAGCGGCGGCATCGGCTTCAGCGGCGGCATCAGTGGTTCCGGAAACTCCAGCGTTACCGGAGACTTCACGGTTTATGGCAATATCGCGGCTTCGGGTTCGAAGTCGGGCTATGTTGCCGACCGCTTTTTCAGCCGCGCGAAAAAGCCGTTGGAGCGCGGCGACGTCGTCGTGCTTCATACACGTCCGTCCTCGGTCTTCTACGGTCTCGACCAGCGGATTCCGCTCATCGAAGTCACACTCGCCTCAAAGGCCGCCGACAGCCGCGTATGCGGCATCGTCGACGAGCCCATTCTTACCGAGGAGCAAACCCACGGCCTCGATCGCACTTCCATTGCCAATGCCCACGTCGGCCTGATGGCTACGCTGGGTGCATACGCCCATTGCAAGGTCAATGCCGATAGCAGCCCGATTAATGTCGGGGACCTGCTCGTTACCAGCAGCTCGCCGGGGTATGCGCAGAAACTCGATCCCGAGCACAGTCATGCCGCTGGCTGCATCATCGGGAAGGCGCTGGGCTCCCTCGCAAAAGGCAAGGGAACCATCCCCATCCTCATCTCGCATCAGTAAAGGAGACCGTCTTGAACGAACGTCTGCAACAACTTCGCTCAGAACTCGAAAAAGGCCGCGAGCGCATGCGGGCCCTCGACCGCGAACGCCAGGAAGTGCGTGACACCATGCTGCGCATCAGCGGCGCCATTCGTGTGCTTGAAGAGTTGATGGAACAGGAAGCAGGCCCGCAGCCCGTCGTACTCTCCACCGTCGCGTGACCAACTCGGTCCAACACGAATCGAGCGTCGGCATCGAACGCTGGACCAACGTCTACGTGGTGCCGCCGGATCATCCCGCGCCGCATGAGCCGCAGGCTCGTCTCGACCGCTTCGTTTCGTCCGAGGTCCGCCATGCCTGCGCCGCGCGCCTCGGCGATTGGCTCGATGACGCGGATCCGGCGGTCTGCATCATTCGCGAGCTGTGCGTTGATCTCGCGCTCGATCCGGCAGCTTCCCGTGAGGTGGACATCGCCTCTGTGTGGGGTGGGCGGGTTGCGATCGAGATCCGCCGCGCTGTCGAATCTACGACCGACTCCGCGAACGTTGTGCGCTTTTCAAGCCGCGCCGCCTACATCGCCCACTGGGCGCGCGACATGGCCAACGG
>Ga0068855_100002689_pt1 | contig 21921 bp, 11 predicted proteins | sample KBSCornC52_FD_66592 | JGI IMG/M metagenome (GOLD analysis project Ga0068855, IMG submission 66592) | Corn rhizosphere microbial communities from Kellogg Biological Station, Michigan, USA - KBS Corn C5-2 | ecosystem: Host-associated > Plants > Roots > Rhizosphere > Soil ...
GCGTCAAACACGACGGATCGTGAATCGTACAAGTGCCATCGCTTGCCGTCGCCGGGCAGCCTGCGGCGAGGGTGCGCGCTTGGTCGATGGTCGGGATTTGCCAGTTGCCGAGGCCGCCGAGCGAGAATGCGGCACACTCGCTTTGCGCTTGGTCGAGTGTGCTCGCACCGACGTTCGTCGACAGATCGATCCAGCCGTAGCCAGTGTTCGGATCCACCGAGAGACCCGAATCGAAGACGATCCAGGACATTCCATCGCGCGGATCCGAGTCGCGCAGATGACCGCAGCCGTAGAGTGGCTTGAAGAAGTCGCGCGTCGCCGAGTCTCCGTCGTCGCACTGGCCTGCGCCGGCTTGGCCGTCACCAGTCGAGCCGGCACTACCGACGACGATCTCCGAACCGCCCACTCCACCGCTGCCCGCGTTCGAGTCGGCTGCGCCGGCGGTCGAGCCGGGCGCGCCCGCGTTTTCCGGTGCGCCGGCAGCGCCCGCGGCTCCCGCTGTGCCGTCGTCCATCGGGCTCGAGTCGCACGACGCGGCCAGCGCGAAGCACGCAAGCGAAATCAGAAATGGAAGCCAGCGATAAGCACCAGGGGCGAGCGAGGGGAGAGCCATGATTTACCGCTGATCTAGAGCCTGATTTGGAGGCTGTCACGTTTTCCTTGCCAATGAAATCGGTGGAATCGACGGCGAGTCGACGACACTTGACGCTGGCTCGAAACCGGCCGAGCGTGAGCGAATTGGCGGTGATGGCCGCCTCGGGAGAGGTAACGGAGATGCGAGTGGGTTGGAGCATGCGGGGCCGTCTGCCCTGTGCCGCGATCGGGATTCTGTCGAGCTTGCTGCTAGTCGGCTGTGGCTCGTCGGATGGTGAGCCCACGCCCGGTCTCACCGCGGGGCAATGCCCCGGCGTGCCAAGCAGTGCGGCGCTCAACGCGGTGGCTCCGTTCTGGAACGGCCTGTACACGATGAGCGCGAAGGTGCCCGGTGGCGCGCCCGACAATCTCGAAGTGAGCGTGCTCGATGCAACGCAAGATGCCTGGCAAGAAGTCGGGCAAGGCACTTGGCAAAACGCGGACGGCACGTACGTCGTGCAGTTTCAGCCCCGCATCACGGACCAGAACAAAGGCTCCGAGTTCAAAGTACGGGTGCGCTCGCGCCTTCAAGGGTGTGCTCCGAGCGGTTGGGCCGATGCCGGTTCGTTCACTCCGACCGATCCGTTTTCGGACACCGTGTGGGTCGGCAATTGGGACGCGGCCCAGCTCAGCGGTGCGCTCACCGTCAATCGCACGGATCTGACGGGTGCCTCAGCGCTCACGCCTAGCGCTCCAAGCATCGACGGCGCGGTGACGCACACGGTCTCTTTCAACGCAGACGGCACACTCGCGGAAGACTTCGCGCTCTCGCTAGCCTCTGCTGAGAAGTCCGATCCGTTCGCGGGTTGTACCTTGAACGTGCATTACACCGGTACCTGGAGCTGGCAGCTTCGGGGCGCGAACATGAATATCATCCTGTCCGCGCGCGTTCCTGCCGATCACGCGCTCAAGGGCTCCGATTGCGCGTTCCCTGCGCCTGGCGAGCTCTTGCTCGCTGACCCGAAGCAGAATGCGAGCTTGGTTCTGCCGCCGAGTCTCTTGACACCCAATGTCGACTACAGCGGCCTCTTGTCGACGCCGCCCGCGCCCGTCGTGCTCGACAACTCTCAGCTTCCCGCGGATCTGGCCGTCATGCTCAGTGAATTGAGCTATGCGTCGGCAACCGAAAGCGGTTCGGTCAACGGTTACATTAGCCCCGTCCTTGGGATTTACGACAAACAATGACGAGACATCGAACGCTTGGTCTGCTCGGGACGCCTCACGTGCGAAACGCGCGCGGCATTGGGTTTTTGTTGGGGGTGCTCTGCGCGGCTTTGGGCGCCGCGTGTTCGTCGCAGCCCCTGGAAAGTGCGAGCACGGATGCCGCCGGTGGCACGTTCGGGCGCGCGCAGCTCGATGCGAATGCCGCGCCAGCACCGCCGGTCTCGGTGTTCTGCGGCGACGGCATCCGCGATCCACTGACTGAAGAATGCGACGATGGCTTGGGCAGCGCAGCGGATCTGTGCAGCGCGCGTTGCCAGGTGACCGACACGCTCGCGGCAGCCGGCGCTCCGCTCAACGTCGCGCGGCGGCTGGGCGAAGGGCGTCATCCCATCGCCGGCGCGCCGGGCGGTTTTGGCGTGGTGTTCGTCGAGCCGGACCCGAAAGTACAAATCCCCAACGTGACTCCGCCGCTCGTCGGTTTGGCCGCCTTCGACGCGGGCGGCGAGCCGCGGGCGCGCATCCCCGTCAGCGTCGGAGCAAACCCGCTTTTGTCGGCAAATCCGGTAGTCGCGGCGCTGCCCGGCTCGCCCGCGAGCTACGCGGTGGCGTGGAGTGATTTCAACGGCGATGGGAACGAGCTCGGCATCGCGCTCCGGCGCGTGTCCGTCTCCGTAGCGGACGGCAGCAAGTTGCCGACCGTGGGCGCTCCGGCCGGCGCTGCGCTCAGCGCGCTCCAGTTCGCCAATAGCGGCAGCGCGTTTTCGCAATACGATCCAGACGTACTGGCCGTGGGCGATTCGCTAGTCGTGGCTTGGACGGACTCTGCCGATTCGGACACCGCCCCGGACGTGCGCTTCCGCGTGTTCTCGTCGAACAGCGCGGGGTTCACGCCGCAAGGCGCCGATCAAACGCTGAGCGCCACGAGCGCGTTCGAGGGCAGTGTTTCACTCGCCGCCTTCGACGCGAGCTGGGCGGCCGCTTGGCGCGCGAGCGCCCCAGACGGCCACGAGACAATCGAAGTTCGCGACAGCGGCCACGGCACGCGCTGGTCGGTGGGTCCACATTTGCCGTCCAACAGCGCGGATCATCCGGCGCTCGCGGACTTGGGCAACGGCCGGCTGCTCGTGCTCTACACCGTGGGCACCGATCCGGAAGCCACCGGCACGGCCAATGTCGGCAAACTGCGTGCCGCGGTGCTGGATCGCGCGTTGCGCAGCGTCACCGCGGTCGACGTCACGCCGAGCAGCGCGGCGCTTGCGAACCCCATCGTCGCGGAATCCGAACCGAGTCTCGTCAGCGCGGGCAGCACTTGGTATTTCGCATGGCGCAGCGCCGCGCAGCCCGGCGACGCAAACGGAGACGAGCTGTGGCTGCGCCGCGTGAGCGCTGCAGGCGCCTCGAGCTTGACGCTCGACGCCGAGCAACGGCTGCCGCGCTGGCCCACCGGCACTCCGGGCGACCAGCGTTCTCCGGCGTTGTTCGTCGCGCCGCCCCTCACCGCCACCCCGGCATTGCCGGCGCCGGCACCGAACGGCGGCCTGCTCTTGGCCTGGGACGACTACGCCAAGACAGCCGGCGCGAGCGAAGGTCAGCCGGATGTGCTCACGCAATTTGCGCCGCTGCCGCTGCTGCGCTTTGCCGAGCAGCGTCGCACAGATTGCACGGTTGCCTTGCCGTGCAATGCGGGAGAAGGCGACTGCGACTCGAACGCCGAGTGTAAGCCGGGGCTCGTGTGCGCCACTGGCGCGGGACCCAAGTTCGGCTTGGGTCCCGATGTGGATATCTGCGTGCCGTCGCACTGTTCCAACGGCACGCTCGACAGCGGCGAGGTCGGCATCGATTGCGGGGGTCCGGATTGCGGGCGCTGCAACTGCGGTGACGGCGTCACCTCCGTATTGCTCGGCGAGCAATGCGACGACGGCAATGCGTCGAACACCGACGCTTGCCTGAGCAGCTGCAAGCTGCCCACGTGCGGTGATGGCTTCGTGCAAACGGGCGTGGAAGTGTGCGATACCGCTGGGCAAACCGCGACGTGCGAAGCGAACTGCACGAAGCCCGTCTGCGGCGACGGCGTGTTGAATACGCTCGCGGGGGAGGCCTGTGAAGACGGCAATCAGAGCAACACCGACGACTGCGTCGCGAACTGCAAGCACGCCGCCTGTGGCGACGGCTTCGTGTGGCTGAACCACGAAGCCTGCGATCCTGGCGGTGCGGCCAGCGCGACCTGCGATACGGACTGCACGCCGCCCGTGTGCGGCGACGGCCTCACGAACACGGCCGCCGGCGAGGCCTGCGACGACAGCAACAGCGTCAACACGGATGCCTGCGTGGCCTGCAAGGCAGCTAGCTGCGGTGACGGCTTCATCTGGGCCGGCCACGAAACGTGCGACGACGGCAACGCCGTGAACACGGACGCCTGCGTGGCCTGCGTGCCCGCGCGTTGCGGCGATGGCTTTATTTGGGCCGGTCACGAATCCTGCGACACTAACGGCGTTGCCACCGCGACGTGCGATCCGGACTGCACGCCGCCGGTGTGCGGCGACGGCATCGTCAACACCGCCGCTGGCGAAGTCTGCGAACCGAGCCTGACTCCCGGCTGCCGTGCGGACTGCAAAGCGCTGCCCGGGTGCACCACGGGCGCGACGTGCCTCGCCGTGCAGCACATTGCCAATAGTGCAATCGGCGACAATCTGCTGCAACCGTTCTTCCAAATCGTGAACAACGGCACGCAGTCAGTGTCGCTGAACCAGCTGAAATTGCGCTACTTCTTCAGCCGCGCGGACGACGCCGATCCGACTTCTGCCACGTGCCAAAGTGAGCCTGCGCTGCTCAACACGATCTGCGATTTCGCTCAGGTCGGCTGCGCGAACGTCACTCGAGCGATTACCTATGTGACGCCCTGGCTCAAAGGCGTCGACAGCTACCTCGATTTGACCTTTGCCGGCGCCACCGTGCTCGCGCCCGGCCAAAACAGCGGGCCGATCCAGCTGCGCATCGTGCGCACGGATCTCGTGAATTTCGTCGAAACGGACGACTACTCCTTCCAAACGGGCACCACGTACGCCTTCAACTCGAAAATCGCCCTGTACAAGAGCGGCACTCTGGTGTGGGGCACGGAGCCCACCGCGCCGCCCGTGTGTGGCGACGGCGTGGTCGACCATTGCGAGGCGTGCGACACGACCCACGAGAGCACGGCGTGCAACGCCAACTGCAGCGTGGCGCGCTGCGGCGACGGCATCCGCAATGTCACGCGCGGTGAAGTGTGCGACACGGCTGGCGCCAGCGCGAGCTGCGATGCGGATTGCACGGCCGTGTCGTGCGGCGACGGCGTCGTGAACCCGGCGGCCGGCGAGGTCTGCGAGCCGAGCCTCGCCCAAGGCTGCCTGTCCACGTGCACGGGCTTCAACGGCCTGGTCGGCTGCACGAACGGCGGGACGTGCCTCAAAGTGCAAAGCCTCGCCACTGATTCGGCCACCGACAACATCGTCCATCCGCACCTAAAAATCATCAACAATGGCGGTGCGCCCATTCCGCTCTCGGAGCTCAGCGTCCGCTACTGGTTCACGCGGGATACCAGCTCCACCTTGAACGCTGCTTGTGACTTTGCGGCGCTCTCCAGCACCACGTCTAACGACGACTGCGCGCAGCTCACGCAATCATTCGTCACCGTGAGCCCTGCGCGCCCGACCGCGGATCGCTACCTCGAGGTACGCTTCACCAGCAGCGGCGTGCTCGCTCCGGGCGGCGCGACCGGTGAGCTCCAATTGCGCTTCAGCAAGGCTGATTTTTCGAACTTCGACGAAAACAACGACTACTCCCACCGCATCAGCTCGACTTACCTCGACAGCACGAAGATCACCGTGTACCGGAACAACGTGCTCATCTGGGGCACACCGCCCTGACGAGACGGTCGCCCAATCTGGCGCACATGCCGGCGAGCCAATGAAGGACGCGGGTGGTACGTAGAGGCTCTCGTGAAGCTCACGCTGACGGAGCTGCGTGCGGCTAATCCGGCAGTGCAGCTCGATCCTGCCGAGCGTTTCACGCTGCGGCAGATCTTCGAGAACACGCGCGTGATTTTGGCGGCGATTCTGGCGCGTCACGCGAACGATGCCGCGCTGCGCCGCGCCATCGCCGCCTTCTGGACCCGGCTCTTGACGCGGCACGGCAAGTCGACCTTCTTCGGAGCGGTCGCCCAGCGCCGACCGGCCAGCGCTGGGCGATCGAAAGTCCGGTACGCGTCGAGTGACTCACCGGTCGACGCGATTCATTTTCTTGCCCCGAACCCGACGACCTTTGCCCCGCTGGCACGGTGGAGGCCGGCCCGGTTGCGCGAGGAAGATGAGCTCACTCCGCCGGAGCGACGAGGCGCACGTCGATCTCCAACGTGCCTCCGAGGATCTCTACGGTGGCTTTGAATTTTTGATGGCGGGCTGCGAGCCCACTGAGCAACTGAGCCAGTGCAATGCGTCTTCCCATCGCCCCTCCAGGGATCCTTTCGCCGTTCCTCTTTCTTTTCGTGTTCGGCGCCGGTGTTCTGGCGGGCTGTTCGAGCGGAACTCAGTCAGGGAACAGTTCGGCGGCGGGCGCGCCGGCTGTCGCTGGCAACACCGGTTCGGCAGGTGCAGGCGCGATTTGGGGCGACGCGTCCACCGCCGGGGGCAGCGCGGGCATTGGCGGCGCCGCCGGTGGCCCGGGTGGAAACGGCGGAGTCTCGAGCGCCGGAATGGCTTCTGGGGGCTCGACCGATACTGCGGGCACGGCTGGCTTTGGCGGCAGCACGGCTAATGGGGGTACGGGCAGCGCGGGTGCGGGCGGCACCGGAGCGAGTGCCGGTGCAGGTGCTGGCTCTTCTGGCCCGCCAAATTTGTTTGCGACGGCGCCAAATCGGGTCGAGGTCTGGGTCAACGGTACGCTGATCGGCCAATCAACGACGGCGGGAGCGCTGCTCTCGGCTTCAGCGAAGCTGAACCTGGGTGCCGCGAACATCATTGCCGTGCGCGCTTCCAAAGGTTCCGCGGCAAAGCCGTTTTTACAAGCAGAGCTGGATGGAGTGTTCGGCAAAACGGGTACGAGCACACAATGGCGAGCCAAAGCCGCATCCACGCCTGACGAGTTGACCGGCAATGCTTGGGCTGCTTCGAGCTTCGACGACAACTCCTGGTCAGTCGCCAGTGACGTGAACGTAGCGCCGACCGCGCCCGAGCTGGTGAACGGACCTGCGCGTGGCATCTGGACCAACGGCGCGGCTGATGCGACGGCGGTATTTCGAGCCAGAATCTACATTCCCGCTCAGTGGTCCGCCGACAAACCGTACGGGTTTGGCAGCGCGGTTACCGGCGGCGGCGGTGGCGGCGTGGTCTCGGTAAAGACGACGGAAGAGCTGGTCGCTGCCGTGGCGGGCAACGTGGCCAAGATCATCCAAGTCTCAGGCACTCTCGATTTTACGGGCAAGGAGGGTACCTCGAGCAACACCTGCTGCGACGCCGTCAGCTGCCCCAATGGCGGCGGCCAAATCATCACCGATGACCTCGGGGCTTGCAGCGGCAAGGCCACGTTCAGCTGCAGCTACGATACGGCGGGAACCAAACCGCTCAAGGTGGGCTCCAACAAAACCATCATCGGCATCGGCCCGAACGCGACGATCAAAGGCAAGGGGTTCGATCTTACCGGCAATGTCGGCAATATCATCATCCGCAATCTGACCATCACGAACCTCAACCCGCGGGTGGTCTGGGGCGGTGACGCGATCACCATCAGGGGGGCTTCCGGGGTGTGGGTCGATCACAATCGCATTTCGCTGATTGGGCGGCAGTTCCTCGTTTCAGGCTTCGAGCCGGCGACGAACGTCACGTTTTCCTACAACGAACTCGACGGGAACACTCCGTACTCGTCCAATTGCGACGGCACCCACTATTGGACGATGCTGTTTGCGGGCTCCGAGAACACGATGACCTTGATGGGCAACTGGATCCATCACACCTCCGGCCGAGGGCCGCATGCCGGCGGCACGAATCCCGTCACCCAAAACGTGTATGCCCATTTCGCCAACGACTATTATCAAAGTGTCACGGGCCACGCGGCTGACCCGGCAGAGCACGCGAACCTTTTCTATGAAGGCACCTACTTCCAAAGCGTCAAAACGCCGTTCATCACGAGCGACGGCGGCCACAGCTACGCGCCCGTGGCGTCGAACCTGAGCTCGACGTCGGCTGCATGCTCCGCGGCAATTGGTCGCAGCTGTGTCGCCAACGCCAACAGCGCAGCGGGCACTTTCCCGCTGAACTCACCGGCGCTGACGGCCATGACCAACCAGAAAACGTTCCTCGTCTCCCCCTATCCCGCTGCCGAAGTACCCAGCAGCGTGCCGCACTTCGCTGGGCCCGGGCACATCTAGTGCCCGTGGCAGGCAGCGGATTTGCGTTCCCGTCGTCTGCAGAAAATAGCGCGAATCTCCTCAGACTCCCGGAGCCTGCCCTGGGGGAAAGTTAGTCTGGTTGACTGAACTCAAACGAACCGTGGCTTCGTAAAATTGAAAGAAGGCAGCCCGCCTTCTGCCTGGAACCGTCAAAGGTTCATGGATCCCGCTGTGTCGCCATGGCACGAACAGTCACCGTCATGCGCAATTCGCAGCTCGTTCTTACCCAGCTCGTATCGGGGCTGGTTTTCGGATTATTGGCCGCCGCTTGCGGCACCACCGCGGGTCCTTCAACGACCCTGCGCACTCCCGGTGAGGGCGGCGCCGGCAGCTCGCTGGGTGGAGGCTCGAACCTGAGTTCGGGCGGAACGAATAACCTTGCGGTTGACGACACGCCGCCCGAGCAGGTTGCGCCGCCAGGCTGCGGTGACGGAACTCTGACCTCGGACGAGGCGTGCGACGATGGCAACCGTGTGTCCGGTGACGGCTGCAACGCCGCCTGCCTGATCGTGGAGCGCGGCTTCAGCTGCCCCAATCCAGGCAAGCCGTGTCGGGCCATCGCACGCTGCGGAGATGGAGTCGTTGCCGCGAGTGAGCAGTGTGACGACGGCAACCTGGTCGCTGGCGATGGCTGCTCCGAGCGCTGTCGCGTGGAGCTCGGCAAAAAGTGTGAAGGCGCGCCCAGCGTGTGCACGGACGCCAAGTGCGGCAACGGCATCGTCGAAGGCGCCGAAAGTTGCGATGACGGCAACACGACGCCCTTCGACGGCTGCTCAGCGCTCTGCCTGCGTGAACCGAATTGTTCCGGAGAGTCCTGCACATCCGGCTGCGGCGATGGGCTCTTGATCAACGAGGATTGCGACGACGGCAACACGACTGACGGCGACGGCTGTTCCTCGACGTGCAAAACGGAGACCGGGTTCACCTGTAAGCAGCAGCTTCAGTGCGAGAAGATCAACGGCGCATGTGTGCTGCGCGTTCCCGCCATCTTCCGCGATTTTTCCGACAACGATCCTGACTTCGGCTGGCCTGTTTATCCGGACATGACGTGCGGCATTCCCGAGGGCAAACCGATTGTCCCGGGGATCGCCCAAGACCGGCTCGATGCCGATGGTCGCCCGGTGCTCGGCAAAGCGCCGCCGGAAGCATGTATCGCGTCCACCCAGTCGTTTGGACGATGGTTTCGCGACAATGCGGGAACGGTCAAGCTGGTGGGCGACCTGGTGTTGTTCGACAACGGCAACGGCGGGTTCGTGAACCGCTTCGGCAAGAACGGCGAAAAGCTAACCGTCACGGTCGCGCCGGCGGCCGGGCAGGGCCAAGAGCAGCAAGTTCCGAACGCAACCAGCCCAGCCACCTGTGAGCCGGGCTGCTCCGCGCGCGTCCGCAGCTCGCTCCAGTGCGACAACGTGTGCCGGCCTCAGCACGACCAGGTGCGCTCTTCCAGTGACACGCTCAGGCAGCAAAACGATCAGCTGACGCAGCTGCAGAACGCGGCCACCCCCGACGCTGCGGCCATCGCGACTCTCGAAGCGTCGATCGCCGATCTTCAAACCACCATTGACACGCTCACCGCGGCGGCGACCAAATGCGACACCGATTGCCAGACGAATTTCGACGGGCAGGTTGCCGCGTGCGTCGCCGATTGCAAACCCTGCAGCAATAATCCGGCCCAGTATTGCACGGGCGGCAAAGTGGTAGAGTACGATGGCACGCCATTGTTCTTTCCCGTCGACAGCGTGATGGGGCCCACCCGCGACGCCGATTTTGCCGAGGTTCCGCTACAATATGGTTTTACGGGTTGGCCCTCCGAAGAAAAAATCTTCCCCGGCGCCACGAAGCACAACTTCTCTTTCACGAGTGAAGTGCAGTATTGGTTCCGCTACGACGCGGGAACCAACGCGCGCCTCGACTTCTCGGGCGATGACGACGTCTTCGTGTTCGTCAACGGCCACCTCGCGGTGGACCTTGGCGGCATTCACGTTCCGATGGATGGCTCGGTCACGATCAACGCAGCGTCCGCGGCCAAGTTCGAGCTCAAGGCGGGGAACGTATACAAGATTGTGGTCTTCCAAGCAGAGCGCAAGCGGTTCGGCTCTTCGTTCAAGCTGACGCTCTCGGGCTTCGAAGCAACCCCCAGCGAATGCAGCGCGGTCTGCGGCGACGGGATCCTCAGCTTCGGCGAGGAGTGCGACGATGGCGTCAACGACGGCGGGTACGGAGAGTGCGATGTGGGCTGCAAGCTCGGACCGTTCTGCGGAGACGGCGTGATTCAGGGACCCGAGCAATGCGATAACGGCCCCGGCGGAGGGCCTGACTGCCCGGGCTGCCGCCAGCTCGCGCCGCCAAAATAGGGTGCTCCTTGTAGTGGGCGTCGCGTTTCGGCCGTGCGTGCTCGCCCGCTACGCGGGCTGCGCGCGCCGGGGCCCTCAACCCCGGACGCGGCGCCAAGCCGCCGCGCGCGGGGGAGGGACCCCACGGCATGAGCGGCGAGTCGAGATCTGCACGGAGCCCGCGGTGTTCCGTGTCGCGCAGCCGAGCGCTCTGACCGCTCGGGCTCGTTGTCGGTTCTAGTCAGGCGAGCCATTGGGGCTTGGGGGCATGACTCGCGCCGACAACAAGCCCGTGTTTCGTAGTTGCAACGTCTCACGCGGCGCGCTCGAGTCGGATGATGACCTGCAGCGCGCTCGCTTCAGTTGTGCGCCGAGCAGCAACGGAAACACTAGGGCTGCCAGGCAAAGCGCACCGTGGTGGTCGTGCTCGGGTGCAGCACGATGGGCGTCGATGCCGTGATGTCGTCCGTGCGTAGCAATCGGATCTGGTATCGGGGCGTCACGTAGCTCGTGAGCGCATCGGTCACGGCGATGAATTTGCTGTCTGCCGACCAGGCCCAAGTCCCCGTGCCGTCGTACCCTGCGTCGAGCACGATGTCAGCTGGAGGATTTTGGGGATTGACCGCATCTACGAGATGCAAGTCGTACTTGGTGAGGTAACCGAGCGCGGTGGCTGTGCCGTTCAATGTCACGTTGCTGATAGGACCGGCAGCGGTGAACAGGGTCACCGGTGCAACCGCCGGTGTCTGTGGGTTGAAAGAGGAGCCGGCTGCCACGCTGATGTTCAACCCGAAGAGGGAGTCGCTAACGGGAGACCAGATCCAGTATTGGAATGCGCCGGGGAACTTTACGGGGGTGGCCGGAACCGAGCCGGAAACATCGACCGCAAAGAGCTCGGCGGCTGCTGCGCTCGCGTTGTCCGATGCGGAGTAGGTGAGCCACTTGCCGTCCAAGCTCCACGCGCTGAAACGGTAGCCGGTGCTCAGCACCGCGGACCCGGTATCGCTGAGCGCGGGGTATACGCGAGTTACGTTGCCGGCCGCTCCGCCGAGATCGATCACGTAGACGTCCGAATGTGCGCGTTCCTGATTTCCGCAGAACGCGAGCTTCTTGCCGTTCGGGCTGAAAGCGATTTGACTGACCGAAGGCGTCGCGGTGGCAGCCGCGGTCAGCATCGAAGTGACGGGTGGCACGGCGGAAAGATCGGTGAGAGCCAGATTGCCTGTCTTCAGAGTGGCAACGGCGAGCCCCGTTGGCGCCCAGACGATAGTGCTGCCCGTCACGTTCACGGGGACGCTCGCACCAGGGATGCCCGCGCTCACGTCGACGACGAACGCACCCGCCGCGTCCAAGTAGATGATTTTCGAGCCTTTCGGCGCGAAGCTGTAGGCCTTGAGCGTAGAAGTGATGACGTGAATGCCGGGTGCCGCCTGGGCGGGATCGAAAGTCGATAGCGTCGTACCAGCGATCATGGCTACGGATTTCGAGTCCGCGAGCCAATTGATCGGCTGAACTCCGTAGCCCAAGGTTGACGATGGTGGCGCTGGCGGCGTGACCAAGATGGTGGGGGGGCGCGGCTCATCGGTGCTCATGTCGCTGACGTAATAAGCGCCCTTGTCTCCGAAGATGAGCTTCTGGCCGTCGGGCGACCAAGGGCCGAGGCCGCCGTCGCCGATTGAGATCAATGCATCGGAAGCAGGGTACTTCGTTACGTCGTAGACGTATGTGGCGTCTTGGGAGAACGCTAGCCAGCGATGCGCACTCGAAGTGGGCGCCGAGCCGCCTGCACCTCCTTCGGCCGTGGTGCCACCCGTGCCTCCCGCCGCAGCGCCGCCCGAGCCAGCCATGCCCGCGTTTCCGGCGCTGGTGTTAGAAGAGCCTCCGCTTTCCGTAGCGCCGGCTTGCCCGCCTTCTTCAGTAGCACCGGCCTGTCCCCCTTCTTCAATCGTCGAGGGGTGGCCCGATGAGCCGTTCAAGGCACTGCCAGCAGTCCCCGCGCTGCCGGGATTTCCGGCGCCGCCTCCGGCACCAGCGCTAGTGACGACGCACTCATTTCCTTTCCGCGATGTGCCGGCGCCGCACGAGAGATCACCACTGCTACTACAGCCCGCGATGCTCCCCAAAAGACACAACCACGCGCCCCGCGACCCAGCCCGATCGAAAATCATGCCCCACCGTAGCCGTATCGCAGCCATGCTTCAACGCGGGACGTAAACTCTCAAGGCCCTTGCTCGGGAAGCGAGGGCCGTGACTCTGAAGCCGGGGATGAGAGCGCCAAAATCAGATGGCAAATCGAGATAGCTTGCGATTTCGGGAGATTGAGCTTCGGAGAGGGGTTTAGGCACCGGGTTGCGGACGGGGCGCCATCAACTTCAAGGTCGAGCAGCTGCGCAGGCGCCAAGAAATCGGCGATGAGTCGCCTCGCTCATCGCGCGAGCTCTGGAGACGGCTCTCGCGCGCAACCGTCACGGGCTCCCCACGTCGTGATGCCCTCCGTCGCGCGCGGCGGCCGTTGCGTCCGGCGGCCGTTGCGTCCGGCGGCCGTTGCGTCCGGCGTTGAGGGCCACGGTCGCGCGGAGCATCCGGAGGATGCGAGCACGACCGGCCTGCTGCGCCGCACCATGCGGGAGCAAAAAAAGTGAAAACCCCGGCTTCGGGTGCCAGGGTTTCATTTTTTTTCAGTCTGTTGGGGCGGGCAGATTGGTTGTTCCTCGCGCTGAGCGCTGCTGTTCGGCCGTGCGTGCTCGCCCGCTACGCGGGCTGCGCGCGCAGGGGCCCTCAACCCCGGACGCGGCGCCAAGCCGCCGCGCGCGGGGGAGGGACCCCACGGCATGAGCGGCGAGTCGAGATCTGCACGGAGCCCGCGGTTTCAGCTTCAGAGCTTCTGCGGTCGGCTGCGACGCCTCAGGCGGCTGGCCGTGAACACACCGAAGCTACCCAGCAGCAAGGCCAGCGGTCCGCTCTCCCGGCTTGACTCTCGCGCGATCGCGCAAGAGCACCCCGAGCTGCTGTCCGAGCCCGCCGTGGAAGGGCCCCCCGGGCCGCCGCCAGCCGCATCGGTCATGCCGGATGCTCCCGCGAGGCCGGCTGGGCCTCCGGCGGCAGCGCCGCCCACCCCGAGGGCTCCACCTCCGCCGCCAGCGCCTCCGATTTCGGCGCTGCCCGCGGTTCCGGAACCTCCGGCACCGACGCTTCCGGCGGCGCCGGTCGGACTGCCTGCGCTGCCGGCATTCGATCCACCGAGGCTGCCGTTACCACCAGCACCCGAGGACGCCGGGCCAGTCCATGCATTCTGCAGCTGCGCCAAACCCGACTGATTCGGCACAGAAAGCACGAGGCTGGAACCGGTTCCGGTGCGAGTGGTCATGCTGTACCAGTCTCCGTCTTTCAGACCGGCCCAGTAGAAGCTTCCCATGTTCCAAGCGTGCAGCTGGCTGCTGATGCCGCGCACGTAAGCCTCGAAATAGTTGGTCGAAGGCTTGCTGTAATCGAGCGACCCGTAACTGATCCCGCTCTTGCTGCCCGGGCTCATCGGCCCGCCCCATTCCGTGCACACCGCGCGGTCGGAGTAAGTCCCGACTTCACCCTTGAACTGGCTGACCCATTGAGACTCACTGGTCCAAGTGTTGGACGCAAAGAAGGAGTAGTCGTGTACGGCCAAGAGGCAGCCGTCCAGCGCGCTGGCCGAGCCGATGTTGGGAACATTCTGGGCATTCCCGGTGCCATCGAGGATCACCCTCGTCTTGGGAACGGCGGGAAATTGCGAAAGCCAGCTGCTGTACAGCGAGATTAGGTCGCTCGTGCTGTACATGTTCGGTTCGTTGAACACTTCGAAGTAGACGTCTTTGTTTGCGCCATACTTGTCGACTACCGTCTTCCACATCTGCCAAAATGCGTTCATGTCCGCTGGTTTGTTGCTCTTGGCGCTGTCCCAGTAGCACAGCACGACGCTGCCCTTGGAAAGCACAGCGTCGATAGCGCCCGTGTACGTGCTCCAATATCCCGAGACGGTCGCCTCATTGATGGGCATTCGAACGGCGTTCGCTCCCAGCTTCGATATGAACTGCGTCATGACGCTGGTTCCCGTCGCCTGCGCGGAGTCGTAGGTGTCGGACGAAGACAGCCCCGACACGTAGATGACGCCCGCCTGGAAATTGTCCCTCGAATCACCCCAGTTCACACCCCTGAATTGATTCGTGACCGCCGGCGCGTTCGAGGCGACCGCGAGCTGCATGCTCGACACGAGCGCGAAAGTCAAAATGCGCGACGATAGGGTCATACCGAACGATACGGCTTTACCTAGTTTGCGTCTAGGAATGCCACTGTCGCGAAGACCGAAGCGCCGGAGCAGCCCGCGACGAGCAAGGCTTGGACCCGCATCTATTTTTCGGACCTGGCCGCGCGAGGATTGGCAGGGCGGACGACTTCACGATGCGGGCGACCGTCGTCGTCACTACGCCTGCTGCGGTGGTTTGAGGGGAGCAGATGCTGTCTTCGCTCTGCTGCTAGCAACAGGGCGATCGTGCTCAGCTTCCACTCGCTCCGACACTCTTTCCTGTCGGCGCTGGTGCGAGGCGGGGCGACCTCGAAGCAGTCCGCGAACTCGTGGGCCACTCGAAGCGGCAACACGTCGGCTCATCCAAACTTTTGCTGACCGGTCGCGTCATTCATCGGCCTGATGCGCGCCTTCGTCGTGCCGCGCCAGCCGGGCGCCGCGACCGCGATCATCGACCGACTTAGCCATTCCCGGGCCCCAAGCAGGAGCCCGATCTGAAGCTCACCACGGAGCCGGGTGCCCGTGCCTTGCCCCCAGACGGCGCGAAAATGGTGCTCTTGCTGTCACGCGCGGCTATTTTGGCAAAGAGCCGATTTCCTGCAACGGAAAGCGGCGGTTGCGGGCACTGCTCAGAGGCGAAGGACCATGCCTGACAGCCCGATACCCGCTCGGATTCGCCGACAACTGGACGTAACTTTCGAAGGTCACTCATGCAAAACCAATTAGTCGGGCTGATGGGCGTGTGCGTGCTCGTGGCGGCGGCGTCGGGCACGGGTTGCGGCACCAGTGATACGCCGAACGGGTCTGCCGGCGCCCACAGCAGCGCCGGGGGCGGGGGCGCGACCGCGGGCAGCGGCGCAGGCGGGTCCAGCAGCGGTGGCATGCCGGCGGCAAGCTGCGCCAACGTGTCACCCTGTGGCGGGAGCATGGTCGGAAGCTGGAAGGTCGCGTCATCCTGCATGAAGCTGTCCGGGAATATGGACGTGTCCTTATCGAGCCTCGGTTGCACCACGGTGCCGGTGACCGGCTCCCTGACGACGACCGGTACCTTCATCGCCAATGCCGATGGGACGTTCGTCGACAACACGACGACGACCGGCTCGGCGACCTTCCCGCTCGCGCCGTCTTGCCTCTCCGTTTCATCGGTCCCGCGGACCTGCAACGAGTTGATGAGCAATTTCGAATCATTGGGCTGGACGACCTCGACTTGTACCGAGACGAACGGCCAGTGCAATTGTACAGTCACGGCCAACCAACACGGCGGGCTGGGAACCATTTCGGGCATCGCCACGATGAAGGGTATGTATTCGACGTCTGGCAACACGCTGACGACCGACGACTTGACCTTCCCCTACTGCGCGTCCGGCGACACCCTGACGGTGACCCCGCAATTTTCAGCACTGACGGGCACTATCCTGCTCACCAAGGACACCGCTGCGGGCGGTGCTGGCGGCTCGTCTTCCGGCGGAGCCGGCGGCTCCTCAGCTACGGGGGGTACGGGCGGCGCTGGAGGGACGTCTGCCGCGGGGGGCTCGGGCACCGGCGGCTCGGGTGGGGGTGGCCAAGTGGGGCCGCTTCCGTGTGACATCTACGCCGCTGCCAACCCGCCCACCGCGTGTGTCGCCGCGCATAGCACGGTGCGCGCGCTGCTTGCTTCGTACGCCGGCAATCTCTATCAGATCAAGCGTGCGTCCGACGGCATGACCAAGGACATTCCCGTCTTGGCTCCCGGCGGCTTTGCTGACTCCGCTCAGCAGGACACCTTCTGTATGGGAACCACGTGCACCATCCTGAAGGTGTACGATCAGTCGGGGCACAGCAACACGGTCGAAGCCGAAATCCCGGGCGTCACCTTGGGCAACGGTGCGAACGCGCACGAAGGTCATTCAGGAATGACCGCCGCGAACGCAGCCCAGGAGCAGCTGACCGTCAGCGGCCATAAGGTCTATTCGCTCTACACGAAGCAAGCCCAGGCCTATTGGCGGGACGGCTCCGCGACCGGGATGCCCGTGGGCGCCTCGCCTCAAGGCATCTACGTCGTGACCAGCGGCACCCACTTCAGCGGCGGCTGCTGCTACGACTACGGCAACGGCGAAGTCAGCCGAACCTACGTTCCCGGCAACTCGATGGACGCACTCTACTTCGGCAACGACACGGCCGGTTGGGGCACGGGCAACGGCACGGGTCCATGGGTGATGGCCGATCTGGAGGGTGGCGTATTCTCGGGTCTGGACACGAAAAAGAACGACATGCTCATCAGTCAGCCGTTCAAGTACGTCACGGCCATGGAAAAGAACAACGGCATGAGCGAGCTGGCGCTGAAGGCGGCCGACGCCACGGCAGCGACGCTGAACACCTACTACCAAGGCAAGCTGCCCAACGGTAAGAGCCCGGGCCAAAAGCAGGGATCGATCGTGCTCGGCAGCGGCGGCGACTGCTGCTACAGCAACAACACCGCGAGCTCTGGCACCTTCTACGAAGGCGCCATCGTCGCCGGTTACCCGTCGGACGCGACGGACGCCGCCGTCCACGCGAATATTGTGAGCGCGGGCTACGGCAAGTAGCCAAGACTGTTCAACGTCTGAGAGAGGCTCGTCGAGCAAGCTTGATCAGCGAGAAGGGCCGACGACATGACACGCGAAGGCGCTGCCGCAGAAGGTGTCATGCTCGCCGAGCGGGTCTTCTCGGTAAAAAAGCGCTTCTTGGCCATGTACAAGAAGGCCAACGCGGGGCACATCGGTAGCGCGCTGTCGTGCGCCGAGCTCTTGGTGCTGCTGAAGTTTGCTTGGATGCGAGACGACGACACCTTCGTCTTGTCCAAGGGGCACGCCGCGGCAGCGCTGTATTCCGTGCTTGCGGAGGCCAATGTCCTCAGCCCAAGCCAGATCGATTCTTACCATGAAGACGGGACCGAGCTACCCGCTTTGCCTCCGTTCAATGGCATCAAGGAGATCCCGTTTGCAACGGGCAGCCTCGGGCATGGGCTGTCGGTCAGCGCTGGCATGGCGCTGGGCGCCAAGCTCAGCCGGCGGCAAAGTCGTTTTTTCTGCGTGACGTCCGATGGCGAGCTCGACGAGGGCAGCGTTTGGGAAGCCGCCCTGTTCATCGCTCATCACAAGCTCAGCAACGTCGTTTGGGTAGTCGATCGCAACCAGATCCAAGCCATCGGCCGCACCGAGGACGTGCTCGCGCTCGAGCCGCTCGACGCAAAGCTGCGGGCGTTTGGCTATTACGTCATTCGCGTCGATGGGCACGATTTTGCTGCTCTGCTGGCCGCGCGGGACGAGTGTCTGCGCGCAATCGAAACCTACGCGGCACCGGTCGCGATCATTGCCAACACCGTCAAAGGCAACGGCCTAACCTACATGCAGGATACCGTGGACTCCCACTACCTGCCCATGACTGACGCACAATACGAGCAGGCGCTCGCTGAGGTGACGCACGCGCACGCGCTCACCGTGAATCGCTCTCGCAATGCGGGCTGAATTCGTCCGGGCCATGCTGGCGCTTTTCGAGAAGCGCAAGGACCTGGTGTTCATCACGGGGGACCTGGGTTACATGGCTCTCGAAGGGCTCGTCGAAGCCTATGGTGAGCGCTTCGTCAACGCCGGTGTCGCGGAGCAGAACGCAGTCTCGGTTGCGGCAGGCCTGGCGCGCGCGGGGCACCTGCCATGGGTTTATAGCGCGGCGGTTTTTACGGTGCTTCGCCCCTACGAACAAATCCGCAACGATGTGTGTTTGCACGAGCTTCCGGTCAAGCTCGTTGGCAATGGCGCGGGTTACGCTTATGGCATCATGGGAGCAACCCATCACGCGCTGGAGGACGTCGGCGCAATGCGCGCGCTACCCAACATGAGGCTCTACCTTCCGCTCGTGGCGACTGATTTGTTGCCAGTCGTGAACGCGATGGCTGAAGACCCACGGCCCAACTACTTGCGTCTGGGTCTGTCGGCCAAAATTCCGGGAGAGATCCCCGCCTTCGCTGCCTGGCGTCGGCTCAAGCCCGGTCGCAGCGCCGTCGTCATCGGCATGGGGCCGGTCCTTCAGGGCTTGTACGAGCTGGGCCGCCCAGATTTGCTCGATGAGCTCGAGATCTGGTGCGTCGGAAATTTTCCGCTCGAAGACATTCCGGCCGAGCTTTCGCTGAGCATCAAGGAAAAACGCCGGGTCATCAGCATTGAAGAGCACTATCGCGCCGGCGGTCTGGGCGAAGCCCTGAGCTGCTTGCTCTTGATGTCAGGCGTGCTGCCAGAGCCCTTGGTCTGCCTGCATGCCGCAGGCTACCCTTCGGGACGCTACGGCAGCCAACGCTGGCACTTGGAGGAGAGCGGCCTTGCGGGTCATGCTTTGGCCTCGCGTTTGGAGCAGCTCCTGCGTGCCTGAGACGATGCTGTCCGCCGTCGTCACGTCGTACAAGGATGCGCAGGCGATTCCGTTGATGCATGCACGACTGACGGACGTATTTACGTCCCTAGGCGTGAGCTACGAGATCATCTTCGTCAACGACGGCAGTCCCGACGAGACCGATTCGGTGTTGAAAGACCTGACGCTCCAGGACGAGCATGTGATCGCTGTCGAGCACTCCAGAAATTTTGGCTCGCAGAACGCGTTCGTGAGCGGAATGCAGTTAGCCAGCGGGGACGCCGTCATCCTGCTCGATGGCGATCTGCAGGATCCGCCGGAGCTCATCGTTGAATTTTATGGCAAATGGCGTGAGGGGCACGACGTCGTTTACGGGCGCCGAGCCCAACGCGAAGGCTCGGCGCTCTTGGCGCTCTGTTGCAGGGTCTTCTATCGCGTTTTCCGCGGCGCTTCCTACGTGCCAATGCCGCTCGATGCGGGCGACTTCTCGCTGATGGACAGAAGGGTGGTGCGGGAGCTGCTCGCCCTTCCGGAGACGGATCAGTTCCTGCGCGGGCTGCGCGCCTGGGTTGGTTTCAAGCAGACGGGCGTCGATTACGTTCGCCCGGCGCGCCGGTTCGGACGTTCGACGCACAGCTGGCTGGCAAATGTCTGGTGGGCTAAGAAGGGCTTCTTTTCGTTCAGCTTCGTCCCACTCGAGGTCATTGGCTACACGGCCGCCGCGTTGACGTCGCTCGCCTTCCTCGCCGCCCTCTACCAAATCGTCGACATCGTGAGGCACCCGGAGCGGCCTCACGGCATCTCGACCATCATCGTCCTGATCGCGTTCTTCGGTAGCCTCAACCTGCTCGCCGTCGCAATCCTCGGTGAGTACCTGATCAAGATCTTCGAAGAGAGCAAGCGGCGACCAAAGTTCATCAGGAAGGCGATTCGGCACCGCGACCGGCGCTTCAGCGCGGGCGCCGAAATGGACGATTTCGTGCGCAGCCGCTCGCAAAGTGTGGCGTCGCATGAAGATTGAATGCGTCCTGATCACCGGGACTACCTCCGGGCTGGGTAGGGCTCTGCTCGACCTCTACGCCAAGAGCGGCGTGAAAGTCATTTCCGTGAACCGCCGGCGTGTCCCCGAGCTCGAAGCCCTTTATCCCGAGGTTCGCTTCGAATGCGTGGACGTGCGCGTCGTGGAGGACGTCGAGAGGCTCGTCCTGGACCTGGCACGGTCTGCAGAGCTACCAGACGTATTCATCTTGAACGCCGGTATCAACCGTGCGGACAACGATGAATCGTTCGATCTACCCAACTATCAGTCGGTCATCGAGACGAATCTCTACGGTGTGCTGAACTTCGTTCCTCCGCTCATGCAGCTAGGTAGAGGTCGGGCTGCCCGTCATCTGGTCGCGGTCAGCTCGATGGCCAACTACGTCGGCAATCCCTATGCGCTCGGCTACACGACGAGCAAGCAAGCCCTCACGACTTGCTTCAAGGTGTGGTCCAGCATGTACGCTGAGACCGATCTGATATTTCAGCGGGTCATGCTCGGGCCCGTTGATACCGCCATCTACACCATGCAGGGCAGCTTTCCGGCATGGATGGTTTGGGTGAAGAGCCTATGTTCGGCACCGCTCGACGCGACCGCGCGCGCGGTGTCTCGGTTTGCATTGACTCGTAAAGAGAGCCTTTTCTATCCCTGGCGCGCGCTTCCTCTGTACCTAGGCCTGTGGCTCTGTCGCTCGCTCGTTCCTGGCTTTTTCCGGGGGAAAAAGACGCTGGCAGGTCGAGCGCGTCGCGTGGCACCGCTCGGACCTGGCTCGGCCCACGACCCCATGAGGCGCGGGCGATGAAGCTCCTTTCGCGCACGCTGCGAGGCTTGACGGTCAGCTACAGCAACGCGGATCTCGTGGCCGTGGCGCTGATTGCGGCGACAGTCGCAAGTTGGGTGGCTGCCGCCGGCGGAGCCTTTTCGATTCGCGCGCTCGTCGCCTGTGAGGCGATGTTCTTCGCGTTCTACTTTACGGGTTCGTTCCTCGCGAGTTTTCCTGCCTTGGCAGAAGGCTTGTTGTTCGAGCTCCCGCTGCGCCTGCTCGTCGGCTACGGCGTGGTAAACACGGCCCTGCTGGCGCTCGCCTGGCTCTCGCCGCTCGGCATCGTCCTCAACCTTGGCATCTTGCTGGTGTTGGCAATGGCGGCGTTTTTCATGGCTGGGAAGCGCCAGCGCATTCGGGGAAATTCCGCAAGCCTTACCGTCGTGGCTATCTGCCTCGTCGCCACGTCTCTGTGGTGCCAAGACTCGATTCGTCCGCGTGCAGAGCACGACGGCATGGTCCTATTCAAGCCATGGATCGACGGCTTCTACCACGCCGTTCACATTCGGATCTTTGGCGCGAGCCACGGCGCATCGTCCATCGAGGACTGGCGCTTGAGTGGGCTCCCGGCGCGGCCCTACCACTACGGAATGTACCTGATGCCTGCATTCGTGAAGCAAGCAGCAGGCATCGATTCGTACACGGCGTTCGCGGGCGTTCTCGCGCCAGTCGGCGTGTTTTTCACCGGGCTTTCAGCTGCCGCTTTCTTTGGTTCGTGGTGGGGCGCGTGGCCCGGGCTCTGCGCGGCTGCCGCGCTGCTCGTGCTGCCCGACGGCGCACAGCAGGGCATGCAGAACACCTTCATGTCGTATCACTGGCTGACGCAGATTTCGCCCAGCGCGAGCTACGGGTTGGCTCTTCTGGTCGTGGCGT
>Ga0068855_100002692_pt1 | contig 21907 bp, 19 predicted proteins | sample KBSCornC52_FD_66592 | JGI IMG/M metagenome (GOLD analysis project Ga0068855, IMG submission 66592) | Corn rhizosphere microbial communities from Kellogg Biological Station, Michigan, USA - KBS Corn C5-2 | ecosystem: Host-associated > Plants > Roots > Rhizosphere > Soil ...
ACCTGCCGTTCCAGATGGGCTGCCCAGCAGCCGCTAACCGCTTGTCAGGTCAATTCGCCAGTTCTCATCTTTATCCTGCCGGGCGCGCCACCCCATCTAGTGGAACACCAACGCGAGGCCCTCACGAACAGCGGCCTCTGTTCCTTGTGCCCGCGCCAGCCTCCGGTCACGCCTTGGGCAGGAATTCGATGGCGGTTGATCGCTCGACCTGGCCGATGGTCGTCTCACCGTCCCAGGTATAGCGCGCCGCGCCCTGGTTGTTGGGGAACGAGCCCGGGTCGCCCCAGACGCCATAGCCGTTGAGGTGCCGGCCCGGCGCAGACTTGATATGGAAGGTGCGCCAGACCGAGGCCAGGATCTCGGCGTCGATCACCGCTTCGCCAAGCTTCGACCGCAGCCTGATCTGACTGCGGTCGCCATGGGCGGAATAGCTGTCCAGCCACGAGCATTGCAGCACTTCGGCCGGATGGAGCGTCCCCTCGTGCAGCACCACGGCTTCGGCGTACATCGGCTTGGCGCGGCCTTCGGGGCCGTCGGAACCGGGGTTCACATAGAGGTGGAAGCCCCGCCCGCTCGGAAACAGCGCGGTCTGCCAGGAGTGGCCGTGCCAGCCGGTCATGTTCCTGAGGCCCTGGCGGTGGGTGCGCACGCCCGCGCCCGCAAGCTCGATCGTCTCGTTGTCGATGTGCACGGTGCCGGTCACCCGGAACAGCTGCTCGTAGCGCGTTCCGCCGATGGCGTTGAGGACCTCGGCGCTGGGCGCCATGCCAAGTTTCCCTTGCGGAAACGGCGGCGCGGCGGTGACGACGTCGAGGTGATAGCGCACCAGCGCGCGCGAGCCCGCCGTCGGCCGCCCCCGCCGCAGCTCGTCGGCGCTCGAGATCTGCATGGTCCCGAGGTAATTCACCGACCAGCGCCGGAACGGCTCGACGCACTCGTAGAAGGAATTGGCCCCGGCCGGCTTGCGCGGCGAGGACTGGAAGCCTTCCGTCCAGTTGTAGAGCACCCGCCCGTCCGGCAGCGCCAGCCAGGTCCGGTCGTTCTTGAGCGGGAACCAGTCCTGGAAGGCTTCGAGGTGGGTATAGCCGTGGACCTTGTTGTCCTTGTCGAAGAACCAGAAAGCGTGGTTCTCGCCATATTGGGCGAAGCCGGGGGGCGGCTGGTCGAGGGCATAGTCCGCTTCGGGAGGCATGCCGCCGTCGATCGCCGACAGATTCGGCGCAACGCCCGCGCCTCCCGAGCCCGCCTTGGCTGCAGGAGCCGCCAGCGCCCCGGATGAGAGCAGGGGCAAGCCCGCCAGGCTGCAACCCCCGATGCCCAGCCGGTCGAGGAACAGCCGGCGCGTGATCGATGCTTGATTGTCCATACTCTTGCGTCCTTCCCCTGCGTGGCGAGACCCTTCACCCAAAGGGCCGGTCACACGCCGAACCGGCTGATATAATCCGAGAACCGTTCCCTGATCTCATCGGCAGACAGCCCGAAGTCTTCCGGACTGTGCGGGTGCCCCGCGGCGGCGCCCGCCTGCTTGCGCGCCTCGTTCTTGCGCCGGATCGCCGCGCAGAACTCGTCGGAAAAGGTCATGCCCAGGCCTTCGTACATCCGCTCGATCGTGCCCTCGGCATCGGCCAGCAACTCGCTCTGGCGGATGTCGATGAATTCATCGTCGCCCAGCTCGTCGCGGGCGGCGAGCATCCGGGCGATGCCGATCTCGTTGTACTCGAGCATGTCCCTGCCGTGGGCGACCTTGTCGATCTGCTCGCCGGCACTGGTGCGGAACATGTAGAGCAGGCTGCAGTGCGAGGAGATCGCCTTGACGATGTCGCGGTGGCTCCAGACGATCTTGGCCTTGGGGAACACGGCCTTGAGGTCGAGCACGCTGAACCGGTCCGACGGGCTCTTGAGGTTCCAGTGCGGCGCCGGCGTGCCGCTCTGCAGCAGCTTCAGCACGTCCTTCATGTAGCGATAGCTCGGCTTGAAGTCCGACTTGAGGATCGCCGGAACGAACCCCGGCGCCGAATGCAGGATGTGCATCGAGACGTTGTGGAAGGTCAGGTCCATCAGCCGGTAGTGTTCGTCTGGATCGTCGAAATTGACCGGCAGCATGCTGCGGTAGGCCGGCATCTGCTTGTCGCGCTCGATGAAGGCGAGGCGGGTCGCCACCATCCGAGGGTCCGCCTCGTCGCCCGCAATCGGCGGCGGGACGACATTGGCTGCTTCCCACCGCCGGAACGACCGCGCCTGCGGATCCTGCGCCAGGAACTGCGACAGGGCGGTCGTGCCGGACCGGCCCATTCCGGTCACCACGAAGGGCGTGTTGACCTCTTCCGCGAGGATCTCGGGATAAGTCCTGATCCAGTCGTCGACCCTCAGCCGCTCGACCAGGATGTTCTCGATGACCGTCGCCGTGCTCGCCTGGCTGCGCGCGGTATGGCCGTGGGCATTGAAGGCCTCGATATAGGCGTCCAGCCCCTCGCGCAGTGGCGCCTCGCCGAACTGGCTCAGGCCCGAGCGCGTGACCGCCCGATCGATCAGTTCGTCCGCATTCAGTCCCGCCATTTGCCGCCCTTTCGCTATTGCTCGCCGGACCCGGCCGGTGCCTCCCTGACCAGCTCGAAGGCGGTCGACCGCTCGGCATGACCATAGGTAACCTCGCCGTCCCAGACGTAGCGCATCGCCCCCTGATTGTTGGCGAAGGAGCCCGGGTCGCGCCACACGCCGAAGGCGCGCAGGTAGCGGCCCTGCGAACGGTCCATGTGAAAGGTCCGCCAGGTCGACGCGACCACCTCGGCCTCGATCACCGCCTCGCGCTCGCCGGCGCGCAGGACCACGCGGCTCCGGTCGCCCCTGACCGCATAGGTGTCGAGCCAGGAGCATTCGACGACGTAACCGGGATAGAGCTTCCCATCCTCGATGATGCACCCCTCGCTGAAGCGGGGAGTGGCCCGTCCGGCGATGTCCGGGGTCCCGGGGAACACGCTCAGGTGGAACCCCCGCCCGCTCGGGAACAGCGCCGATTGCCATGAATGCCCGTTCCAACCGGCCATGTCGCGCGTGCCGCGGCGGTGAGTGCGCACGCCCGATCCAGCGAGTTCGACCCGCCGCCCGTCGATCTCGAACCAGCCCGTAACGCGCGTCAGCTGCTCATAGCGCACGCCGCCCTTAATGCGCATGGCCGCGGCGTCCGAAATGGCGGTGGGGAGCCGGCCGCTCTGCGCCGGTGGGGCGGCAGTCTCCACCTCCAGGTGATAGCGCACCAGCGCCCGCGGCCCTTCGACCGGGCGCCCCTTCACCTGCTCGGCGGAGCTGGAAATGCGCATCGTGCCGAGGAAATCGACCTCCCACCGGCGGAACGGTTCGACACAGGTGAACACGAGGTTCGCACCGGCGGGCTGCTGCGGGGTCGATCGCCAGCCGTCGCTGAAGTCATAGAGCACGGTGCCGTCCTCGAGCGCGATCCAATGCCGCTCGATCCGCAGGCGGAAGCAGTCCTGGAAGTCCTCGATGTGGGCATAGGAGTGCACCCGGTTCCGGGCGTCCATGCACCAGAAGGCGTGGTTCTCGCCGTAGCCGGTAGTCCCCGCCGGCGGCTCCGCCAGCGCAAGGTCGGCCTCGGGCGGAAGCCCCGCATCAAAGCCCGCAAGCGGGTAGGTTACGTCCGACATAGGCTCTCCTCACCTTTCGAGAGGCCGCGTGATGGTCAGGCCCCCTGCGAGCCGTCGAACATCACGCAAAGGTAGACGCAGGGTTGGTCATAGGGATTGTCCCAGGCGTGATTGGTCCCCCGCTGGATGATCACGTCGCCCGGATGGAGCGTGGTCTGGCCCTCCTCCATGATCAGGTCGATCTTGCCCGAGAGCACCACCAGGTAGTCGATCGAGGTGGTCCGGTGCATGCGCGGGTCCTGCCCCGGCTCCTTGGCCGTGGTCGGCAGGTCCTTGTGGATCGCCTGCTGAGAATCCGGATTGCGCCGGGAATTCGGCGGCATCTGGGAGACCAGGAAGAAATTACCCCCCACCGGCGGCCTGAGGCTGAGCGGCTCTCGCATGACGAGGTCGGGCGCTTCGGGCGAGGGATTGTCCGCCAGCCGCCACATGCCGGTCAGGCACAGTTCCGGCTCGCTCGCCGGGTTGATCACGTTGATGCTGCCCGGGCCGAACGTGTCGTCCGACAGGATGCAGGACTGTCCGGCCGTGTTGTGGCCGGTAACCACTCGTCTGCGCGGTTGGAGCATTGCCGTTTCTCCTCTCCTTGGAGCCTTCTCTCAGCTGCCCGCCATAGTCGGGTCTCAACTCCAGAACCTGTCGATATAGGGGGCGAACCGTTCCCTGATCAGCCCGGCCGAGAGACCGAACTCCTCCGGGCTGTGCGGATGCCCGTCGGCCGCGCCGGCCGCCTTGCGCGCCTCGTTCTTGGCGGCGATCGCCTGCCGGTGTTCGTCGGAGAAGGTCATCCCGAGCTGGTCGTAAATCTTCTCGATCGTCCCCACCGCATCGGCCGCCAGCTCGCTCTGGCGGATGTCGATATACTCGGCCTCGCCCATCTGGTCGCGCGCGGCGAGCATGCGGGTCATGCCCTTGTCGAAGAAGTCGAGCACCTCGGCGCCGTGGGCGGCCTTGTCCAGTTCCTCGCCCGCGCTGGTCCGCAGCATGTAGAGCAGGCTGCAGTTCGACGAGATCGCCTTGACGATATCGCGGTGGCTCCAGATGATCCGGGCCTTGGGAAAGACGGCCTTCAGGTCGAGCACGCTGTAGAGGTCGCTCGGGCTCTTGAGGTTCCAGTGCGGCGCGGGCGTGCCGCTCTGCAGCAGCTTCAGCACGTCCTTCATGTAGCGATAGGCGGGCTTGAGGTCCGACTTGAGGATGAAGGGAACGAACCCCGGCGCCGAATAGAGCACGTGCATCGACACGTTGCTGAAGGTCAGGTCGAGCAGCCGGTAATGCTCGTCCGGATCGTCGAAATTGACCGGCAACATGCTGCGGTAGGCCGGCATCTGCCTGTCGCGCTCGATGAAGGCGAGGCGCGTCGCCACCATGCGCGGATCGTCTTCCCCGGCGACGGGCGGGGGAACGACATTGGCCGCCTCCCACCGCCGCAGCGAGCGGGCCTGGGGATCCTGGGCAAGGAACTGGGCCAGGGCCGTCGTGCCCGCCCGGCCCATTCCGGTGACCACGAAGGGGGTGTTGACCTCGGCCTCAAGGATCTCGGGATGATGCCTGATCCAGTCGTCGATCCGCAGCCGTTCGACGAGGAGGTCCTCGAGCACCTTGGCCGTGGAGGCCTGGCTGCGGGCGGTGTGCCCATGGGCATTGAAGGCAGCGATATAGGCTTCCAGCCCGCCCCGCAGCGGCGCCTCGCTGAACCAGCTGAGGCCCGAGCGCGCCACCGCCCGGTCGATCAGTTCATCCGCATTCAAGTCCGGCATTCGCTTTGCCCCTCCCGCTCAAGCCCAGGACACGCTCTCCGGCGCATCGCTGACCAACTCGAATGCGGTCGATCGCTCGGCATGACCATAGGTCACCTCGCCGTCCCAAACATAGCGCATCGCGGCCTGGCTGTTGGCGTAGGAGGCGGGGTCGCGCCACACGCCGTAGGGCCGCAGGTATCGGCCTTGCGACGCGTCCATGTGGAAGGTCCGCCATGAGGTCGAGACCACCTCCGCCTCGATCACCGCCTCGCGTTTCCCGGCGCGCAGGATCACCCGGCTCCGGTCGCCCTTCGGCGCATAGGTGTCGAGCCAGGAGCATTCTACCACCTCGGCGGGCACGAGCATCCCGTCCTCGATCAGGCAGGCTTCGCTGAGCCGCGGCGCGGCCCGCCCGGCGAGGCCGGGCGCTCCCGGGAACACGTTGAGATGAAATCCCCGCCCGCTCGGAAACAGCGCCGATTGCCACGAATGCCCATACCAGTCGGCGAGGTCGCGGGTGCCGCGACGGTGGGTGCGGATGCCGGCCCCGGCCATCTCGACCCGGCGCCCGTCGATCTCGAACCAGCCCGAGACCCGGATGAGCTGCTCGTAGCGCTCGCCCCCCATCATCCGCATCGACGTGGCATCGGCCGTGGCGTTCGGCAGCTGGCCGTTGCGCATCGGCGGGGCGGCGACATCGACGTCGAGATGATAGCGCACGAGCGCGCGCGGCCCTTCGACCGGACGGCCCTTCGCCTGCTCGGCCGCGCTGGAAATGCGCATCGTGCCGAGGAAATCCACCTCCCAGTGCCGAAACGGCTCGACACAGGTGAACACCAGGTTGGCACCGGCCGGCTGCCGCGGGGTCGACCGCCAGCCGTCGCTGAAATCGTAATACACCGTGCCGTCCGGCAGGGCGATCCAGTGCCGCTCGATGCGCAGGCGGAAGCAGTCCTGGAAGGCTTCGACGTGAGCGTAGAAATGGACCCGGTTCTCCCCGTCCATGCACCAGAAGGCGTGGTTCTCGCCATAGCCTGTAGTGCCCGCCGGCGGCTCGGCCAGGGCAAGGTCGGCCTCGGGCGGCAGGCCGCCATCGAAGCTGGTGAGCATGAACGCTTCTCCCGACATGCGCTCTCTCCGCTTTATCCTGGGGCCTCTCCAGCCCGGGCTGCCCTCGCTATCTGCCAGCCGAAACATCCTCGTTCAGGATGCGCGCCAGCCGGGTGAGCTTGATCTTCCACTCACCCCCGAGCTTCACATAGGTGTCGTAATAATAGCCGAAGCCATCCTTCGCGCGGACGGGCGAGCCCTCGGGCCAGCGCAGGTGCGACGCGAGGTGCCAGATCGCCGTGGCCTCGGTCGGCGAGGAGACCGTGAACTCGGGCGTATGGCACTGATGGACGCTGGTGATCCCCACATTGGCGGCGCGGATCGTGTCCACGATCTGCGCCGCGCCGTGCAGCAGGTCATTGCCGCCGAGGGTCGATCCGGCACCGCGGAAATCCATCGTCGCGTCGGGAGCAAACAGCGCCTGGAAGGTCGGCCAGTCCTGCGCGTCAAGCGAGCGGCAGTAGCGGCCCTTGAGGCTGGTCAACTGCTGGCAGATAGTCAGCTCTTCCAGTGCACTCAGCTGCTCGCTCACCGCCCGCCGCCTTCCCGTGGAACCGCTCTGTCGATATTGAGAATGGCTAGTTCGGCGGCCACACGATGGCTAGCTGCCGCCTGATCCTATGCAGAATATCCCCTCGGCGTGTGGGCCGCGGATCACCGCCGGTGTACCAATTGCGGCAACACACAAGGGCGTGGTTGCTGGAACGACCAGGCACGAAAACGAGGAGGAAGGCGCGTGACCCGATCCAGGCTGAGGGTGGGCGTGGTCGGCGCGAGCCCGGCTCGCGGCTGGTTCACGCGGGCGCACTTCCCGGCGCTTCAGGCCCTGTCCGACCGGATCGAGCTCGCCGCCGTCTGCACCAGCCGGCGCGAGACGGCGGAGGCCGCGGCAAGCGCCTATGGCGCCGCCCGCGCCTTCCACAGCTACGAGGAGATGGCCGCGAGCAAGGACGTCGATCTCGTGGTCGTTTCGGTGCGGGTGCCGATGCACCACCAGATCGTCTCGGCCGCCATCGCTGCAGGCAAGCCGGTCTTCTGCGAATGGCCGCTCGGCCGCACCGAGGCCGAGGCCGAGGACCTTACCGCCAAGGCCGCGGCGGCAGGAATCGCCAATACCATCGGCCTCCAGGCCCGGATGGCGCCGGTGCTGAACGAGGTCCGCCGGCTGATCGGCGAAGGCTATGTCGGGCGCGTCCTGTCGACCTCGATCGTCGCCTCGGGGTTCGGCTTCGGCAGCGCGATCGACCCCGACCAGACCTACCTCTACGATGCCGAAGCCGGCGCGACCATGCTCGACGTGGTCGGGGGCCACCTGCTCGACGCCCTGTGTCATGCCTGCGGGGACTTCGTCGAGCTGGATGCCCGCCTCGCCACCCGGCGCGATCGCGTGGCCGTTATCGATGTGCCGGAACTGGAACGGGTTCGCGCCTTCCAGGCCGTCCTCGCGCCGGAGAGCGGCACCGCCGGGCAGTTCGGCGACGATCCGCAGGTTTCCCCCCAGCGCTGGTTCACGCCCACCGCGCCGGACCAGTTGACCGTCCACGGCCTGCTCGAGAGCGGCGCCGTCGCCTCGGTCCACCTGCGCGGCGGCCCGTCGCGCGGCACCAACCTGCTCTGGGAAATCAACGGCGACGAGGGCGATATCCAGGTCACCGGCACGGCCGGCAATATCCAGATATCCCCGCTCACCCTGCGGCGCGGACGCGGCGCCCATCCGCTCGGCGCGCCCGAGCCCGTGCCCGATGAAGGCGCCCCGGCCGGCGCGGCCGGCAACGTCTGGCGCCTGTACAAGAGCCTGCTCGGCGACGAGCTGCCCAACGCCGCGCGCCCGGTCGATTTCGCGGCAGCGCTGCAGCGTCACCGCCTGCTTGGCGCCATCCGGAAATCCAGCGCCTCGGGGCAGCGCGTCGCCGTGCCTCGCGGCCGGTCCTGAACGCTTGCCCCAAGGTCACACGATCTGATTGCATAACACAGCCGGCAGGAGAGAACGCAGATGGCAGAGGCAGACACGATCGTCTGGATCAGCGGCGCCACCCAGGGGATCGGGCGGGGGATCGCCAGGAACGTTCCCTATCCCAACGCCCGCGTGATCAACCTGTCGCGCCGCCAGCATCCCGAGCTCGAAACCGTGCAGTTCGACCTGACCGATCGCTCGACCTGGGACCGGGTGGGCGAGAGCTTCGAGCGGGAACTGGCCGATTTCAAGGGCAAGCGCGCCATCTTCATCCACAACGGGATTTACACCACGGTCCCCGGCTACATCGCCGATCCCACGACCGACATGGACCGCTATTATCACGAGATGGTTGCCAATGCCGTGGCGCCGACCCTGCTCGGCGACATGTTCCTGCGCGCGGTCAAGCCGGGCTACGAAAGCGGGCTGGTGATGATCACCTCGTCGAACGCCGTCGACCCGTTCGACGCCGCATCGTCCTATTGCGCGGCCAAGGCCTGCGTCGAGATGTGGGTGCGGGTCGTGCGCAAGGAACTGAAGACCCGCAGGCGCGACACCTGGGTCGTGGCGGTCCGGCCCGGCTTCGTCGACACGCCCAACACCCGCAACAAGGCCACCCTGCCGGCGAGCCAGTACCCGGCGGGCCCGCAGCTGGCGCGGCTGTTTGCCGCGGGCGAAGGGGTGTTCTCGGAGGACGAGGCCGGCGCCGGGGTCTGGTCGATGCTACCGCCCTCGCCTGACGGCGAGGCCATTCTCTCGCAGGGCCCGCGGTTCATCGAAACCGGCACCTGAGCGGACGGCAGCGCTGCCACCTGCTCAGGCGGCGGCCTTGAGCTCCAGCCGGTCCCAGATCTCGACGAGGGCCTGGGTGAGCTCGGTCATCATCGCCTCGGTGTGGCTCGGCCCGGGGGTGAAGCGCAGGCGCTCGGTGCCGCGGGGCACGGTCGGGAAGTTGATCGGCTGGACGTAGACGCCGTACTCGGCCAGCAGGATGTCGCTGATCCGCTTGGCCTTGACCGGGTCGCCGACCATCAGCGGGACGATGTGGGTGACCGAGGGCATGACCGGCAGCCCGGCATTGGCGAAGCTCGCCTTGAGGAAGGCGGCGGCGGCCTGCTGGCCCTCGCGCTCGGCGCTCGACTGCTTGAGGTGGCGGACCGAGGCGAGCACGCCGGCGACCAGCACCGGCGAGAGGCTGGTGGTGAAGATGAAGCCCGGCGCGTAGGAGCGGATCACGTCGATGATCTTCCTGTCGGCCGCGATATAGCCGCCCATCACGCCGAAGGCCTTGCCCAGCGTGCCCTCGATGATGGTGATCCGGTGCGCGGCCTCGTCGCGCTCGGAGATGCCGCCGCCGCGCGGGCCGTACATGCCGACCGCATGGACCTCGTCGATGTAGGTCAGGGCATTGTACTTGTCGGCCAGGTCGCAGATCGCGTGGATCGGGGCGGTGTCGCCGTCCATCGAATAGACGCTCTCGAAGGCGATCAGCTTGGGCAGCTCGGGATCGGTCTCGGCCAGCAGCTGCTCGAGGTGTTCAACGTCGTTGTGCCGCCAGACCTTCTTTTCCGCGCCGGAGTTGCGGATGCCGGCGATCATCGAGGCGTGGTTCAGCTCGTCGGAAAAGATCACGCAGCCGGGCAGGATCTTGGCCAAGGTGGAAAGCGTCGCATCGTTCGAGACATAGCCCGAGGTGAACAGCAGCGCGCCGTCCTTGCCGTGAAGATCGGCGAGCTCGGCCTCGAGCTCGATGTGGTAATGCGTGTTGCCACCGATGTTGCGGGTGCCGCCCGAGCCCGCGCCGACATTGTGCAGCGCCTCTTCCATCGCCTCGATCACCTTGGGGTGCTGGCCCATGGCGAGATAGTCGTTCGAGCACCACACGGTGATCGGCTTGGGCCCGTTGTGCCCGGCAAAGCACCGCGCGTTCGGGTACTGGCCCTTGTTGCGCAGGATGTCGATGAACACCCGGTAGCGGCCTTCCGAATGGAGCCGCTCGATCGCCTGGTCGAAAATGTGCTCGTAGTTCACTTCAGCAATCGTCCTCAGACCGGCGCTCGACGCGCGTTCATGCCGCTCCGCTCCGGGTCCCGTCCCGCATGGAGTGATGCGGGCCAATATAGGAACACGGGTGATATTTCCAGCGCGTTTCTGAGGCCTGCGGGCATTCCCTCATGAGCCGCCTAGTCCCGCAAGAGGATCCCGCTGGGATGGTCGGCGTCGAGCAGCGCCATTCCGTCGTGCCCGGTGACGACGAACAGGTGCGGCGCCTGCTTCTGCCAATGCTGCAGGGTGACCAACCAACGCATGGTCGCGGCGCGATCGGTGGGCCCGTCCCACCATTCCATCAGGAGCGAACGGGTACGCAGTTCGGTCGCGTTGACCCCATAGGGCGCGACCGGCCCGGCGAACAGGTATTCGCGGCCATCGGCAAGGCGGACGTAGACCATCTGGCTGCCCGGAGTCGGCGCTGCCGTAGGGATGACGACCACGCCCGGCGCGATCGCGCGCGGCTCCCGGCCGATGGTGGCGGGCAGGGTGACCTGCGCCGACCACGGCAGGCCTTGTCCGCGCGTGGCTGCGGGCAGCTGGCTGGGATTGAGCAGGGCCCGGCCCAGCGCCGCAGCACCGGCCGGTTCGCTGGCATGGCGCGCGAGACCGCCCAATGTCTCTGCACTCTCGTCGGTGGCGATGATGGTCCCCGCCGCGGCGAGGTCGGCATCGACGCGGCGCTGGTGGCCCTCGCGGAAGCGTTCGATCCGCTCGCGGACGGCGAGCGGCCCGGTCGTGCCGGTATCGATCACCAGCGGCTTGCCGCCGGGGGTATCGAGCCGGAAGCTCATCACCGTGAACAGCCGGCGCTTGATGCCGGAGCCCGCCGCCAGGAGATTGCCCGGCGTGCGGTCCCAGCCGACGAAGGTCACCGCGATGGTCTGCGGCTGCGGTCCCGGCGCCGAGGCCGCCATCCGCCGCAGGTCGGCCATCTGCAGCGGGAAGGGTGCCACGTCGCGCGACGGATTGTGGATCAGCAGGACGTAGTAGGGCAGCCCCAGCACCGCCAGCACTGCGAGCAGGAAGAGGTTGAGCCGGTGAGTCATGCCGTGGCGGGTAGGCGCATGGTCAGAACACCGCCGTGCGGTTCAGGCCGCGCCGGGCGAGGGCAGAGGCTAGGCCGGCCCAGGGTTGCGCCTCGCCGGGTGCGGCGGTGAACAGCGCGAGGTCCGGCTCGCGCCGGGCGAACGGCTGGCCTTCGGTCAGGTAGGCGATCCGCCGCGCGATCCCCGCCGCCCCGTCGACAAAGCGCACGCCCGGGCCGAACGCCTCGGCCAGCTGGGCGGAGACCAGCGGGAAATGGGTGCAGGCGAGGACGACCGTGTCGATCCGCTCGCCCCCCGGCTGGCTGCGGAGCCCTTCCACGGCGCGGGCGAAGACCGCGGGATCGACCGCCTCGCCCCGCAGGTGCGCCTCGGCTGCGCCGACCAGTTCGGGCGCGGCGTGGCGCAGCAGCACCTTGCCCTGGGCGAACTCGGCCTCGAGCCGGTCGACATAGCCCTGGCGGATGGTCTGGGCCGTGCCGAGCAGGCCGATCACCCCGGTTTGGGTGAGCGCTGCGGCGGGCTTGATCGCGGGGACCGTGCCGACGATCGGCACTTCCAGCACCTCGCGCACGGCAGCCAGCGCGATGGTGCTCGCCGTGTTGCAGGCGATGCAGACGAGGCGCGGATGGAGCCGCTCGGTCATCCGCCCGAGCAGGCCGGAAACGCGCGCGGCGATCTCCGCCTCGCTCTTCGACCCATAGGGCAGGCCGGCCGTATCGGCCGCATAGATCACCGGGGCCTGGGGCAGCAGCCGGCGCACCTCGTCCAGCACCGAGAGCCCGCCCACGCCCGAATCGAACAGCAGCACGGGGGCTGCCGGGTCGACCTGGGGCGCGAGAGCGGGTTCTGGGGCGGATTGGGCCATAGCGGGGCTATCCCTATTTTCTCTCTGCCCGAATGCAAGGACTGCCGCTATTGCGGTGCCAATTATGAGGGATCGGTGAATGGACGCGGGTGCAAACGGTTTGGCCGCAAATCTGCTGGCTGTCGTGGCGGGCTATCTGCTCGGCTCGATCCCCTTCGGCCTGATCCTCACGCGGTTGACCGGGGCGGGGGACCTGCGGGCGATCGGCTCGGGCAACATCGGGGCGACCAACGTGCTGCGCACCGGGCGCAAGGGGCTGGCCGCCGCCACCCTGCTGTTCGATCTCGCCAAGGGCGCGGTCGCCGTGCTGGTGGCGCGGCAGCTTGGCGGCGCGGCGGCCATCGGCGGCGCGGCGGCGGTGCTGGGGCACTGCTTTCCCCTCTGGCTCAAGTTCAAGGGCGGCAAGGGCGTCGCCACGCTGATGGGCGTGTCGCTGGCGCTCGCCTGGCCGATCGGCCTTGCCTATGCCGTGGTCTGGCTCGGCATGCTGGCGATCACCCGCATCTCCTCGCTCGGGGGGATGAGCGCGGCCGTGGTCGCCCCCCTGGCTGCGCTGGCGCTGGGCCTGCGGCTTGAGGCGGCGGTGCTGGCAGGCCTGTGTCTGCTGGTCCTCTGGCTCCACCGCGCCAATGTCGCCCGCCTGCGGGCGGGGACGGAGCCGCGCGTCGGCAGCAAGGGCAAGTAGCGAGATGGCCGGGGCGGGGGCGGCTGCAGCGTTGGACCAGGGCGAGGCCTTCGCCCGCATCCGCCTGCTGCGCTCGCCCAACGTCGGCCCGGTCAGCTACCGCCAACTCGTCGCCCGGTTCGGCTCGGCCGGCGCGGCGCTCGAGGCCTTGCCCGATCTCGTCGGCCGCCGCGGCGCCGCCTACCGCCCGGCCAGCGAAGCCCGCGTGGCGGACGAGATCGCCGCCGTGCGCAAGGCCGGCGCGCGCTTCCTCTTTGCCGACAGCCCGGATTACCCCCCGCTGCTGCGCGAACGCGAAGGCGCCCCGCCGATCCTGATCGCCAGGGGCCATGCCGAACTCGCCGCCCGCCCGGCGGTCGCCATCGTCGGCGCGCGCAACGCCTCGGCCGCCGCGGTGCGGCTGGCGCGCGAATTCGGCGGGGCGCTGGCGGAAGCCGGCTATGCGGTAGTCTCCGGCCTCGCCCGGGGGATCGACGGCGCGGCCCACCAGGGCGCGCTGGCGCGGGGGATGGACGGCGGGGGGACTATCGCCGTCATCGCCAGTGGCATCGATCTCGCCTACCCGCCCGAACACGCTGCGCTGCAGGAGCAGATCGCCAGCGAAGGCCTGCTGCTGGCCGAACAACCCGCGGGCACCGAGCCGCTCGCCCGCCATTTCCCGGCGCGCAACCGGATCATCGCCGGTATCGCCGCGGGCACCCTCGTGGTGGAGGCCGCGTGGAAGAGCGGCTCCCTCATCACCGCGCGCCTCGCCGGTGAGATGGGCCGCGAAGTCATGGCCATCCCCGGCTCCCCGCTCGACAGCCGCTCCCACGGCTGCAACCAGCTGATCCGCGACGGCGCGATCCTCTGCCAGCGGCCGGAGGACGTGATCGAACTGCTCGAAGGCTTCACCGGCAGCCCGCGCTCCACCTTCCGCGAGGAGGGGCTGGCGCTTGTGGAGCTGTCCCCCGCGGAAGCGGCAGAGCCTGCCGACATGGCCGGCCTGCTCACCACCGCGCCGGTCAGCGTGGACGAACTGATCCGCCAGTCCGGCCAAAGCGCGGCAGCGGTGCAACTGGCGCTGCTGGAGCTGGAACTGGCCGGGCGTCTCGTGCGCCATGCCGCGGGGCGCGTCAGCCTCGCCGGGTGAAGCGAAGCGCAATGCCAGACTACGGGTATTCACCTATTAAAAAACGATAAGTTTCCAAACGTTTGGAGCCGGCGTATAGCGACCCGCAAAGCAAGAGGTCGCAATCTTGACAATGGGCTCCGGAGGGGAACCGCCAGGCAATCCGACGCGCCGCGGCGCGAGCCGCCTGCGCGTGCGCCTGCCTGCCTTCGCCGATCTCCATTCCGGCACGGTCCGCGTGGTGCTGTGCGATCTCTCGCTCGGCGGCGCCAAGGTCTTCACCCCGGCGCTCCTGCCGATCGGCCGCGATGTCCTGCTCCGCTGGGGCGCCTTCGACGCCTTCGGGACGGTGATCTGGGAGCGCGACGGGTTGCATGGGATCAGGTTCGAAGAACCGCTGCCAGCCGCAATGCTGATCGGCACGCGCGACCTGCACGATGCCGGCAGCATGACCCGCAACGAGATCGCCGAATGGCTGGCCGACCACGGGTGGGATTTCGGCAAGGCCCTCAACTGAGCTAGGTGCCGCCGCGGCAATTTGATCGAAGTCGTTGACTCGCGTGCCTCACGGGTATCCACTCGTCCCCAGTTTCGTTTCACGGGGGCCTTGCCATGAACACGAAGTCCTTACCCCAGATCTCGACCATTGCCCTGCTCGCCAGCGGAGTCGCCCTGTTCGCGGCCATGCCGGGCTCAGCGCAGCAGAAGCCCAGCAGCGGCCCGATCGCCCGCTACGACATGCGTGCGGGGACCGTCTCTGGCGCCGGCGCAGCCGGGCGCGGCGGGATGGGCGCGGCGATGATGTTCGGCGGCGGGCGCGGCGGCAACCAGGTCCAGCGCGAGCTTTACCTCCGCCTCGGCTCGAGCCAGGCCCCGGCCTCCGGCGGCCCCAAGGCCGATCACTACATGCCCGACGGCGCCCTGCTCGGGAAATCCGTGCCCCTCACCACCCCGCGCGATGAGCGCGCGCCCGAAGAGTTTCCGCAAGGCCAGCGGCCCAAGGGGCGCATGCTGGTCTACTGGGGCTGTGGCGAGCATGCCGGGCCCGGCCAGCCGGTGATCATCGACTTCGCCAGGCTCGCCGCCGGGCAGATGCCCCCGGGCCTGTGGTCCACCACGATCCTGCGCGACTGGGGTCCGACCCTGCAGAACAGCCGCACCTTCGGCCGCTGGCCGGCGGAGGACAACAAGTTCGTGAAGCCCAGTTCCTCGCTGGTCGGCGCGCACCGGGTGGCAGGCAACTATTCCCCGGAGATCAGCTTCACCCTGGCCAAGGACTTCATGGCCCCGCTCTCCACCCGCCTGCGCTCGCTGCCCTCGGGCTCGCGCCTGCTCGCCTGGGACGCGATTCCTGACGCGACCAGCTATCTCGCCGGGCTGTTCGGCGGGCAGATGAACCAGCGGGGCGAGATGGGCGACATGGTCATGTGGTCAAGTTCGTCCACCCGCCAGTTCGGCGGCGGGCTGGGGGACTGGCTCTCGCCTTCAACCGTTGCCGGCCTGGTGCGCGACGGCACCGTGCTGGCCCCGGCCAAGACCTCCTGCGCCATCCCCGCCGAGGTGATCCGCGATGCCGGCCAGTTCCGCATGGGCACGCTGACCGCCTTCGGCCCCGAGGAAGACTTTTCCTATCCCCCGCGCCCGGCCAATCCCAAGGCGGCGTGGAACCTGCAATGGACCGCCCGGATCCGTCACAAGTCCACCACCAGCTGGATGGACATGCCCGGAATGGGCGGCATGAACGGCATGAGCGGGGCCGAGGACCCGCGCGGCCAGCAGCAGGAGCGGCCGCGCCGCGGCGGGCTCGGCGGGATGCTGGGCGGCGGGTTCGGGTTCTGACAGGTCGTCAGAACACCTTGGCGAGTGACAGGCTGGCATAGCCGCGCGAGCTCTGCCCACGCTCCTTGCTCACCCCGCCGCTGACCTGGACCTCGAAATCGTGGCCAAGCGAGGCGGCCACGAAGGCCCCGGCGCTGACCTTGCGGTAGCTCGGATCGCCCTGGATCCCGCCCTCGACGCCGAGCCGGAGTCCCTTGCTGCCGAGCTTGCGGCCGAGCTCGAGCTGGGCCTGGTACTCCTCGTCGACCACCCCGTAGGAGCCGAGCCAGCTCAGCCGCCAGCCGGGGCTGTCGAGCGCGCCGTCGGTCTGCAGCCCCGCGTCCCAGCGCGACCCGCGCCGCTGGTTGCCGAGGTCGACCGGCGAGAGCCTGGTGTGGGTAAACTGCGGCCCGGCCGAGAAATTGGCCCAGCCCCAGCTGCCCGAAACCTGCTCGACCAGCGCCAGATCGACGCTGGCATAGTCCGCGGTGATCTCGGTCGCCCCCGCATTGTAGTGATAGCGCCCGCCGCCCACGCCTGCCCGCAGGGCTAGGCCGTGGCCGAGGCTGGCGCCGGGCAGCGAAACCACCGCCCCGGCATAGCCCGAGGCGCTGTCGCTGACCGTCCCGCCGGCATAGGCCACGCCCGTCGGCGTGTCCGCCCAGGCGGGGGCCGCAGCCAGCAGCAAGGGCGCGGCGGCCGCAAGAAGTTTCCGGTTCATGTCTAATCCTATCCGTGAGCCCAGGCCGGCTCGCGATGGAAGCCGTCGATGTTGAGCGCCTGGGTGGCGAGGGCGGCAATGTGGACGAAGCCGCCGTCCATTTCGTACTGGCGGTAGCCGGTGACCTGCAGCGGCTCGACCATGTCGCCATGGGCGAAGCGCAGGCACAGGTCGGCGGTCGCCGGCAGCGGCGCATAGCTGAGGATGCGGTAGGTCGGACCGTCCGGGCGCACCAGGCAGTCGATCCGGTCGGAGCCGTGGATCACCCGGGCCAGTTCCCACTCGTCGAGGTCGGGCTCGCCCGCCAGCCACGCGGGCAGCCGCCGCCACGGCTTCACGTGGCGCACCTCGGCCCAGTTGTTCACGTCCCACTGCAGAGTATTGCCGTAGAGGCAGCGGTTGAGCCGGTCGGCCTCGCGCTCGCTCTGCCATTCGAACCGCACGCCGACCATGGCGCCCATGCCATTGGGCACATGGCGCAGGACGGTGCCGCGGAAGGGCAGGGGGCCCGAGGGCAGGAGCAGCGTGCCCTCGACCTGCTTGCCGAGGTCCACCTGCCGGTCGAGGCTGAGGTTGAGCCCGTCCGACGAGATGTCCTGCGCGATCGCCACGACCGAGGCGCGGAAGGTCCCGCCGGCATTGGCCACCCGCGCCACGATCGGCAGCGGGAAGCGGTGCCCGGCGCGGCGCTGGCGCATCCGCCCGGCGACGAAGGCGAGCGACTTGATTGCCAGCGCCCCGTTGATCGTCAGCCAGGCCATGTTGGCGAGGAAGGCCCCTTCGGGCAGGTGATGGTGGTGCCGGTAGATGTAGCCGCCGGCAAGGATCGACCCGATCGCCCCCAGCGTCACCAGCACCTGCGGCCACAGCCGGACGGCGAGGCGGAAGTCGCCGTTCATCGACTTCGACGTGACCGAGAAGCCCCACTTGATCGGGATCACCAGCGCCAGGGTCGCCTTGATAAAGGTGTAGAAGCGCAGGAAGTTGTATTCTTCCATCCAGATCGTCTTGGCATAGCCGCGGCTGAACACCTCGTTGACCACCAGCCCCGCCAGCAGCCAGCCGGCGAAGATCAGCACGAATGGCCAGCCGGTCCAGATGATCGGCATTTTGCCGGTCAGCAGGACCACCATCGGCAGGAAGTAGACCACCGCCTTCTGCCAGCCCTCGAAATAGGTGATGGCAGAGGTCAGGTAGCAGAGCCGCTGGGCCAGCGTCATCGCGCCGCCGCGGAACAGGATACCCTCCTGGGTCCAGACCTGCATCGCCCCGCGGCCCCAGCGCAGGCGCTGGGTTTCGTACTGTTCGAGGTTCGCGGGCGAGAGGCCGAAGGCCAGCGCCTCGGCGTGGTAGACCGCCTTCCAGCCGTTCTTGTGGAAGCGCAGCGAGGTGTGCATGTCCTCGGTGATCGTGCCCGTGGCGAAGCCGCCGATGTCGTCGAGCGCCTCGCGCCGCATGATCGCGCAGCTGCCGCAGAAGAAGGTGGCGTTCCAGCGGTCCTTGCCCGCCTGGATCACGCGGTAGAACAGCGTCTGTTCGTGCCAGGCTTCGCGCGTCCCGGCCGCGCCGCGGTGCTGGAAAGAATCGACGTTGTAGAAGTCTTGCGGGGTCTGGACGAAGGCCACGCCCGGATCGGTGAAATGGCCGAGCGTGCGTTCGAGGAACTCGGGCGAGGGGGCGTGATCGCAGTCGAAGATTGCGACGAAGCTTGCGTCCGAATAGCGCAGCGCATTGTTGAGGTTGCCGGCCTTCGCGTGCGACCGGTCGGTGCGCGACAGGTAGCGGACCTCGAGCTCACGGGCGAGCGCGGCCATCTCCGGCCGGCACCCGTCGTCGAGCAGCCAGACCTGGCGGGCGTGCTTCACCTGCTTGGCCGCCAGCAAGGTGTGGCGCAGGATCTCGGTGGATTCGTTCCAGGTGGTGATGAAGATGTCCGCTTCATATCCCGCCGGTACGGGCGGCGCGATCCGCTCCACCAAGTTCCAGGTCGAGAAGACGTGAAGCGCCAGGGTCAGCACGCCGAATACCTCGGCGGCGAGCATCAGTCCCGAAAGGATCGGCGCCTGCGGATTCCACAGCGGAATGCGATAGGCGAAGTAGGCCAGCGTCAGCAGGCCGTAGGCGCTGATGGCCAAAACACCCTTGGCGCCGATCGGATGCAATCGGCGGTAGCGACCCCCTTCGAGGTCGCCTGCGGCTTGTCTCGTCCAGTCATGATCTTGATACATTACGGTATCCCCCTGAGCGGGGGCATTAACCGTCACCTCTTAAGGCTTGGTTGATTAAACCACGGAAATAAAAGACAAAAACGATTGCATTGGCGGTTTACCGGGGATTGGCTGGTTAATGGATTAACACCTATGTCGGCGAGGGGGCCCAGGCGGCGGTTATCGCGAATAAGCCCCGGCGCCGGCCACGGGGGCTTGACGGCAGCGCCACCGGATACCCACCCTCGCGCGTACACACGTAAGGAAGTGCTGAGCGCCCCATGCAGCTTGTCATCGTCGAGTCCCCGGCCAAGGCCAAGACCATCGAGAAGTACCTCGGCAAGGACTACAAGGTCCTCGCCTCCTACGGCCACGTCCGCGACCTGCCGGCCAAGGACGGCTCCGTCCGCCCGGACGAGGACTTCGCGATGGACTGGGAGCTCTATGGCGACAAGCAGAGCCGCGTGCGCGACATCACCGATGCCGCCAAGCAGGCCGACCGCCTGATCCTCGCCACCGACCCCGATCGCGAGGGCGAGGCGATCTCGTGGCACGTGCGCGAGCTGCTGGCCAAGCGCCGTGCGCTCCCCAAGGAGGTCGAGCGGGTCACCTTCAACGCGATCACCAAGGACACCATCCTGGCCGCGATGAAGCAGCCGCGCGAGCTCGACCAGGACCTGATCGACGCCTACCTCGCCCGCCGCGCGCTCGACTACCTGTTCGGCTTCACCCTCTCCCCCGTGCTGTGGCGCAAGCTCCCAGGGGCGAAGAGCGCGGGCCGGGTCCAGTCGGTTGCTCTCCGCCTGATCGTCCAGCGTGAGCGCGAGATCGAGAGCTTCGTGCCGCAGGAATACTGGTCGGTGGTGGCGAAGATGGAGCAGGGCGGGACGGAGTTTCCCGCGCGCCTCGTCAAGTTCGAAGGCCAGAAGCTGGAGCGGCTGAGCCTCGGCGATGCCGGAATTGCCAACCGCGCCAAGGCGCTGGTGGAAAGCGCGACCTTCCGCGTGGAAGAGGTCGAGACCAAGCCGACCCGGCGCAATCCCTATCCGCCCTTCACCACCTCCACCCTCCAGCAGGAGGCCGCCCGCAAGCTCGGCTTCTCGGCCAGCCACACCATGCGCGTGGCCCAGACGCTCTACGAGGCGGGCGCGATCACCTACATGCGCACCGACGGGGTGCAGATGGACCCGAGCGCCATCTCCGCCGCCCGCGCCGCCATCTCCGACCGCTTCTCCGGCCACTTCCTCCCCGAGAAGCCGCGCCACTACGAAACCAAGGCCAAGAACGCGCAGGAGGCCCACGAGGCGATCCGCCCGACCGACTTCACCCGCGACCGCTACGGCTCGGCCGACGAGGCGCGGCTCTACGACCTGATCTACAAGCGCGCCATGGCCAGCCAGATGGCCTCGGCCAATATCGAGCGCACCACGGTCACCTTCCGCGAAGGCACCGGCCAGCACGAGTTGCGCGCCACCGGCCAGGTTGTGAAGTTCCCCGGCTTCCTCGCCGTCTACGAGGAATCGCACGACGCCAGGCAGGACGCTGACGAGGACGAAAGCGGCCTGCTGCCGATCATGAACAAGGGCGATTGCCCGGCCAAGAAGGGCGTCGAAGCCACCCAGCACTTCACCCAGCCGCCGCCGCGCTATTCGGAAGCCAGCCTCGTCAAGCGGCTGGAGGAGCTCGGCATCGGCCGTCCGTCGACCTATGCCGCCACGCTCCAGGTGCTGAAGGACCGCAACTACGTCCGCACCGAGAAGAACCGCTTCTTCGCCGAGGAAAGCGGCCGGCTGCTCACCGCCTTCCTCGAACGCTTCTTCGACCGCTACGTCGCCTACGAGTTCACCGCCGGCATGGAGGAGGAACTCGACGACGTGTCCGGCGGGCGCGAGGAGTGGAAGGCGCTGCTCGCCAAGTTCTGGAAGGACTTCAAGCCCAAGTCCGACGAGGTGATGGAGCGCAAGCCGAGCGAAGTCACCGAGGCGCTCGACGAGTTCCTCTCCGAGTACCTGTTCCCGCCCCAGGCCGACGGCACCGACCCGCGAACCTGCCCCAAGTGCGGTGAGGGCCGCCTCAGCCTGCGAGGCGGCCGCTTCGGCGCCTTCGTCGCCTGCTCGAACTACCCGGAATGCAAGTACACCCGCAAGTTCGCCCAGCCGGGCGGCGCCGAGGGCGGTGAGGACGAAGGGCTGGGCAAGGACCCCGCCACCGGCCTCGAAGTGACCCGCCGCGCCGGCCGCTTCGGCCCTTACATCCAGCTCGGCGAAGGCAAGGAAGCCAAGCGCGCCTCGATCCCCAAGGACATTCCCGAGCTCGATCTCGAATGGGCGCTCAAACTGCTCTCGCTCCCCCGCGAGATTGGCCCCCATCCTGAAACCGGCAAGCCGATCACCGCGAGCATCGGCCGCTATGGCCCCTATCTGGCGCATGACGGCAAATACGCCCGCCTCAAGTCCACCGCCGAGGTGTTCGAGACCGGCATGAACGCCGCCGTGGTCAAGCTCGCCGAAGCCGCTGCCGGCGCCGGCGCGCGCGGCAACCGCCAGGCCGCCGAGCCGCTCAAGGTCTTCGGCAAGCACCCGACTTCGGGCGGCGACATCAAGCTGATGGCCGGCCGCTACGGTCCCTATGTCAGCGACGGCACCACCAACGCCACGCTCCCCCGCGACAAGAAGCCCGAGGACCTGACCGAAGCCGAAGCCATCGCCCTCATCGATGAGCGCGCCGCCAAGGGCCCGGCCAAGGGCAAGAAGAAGGGAGCCGCGAAAAAGGCCCCGGCCAAGAAGGCGGCTCCCAAGAAGGCCGCTCCGAAAAAGACGGCCAAGGAGACGGCGGAGTGAGCGAGAAGTTCGCCCGCCACCGCCAACCGTGGAAGCCCGAGGAGCTGCAGAAGCTGCGCGCTCTCGCGGTCAAGGGTAAGGGCCTCAAGGAAAT
>Ga0068855_100002694_pt1 | contig 21896 bp, 3 predicted proteins | sample KBSCornC52_FD_66592 | JGI IMG/M metagenome (GOLD analysis project Ga0068855, IMG submission 66592) | Corn rhizosphere microbial communities from Kellogg Biological Station, Michigan, USA - KBS Corn C5-2 | ecosystem: Host-associated > Plants > Roots > Rhizosphere > Soil ...
CAGCGCCGCCTCGATTTCACCGGGTTCGATGCGCAGGCCGCGCAGCTTGATCTGATGGTCGATGCGGCCGAGGAATTCGATATTGCCGTCGGGCCAGTAGCGCGCGAGATCGCCGGTGCGGTAGAGGCGTGCATGCGGATCGGCGGAGAACGGATCGGCGATGAACTTCTCGGCGCTCAGCTCGGGTTCGCCATGGTAGCCGCGCCCGACCGGCGTGCCGCCGATCAGCAGCTCGCCCGCCACGCCGATCGGCACCGGCTGCAGCTGCGTGTCCACGATGTAGAGGCGCGTATTGGCGATGGGCCGGCCGATCGGCACGATGCGGTGCGGGTCGTCGCGCCGGCATTCCCATGCGGTCACGTCGACGGCGGCCTCGGTGGGGCCGTAGAGGTTGAACAGCCTGACGTCCAGGCGCGCGAGGCAACGCTGCTGCAGGTCGAATGGCAGGGCCTCGCCGCTGCACACGACGCGGCGCAGCGACGTGCAGTGGGCGTCGAGGTCCGGATGATCGAGAAAGGCGCGCAGCATCGAGGGCACGAAATGAACCGTGGTGATCCGTTCGCGCTCGATGAGTTCGACCAGATAGTCGGTCTCGCGCTGTCCGCCGGGCCGGGCGAACACGAGGCGCGCGCCGGCGATGAGCGGCCAGAAGAATTCCCAGACCGAGACGTCGAAGCTGAACGGGGTCTTCTGCAGCACGGCATCGTCGGCGCCGAGCGTGTACGCGTGTTGCATCCACAGGATGCGGTTGGTGATGGCGCGATGGGTGTTGAGCGCGCCCTTGGGCCTGCCGGTCGAACCGGAGGTGTAGATCATGTAGGCGAGGTTCTCGCCGCTCAGCGCGGGCGCGGGGTTGGACGCGGGCGCGGCATCGAGGTCGAGCGTGTCGCGATCGACGACGATCAAGCGGGCATCGGTGTCGGGCAGCGCGTCAAGCAGATGCTGCTGGGTGAGGAGCCAGCGCAGCTGCGCGTTGTCGATCATGAAGCGCACGCGCTCGGCGGGGTATTCGGGGTCGACGGGGACGTAAGCGCCGCCGGCCTTGAGGATCGCGAGCAGCGCGACGATCATGTCGAGCGAGCGCTCCATCGCGACGCCGACGAGGGCATCGGGGGCGACGCCGAGCTCGATGAGGCGATGGGCGAGGCGATTGGCGCGCAGGTTGAGTTCGGCGTAGGTGAGCGCGAGGTCGTCGTAGACGGCGGCGACGGCATCGGGCGTGCGCTCGACCTGCTGTTCGAACAGCAGGTGCAGCGGTTGCGCGGCGGCCTCGCCGAAATCCGTCTCGGTCCGGTTCCATTCGACGGTCAGCAGGTTCCGCTCCGCATCGCTCGACAACGCAAGCGCGCTGAGCGGCCGGTCCGGATCGGCGACCACGGCATCGAGGAGCGTGCGGAAGTGTTCCGCCATGCGATCGATCGTGTCGGCGTCGAACAGGTCCAGGTTGTATTCCAGCGAGCCCGCGAGCCCGTGGTCGGCATCCTGGATATGGAGCGTGAGGTCGAACTTGGCGGCGTGGGTCTCCACCGACACCGGCGTGGCCACGAGACCGGGGAAGTCCACCGCATGGGGCTGCGCTTTCTCATACGCGAACACGGCCTGGAAAACGGGCGTGCGGCTCAGGTTGCGTTCGAGCTTGAGCGAGTCCACCACCTGTTCGAACGGAATCTCCTGGCGACTGTAGCCGTCCAGCGCGACGCGCTTCACGCGCGCCAGCAGTTCGCCGAAGGTCGGATTGCCCGACAGGTCCACGCGCAGCGCAAGCATGTTCGCGAAGAAGCCGATCAGCGGCTCGGTCATGCTGGAGCGCCGATTGGCAATCGGCGAGCCGATGACGAGGTCTTGCTGGTTGCTGTACCGCGAAAGGAGCAGCGCATACGCGGCGAGCACGACCATGTACGTGCTGGTGCCGGACGCGCGCGCGATCGCGCGCAGGCTGTCGGCGCGTTCGGCGTTCAGCTGGAACGGCAGCACCGCGCCGTGAAAACGCTGGATGGCGGGCCGGGGGCGATCGGTGGGCAGTTCGATCAGGTCCGGCGCATCCGCCAGCGCCGCGCTCACGAGCGCCAGTTCCCGATGCGTGTCGGCCGACGCCAGGCGCTCGTGCTGCCAGGCGGCGTAGTCCGCGTACTGGACGGCCAGTTCCGGCAGTGACCGGCCGGCATAGAGCGCGGCCAGTTCGCGGATGAGGATGCCTGACGACCACGCATCCGAAATGATGTGATGCATCGTGATGCCGAAGACATGCAGGCGCGCGTGCACGCGATACAGCATGACGCGATAGAGCGGCCCGGTGGCAAGATCGAATGGACGGTCGGCCTCCTCGGCGAGCAGCGCGAGCGTGTCGGACTCGCTGGCGACGTCGACGACGTCGAGCGCGACCGGCGCCGGCGGGGCGATGCGTTGAACCCCGAGGCCGTCGACGGCGGGAAACGTGGTGCGCAGGATCTCGTGACGCCGGCTGATGTCGGACACGGCGGCACGCAGGCGCGCGATGTCCAGATCGCCGTCGAAACGCAGCGCGCTCGAAATGTTGTAGGTGGCCGACGGGCCTTCCAGTTGCGCGAGGAACCACAGGCGCTGCTGCGGAAAGGACAGCGGCAGGTCGTTCGCACGCGAGCGGGGCGGGATGTTGCCGGCCATCGAACCGGTCCGCGGCGACGACGCCTCGATCAGGTCGGACACCGCGCCGATGGTCTGGAGTTCGAAGATGGCGTCGATGCCGATCTCGACGGAGAAGCTGCTCCAGATCCGCGAGACGATCTGCATGGCCTGCAGCGAATCTCCGCCGTAGTCGAAGAAGCGGCCGGTGAGATCGACGGCCGGATTGTCGAGCACTTCGCGCCAGATGCGCACCAGCTCGAGCTGGATCGGCGTGGCGTCGAGGCTGGCGGCGTCGGGCGCGGCGGCGGGCTCCATGGCCAGGAGCGCCGGGCGATCCAGCTTGCCGTTGGCGTTGAGCGGAAATTCGGCGATCGGGAAAATGTCGGACGGGACCATATAGTCCGGCAGTTTCCCGGCCAGGAAGGCCCTGAGGTCCGCAACGTTCAGGTTCGCGGAACCCTTGACGTAGGCCGCCAGCTTGCGCACCCCGTGGGCGGATTCGCGCAGCATGACCGCCGCGCCGACGACATCCTCGTGCGCGGTGAGCGCGGCCTCGATCTCACCCAGTTCGACACGGTGCCCGCGGATCTTGACCTGGTCGTCGACGCGTCCGTAGCACTGGATCTGTCCGTCGGGCAGCCAGCGGCCGATGTCGCCGGTGCGATAGATGCGCGCTTCGCCTGGGAACGGTTGCTCGACGAATTTCGCGGCGGTGACGTCGGGCCGCTGGTGATAGCCGCGCGCGAGGCCGTCGCCGGCGATGCAGATTTCCCCCGGCACGCCGATCGGGACCGGCCGCAGCGCCTCGTCGAGCATGTACACGCGTGTGTTGGCGATGGGCCGGCCGATCAGCACCGTGGACGGCGTGTCCTCGACGCGCTCGACGATGCAGCCGACCGTCGCCTCGGTGGGACCGTACTCGTTGTAGATGTCGATCGCGGGATCGATCTTCCGCAGCGTCGCGATGTGCTGGGGCGTCAGTTCCTCGCCGCCGACGATCACCTTGCGCACGCCGGAGCGTGACAGGTTCATGTATTCCAGCAGGTGAATGTGGGTGGGCGTGAGCTTGAGGGTGTCGACGCCGCTGCCGGGCTGGAACATCCGGGCCAGGATGGTGTCGATGCTTTCCGACTGCGGATAGATGCGCAGCGATTTGCCGCGCACCAGCGGGCAGAAGATGTTGGTGAGCGTGAAATCGAAGCACAGCGAGCTGTACAGGCCGAAACTGCCGGTCGTGCTGTCCGGAAAGTAATACCCGGCGGCCCACGCAATGTAGTGGGCCAGGTTCCGGTGTTCGAGCAGGCAGCCCTTCGGTCGCCCGGTCGAGCCGGACGTGTAGATCACGTAAGCCAGGTTCGCCGGCTCGGCGCGGCAAGGCGGGTTGTCCGGCAGCGGCGTCCAGCCGGGGAGTTCCTGATCCAGCAGAAGCGTCACGCCGGAGAATTCGTACCACTGCGCGAGTTGGCTCGATTGGGTCACCAGCAGCGACAGGCCGGTGTCGCCGAGGATGTGATTGATCCGTTCGGCCGGATACGCCGGGTCCAGCGGAACGAATGCCGCCCCCGCCTTCAATATGCCGAGAATCGCGACGATCATCCATTCGGAACGGTCGAGCATGATGCCGACCAGCGATTCCGGCCCGACGCCATGGTGGTGGCGCAACTCGTGCGCCAGGCGGTTGGCCTGGGCGTTCAGGTCGGCGTAGGTCGTGAGCGAACTGTCGGTGACGAGCGCCGGCGCCGCGGGCGTGCGGGCGACCTGGGCTTCGAACATCTCGACGACCGTGGGATGGCTGGGTCCGGCCGTCGCGGTTTCATTGAAGGAAGCCAGCATCCGGCGCGCTTGCGGCGGGATCGCCTCGATGTCGCCGACCGGCTTGTCGAGCTGTTCGAATTCCTGGAGCACCGCGCCGAGGCTCGTTGCGAAACCGTCGACGAGCAAAGGCTCGATGGCGCCTGCGTAACGAATCTCGATTTCGCCGCGCGCGAGTCGGAGGTGCAACTGCAGGTCGTCGTCTTCGCGGCTCAGCGCGCGGTGCACGCGGTCGTCCACCAGCGAGACCTTCGTGAGCTGCGCGAGATCCATGTCCTTTTCGTTGCGCACGAGCGTGTCCAGCGGGAAATGGTGCTCGGCATAGCTGTCTTCCACGATCCCGGCCACGCGCGACAGGTAGTCCTCGATGCGCTCGTCGGGACGGACCTCGATGATCAGCGGAACGGTGGCGGCACGGGCCGACGGATGCTCGGCAAGCCCCGGCGTTCCGAGCACCGTGACCGGGATCCGGAAGTACTTCCAGAGCAGGAACGCAATGCCCGCGGCCGTGACGGCGAATTCGGCAAGCTCGCCGTCGCCGATGCGCCGCAACAGGTCGAGCGACGCGGGCGTGAGCGGCACCGTGCGGGACTGCAGACGGCCCGGCTGCGGACTCGGCGCGTGCGTTGCGATCCGGTAGACGCCGGTCACCAGGGAAAGGCTTTCGCGCCAGAAACGCGCGGTTTGCGCATAGCGATGGTCGGTGACCAGTACGTTATTGTCTTGCACACGAAACTCCTTGAGACGTTTTGTTCATCCGAAACAACCCGAGGCAGGCCGCATGGCGCCCGCCGGTCAAACCCCGCCCGGCCCGCATCACGTTTTCTCCTCGAGCGCATCGTCGGCGGTGACGTCGGGCGTGCGTTTCAGGCGCAGGCCGACCCGGAGCCTCGGGCTGGCAGCGGGCGCATTGCCGGAGAGCGAAATACGATCGACCGGCGTGGTCGGATCACGGAGAAAGACGTCGTGGATCTCGAGCAGTCGATCGCGCATCGCGGCGATCGTCGCGGGGCGGAACAGGTGGGTGTTGTAGATGAGCTGGATGAGGTGCCTGCCGTCGCTTTCCACGATCTGGAAGGACAGGTCGAACTTGGCCGTGGTGTCCGTCTGCGAGCGGTCCGTGATGCGAAGGCCCGGCTGAGGCGCCGGCATCGAAATGTGGTTCGCTTGAATGTCGAAGATCGGGAAATGGCCCGCCGGGGTGCGAATCCGGAGGTCTTCCAGCAGGACGTCGAACGGATAGGACGCGTGCTCCAGCGCTTGCGTGGAGGCTTTCGCCACACCGTCGATCACTTCTTCCACGGTCGCGGATTGCCGCACCGGCACGCGGAGCACGACGGTGTTGAGGAACACCCCGATCTGCGATTCGAGCTGTTCGCTGTCGCGCCCGGCCGACACGCTGCCGATGACGATGTCCTCACGCCCCGTGTAGCGGTGCATCAGCACGCAGAACGATGCCAGGAGCACGGCGTAGAGCGACGTATGGTGAGCGCGGGCCAGCTTCGCGAGCCCTTCCACCTGCGGGCCCGACAGTTCGACTTCGAGCGTCTGCCCGGCATGACCGGGCCGCTCGGGGCGCGGGTAGTCGGATGCCAGTTGCAGGCGGGGCAGCGGCGGCGCGAGTTGCTCGAGCCAGTACGCGCGATGCGCGGCGGCACTTGCGCCTGCCAGGCTGGCGTTGTGCCACGCGGCGTAGTCGCGGTACTGGATCGAAAGCGGCGGCAGGTCGCGTCCCGCATACAGCGCATGCAGATCGTCGGTCAGCACGCGGATCGACCACGCATCCGATATCACGTGGTGCATGTTCAGCAGCAGCAGGTGTCGCTCCGGTGAGAGCCGGACCAGCTTGACGCGAAAGAGCGGTCCCGTCGCGAGATCGAATGGCTGCTCGCTTTCCGCGCGGATCAGCGCATCGATCGCTTGCGGCCCGGCATCGTCCGCGAGGTCCACCTGCTCGACCCGGAAACCGGAGGCTTCGCAGGTGAGGATGCGTTGCCGCAGATCGCCTTCGATCATCGCAAACACGGTGCGCAGGCTCTCGTGGCGATCGACCAGCGCGTCGAATGCACGCACGAGGCGCGCCGTATCGACGGCGCCGTCCAGTTGCAGCGCGCCTGCCATGTTGTACGTGGACGGATCCGCGCCGCGGCTGGCGAGCCAGATCCGCTTCTGGGCGCGAGACACCGCGTAGGACGATTGCGCGGCAAGGGCCGGGATGATCGCCGCGCCACCGTCGTCGTCGGCGGGCGTGGAAGCCAGCTTCTGCGCCAGCGCGCGCGGCGACGGCGCATGGAAGATATCGGCGACCGCGACGTTCAGTTTCAGTTCGCGCCTGATCCGGCTGACCATCTGGATCGCCTTGAGGCTTTGGCCGCCATGCTCGAAGAAATTGTCGTCGACACCGCCCGGCTGGCGGCCGAGCACCTCGGCGAAGATGCGCAGCAGCGCCGCCTCGACAGGCGTCCGCGGTTCGACCGGCACGCCGTCGGGCACGGACGCGGCCTCCGGGAGCGGCAGCGCGGCGCGGTCGATCTTGCCGTTCGGCATGACGGGCAGGGCCGGCAGCAGCATCAAGGTGTCGGGCACCATATGCGCCGGCAGTTTGTCGCGCAGTGCATCGCGCAGGCGTTTGGGCGTCCAGCCGGTGCCCGACGCGTAGCCGCACAGGGTCTTTTCCGCGTGCGACGTGTCGCGGACGACCACGACGGCGTTGGAAATGCCGGCGAGACCGGTCAGGGCGGTTTCGATTTCCCCGAGCTCGATGCGATATCCGCGAATCTTGACCTGGAAGTCGCGGCGTCCGAAGAAGTGGAGATTGCCGTCCGGCCCGAAGCAGCCGACATCGCCGGTGCGATACAGGCGCGCGCCCGGTTCCGGACTGAACGGGTCGTCGCGGAACACCGCCCGGGTGCGCGCTTCGTCGAACAGGTAGCCGCGCCCGACGCCGGCTCCGCCGATGCAGATCTCGCCCTTGACGCCGACCGGGCAGAGATTCATGTCGGCATCCACGACGTAGAGGCGCAGGTTCTCGATGGGGCGGCCGATCGGAATCGCCGGCAGATCCGGCGCGCGCTCCATGCTGTAGTGCGCCACGGAGTCCGACGCTTCGGTCGGCCCATAGGCGTTGATCAGCCGGACCGCCGGATTCAGACGGAACCACGCTTGCGCGGCAGCGGGCTGCAGGGTTTCGCCGATGGTCAGCAGCGTGTCGAGGTGCGGGAAAGCCGGTGCCGCATGCGTTTCCAGCTCGCCGAGAAAGGTGGCCAGATAGGACGGCACGAATTGCATCGCCGTGATGCGGTCGCGGTGCAGGCTGTCGATCAGGCGCGCGGGCTCGAGGATCACGGCATCGGGATAGATCACCGTCGTACCGCCCGACACCAGCGCCGCGAAGCACTGCCAGACCGAAATATCGGAGCAGTGCGAAGCGGTCTGCGCGACCGCGCTCCGCGCGCCGAGCCCGACCCGGCGCGCCATGGCGAGCACGTGATTGAGCATGCCGCGATGCTCGACCATCGCGCCCTTCGGTTGGCCGGTCGAACCCGACGTGAAGATCACGTAGGCCAGGTCCACGGGCCGGCAACGCGGCGTCACGGGCGCCGGCGCCTCGGCGCCGGGATGGTCGGGCAGCCGGGAGGGATCGACGAGCGGGATCGACGCCAGGGCCGGCGGCGGCACGCAGTCCGTGGCGACGATGACCGTCGGCCGGGCCAGCGTCAGGATGGTCTCGACCCGCTGGGCCGGATAGGCCGGATCGACCGGAACGTAGGCCGCGCCGCACTTCCAGATGGCCAGGATCGTTTCCAGCATCAGCGGCGAGCGCGGCATCCAGACGGCGATCCGGTCGTCCGGCTGGATCGCCGCGGTCTGCAGCAGATGACCGGCGATCCGGTTGGCGCCCTCGACGAGATCCCGATAGGTGCGGACCTCCGTGCCGTGGCGGACCGCAATGCGCTCCGGATGCGCGGCGGCCGCCGCCTCGATCAGTTCGGGCAGCGTCCGGTCGGACGGAACCGGCGCGACGCTGTCGTTCCAGCCGAGCAGGATGGCGTCCCGCTCGTCCGCGGTGAGGAGCGGAATGCCGCGGTTCGGGCGATCTTCCGCATCGGCCAGGCCGGCGAGCAGCGTTTCGACATGGCGCAGCAGGCGGACGATCGTTTCGCGATCGAACCGGCCATCGTCGTACAGCACCTGCAGCGACAGGCGCTTGCCCGGCGTCACGATCAGGGTCAGCGGGTAATTGTTCGGATCGGACACCTGGAATTCGCCGATCCGCAGCCCAGGGAGCGCGTCGGCCAGCGCTTCCTCGACCGGATAGTTCTGGAAGATGAGCAGGCTTTCGAAGAGCGGCACGCCGGGCGGCAGGCCCGCGAATTTCTGAATGTCGGCCAGCGGATAGTGCGCATACTCCTCCTGCTGCGCGAGATCCATCTGCAGCTGGGCGAGCCACGCGGACGTCGGGCGCGCGTCGATGCGGACCCGCACCGGCAGCGTGTTGATGAACAGCCCGACCATCTCGTCCGCCGCCGGCAGCGACGCCGGTCGACCGGAAACGATCGTGCCGAACACGACGTCCGCTTCGCCGCTATAGCGGCCCAGCAACTGCGCCCACGCGCCCTGGGCGAGCGTGTTGAGGGTGATGCGGCGGGTTTGCGCGAAGGCGACGAGCCGTTGCGTGTCGCTTTCGGAGAGCAGCAGCTGTTCTTCCACATACGCGCCTGGCGCAGCCGTGCCGTCGAGTTCGGGGCGTCCCAGCACGAGCGGCGTCGTGGTCGGGAAATCCTCCAGCTTCGTTTTCCAGAAGCGTTCCGCCGCGGCGGCGTCCTGGCGCGCCAGCCAGCGCACGTAATCGGCGAAGGCGGGCGGCGCGGCGCGCTGCGGGGCGCCTTCGTCCGCCAGGTCCTGATAGGTGGCGGCCACTTCGCTCAGGAGCCGGGCGGAGCTCCACCCGTCGAGCAGGATGTGGTGATGGCTCCAATGGAAGCGCCATGCGTGATCTTCCACGCGCAACAGCGCGAGCCGCATCAGCGGCGCCCGGGTAAAGTCGAAGCCGCGTGCCCGGTCTTGCGCCACGTAGGCCGCCCAACGCCGTTCCGCCTCCTCGGCGGACGCCGCGCGCAGATCCTCGTCGTGCCAGGGCAAGTCGATACGGCGATGCACGACCTGCACGGGGCTTTCGATTTCTTCCCAGTGAAACGAGGTTCGCAGGATGTCGTGCCGGTGCGCCACCGTCTCCCACGCGCGGCGGAACCGTTCGACGTCGAGTGCCCCGTCGATACGGAAATCGAGGCTGCTGAAATACGCATCCGATGCCGGTTCGTACAGGCCGTGGAACAGCATGCCCTGCTGGGTCGGCGTCAGCGCGTAGACGTCGGCGACCTCGTCCGGTATGACCGAGGCCAGCGCCTGCGGCAGCGCATTCGCCGGCTGGCCCGACGCGGGCCGGGCCGATGCGGACTGGACGGCATGGTCGGCGACCAGCGATTCGAGCGCCGCGATGTAGGCTTGCGCAACGCGCCGAATGGTGTCGGCGTCGTGGCAGGCGCGGCTGAATTCCCATGCAACGTGCAGGCGGTTACCGGTTACGTAGGCGTTGACGTCGAGCAGGTGCTCGCGCAGCTGGTTCGCATTGCGGCCGTCTCCGCTCGGCTCCGCGGCCTGTTTCCAGTCGCGGGCGGCGTTCAGCATCTGGTCGGTCTGACCCAGGTAGTTGAACAGCAGCCGAGGCCGCGGAACAGGGCCGTCGAGCCGGTCCCGCAGCAGACCGTAGGTGAGGCCCGCGCTCGGGACGGCGCGCAGTTGCGTCTTGATCGACGCAACCAGGCGAACCGGGTCGTGCGAGCCGGCATCGACCGTCAGCACGACCGGGAACAGGGACGTGAACCAGCCCACCGTGCGCGAGATGTCGAGATCCGCGATCAGTTCCTCGCGCCCGTGCGCCTCGAGATCCACCAGCACGTCGGCGCATCCGCTCCAGTCGCCGACGGCACGCGCGAGCGCGGCCAGCAGCACGTCGTTGATCTGCGCGTCGTAGGCGCGGGGCGCGGCGCTCAGCAAGGCCGCGGTCGCGGATTCGCCCAGCTCGACCACGATCGTTTCGGCGGACGACACGGAATTGGCGGCAGCCGTTGCGGCGCGATCGAGCGGCAGGCCGGGCAGGGTGGCACGCGCCAACGCCTGCCAGTGGGCGAGGTCGGCGTCGGCGGCGCCGGAGCCGGCCCAATCCGAGATGGCCCGGGTCCATGCGCTCCACGTCGCGCCGCCGCCCGCGAATTCGGGGGCCTGGCCGTGGCGCAGGCGGGTATAGGCGTGGTACACGGTTTCGAGCAGCGCGCCCCATGACACGCCGTCGATGACCAGATGATGGGCGACCAGCAGCAAGCGCAGCGATCGGCCTTCGTCGACGCGGAACAGGTCCGCGCGCACGACGGGGCCATCCGACAGATTCAGGCTCGCATGAGCGTGCGCGACGTGCTGCGCGAGTTGATCGCGTCCGATCTCGACTACGCCGACGGGAATCTCCGGATCGTCGACGACTTCCTGGATCCAGCCGGACGCGCCCGCACGAAAGCGCAGCCGCAGCGCGTCATGCCATTTGACCGCGTGCCGCAGCGCGTGGCGCAGCAACATCGGATCGAAATCCGCCGGCACGTCGAGCAGGACCGCCTGGTTGTACTGGTCCTGGTCGTCCTTGCGCTGCGCGAAGAAATCCTTCTGGATCGGCGTCAGCGGCAGCGGGCCGGACGACGCGACGAACTCCGCCGCGCCGAGCGTGGCGCGGGTGGCCACGGCAGCGAGTTCGGCAACCGTCGGATGCTGGAAGATGAGCCGGGTGGTGAGCTTCAGCCCTGCCTTGGCGGCCAGCGACACGATGCGCATGCTGAGAATCGAATCGCCGCCCAGCGCGAAGAAATTGTCGTGGATGCCCGGCGCCGGAATGCCCAGCGCTTCTCCCCAGATGCGGCACAGCAGCGTCTCGGTGGGCGTGCGGGGCAATGTCGGCGCCTGTCCCGCGGCGGACAGCCGCGCGCGGTCCAGCAGGGGCAGCGCCTTGCGGTCGATCTTGCCGTTGCTGCTCAAGGGCAGCGCGTCGAGCACCACGTAGATGCCGGGCACCATGTAGTCCGGCAGCGTGGCGGACAACGCGGCGGCAATCTCCGCGTCGCTCAGCGACGCGCCGGCGCGGAACGCGACATACGCGCACAGCGCGGCGCGGCCGGCGTCGTCGCGATAATCGAGCGCGGCCGCCTGGCGGATTTCCGGAATGGCGGCCAGCGCGTTGTCGATCTCCGCGAGCTCGATGCGGTAGCCGCGGATCTTCAGCTGGTGGTCCTTGCGGCCGTGGAGCACGATCGAACCATCGGGGAGATAGCAGCCGATGTCGCCGGTGCGATACAGGCGGACACCGCGGTCCGGGTGGAACGGATCCTCGACGAAAGCCTCCCGCGTAGCGGCTTCGTTGTTGAGATAGCCGCGGCCGACGGCGACGCCGGATACGCACAGTTCGCCGGGAACCCCGATCGGGCACAGGTTCATCTGCGGGTCGACGACATAGATGCGCACGTTGCGGACCGGCTTGCCGACCGGTACGTAAGGTGTGGTCGGCGCACACGTCATGCGGTGCTGCGCGACGTCGTCGGACGCTTCGGCCGGGCCGTACGCGTTCACCACCGCGATGTCCGGGAACACGTCGAACCACCGTTTCACCAGGGCCGGGCTGACCATCTCGCCGGTGACGAGGAGGTGCCGCAGGTGCCGCATCAGCGCGGGCCGTTCCGACGCGTGGTCGAGCACGGCGGACAGATAGGACGGCACCAGTTCGAGGATGCTGATCCGGGCGGCTTCCAGGGTCGCGACGAAAGACGCCGGGTCGCGGATGCACGCGTCGTCGACGATCACGGTCTTGCCGCCGACGAGCGGCGCCGTGAAAAATTGCCAGACCGAAATATCGAAGCAATGCGGCGCGGTTTGCGCGATCACCGACGACGCCGAGATCGAAAATTCGTCGATCTCGGCGAGCATGTGGTTCAGCATGCCGGCGTGCTCGACCATCGCCCCTTTGGGCTTGCCGGTCGAACCGGACGTGTAGATCACGTAGGCGAGGCTGTCGGGCGACACGGGGCGGCCGGGATTGGCGTCGTCGACGATATCGGTGGCGGCGTCGAGCGACACGACCGGCGCGAGCGCGGCCAGCTCGGGCGGCAGGAGGCCGTCGCAGGTAATGACGAGCGCGGCGCCGGAATCCTCGAGAATCGTGCGGATGCGGGCCGCCGGATAGTCGGGGTCGATCGGAATATAGGCGGCGCCGCACTTCCAGACCGCGAGGATCGCCTCCATCAGGCGCTCCGACCGGTGCATGCAGATCGCGACCAGCGCGTCCGGCCGCAGCTCGACCGCGGCCAGCAGGCGGTGAGCCGTGCGGTTGGCGCGGGCGTTCAGCTCGCCCGCGCTCAGGACGATATCCCGGTACTCGACCGCCGGCCGCTCGGGGTGGTCCGCCGCGGCCTGTTCCAGGCGATGCACCACGGTACGCGCGGCGTCGAACGGCACGTCGGTGTCGTTGAAGGTGTCCAGCAACTGCCGGCGTTCGGCCTCGGGCAGCATCGGCAGGCGCCCGAGCAGCCGGTTCGGATCGGCCGCGAATGCGTCGAGCGTCGCGCCGACGTGGCCCAGCATCCGCTGCATGGTGTCTTCATCGAAGCGCCGCGGATCGAACGACAGCTCCATCTTCCAGTCGTCGCGCGCCGTCACGACGAATTCGAGCGGGATGTCGGCGCGGTTGTAAAGCTGCACCTCGTCGACCGCCAGGCCATGCGCGCCATGCGTCAGCGACGCATCGAGCGGGTAATTCATGAACGTGATGTTGCTCTCGAACAGCGGGGTCGTCAGCGGCACTTCGCTGCAGCGCTGGATATCGGGAAGCGGGGTGTGCTCGAACTGCGCACGGGCGGCCACGCGCGCCTGGATCATCTTCAGCCAGGCCGCGAGCGGCTGCCGCGGGTCGACCCGCACCCGCACCGGCACCGTATTGATGAACAGGCCGAGCATGGTTTCGATCCCCGGCAGGTTGGCGCCCCGTCCGGACACGACGGCGCCGAACACCACGTCGGTTTCCCCGCTGTAACGCGACAGCACGAGCGCCCAGGCCGCTTGCGCGAGGGTGTTGAGGGTGACGTGATGCCGGGCCGCGAATTGCCGCAGGCGCGCGCTCAGGTCGGCCGACAGGTCGGCCTGGACCTGCGCGAGGCCCTGGCCGAAGCGCTCGTTCGCTGCCGCGCGCGCTGCCGTGGGCAGCGGGGTCGGCGAGCGGAACCCTTCGAGATAGCGCGTCCAGTATTGCTGCGCGGCTTGCGGTTCGCGCTGCTGCAGCCACTGGATGTAGTCGCGATAGGGGCGCACCGCGGGGAGCGCCGGCGGCACGCCGCGCGTGAGCGCGCCATAGACCTGGAAGATTTCCTCGATGACGAGCGACAGGCACCAGCCGTCGGCCAGGATGTGATGGTGGCTCCAGCTGAACAGGTACGCGTCGGCAGCGATGCGCGCGAGGCGGCAGCGCACGAGCGGCGCGCGATCGAGCGCGAAGCCCTCGGCCAGATCGTTGTCGAGATGCGCGCGCCACCGCGTGCGCTGTTCGTCTTCCGGCAGGTCGCGCCAGTCGTCCTGCACCCACGGCAGCGCGGCGTGCGCATGCACGACCTGCATGGGCTTGTCGAATTCCTCCCAATGGAACGACGTGCGCATCACCGGATGCCGATCGACCAGCTGCTGCCATGCGGCATGAAACAGCGCGGGGTCGAGGCTGCCGGTGATCCGGCAACTGAGCTGGTTGAAGCTGCTTCTCGTGCCGGGCGAGTGCACGGCATGAAACAGCATCGCCTCCTGCATCGGGGAGAGCTCGTAGATATCGGCAATGGTGGGGGATGTCACGATTTGATCCTTGAGACAAGCGCGTCCAACGCTTCCTGGCTGATGCGCGCGGCCGGAAAATCCGTCGGGCTCAGCCCGCGCGGGTCGCCGCCGCTGGCCGCGACGATCGACAGCAGACGGCTGCGGTAGCACTGGGTCAGCTGCGCGATGACGTCCGGCGCGCAGGCTTCCCGGTTGTAGTGCCAGGTCAGGCGCAAACGCCCGTCGCACACCATCCCGTCGATCTCGAAAAGATGGCCGCGCCGCGCGTGCGGACTGTGCTCGGGGCTCTCGAAGTCGAGCACCGGCTTCCAGCCCGTGTCGTCGGTCAGCACGCGATCGATCTGGCCGAGATAGTTGAAGCGCACCGGCGCCGGCGGCTGCCGTTCCAGTGCCGCCGCGATGCCGGCGTCCTTGCCGAGGTAGCGTGCGATGCCGTAGCCGAGCCCGCGCATCGGCACCGCGCGCAATTGCTCCTTGACGTGGCGCAACGCCTCGACCGCCACGCTCGCGTCGCCGGCATTCAGGAACACCGGATAGTGCGCGGTGAACCAGCCGATGGTGCGCGACGTATCGACACCGTCGAAGAGGTCCTCGCGGCCGTGGGCTTCGAGATCGACGACCAGCGAAGCGTTGCCGGTCCAGTCGCCGAACGCGAGCAGCAGCGCCGTCAGCAGGACTTCGTTGATCTGGGTATTGAACGCGCGCGGCACGTCTTGCAACAGCGCGAGCGTCTGCTGGGCGTCGAACTCGATGACCGTCGAGCCGGCTTCGGCGACGGTGCCGACCGGCATGTCGTCGAAGCCGGACGGTTCTTCGGCGTTCGCCTCGAGCCAATAGTCCAGTCCGTCGAGCACGGTCGCGCCGAGTTCGGACAGACGCGTCGACCAGTCGCGCCAGGCCGTCGTCCTGGCCGGGAGCTGCACCGCTTCGCCCGCCTCGAACTGGCGGCACGCCGTGTACAGGTCTTCGAACAGGATGCGCCACGAGACGCCGTCGATCACCAGGTGATGCGCCACCACGAGCAGGCGCTGCGGCTCGCCGGGACCGAACTGGAACAGGTGGGCGCGCAGCAGCGGCGGCGCGGACAACGTGAAGCTTTCCTGCATGCGGGTGGCGGTCGCGAGCATCTCGGCCTGCCGCATGGCGGGCGCCGCGCCGGCCAGCGACGTGACGCCGAGCGGGATCGCCAGCGGCGGCGCCGCATGCGATTGCTGCCACGCGCCGGCGACGCGCTCGAAACTCAATCGCAGCGCGTCATGATGCGTCGCGACGGCCGCCAGCGCGTGCTCGATCACGTCCGGCTGCAGCGACGCGGGCACCTCGATCATGGTCGACTGGTTGTAGTGGTGCGGATCCGCCACGTCTTGCGCGAAGAACCAATGCTGGATCGGCGTCAGCGGGGCGGGACCGACCACCGGCTCCTGAGGAATCCTGATGGGGGGCGCATCGACGACAACTCGGGCGAGGTCGGCGATGGTCGGATGGGCGAAAAACTGATCGGCGGTGAATCGCAGGCCGACTTGCTGGGCCAGCGACATCACCTGAATGAGCAGGATCGAGTCGCCGCCCAGTTCGAAGAAGTTGTCGTGCACGCCGATTGGCTCGCGGCCCAGCACCTCGGACCAGATCGTGCCCAGGCGCGCCTCGACGTCATTGGTCGGCGCGGCATACTCGGTTTCGCTCGCCACGGGCGCCAGTTCCAGCGCGGCGAGCGCCTTGCGGTCGGGCTTGCCGTTCGGCGTCAGCGGCAGCCGTTCGAGCGTCACGATCGACCCCGGCACCATGAACTCGGGCAGGCGTTCCTTCAGGTATTCCCGCAGGCCGGCGACGCTGGCCGTTGCCGTCTCGACGCAGGCCACCAGCTGCCTGTGCTGCGGCGTGTCCTCGCGCACGAACACGATCGCGTCCGCGACGTCGGCGTGCTGCCTGAGCGCCGCTTCGATTTCCCCCATTTCGATGCGATAGCCGCGAATCTTCACTTGCATGTCGCGGCGCCCGGTGACTTCCAGGTTGCCGTCAGGCAGCCAGACGCCGAGGTCGCCGGTGCGATAGAGGCGCTCGCCCGACTCGAACGGGTGGTCGACGAAAGCGGCGGCAGTCAGGTCGTCCCGGCCGACGTAGCCGCGCGCCAGCGCGATGCCGGACACGCAGATCTCCCCCGTGCAGCCCTCGGGCGCCAATGCCCCGTGCTCGTCGAGCAGGTACAGGTGCGTATTGTGGATCGGCCGGCCGACCGGCAGACGAGCGCCGTAGGCGGTGGCCGGATCGACCACGTAGTCCGCGATGCAGACGGTGGCCTCGGTGGGGCCGTACGAGTTGTGGCACGAGCGTGTGCGGGCCAGCTCGCGGAGATCCGCCACGCGGGCGTTGTCGCCCGCGCTGATGACGCGTTTCACGGCGCCGAGCGCGGTCCAGTCGAGCGCGGCGAGATAGGCAGGCGTCGCGTTGACGGTGGTGACGCCCTGCTGCGCGATATATTCCACGAAACGCGGCACGTCCCGGATCACGGCAGGCTTCGCCAGCACCAGGCGCGCGCCCGCGAGCAGCGTGACGAAAATCTCCATGATCGAGCCGTCGAAGCCCGGGGAGTAGAACTGGACGAACCGGTCGGCGGCATCGAAACCGAAGGCGTCCACATGGTATTGCGCCATGTTCAGGAGGCCTGCGTGTTCGAGCACGACGCCCTTGGGCACGCCCGTGGAGCCGGACGTATAGATGATGTATGCGGCGTCGTCCGGCCGGACCTCGACCTGCGCCGACGCCGATGCGGGCGCCAGCGTGTCGAGCTGAAAGTCGAGGGCGAACATCGGAATCGCCCAGAAATCGGCGAGCAGCGGCAGGTGTTCCGAGTGCGTCAGCAGCGCTTTGACCTTCGCGTCCTCGATCATGAAGCGCAGGCGCTCCTGCGGAAACTCCGGGTCGAGCGGCAGATACACCGCGCCCGCCTTGAGTGCGCCGAGCAGGCCGACGATCCAGCGCTCGGAACGGTCGGCCACCACGCCCACCACGTCGCCGCGTTCGATCGCGTATTCCGTGAGCAGGAAGCTCGCGAGCCGCGACGCCTGATCGTCCAGTTCGGCATAGGTCAGCGATGCGTCGGCGGTCGCCACGGCGATGCTGTCCGGCGCGGCCGCGACCCGTTGCGCGAACTTCGCCAGGAAGGTGCCATGCACCGCGACGGGCGCCGCATGCGAACGAAGTCGCGCACGTTCGTCGTCGTCGAGCAGCGAGACGGTGTCGAGCGGCGCATCCAGCGTGCCGAAGCCGGCCAGGACGTTGCGCAGGTGTCGCGCGACATGCTGGAGATAATGCAGCGTGAACACAGTCGGCCGGCCCGTCAGCACGATCTCGTAGCGCTCGCGATGCCGGATCTCGATCGACAGGTCGTGGTCCGCCGACGCCCAGTCTTCATGAAGACCGTCGAAGCGCACGCCTACGTTGGTCGTGCGGCGTTCGCCATGCAGCTTGTGCGCCAGGGCGGCGATCGGAAAGTCCTGATACGAATAACTACGCTGCACCCTGTCGCGAACCTGGTTCAGATACGCGCGCACCGTAGGGCCGGACTGGATGGCGTCGAACAGCGGGACGGGGTCGGCGGAACCGCTAGCGGGTTCGACGATCAGGTGCGGCGACTCCACGAACAGGCCGGCCGTGCCGTCGTAGCGCCCGAGAACACGGAACAGGGCCGCCAGCAGCACGACGAAAGCGCCCAACTCCTGGCCGGAAGCGAGCTTCTCCAGCACCTGCGACGCGTCGCCGTCGAGCCCGAACGTCAGTTCCGGTGCCGGGCCGAGCGGCAGCGCATAGGCTTGCCACGCCTGCTGAAGCCGGAAGTCTTCGTCGATGCGACCGAGCGCGTTGCTCCAGAACGCCACGTGTTCCCGGTATTGCCCGCTGGTCGAGAGGGTGTTGAGATTCAGTTCTGACAAAGCACGATCTCCCTCGTCGCGTACAGGATTTCGGAAGCGATGCCCTTGGCCTTGCAGTGCGCGACAAACTGGGTGGACTGGATATGGCTGGGCGAGTTTTCGTCGAAGGTGTTGTCGAGGAGGTAATTCAGCCACGGCTCCTGACCCATCGCGTAGACATATGCCGCGTTGAACGCGAAGTCGTCCACCAGCGCGGCGGCCTCGCCGAACTGGCAGCCCCGCGCACGGCGCGACTGATCGATGTCGCGGGGCAGCGCCTTGGGAAACAGCGGGCCACAGACCCACGACGGCGGCGCGCCCTCGGTTTCCATCCCGACGAACAGGGTGTCCGGCTTGCCGGCGACGCGGAAGACATGCTCGTAAAGGGTGGGGTCCAGGTTGCACGAATCGGCGATGCACAGCACCGAGCGCGTGCCGAAGCGGATCATGAAGCTCTGCTTGCTCTGGATCGCCAGGTCGTTGTGTTCGCCCAGGAACGGAATGGCGGTGATGGCGCCGTTGGTCACCTCGATTTCCTGAGCATCCCGAACTTCCAGCACGTCGTCGAAGCCGAGCTTGCGCAACGCCAGTTGCAGTGACGGATCTTGCGGAAAACCGTCCAGGTTCCGGCCGACCACCACGGTCTTGACCTTGTGGCGAAGCTGCAGCAGCGTTTCGATGACGATGTGATCGTGATGGCTGTGCGTGATGAGCACGTAGTCGATCTGGTCCGGCAGGTCGGCGAAGGTATAGCGCGGCAGCGCGGTGTCGTAGCCGTAGCTGATCACTGGGTCGATCAGGATGCTCACGCCGCGGCTCTGAATCAGCAGGCACGCGTGGCCGTAGTAACGGATGCGGACGTCGTCGCCATCGAACGAACGATTCGGTTTCGGTGCCGGCGCCTCCTCGACGAAGAACGAGCGGAACAGCGGCTCGTCCTTCTCCTCCACGCGCATCAGATCGACGATTTTCGCGTAGCTGCCGGGCGTGTCGCGCATGCGGAACAGCACGTCGAGCGCGCGATCGTCGAAGGCCGTGTTGCTGAACACAGTGCGCTCGTCGCTGAGCCGGGGCGTGCTGAGAATGAATGGCCGGGGCGTGTGCTCGTCGATCGCCGACAGCGCGATGCTCTGCGCGTCGCGCACATAGAGCGGGCTCGCGTACAGCAAGCTCTCGTAGACCCGGAAGGACGGGTTGTGATTCAGGTCGTAGTAGATCTCGACATAGCCTTTCAACACCTCGGGAATCTGCGGGTAGAGCGGGTCTGACGCCATCCCCTTGGCCTGTTCCAGCAGCAGCGTGGAGAATGCCTTGTAGGCCTTCGCCAGTTCCAGTTGCCCGGTCGCGCGCCGGGTGGTCTGCTCGATCAGCGCGCGGATTTCGTCGACGCGCTTGCCGTCCAGGTCGAGGAACGGGCCGCCGCGCATCGCCGGATCCTTGCACGCCGCCGCATGCATCATCGGCGAGGCGACATAGGACTTCATCAGCGGCAGGAACCGCTCGGCCACGTTGAGTGCGGCGGTCAACGGCGGAAGCGTGTGAAACCACGCGTACCAGCCGTTGATCAGCGGTTCGAACTGGATGTTTTGCCGCAGGTAGACCTGCGTGTTGGACGAAATAGTCAACGAAGGCTCCTTAGAATGCACTGAGTTCGACGGTGGGCTGGCGGGCTTCGGCCTGCAGCACGTGTTGTCCCAAGGTCAGGTTCCGGATGCGAACGCCCGGATTGGCCAGCACTTCGCCGATGACGGACGTCAGCTCGTTGGCGAGGCCCTGCACCAGCGCCTCGCTGAACCGCCCGGCGTGATAGACGACGCGGATCGCGAGGCCCTCGGCGTGCGGCTCGGCCAGGAACCAGAAGTCCGTCGCGGCTTCCGTGTCCGCGCCCAGCAGGTCGTGGTCCGGCAGTTCGGCGATGCGCACTTGTCCCGCGTAGCGATCGACGGCGCCTTGTCGCTGGTTCTGCAGCGTCAGGCCGATGTCGAAGAGCGGATTGCGTCCCGCGACGCGTTTGATGCGCAGGTCGTCGAGCAAGCGATCCAGCGGATACAGCGGGTGCGAGAACGCTTCGAGGGTGGTGTCCCGCACCCGGGTCAGCAGCGTATCGAAACGATCGTCGCCGGCGACGCGATCGCGCAGCGCCAGCACGTTCAGATAGGGGCCGACCTGCGACTCGAGTTCGGGAAGCTCGCGGCCCGCGACCGGCGTGCCGACGACGATGTCTTCCTGGCCGGAGCGGCGGTAGAACAGCGCCTTGATCGCGGACAGCAGCGCGATGAACAAGGTCGCGCCGTGGCGTTTGCCGAGCGATTCCAGCGCCGTCGTCTCGGCGGCGGGCAGCTCGAACCGCCAGGTTTTCCAGCTCGGCGCGGCCGGCTGCTCGACGTCGCCCGGCAGTTCCAGCGCGCGCAGGCCGCCGCCCAGCCTGGTCAGCCAGTATTCCTTCATGCGTTCGCCGTCCGGCCCGGCGAGCAGGTGGTTCAGCCAGCCGGCGTAATCCTTGTACTGGATCGAAAGCGCCGGCAACGGATTGTCGCGACGCTGGACCAACGCGTCATAGATCTTCGACAGGTCGTCGAGCAGCACCTCCGTCGACCAGCCGTCGCTCACGATGTGATGCATCGTGCAGATGCAGACGTGACGGACTTCGGAGAGCCTGAGCAGCTTGACGCGGAACAGCGGGCCGGTGCCGAGATCCATCGGCGCGAGCCGTTCGCGGGCGGTGATCGACATGGCCTGGGCATCGCGGTCCTCGGCTTCCTGCAAATCGATGACCTCGACCGGGAAGGCGGCTTCGCCCGGAGGCAGCACCTGCTGGACCGGCTGATTGCCGGACAGCACGAAACGCGTGCGCAAGATCTCATGACGTTCGCTCAATGCCCGGAACGACCGCACGAGCGCGTCCACGTCCAGCACCCCTTCGAACAGCAGGGACGTGGGCAGCGGCCCGCCGGCTTGCGCCGCATTCAGGCGATCCTGGACCCACAGCCGCGTCTGGGCGGGTGAGAGTGCGTAATGTTCCTGCGCCGGCAGCGGCGTCACCGGCGCGTAATCGATCGGCTGCGTATCCGCGATGCGTTTTGCGAGGCTCGCAATGGTCGGGTGCGAGAACAGGCTGCGGATTTCCAGTTTCACCCGCAGGTCGCGGCGAATGCGCGCGGCGACCTTCGTCGCGGAAAGTGAATTACCGCCCAGCTCGAAGAAATTGGCGGTCGTGCTGATCCGGGCGTGGCCGAGCACTTCCTGCCAGATTGCCGTCAACTGCGCTTCGAGCGCGTTGGCGGGCGCAACGTGGTCCAGGCCGTCGCCGGGTTCGGGCAGTCGGGCGCGATCGAGCTTGCCGTTGGGCAGTTGCGCGAACGCGGGCACGACGACGAATGCGGACGGCACCATGTAGTCCGGCAGCCGCTGCCGCAGGTGCCCGCGTACCGCTGCGATCAGTTCGGCTTCGGGGTGCGACGAGCGCAGCCATGCGACGAGTCGCGCGCCATCGTCCGTACCGCGCAGTGCCACGACCGCGGCCTCGACCAGCGGATGCGATGCCAGCGCCGCCTCGATTTCACCGGGTTCGATGCGCAGGCCGCGCAGCTTGATCTGATGGTCGATGCGGCCGAGGAATTCGATATTGCCGTCGGGCCAGTAGCGCGCGAGATCGCCGGTGCG
>Ga0068855_100002699_pt1 | contig 21866 bp, 22 predicted proteins | sample KBSCornC52_FD_66592 | JGI IMG/M metagenome (GOLD analysis project Ga0068855, IMG submission 66592) | Corn rhizosphere microbial communities from Kellogg Biological Station, Michigan, USA - KBS Corn C5-2 | ecosystem: Host-associated > Plants > Roots > Rhizosphere > Soil ...
TGCCCGATGACGGTCAGCCGATGCTGTTGCTCGACCCCGGCGCGATCGCGTCCCGGGCCGAAGTGGTTCGCGACGTCAGCGCGCCGGTTGCGCCTGCGGTTGCGGCCGAGCCGGTCGCGACGACGCCGGTGCTGCTGTTCCGCGCGCTGGATGGAGTCGAACGGGCGGTGCGTGTGACTCTGGTCGACCGGATCGAGGAGGTGCCGGCGAGCGCCGTGACATTTTCGGCGGGCCGCTGGCGGGCGATGATCGGCGGTGCGCTGGTGCCGCTGATCGGCTGCGATGTGCCGCCGATCCGGGCAAGCTTGCGGGTGCTGCGCTTGACCGACGGCAGCGCCGAGCTGGCGCACGCCGTCGATGCCATCATCGATATCACTGCCCTGATCGGCGAGGTCGCCCCGGCATCCGTGCCGGGGCCGATCGCCGGCGTCGCGATCGTCGCCGGTCGTCCGGTCGAGCTGATCGACGTCCATTGGCTCTTCGCCGAGGAAGCGCGGATTGCGGCGCCGACCGGCCACCGGCCGCGCTGCCTGCTGCGCGGCGATGACGCCTGGGTCCGAGAGATCCTCCGTCCGCTGCTCGACGCCGCCGGCTATGATGCGCAATTCGTCGCCGGCGAGGAGGGCGTCCCCGACCTCGTGATCGACGCAACTGCGGATGGCGCGGCGGCCGAGCAGGGTCTTGGCGCACCCATCATCCGGCTGCGCGCGACGCCAGAGCGCCAGGCCGAAGATGATGAATCGATCTTCCGCTATGACCGGGCGGAGCTGTTCGCCGCGATCGAGCGCAAGCTCGCGGGAGGGCAGCGATGAATGACGAACCGCTCTACTTGATCGGCGCGGTCGGGGGCCGGCGCGTCGCGATCGCGTCAGCGCCGGTCGACTCGGTCGTCGATGTCACCGCGATCCAGCCGATTCCCGGCGCATCGCCCGGGATTCTCGGCCTGGCGGCGCTGCGCAGCCGGGTGCTGACGATGGTCGATTGCGCGATCGCCCTCGGCCTGGATGCCGGCGAGCAGCGCCCCGAGGGCGCCGCACTGGCGACGGTGGTTCTCGAAATTGATAGTTATCTCTATGGCTTTGTCCTCGATCGTGTTGATGACGTGGTAACAGCGGATCGCCCCCTGGCGCCAGCTGGAGCGCCGCTTGGCGGGCCCTGGTCCGCGGTCAGTGCCGGGATCATCGAGATCGCCGGCTCGGCGCTGCCCGTGCTCGATCCGGCCGCGGTTCTCGCGGCGATGCAGGCGCGGGCCGCCTAGCCCGTTAACGGGGTGCTTACCCGTGGCCGTTAGCCTCGCCCGGTGAGCGGGGAAACTTACGATGAAAACCTGTTTGATCGTTGATGATTCCAAGGTCATCCGCAAGGTTGCGCGCCATATGCTGGAGACCATGTCGTTCCATGTCGAGGAAGCCGGCGACGGCCGCGAGGCGCTTGATCGCTGCGCCCGGGCGATGCCCGACGTCATCCTGCTCGATTGGAACATGCCGGTGATGACCGGGATGGAGTTTCTTCACGCCCTCGGCGACGCCCGTCCGCCGCAGCGTCCGAAAGTCGTTTTCTGCACGACCGAATGCGACATCGCCCAAATTCGCGCCGCGCTCGACGCCGGCGCCGACGAATATGTCATGAAGCCGTTCGATCGCGACATGCTGGAGAGCAAGCTGCAGATCGTCGGTTGCGCCTGACCCGGCGACAACGATGCATTCCGCGCTGATTGACGATGGCGGCGCCTTGCGTGTCGCGCGCCGGCTGCGCCTGCTGATCGTCGATGACAGCGTCGTCACCCGCGCGGTGCTCAAGGCGACGCTCGAGCAGGAGGACGAGTTCGAGATCGTCGATTGCGTCGGCAGCGCCGATCACGCGTTGGCCGTGCTCGCCGAGGAGCGCGTCGACATTGTCCTGCTCGATCTTGAAATGCCCGGCACCAACGGCTTCACCGCACTGCCGGTGATTGTCGATCAGGGGCAGGGCGCGCGGGTCATCGTTGTCTCCGCCTTCTGCACCAAGGGATCGCAGGCCAGCAGCCGGGCGCTGATGCTCGGCGCTGCCGACACCATCGCCAAGCCTGCCGCCAACAAGATGAGCGCGGACTTCGCCAGCGGACTTCGCGAGCGGGTTCGCCGAATCGGCCATGCGTCGATGGCGGTCGCCGAAACGGCGACGCAACCGCAGATCGCCTGCCTCGCGATCGGTGCCTCGACCGGTGGGGTCAACGCCCTGGTGGAGTTGCTCCGCGCGCTGCCCGCGAGCTTCGATCCGCCCATTCTCGTGACCCAGCATCTGCCGCCGTCCTTCATGGCGGCGTTCGCCGGCCAGCTTGCCGAGGCGGGCTCACGGCGCGGTGTCGTCGCCGAGGACGGAATGCGGATCGAGCCGGGCTGCATCTATCTTGCGCCTGGCGACGCCCATATCCGTGTCGCGCGCAAAGTCGCGGACTGCGCCGTGCGGCTCGATCGCCGTCCCGTCGCCAGCCGCTGCATGCCCTCGGTCGACCCGATGCTGACCTCGCTCGGCGAGGTTTACGGCGCGGGTGCGGTCGGCGTGGTGCTGAGCGGCATGGGACGCGATGGTCTCTCGGGCGCTGCGGCGCTGGTCGCCGCGGGCGGAACGGTGATGGTCCAGGACCGCGACAGCTCGGTCGTCTGGGGGATGCCCGGCGCGGTTGCGGCCGCCGATCTCGCAAGCGGCATCCTCAGCCCCAAGGCGATCGCGCGCCGCCTGACCATGCGAGGCGTGGCGCGATGAGCGCGCTGCCTCCCGCCAGCCACGGCCTGTTCGCGCGGCTGCTCGAGGATCGCACCGGCCAGCAGATCTCCGCCGGCCGCCATTGGCGGATCGACGCGGCGCTGCGCACGCTCGCCCAGGCCAATGGCATGGTGAGCGTCGATCAGCTCGCGCTCGCGCTGGACAGCGGGCGCAACACGATGCTGCTCGACGAGCTGGTCGACGCGCTGCTCAACCATGAGACCTATTTCTTCCGCGACCGCGCGCCGTTCGATCTGCTCGCCGGCGCCGCGCTGCCGCGGCTTGCGGCAGCGCGCGGCGAGCGCCGCCGGCTGCGCATCTGGTGCGCGGGCTGCTCGACCGGCCAGGAAGCCTTTTCGGTCGCGATGCTGCTCGCCGACGGGCCGGATCTCTGGGAGGGCTGGTCGTTCGACATTCTCGGGACCGATGTATCGCAGGCGACGATCGCCCGCGCCAATGACGGCCTGTTCTCCAAGTTCGAGGTCCAGCGCGGCTTGCCAGTGCAGCAGATGGTCCGCCATTTCACGCCGGACGGCGCAGATTGGCGGGTGACGGCCGAGCTTCGCCGCCAGGTCCGTTTCCTGCGGCACAATCTGCTCGATCCGCCGCCCGGCCGCTTCGACCTGATCCTGTGCCGCAACGTCCTGCTCTATCTGGCGCCCGAGTTGCGCCGGCGGGCATTCGAACACCTGGCCTCGGCAATCATGCCCGACGGGGTGCTGATGCTCGGCGCCGGCGAGACCGTGATCGGCCAGACCGACATGTTCGCGCCCGATCCGGACTGTCGCGGCTTCTACCGGCTGGCCGCCAATTAGGGTCGTCTGCGCCAGCTGACGTACGTGGCCGACCCGCCTATAGCGGGGCGGATGAGCCAGCCAGCGATCCGCCGGGCCTCGCCCAATTTCGATCAGCGCCGGCTGCCAGTGACGATGGTCGTACTGCACTATACCGGCATGGTGGATGCCGAGGCGGCGATCGCGCGGCTGTGTGACCCCGACGCCAAGGTGTCGGCGCATTATCTGATCGACGAGCAGGGGCAGGTCCTCGTGCTGGTCGATGAGGCGTTGCGTGCGTGGCATGCCGGCGCCTCCTTCTGGCGCGGCGTCACTGACGTCAATTCGGCGAGCGTCGGGATCGAACTGGTCAATCCCGGCCATGATTTCGGCTATCGGCCCTTTCCGATCCCGCAGATGGCGGCCCTGCTGAGGCTGCTGCCCGAGATCGTCCAGCGCCACGGCATCGCTGCCGCCAATGTCGTCGGCCATTCGGATATCGCGCCAACCCGCAAGATCGATCCCGGCGAGTTGTTCGATTGGGAGCAGCTCGCCAGCCATGGCCTGGCGGTGCCGCGGCCGCGCGCGGCGCTAACCGACCCGCCATGGGATGATGCCGGCGTCGCGGCGGCACTGGCCCGCTATGGCTATGCCGTCGACGATCTGCCAGCGGCGATCCGCGCCTTCCAGCGCCGCTTCCGCCCCGAGGCCGTCACCGGCCTCGCCGACGCCGAGACCCGGGCGATCCTTAACCAGCTTCTCCTGGACGAAGGGTCGGAAATCGCTCGCTAGCGAGGTTTGAGGTTGCCGACGAGCTGAGCTAAAACTAGTGCAATTCCGCCGCACCCGCGCGGCCCCCTCAATAGGATCTCGACATGGTAGCGCTGCCCTTTCCCGTCTATGACGCGGATAATCACCTCTACGAGCCGGCCGAGGCGTTTCTTCGCCATCTGCCGAAGGCGTTCAGCAAGGACTTCTACTACGCCGAGGTCGCGGGACGCACCAAGCTGGTGATCGACGGCCAGCTCTCGGAGTACATTCCGAATCCGACCTTCGAGGTCGTCGCGGCGCCCGGCACGCATGAGATTTGGTATCGCGCGGAGAATCGCGAGGGAAAGACGCTGCGCGAACTCACCGGCAAGGCGCTTCGCCCACCAGAAGAGTGGCGCTCCGGCGAGGGCCGGCTCAAGGTGATGGACCAGCAGGGTATCCACGCGGCGCTGGTTTTCCCGACCTTGGCCTCCGTCATCGAGGCGCGTCTGGGCAATAGTCCAGAGGCGATCAGCGCGCTGTTCACCTCGTTCAACACCTGGGTTGATGAGGAATGGGGCTTTCACCGTGCAGAACGCCTCTTCGCAGTCCCGTTCATCGGCCTGTCGGACGTCGAGGCCGCGATCGATGAGCTCGAGGTCAACCTGAAGCGCGGCGCGCGCGCCGTCGGCATCCGCCCCGCCCCGGTGCCGCATGTGCGCGGCAGCCTGTCGCTCGGTGCTGCGGAATTCGATCCGTTCTGGGCGCGCTGTGCCGAGGCGAAAATCTTCGTCTGTCTGCATGCGTCGGACTCGGGTTACGACATCGCTCGCTGGTGGAAAGCGGGCAGCAGCCGGGCCGAATTCCGGCCGTTCGAGAAGGATCCGCTCGGCATTATGCTCGAGCCACTGGCGCGGCCGATCACCGATGCGTTTTGCTCGCTGATCGCGCATGGCGCGCTCGACCGCCATCCGAACCTCCGCATCGTCTCGGTCGAGAATGGCGGGGATTGGGTCGGCAATTTGTTCCATCGCTTCGACCGCGCCTATGGCCAGATGCCGAAGGCCTTCTCGCGCCATCCGCGCGAGACCTTCACGCGGCAGTGCTTCGTTGCGCCGTCCTACGAGGACGACATGAATGCGCTCGCCAAGCTGCTACCGGCGGAGCGCATCCTGTTCGGCAGCGATTTCCCTCATCCCGAGGGCCTGGCCGAGCCGCTCGACTATCTCAAGGAGTTCACGGACTTCTCCGAAGGCGACATCAAGCGGATCTTCCACGGGAACCTGAAGGGCCTGCTCGAGGGCGCCCGCGACTAAGTGAGCGATCGCGGCCGCCCTGCGGCGCCGCGGTGGTCCTCATCGCGGCGGCCTCGCGGCGGCCTCGCGGCGCGCACGTCAGATCTGATGAAGGAGAAGACCGGTTCAGACCGACGATATCCCCGAGGGCTATAGCTACGAGCTGACCTCGAGCGCCTTTGTGAACCACATCGGGCGGCTCTTCACGCGCGATGCGGTCGCGGCCGACGGCACCGTCGAGAAGTGGGTCGCGATGCGGATCGAGGAACATCAGGTCAACACCTGGAACTTCGCGCATGGCTCGCTGATCACGGCGATGGCCGAGATCGCAACCGCGCGGGCGGGGTATGATCCGGACGGCCCGCCCTGCGTCGCGATCGACTTGACCGTGCAGTTCATCGGCGCGCCGAAACTCGGTGAGCTGCTCGAAGCCTATGGCACGATCACGAAGCGGAGCCGCAGCCTCGTCTTCACTTCGGCGCAGGGCCTGGTCGCGGGGAAGCCGATGTTCTTCGCAACCTCCATCCAGAAAATCGTCGGGGCCTGAGGAGCGCACCATGAGCATCATCGAATATGAGGTGAACGAGCGCGTTGCCGTCATCACGCTGAATCGCCCCGAGCGCCGCAACGCCCAGAACGCGCAGCTGCTGAAGGACCTCGACGCCGCGTTCGACCGCGCCGTCGCGGAAAAGGACGTGCGCGTCATCGTCCTCAAGGCGGCCGGCGACCACTTCTCGGCAGGCCATGACCTGTCCGACGAGGCGCGGAACAGTGCGCCCTGGGATACGATCTTCGATGACGTCAAGGAGAACGGCCTGCTCGGCATGTACAAGTGGGAGCTCGGTCATTACTTCGGCTATTCGCGCAAATGGCGCGACCTTCCCAAACCGACGATCGCCGCGGTGCAGGGCGCCTGCGTCGCAGCCGGTCTCATGCTCGCATGGCCGTGCGACCTGATCGTCGCGGCCGATGACGCACGCTTCGCCGATCCGGTCGTTCGGATGGGCATCGGCGGTGTCGAATATCATGGCCACGGTTGGGAGTTCGGTGCGCGCAAGGCCAAGGAGCTGCTGTTCACCGGCGGCTTCATCGACGCCAACGAGGCGCATCGTCTCGGCATGGTCAACCGCGTCGTGCCGCGCGACAAGCTGGAGGAAGTGGTGCTTCAGCTCGCGCACGATATTTCAAAGATGCACCCGCACGGGGTGCTGATGGCAAAGCGCGCGGTCAACCAGATGCTTGATGCGCAGGGGCAGCATAGCGCGCTGCAGGCGGCCTTTGAGATGCACTCGCTTGGCCATGCCAACGCATGGATCGCTTGCGGCTATCCGGTGATGGTCGGGCTCGAGGAGCTGACCAAGGGCAATCGCGAAGAAACGGCGAAGATGAAAGATTGAGGCGGGCGTCGGCGCGATCCTTAACCAGCTGCACTTGGACGAACGGCCGCAAAACGTTACCTAGGGGCGTGCCAGAGGGTCGGGCGGCCGCCGGCGGACATGTCCGCGGGAGGAAAGTCCGGGCTCCGCGGAACCACGGTGCCGGGTAACGCCCGGCGGGGGCGACCCCAGGGACAGTGCCACAGAAAGCAAACCGCCTCGGCTTCGGCCGGGCAAGGTCGAAAGGGTGCGGTAAGAGCGCACCGCGGGCCCGGTAACGGGACCGGCATGGCAAACCCCACCGGGAGCAAGACCGAATAGGGGCGGCGCGCAGTACGCTGCAGGGCTTGGTTCCGGCCCGTCGCCCGGGTTGGTTGCTTGAGCGGCGGAGCGATCCGCCGCCTAGAGGAATGGTCGCCCAGCCGGCTCCGGCCGGCGGACAGAACCCGGCTTACAGACCCTCTGGCACGCTCGACCCGAACTCAGCTGACGGTCATTTGCGCCAGCCACGCTGCCGGCTTGCCGTCAACACCATCGAGGGTGACGCCAAGATAGGCGGCGATTGTCGGGCCGATGTCCTCTGTCGCGATCGCCGGGAGCTCGCCGCCCGCGGGCACGCCCTTGCCGCGGGCGACAAGCAGCCCATTGGGGCGATGGTCGCCGCTCCGCCAGCCTTCGTACGGAGCGCGCAGCCTGCCGATCTTGGGTGACGTCACGCAGGACGTTTGTGAATCCCGCGCCCACTCGACCAGCAGATCCGGCATCACATCATCCGGCCGCCGCTCGTGATGGCTGTCGCACCTCAGGACCGCCCGGACGACCGGCCTGCCGGTCTCGCTATCCCTGATGTCGAGCAGATCGGCCTCGAGTTGGGCGCAGATAGCGTCCACGTCGCCGGGCTGCACGCAGCCGCGCGGTTCGCGGCCGACGAGGTTGAGACGAATGCCGCCGTAGACCGAGTTGTTCGGCTCGAGAAAATAGCGCCGCCGGGCGCGGGACTCGGGTGTCGAATGTTCGCTGACCTGCAGCCGCTGGCCGACGCGGCCGCGCAGCGCAGCCGGAATGCGAATCGCGTGGGCGAAACGGCGAAGCGGCGCGACCAGCGGCGCGGCGGCGCGCTTCAGCCAGGCGCCGGAGCGCGCGCGCACAGGCGTGCGAGCGCTTCCGTCGAGGCGGATGAGAATTTCCTCCAGCATATGGGTGCAGTCGTAATGCACGTTCATGCCGTGGCTGAAATGAACAAGCAGCAAGCAATCGTCGCCGACCTCGGTCATCACCTCGCCGACCGCTCGATCCAGCGCAGCGTAGACCTTGGCGACCGGATCGCCGCCCAGCGCATCGCGCGCCTGCGGGTCGAAGCGGGGATGCGTGGGATCGTGCAGATGCCATAGCTGGTGGCCGGCCGCATGACTCTCGCCAAAGATGGAGACGAAGAAGTCCCAGTCACCTCGACGCAGAAGATCCAGCGTTACGCGCCGTTTCGTGTCCGCGCCCTGAAGGAGCGCCTGAAAAAGTGCCTCATCCTCCTGAGCGGTGCGTCGGGCCCCTTGTCGTTCGAACTGGTCATCGGGGGCGAAGTCGAGCGCGGTCTTGGGCTCGATGCCGAACACCGGATGGAAGCCGTATGTCCGCTCGAGTTCAAGCGCCAGATCGGCGGGATAGGTCACCAGGCCATGGTGGCGATCATGCGTTCCCCATTCCGAGACTTCGATGCCATTCAGCGGCTCGTTTGCCAGCCGGTGAGGAACGTCGATCGCCGCCACGCTTAGCCCTACATCGCTCATCTTCTTCCAGAAGGAGGAGAGGTGCGAAATCCGTGGCGGGCTATATTCCCACCGATAGGTCGACGGCTCGATCTTGTCCCAACAATGGAAGCCGTGCTTCGAAGGGCGCAGGGCCGTCGTGTAATTTGCCCAGATTGCGCCGACGAACAGCCCGAACGGGTTCTCCACCCTGCACTGGCTTCCCTCTTCGAGAAGGCGGGCAAGGTTCGGCATCTGGCCGCGCTTTGCCAAGGTGAGGGCGAGGTAGGAATCGCATGCGTCCAAGCCCAGAGCAACCACCCTGTTCCGCATCATCGCCCCCCGGATGCGATTTCACCGACCTCGCGCAAGGACCCATCCATAGAGCGCCTTCAACCCGAGCGCTATCAGCGCTGCGCGCAGACTGGCCTTCAGCCCGGATGGCAGGGGGAGCAGCAGGTAGAGCAGCTCGAGCCGCTGCCGCCGCGCTCGCTCCCGGAATTGCCGTCGGAAGGCATCGCGATCGACCTCAAGCAGCAAGAGCGCGCGCCGCAACTGTGGTCGTCCCGACGCGAACGGCTCCGCCTTGCCGGTCCGTCGCGCGACGGTCGCGGCACGCGCACAGGTCTCCGCGAGGGCGACGCGAATGCGCTGACGCCCCATCATGCTTCGCGAATGCAGTCTGTAGCGCACCAGCAGTTCCGGCAGGAGATCGAGTTCGCTGATCTCGGCCATGCGCAACCAGAGATCGAGATCCTCTGTCGCCCGCAATCCGTCTCGATAGCCGCCGACTTGCTCGAACAGGCTCCGCCGGAACATCATGCTCGAATGGACGAAGGGGTTTCCGCTGGCGAGAAACCGCCGCACGGCTAGCCGGCCGGCTGGCCGACGGACTTCGCCCAGATGGCGACCGCGATGGTCGATCAGCGATGCGTTGGATCCGATCGCACCCAGCGTTGCATCGGCTATCAGGGCAGCACGCTGGCGCTCCAGCCTGTTCGGCTCGGCAATGTCATCCGCATCTAGCCTGGCGTAGAGCGGCCCGCGCGCCATGCTCGCGGCGAAATTGAGGCTGCGCGCGAGGCCAGGCCGCGCGAGTTGAACGACTCGTATCCGCGGGTCCCGTCCGGCCCAGCCAGCAAGGATCGATGGCGTTGCGTCGCGGCTGCCATTGTCGACGACGATCAGCTCGAGGTCGCGAAGACTTTGCGAGTGGATGCTGGCGATCGCCTGGTCGAGAAAATCCTCGCCGTTGCGAACCGCCATCAGAACCGAAACACAAGGAATCGCCGCAGCGCCGGAGGTCGTATCAGCCGACACGACAGGAGGGGATTGCACGTTTCCCACTATGATCGCTCGGCGGCTGGCGGCAAATTATTGTCCTGAGTTGATCTAATCTTGCTCGATCAGGCTGTGCCGGGCCGGATCGGGCAGGATCAGCACGACGAGCAGGCCGACCGCGAGGACTGCCGAGGTGTAGAAGTAGAAGCCGCTCTCGATGCCTTCCTGCTTGAACCAGAGCGCGACATATTCGGCCGAGCCGCCGAACACGGCATTGGCGATCGCATAGGGCAGGGCGACGCCGAGGGCGCGGACATGGGCGGGGAACATCTCCGCCTTGAACACGCCGGCGATCGAGCTGTAGCCCGACTGGAACACCAGCGCGATCATCAGCAGGCCAAAGGCGAGGATCGCATCCTTGACCTCGCCGATCGCGGTCATCAGCGGCCAGGTCGCGATCGCGCCGCCGGCATAGGCGAAGGCGAGCATTGGCTTGCGCCCGAACTTGTCCGACATCCAGCCGAACAGCGGCTGCAGCAGCATGAAGCAGAGCAGCGCTGCGGCAGCGATCTGGCTGGCGGTGGTCTTGGAGAAACCGGAGGTGTTGACGAGGAATTTCTGCATGTAGCTGGTGTAGACATAATAGGCGAGCGAGCCGCCGGCAGTCAGGCCCATCACCATCAGCGTCTGCCTCGGGTGGCGTAGGATCAGGGTCAAAGGCGAGCCGAGCTTTTCCCCCGAAGCCTTGGCCGCCTCGAAATGGCGCGTCTCCTCGATGCCGCGGCGGAGCCAGAAGACGATGACCGCGAGCCCGGCGCCGACGAAGAAGGGAACACGCCAGCCCCAGGCGGTCAGCTCGGCTTCGCTGAGGAACTGCTGCATTACCAGCAGCAGCGCCAGCGCGAGCAGCTGGCCGGCGATCAGCGTGACATATTGAAAGCTCGACCAGAAGCCGCGGTAGTGGCGCGTCGCCATCTCCGAAAGATAGGTTGCGCTGGCGCCATATTCGCCGCCGACCGAAAGCCCCTGCAGCACGCGCGCGGCAAGCAGGATCGCCGGCGCGGCGGCGCCGATCTGGGCGTAGGTCGGGGTGAGCGCGATCACCAGGCTGCCAAGGCACATCATCGCGACCGACAGGGTGAGGGCGGCACGGCGGCCGGCGCGGTCGGCATAGGTGCCCATCAGCCAGGCGCCGACCGGCCGGGCGAGGAAGCCGACCGCCGAAACCGCTGCCGCCTTGAGCAGCTGCGCGGTCTGGTCGCCTTCGGGGAAGAATTGCGACGCGAAATAGAGGGTGAAGGAGAGATAGGCCGACCAGTCGAACCATTCGACGAGGTTGCCGGCCGAGCCGCCGAGAATCGCCTTGAGCCTTTGGCCGGGCGTCAGCGCACTTGCGTTGAGCCCCTCCGGGGCGTCGTCGAGCGCCCCCGTTTCCGTAACCGACATGCCGCCCCCAAGCTCGCCCGCGCCGACGCTTCTACATCATGTCGAGGACAAACCGCGGCATTTTTCAGCAAGTGAATCCCGGTTTACCGCGCTTCGCCGTAGCCGGTCCCGGCCGGAGGTCCTAAATAGCTGCTATGGTTCGCTCACGCCGCTCCGACGATTGGGGATTCCCGCGCTGGCGGAGCTATGGTGGCGAGCGTTCGCCGAGCCCGGTCAGGACATGCGATCGCGACGGCTGCGACGAGCCGGGCGACCGGCCCGCGCCCAAATCGCCCAACAGCCCGGAACGCTGGTGGTTCTGTCAGGCCCATGCCGCCGAATACAATCGCAGCTGGGACTATTTCGAGGGCCTGAGCGCGGAAGAGGCGGCAGCCCGTGAAGCCGAGGAGCGGCGCGGCGCCAATGGCTTCAGCGCCGCCTCGCATTACAGCTGGGGCGGTCCCGGCGACGGCCGCCGCAGCCGCGACGAGATGCGCGCGCTCGACGTCCTCGAGCTTGAGCCGGATGCCGATTTCGACGCGATCAAGGCGGCCTGGCGCAAGCTCGCCAAGGCCAATCACCCCGATGCCAGCCCGGACAATCCCGATGCCGCCAAGCGCTTCCACGCGGTGCAGACCGCTTGGGAGGTGCTCCGCGCCGCCGAGGAACGGCGGGCGTCGTGAGCCATCGCCGGGTGCGCGCGGCGACGAGCGGCGCCTAGTCCTTGTAGCGCTCGGCGGTCGCGCGGATCAGCGCGATCATGTTGGGGATGCCCTGGGTCCGGTTTGACGAGAGCTGGCGCGACAGCTCGAAGGGCGCGATTGCCTCGGCGATGTCGGTGGCGGCGATCTCCGCGGCGGTCCGGTCCTGCACCGCCAGCAGCACCAGCGCGACGATCCCCTTGGTGATCGCCGCGTTGGAATCAGCGAGGAAGTGGAGCCGGCCGTCCTCGCGACGGGTGGGATAGACCCAGACCGCGGCCGAGCAGCCGCGCACCAGCGTGGCATCGGTCTTGAGCGCATCGGGCATAGTCTCGAGCGCACGGCCGAGGTCGATCAGCAGACGATAGCGGTCGTCCGCCTCGAGCATCTCATATTCGTCGAGCAGGTCGTCGAGCTTGGCGGGCGCGGTCATGCCGCAGCCGCTAGCAAAGCGCGGCCCCCCGGGGAAGCGGACGTTGTCCAGTCTAGCCCGCCCGGCCGACAGAAAGCCGGGCGGGCGGGAAGGAATTTACCAGGGATTCTGGAAATAGGTCGACATCGCCACCAGCATCGGCAGCGACAGCAACGTGTTGGTGCGCGACGCGACGAGCGCGATGCGGCCGGCCTGGGCCTTCGCGGTGTCGCTTGCCTCGACCAACCCAAGCACCTTCTTCTGGTTCGGCCAGATCAGGACCCAGACGTTGAACGCCATGATCAGCGCGAGCCACATGCCGATCCCGATCAGCTGATGGCCCTGCTTGAAGGTCAGCGCCTCGGCGAGATAGTGATTGAGGTGCGCGACGATCAGGCCGGTCAGCACGGTGAAGGCCGCGGCCCAGCGGAAGAAGAACAGCGCGCTCGGCGCGATAAACTTCGACACGCCCGGTTTCAGCTCGGCCGGGATCTTGGGCATCGTCGGGACCTGGACGAAGTTGAAATAGTAGAGAAGGCCGATCCAGGTGATGCCGAAGAAGACGTGCATCCAGCGAAACAGGGTTTCCGGCTGGGGCGCGTGGCCCGTGCCGTACATCAGCGCCAGGGCCAGGACGAGGCCGATGACGAGCACCATGTGCAGATTTTCGAAAAGCTTCATTTGAACCTCCCGCTAGACGGGCTGAGCGTTGGCCGTTCATGCCCGTATTGCCCCGCAGCGGCGGGTAGCAGCGTCTTTGTTGCACAGGGCAGGCGAGCGGGCCAGCAAAAGGTATTTTTCGTTAACCTTTTGAGGGGTCGTCCGCGAAATAAGATAACATGCAGGACCTGCCGCCGCCGCCAGACGTTTTTATCACGTCCACTCCAACCGGAAGGCGTGTCATGGCGTTCAAGCTTCCCCCGCTGCCGTTCGACAAGGCGGCGCTCGAGCCGCATATCTCGGCCGAAACCTTCGATTATCACCACGGCAAGCACCACAAGGCCTATATCGACAAGGTCAACGGCTGGGAGAAGGAGAAGGGGCTCGCCGGCAAGAGCCTGGTCGAGGTGATCGGCCAGGGCAAGGCATCGGGCGACAAGCCGCTGTTCAACAATGCCGGCCAGATCTGGAACCATAATTTCTTCTGGCAATGCCTCGCCCCGCCGGGACAGACGCCGTCAGCCAAGCTGGCCGATATGATCGGCAGCAGCTTCGGCTCGACCGAGGCGATGCTGAAGAAGTTCGCCGCCGAGGCCGACGGCCATTTCGCCAGCGGCTGGACCTGGCTGGTGCTGCAGGACTCGGCGCTCAGGATCGTCTCGCTGCACGACGCGGATTGCCCGGTGGCGCATGACGGTCTGAAGCCCTTGTTCACGCTCGATGTCTGGGAGCACGCCTATTACATCGACTATCGCAACGCGCGACCGAAGTTCGTCGATGCCGTGCTCGGCAATCTGATCAACTGGGAATTCGTCGCGCAGAATCTTGACGGTGGCGGCGTCGCCCGCGCCGATCAGCCGGCGGAAAAGGTGAAGGCTGTTTGAAAAACGCGCGGAAGAGCGCGTTCTTGTGGTGGAACAGCGTCGAAAGTGCGCTCTTTCGCGCGCTTTTCGAAAAGCTGATCAGTCGCCTTCGGGCACGGCCACGGTCTTGGCGTCCTCGCTGAGGCCGTGGCGCAGCAGCATCGGGATCTGGCTGGCGGCGAAGATCACGGTCATCGGCATCACGCCCCACAGCTTGTAGAGCAGCCAGGCATCGAAGCTCAGCAGATGGCGCACAATCTCGTTGCCGACGGCCATGGCGACGAAGAACCAGCCCCAGTTGCGCGACAGCAGCCACCAGCCGCGCTCGTCGAGACCAGGGTAGGCCTGCTCGAGCACCAGCTTGAGCATCGGCCGCCTGGTCGCCTGGCCAAAGAACAGGAGTCCGGCGAGGGTGACATAGTAGATCGTCGGCTTGAACTGGATGAAGCGCTTGTCAGCGAACCAGATCGTCAGGCTGCCGAAGATGATCACCATGATGCCGCTGATCCACAGCAGCGGCGAGATTTTCCCGAAACGCCATTTCGAGACGGCCATCGAGACGATGATCGCGACCATGAAGGCGGCGGTGCCGACGATGACGCCGCGCGTCGCGTTGCCGATGAAGAACACCGCCAGCGGGGCGATATCGAGGATCAACCGCTCCAGCGGATGATATTGCCGCTCGGGCGCCTTGGTTGTCGTCATCCTCTCGCCTCGCTTGCGCCTGCGATCGCCTGGCCCAGCGCCCGCGCGTCGAACGGGCGCAGATCATCGATCCGCTCGCCCACCCCAATAGCATGAATCGGCAGGCCAAACCGCTCTGCCGCGGCAACCAGTACGCCGCCGCGCGCGGTCCCATCGAGCTTGGTCATCACCAGGCCGGTAACGCCCGCGGTCTCGCGAAACACCTCGATCTGCGACAGCGCGTTCTGGCCGGTCGTCGCGTCGAGCACCAGCACGACGTCGTGCGGCGCCTCGGGATTGAGCCGGCCGAGCACGCGGCGGATCTTGGCGAGCTCGTCCATCAGCCCGGCCTTGTTCTGCAACCGGCCGGCGGTGTCGACGATCAGCACGTCGGTGCCGATCGCGGTGCCGCGCTTGACGCCTTCGAACACCAGGCTGGCGGCATCGCCGCCTTCCTTCCCTGCGATGATCGGGACGTCGAGCCGCTCCGCCCAGATCGTGAGCTGCTCGATCGCGGCGGCGCGAAAGGTGTCGCCGGCAACCAGCATCACCGCATAATCCTGCTCCTTGAGCAGATGGGCGAGCTTGGCGATGGTCGTCGTCTTGCCCGAGCCGTTGACCCCGACGACGAGCACGACCTGCGGACGGGGGAAGGCGGTGACCTCGAGCGGCCTGGCCACCGGCGCCAGGATGCGGGCGACCTCCTCGGCGACGATGGCGCGGACGCCGGCCTCATCGATGTTGCGGTCGAAGCGCTCGCTGCCCAGCCGCGCGACGACCCTCGCGGCGGTGCTCGGCCCGAGGTCTGAGGCGATCAGCGCCTCCTCGATCCCGTCGAGCGTGTCCCGGTCGAGCACCGCCTTGGTAAACAGGCCGGATAGATTGTCGCCGAGCCGGTCCGACGTGCGGCGCAAGCCGCTGCGCATCCGGTCGAGCCAGGGGACCGACGCGTCGCTCATGCTGCGGCCAGGAGCCGCTCGCCGTTGCTGCCGGTCACCGTGACCTCGACGGTGTGGCCGATCGCGGTCTCACCGATGCCGGCGATCTCGACCTCAGCGAAATTCTCGGCATGGCCGCGGCCGCCGCGCTCGACCAGAACCCGCTGGCGGCTGCCGACCAGGCCCTGCAGCCAGACCGCCTTGCGCCGCGCCGCCGCGGCTCGGAGGCGCCCGGCGCGCGCCTTGATCACGCCCGGCGCGACTTGCGGCATGCGCGCCGCCGGCGTGCCGGGGCGGGGGGAATAGGGGAAGATATGGGCGAGACTGATGTCGCAATCGTCGATCAGCGCGAGGCTGTTCGCCGCCGCCCGATCATCCTCGGTGGGGAAGCCGGCGATGAGATCCGCGCCGATCGCGATCTCGGGGCGGGCTGCCTTCAGCCGCTCGACGATCGCCACCGCCTGGGCGCGGCTGTGACGGCGCTTCATCCGCTTGAGGATCAGATCGTCGCCCGCCTGCAGCGAGAGATGGAGATGCGGCATGATGCGCGGCTCATGCGCAATCAGCGCGAACAGCCGCTCGTCGATCTCGACCGAGTCGAGCGAAGACAGGCGCAGCCGCGGCAGACCGGGGACGAAGCGCAGGATCCGCTCGACCAGCTGTCCGAGGTCCGGTGTCCCCGGCAGATCGGCGCCATAGGAGGTGATGTCGACGCCGGTCAGCACGACCTCCGCGAAGCCCTGGTCGACCAGCGTCCTGATCCGCTCGACGACGGCGCCGGCCGGCACCGAGCGCGAATTGCCGCGGCCATAGGGGATGACGCAGAAGGTGCAGCGATGGTCGCAGCCATTCTGCACCTCGACGAAGGCGCGCGCGCGGGTAGCGAAGCCGGTGGCGAGATGCGGCGCGGTCTCGCGCACCCGCATGATGTCCGCCACCCTGACGCGCGGCGCGTTCGCCGCCACCAGGCTGTCGCTCAGCTTCTCGCGATTGCCGAGCACGCCGTCGACCTCGGGCATCGCCGCGAAGCGCTCGGGCTCGATCTGCGCGGCGCAGCCGGTGACGAGGATGCGCGCGTCGGGACGGCTCCGCCGCGCCCGCCGGATCGCCTGACCGGCCTGGCGCACGGCCTCGGCGGTCACCGCGCAGCTGTTGACAATGACGAGATCGTCCGCGCCGGCCGCGATCGCGCGCATCGCCTCACCCTCGGCGGTGTTGAGGCGGCAGCCGAAATTGATGATCTCGGGTCCGCTCACGCTGGCCCCGGCAAGTCGATCTCGCCCGAAAAGACATAGGTAGCGGGGCCGGCCATGGTGATCGACCCGCCCGGGGTCCAGGCGATGGTCAGCGCTCCGCCGGGCAGCGCGACCGACACCGGCCGGTCGACGCGATGGGCGATGATCGCCGCGACCGCGGTGGCGCAGGCGCCGGTGCCGCAGGCGCGGGTCAGCCCGGCGCCGCGCTCCCAGGTCCGCGCGCGGATATGGCGGCGATCGACGATCTGCGCGATGTTGACGTTGATCCGCTCGGGAAACAGCGGGTCGGTCTCGATCCGCGGACCGAGCTCCTCGAGCGGAACGGCGTCGACGTCGTCGACGAAGAAGATCAGATGCGGATTGCCGACGTTAACCGCCATCGGCCGCTCGAGCGCGTCCCAGGCGGTCGGCAGGGCGGCGGTGTCCATGGCATAGGCGAGCGGGATCGATTCCCAGTCGAAGCTCGGCCGGCCCATGTCGACGACCGCGCCACCTTCCTCCAACGTCGCATGGAGCAGCGTGGTCGGGCTCTGGATCGTGCAGTCCTTTTCCAGCAGCACCGGAATGCAGCGCGCGGCATTGCCGCAGGCCTCGACCTCATAGCCGTCCGCGTTCCAGATCCGCATCGAGACGTCGGCCTGGGCGGAGCGGCCAATCATGATCAGCTGGTCGCAGCCGATCCCCGTGCGTCGGTCGGCGAGCGCGCGAACGATCGTTGGATCGAGCGCGATCGCCTGCTCGCGCGCGTCGAGCACGACAAAATCATTGCCGAGGCCGTGCATCTTGTGGAAGCCGATCCGCATGGCGCGCGATCTAGGCACCCCGGCCGGTGAAGTCCACCGCGCGGCGGAAATCCTTCGCTTCTGGCTTGGCGAGATTACGCCGGAGAAACGCTTCGCCCAGGATCCGGCGATCGACCAAGCCTGCCGGCAGCGCTTCGGCGATCTGCGCGAGACGGTCTTCGCCAGCGCGGCGGCGGGCTGGCGCGGCACAATCGAGCATCTCCTCGCCGCGATCATCCTGCTCGATCAGTTCTCCCGCAACCTGTTCCGCGAGGATGCCCGTGCCTTCGAGGCCGATCCGCTGACGCGCGCGCTGACCCGCGAGGCGCTCGCCCGGGGTTGGGACAGGGGGCTGGACAGGGTTTCGCGGCAGTTCCTCTACATGCCGCTGATGCATAGCGAGCATATGGCGGATCAGGTCAGCGCGCTGCGGCTCTTTGCCGCGCTGGGCGATGCGGATTCGCTGGATTTCGCCCGTAAGCACGCCGCACAAATCGCTCAATTCGGGCGATTTCCACAGCGCAATGAGGTGCTTGGCCGGGCAACCACGCCGGCCGAGGCCGCGTTCCTCAGTCGCCCCGGCGCGCGGTTTTGAGCGGCGGCAGCGTCTCCGGCTCGGGCGCGCGGGCGGTCGGCAGCATGCCGCGCTCGGCAAGCAGCTGACGGACGCTGGTGACCGTCTGCGGCTTGCCATAGTGCCAGCCCTGGCCTTCGCCGCAGCCGATCTCGCGCAGCCGGTCGCGGATCGCCTCGGTCTCGATCCCTTCGGCGGTGATCGGCAGGCCGAGGCTCTCGGCCAGCTTGGTGATCGCGTTGACGATCGCGTCGCTCTCGCTGTTGTCCTTGATCGAGGTGACGAAGCTGCGGTCGATCTTGATCCGGTCGAACGGCAGCGCGCGGAGATGGGCGAGCGATGAATAGCCTGTGCCGAAATCGTCGAGCGACAGCTTGATGCCCTGGTTCTTGAGGCTGCCGACGATCGACTGGGCGAGCGGCAGATTGTCGTAGAGCGAGCTCTCGGTGATCTCGATCTCGAGCCGGTTGGGCGGAAAGCCGGTCGCGACGAGCAGCTTGACGATCTTCTGCGCCAGCCAGGGGTCCTTGAACTGGGTCGGCGAGATGTTGACCGACAGCATCAGGTTCGGATCCCAGTCGCGCGCCTCGACGAAGGCCTGCTCCATCACCGACATCGATAGGTCGCCGATCATGCCGCATTCCTCGGCGATCGGGATGAATACTTCCGGCAGTACGATGCCCTCGGTCGGATGCTCCCAGCGGGCGAGCACCTCGAAGCCGTGCAGCTGGCCGGTCGAGATTTCGATCTGCTGCTCGTAATAGGGGACGAATTCGCCCTTGGGGATGCCGGCGCGCAGCCCTGCCTCGATCGCGTTGCGCAGCTTGAGCTCGCGCTCCATGCTGGCGTCGAACCAGACGGCGGCGTTGCGGCCCTGCTTTTTGGCCGAATACATCGCGATGTCGGCCCGGCGCAGCAGCGCATCGACATTGCTGCAATCGACTTCGCTGTGGGCGATACCGATCGAGGCGCTGATATGGGTGCGGACGCCTTCAACGTCGAACGGCAGGGTCAGCCGCTGAACCAGCTCATTAGCGATGTTGTCGACCACGCCCGAATTATTCTCGTCGTAGAGGAAGGCGACGGCATATTCATCGCCGCCCAGCCGCGCGGCGATCGCGCTTGGCGGCACTGTCTGCTGGATCGCTTCGGCCACCGCTCGGATCAGCTGGTCGCCGACCATATGGCCATGGACGTCGTTGATGTTCTTGAAATGGTCGAGGTCGACGATCATCATCGCCATCTGCTTCTGGCGCTTGGCGGCCTGATTGAGCAGCGCCGAGCCTTCCTCGTTCAGCGAGCGACGATTCAACAGGCTGGTCAGCGAGTCCTTCGAGGCCAGCGCCTGAGCGCGCTCCTCGGCGGCGGTGCGGATGTCGATCTCATGGGAGAGGTCGCGATAGCGCCGCCAGCCGAACAGGATCAGCGCGAGATTGAGCATCACCGCGATGCCGAGCACGCGCTCGGGGGCAAAGGGAGATTCGCCAGAGCCGAGATGGTTAAGAATATTGCGGGTCAGCGTGGTCGCGGTGCCGGCGAACATCATCAGCGAGGCGACGACGATCGCCACGCCGACCAGGTCCCGCTTCGCCGCGGTCTTGGCGGAGCTTCGCGACAATCCTTTGGCGTCACGCGCCATTTACGCCTCCACCCGCGAAGTTATCCACATGCCTAACCAGCATGAAGAAGCGGTTAAATCCGGCCCGGACCGGGGGCACTTGCCCTGAGGCGCGGGGATCTCTAGATGGCTCGCCGAACGACCCGTTTCGACAGGTCTGGGGTTTTGAGCGTCCGCGGACGCACGCTGGCCGGCGAGGTTTCGCCCGCCGGCGCTTTTTGCTTTGGCGCCCATGGCGTCGGGAGTTGGCGATGTTCGAGAGCCTGAGCGATCGACTTGGCGGGGTGTTCGACCGGCTGCGTGGGCGTGGTGCGCTCAACGAGGCCGACGTCCGCCAGGCGATGCGCGAGGTGCGGATCGCCCTGCTCGAGGCCGATGTCGCGCTGCCGGTGGTGCGTGATTTCGTCGATAAGGTGACCGAGCAGGCGGTCGGCCAGCAGGTCCTGCGCTCGATCACCCCGGGACAGCAGGTCGTCAAGATCGTCAACGACGCGCTGGTCGAGATGCTCGGCAGCGATGCCGCCGAGCTCGATCTCGAGGCGGTGCCGCCGGTCGTGATCATGATGGTCGGGCTGCAGGGCTCGGGCAAGACCACCACCACCGCCAAGATCGCCCGCCGGCTGAGCGGCAAGGACGGCAAGAAGGTGATGATGGCGTCGCTCGACGTCGCCCGCCCGGCCGCCCAGGAGCAGCTGCGCGTGCTTGGCGAGCAGAACAGCGTCACGACCCTGCCGGTCGTCGCTGGTCAGATGCCGGTCGACATCGCCCGGCGCGCGCTGCAGTCCGCCAAGCTCCAGGGCTATGACGTCCTCCTCCTCGATACCGCCGGCCGGCTCCATGTCGACCAGGCGCTGATGGACGAGATGAAGGCGGTGGCCGAAGTCGCCGCGCCGCAGGAAATCCTGCTGGTGGTCGACGCGCTGACCGGCCAGGACGCGGTCAACGTCGCCAAGAGCTTCACCGAGCAGGTGCCGCTGACCGGCGTCGTGCTCACCCGAATGGACGGCGATGCGCGTGGCGGTGCGGCGCTGTCGATGCGCGCGGTCACCGGCCGGCCGATCAAGTTCGTCGGCACCGGCGAGAAGAGCGATGCGCTCGAGCAGTTTCACCCCGGCCGCGTCGCCGGGCGCATCCTCGGCATGGGCGACGTCGTCAGCCTGGTCGAGCGCGCTGCCGAAACCATCCAGGTCGAAGAGGCCGAAAAGCTCGCCGCCAAGATGGCCAAGGGCCTGTTCGATCTCAACGACATGCGCGCCCAGTTCAACCAGATGCGCCGGATGGGCGGGCTCGGCGCGCTGGCCGGCATGCTGCCCGGGATCAAGCAGGTGAAGCAGGCGATGGCCAGCGGCGCCGCCGACGACAAGGTGCTGGTGCGGATGGATGCGATGATCGGCTCGATGACGCCGAAGGAGCGGACCAAGCCCGAGATTATCAACGCCAAGCGCAAGATCCGGATCGCCAAGGGCTCGGGGACGACGGTGCAGGAGGTCAACAAGCTCCTCAAGATGCACCAGGACATGTCCAGCGCGATGAAGAAGCTGAAGAAGATGGGCGGGCTCAAGGCTTTCGCCGGACTGTTCGGCGGCAAGGGCGACCTCGGCGCCATGCTCGGCCAGCCCGGCGGGATGCCGGGGGGCGGGGCAGGGCTGCCCGGCCTGCCCGGCGGCAACGCTCCGTTCAACCTGCCGCCGGGTTTCGACAAGTTTACAAAACGCTGACACAACTGATTATTGAGGAAGGAAAAATATGTCTCTCTCGATCCGCCTGACGCGGGGTGGCGCAAAGAAGCGCCCTTATTACCGCATCGTCGTCGCCAACAGCCGCAGCCCGCGCGACGGCCGCTTCATCGAAAAGATCGGCAGCTATAATCCGCTGCTCGCCAAGGACAGTCCGGATCGGGTCAAGCTCGACGGTGACCGCGCCCGCCATTGGCTGTCGGTCGGCGCCCAGCCGACCGATCGCGTCGCCCGCTTCCTCGACGCCGCCGGCGT
>Ga0068855_100002704_pt1 | contig 21852 bp, 19 predicted proteins | sample KBSCornC52_FD_66592 | JGI IMG/M metagenome (GOLD analysis project Ga0068855, IMG submission 66592) | Corn rhizosphere microbial communities from Kellogg Biological Station, Michigan, USA - KBS Corn C5-2 | ecosystem: Host-associated > Plants > Roots > Rhizosphere > Soil ...
CCGCCACGCCGACCAGATCCTTGTCATGGATCACGGCCGCATTGTCGAACGTGGAACACACGACGAACTGCTCGCGCTCAACGGCGCCTACGCCAGGCTCTGCGCGGGCAGCTTCCTCGAGCCGCGGGAGAATGCGGAGCTCGTCACGCGATAGCAGCCCGGCTCAAATCGCCGCACATGACGGAGACCCATGCGGAATCGAAAAAGGGGTGTTTCGGAGTTTCTCTCTTGATCGCACTGGGCGCAGGAATTCTCGGTCTAATCGGCGGTGCGATCCTCCACAGCGTGTTTGCCGGGCATCACTTTACCGTCCTGGATGAGAAGATTTATCCGACGGCGATCGGCGAGCTGCGATGCCGCGCGGTGAGCGATACTTACGGATGGTCATTCCTGGATCCCGCCGACACCCAACTCGAACTCAACGGGCGCACTCTCTACAGGGCGAAGCGTTACTTTCAGGAGACGTGGCCCGTGGCCCAGGATGTGAAGGTCGCTGGAAACACCATCACCTGGAGCGATGGTGAATATGCCTACTCACTTCAAATCTCCCCGAGTCCGGAGCAGCGGCAGAACGTGGACGAAAAGAAAGCAGGGCGATAGAATGAGATCGCTCCTCAGGGCCCATTTCCCGTCTTGCGGGCGGCGGCGACAAGACGCCGAACTGCTCCAGAGCCTGATCGCCGGGTATAAGGCGGACCTCTCCGGACTCTACTTGAGCTATCCGACGTCGAACCTCTTCGATTTACGTCCGCTCGATTTCTGGCGGCAAATGGGTGGGCAGCGTCTCGACGAGACCATCCGTAAACTCGGTCCGCTCAGGAAGAGAAAGCCGCTCCACCTCTGCTAAAATTTGAGCAACGGCTTGAGTCATTGGAAAGAATCTATATCCGGTATATATCTGAGGGCGAGCGCGCCTCTGTACCCGAAATTTCGCTTACGGCGTACATAGATTCCTGATTGGGGGAAACCCTGAAAAATGACCACTTTTAGGCGTTGACCTTTTGGGGATTTTTGGGAGAAATAGGGACGTTTTGGTGCGAATTGGGAGACTCGCCCAAAGCCAACCCGCCATGGCCGATACCAACCAGAACAACGCAACACCCGTGTATGTGGGTGAGTTCTGCCATGCCATTGACGGGAAGAACCGCATCACCATTCCCTCAGAGTGGCGCCCTACGGAGGAGAAGGAAACCGAGCTGTTTCTCATCCCGAGTTCGACCGCCAATTGCCTGACGGTGATGCCCCGCCACGAACTCGACCGCGTCCGCACCAAAGCCGCCGCTCTCCCCGGCGCACAACGCACCGTGGTGTTGCGTCGGATCGGCGCCCTGAGCCGCCAGGTGACGCTCGACAAACACGGTCGCCTTTCCCTCCCGGATGAGTTCTGCAAGCAACTCAAGCTCTCCGGCAATGTGACGCTCTCGGGCGTCGTCGAAACTTTTGAAATTTGGAACACCGAAGAATGGACCGCCGCGCAGGTCGTCCAGAAAGCGGATTCCGCAGCCCTTCTCGCAGACCTTGGCTTATGAGCGTTTGCGTCGAAATTCCCAAAAAGCCGCGAGCGAAGTCGCGGCGCTCTTCATTGAACCCACGTCCCTACGAATATCACGAATCTGTGCTGCTCGCCGAAACGGTCGAGCGGCTCGCGCCTGCTCCCGGCAAGGTGATAGTCGACGGCACCCTCGGCGGCGGCGGGCATACGGCCGCCCTCCTCGCAGCGGGTGCGCAGGTGATCGGCTTCGATCAAGACCCGGAAGCACTGGCGTTTGCCGGCCGGAAGCTCGTTGAGTTCGGCGGACAATTCCGCCCGGTGCATACCAGTTTCGCCAAAGCGGCGGAAGCGCTGGATCAGCTCGGCGTCGAGCAGATCGATGGCGCGATGCTCGATCTCGGGGTCTCCTCGCGCCAGCTCGATGCCCCCGAGCGCGGTTTTTCCTTCATGCACGATGGGCCCCTGGACATGCGCATGGATCCCACGAACCTGATCAGCGCCGCGGACCTCGTGAATACGATGGCCGGCGATCAGCTCGAGAAAATCTTTCGCAACTATGGCGAAGAGCCAGCCGCGCGCAAGATCGCCGCGCGCCTCGTGCGCGATCGCCTCGTTTCGCCTTTCCGCACCACGCTGGAACTCGCCCAGGCCGTCGAGCGCGTCGTCCCGCGTCATGGCCGGACCCATCCCGCCACGCGCGTCTTCCAGGCCCTGCGCATCGCGGTGAACCGCGAACTCGAAGCCCTCACCCTCGGTCTTGAGCAACTCTCGCAGCGTCTCGCCCCGGGCGGCCGCCTGGCCATCATTACCTTTCATAGTCTCGAGGACCGTATCGTGAAGGTTTTCTTCAAGGAGCGCGCGGCGGCATTCATCGATCGTCCCGAGTGGCCGGAACCGCGGCCAAATCCGATTCACATTTTCAAAGCCATCACCGGCAAGCCTGTTGTCGCCAGCGACGCGGAACAGCGGGCCAATCCGCGCTCTCGCAGCGCCAAACTCCGCGTTGCCGAAAGGATCCCGTATGTCCGCTAACCGTCGTCGTCACGCCAACGCCATTCCGATTGCGTCGTTCGTTACCTGGGCGCTCATCGGCATTTTTGCCGGCGGCGGTGGTCTGGCCTACGTCTGGTGCAAGAACCAGCTCTACACCACGGGATCGGAAATCAAGTCGCTCGAGCGCGAGCTCGTCGACCTCAAGAACAAGAACGAAGTGGCGGAAAGCAAGATCGCCCAACTGTCTTCCACGGCCAAGCTGCAGGAACGTTATGACACCGGCTTCATCAAGCTGGTGCCCATCACCAACGACCACATCACCGTCCTGAGCAATTCCACCGCGGCGCCGAACACCGGAGAACTGCGTCCCGTTTCCAACGAGAAATCCGTCTCCAGCGAAAGGATCCACGAGTGAACCACACAGCCCAAAAGCGCGCGCTCTTTTCCTGCTTTGCGCTGGCCGGCTGCTTCACCGTCTTCTCGGCGCGGCTCATCGACCTGCAGGTCACCAAGCACGACGAGTATGCGAAGATCGCGCTGGAGATTCACGGCACCCGGCAAACCAAGCCGGCGCAGCGCGGCCGCATCATGGACATCCACGGCGAATCGCTCGCGCAAAACGAGCCGGTGCGCACCGTGGTGGCCGATGCGACGCTGATCAACGATCACGCCGAAATGGCCACGCTGCTCTCCACCGCCCTGGGTATTCCGCATGCGCAGGTCATGGAAAAGCTCAGCCGCACGGTCTACTCACAGGCCTTGAAGAAGGAAATGCCTTCACCCTACATCGTCCTGAAAAAGGAAGTGCCGGTGAATGTCACCTCCGATCTCTCGGCGAAGCTCGCGGAACGCAAAATGCGCGGCATCGCTTTCGAGACCGCCTCGACGCGCGTCTATCCGAATGAACACATGCTCTGCCACGTGCTCGGCTATGTGAATGGCCGGAACGAAGGCGTGGACGGTGTCGAGCGCACCATGGATCAGTTCCTGCGCGGGCACGACGGCTTCCGCTATTCCGAGCGCGACCGCACGGGCAAGGAGATCTTCGTCTATCGCGGCCAGGAACGCGACGCGCGCAATGGCAACAACGTGCGCCTGACCATCGACATGGGACTGCAAAACATCGTGGAGATGGAGATGGATGCCGCGATCAAGCAGTTTCACCCGAAGAGCGCCACGGTCATCCTCATGCAGCCGAAGACGGGCGAGATTCTCGCCCTGTCGAATCGGCCGAATTACAATCCGAACGTCCAGGAAGGCGTGCCGGAGGATCATCGCCGCGATCGTGCGGTGACCGATGGGGTCGAGCCCGGTTCCACCTTCAAGATCGTGACCACCACCGCCGCGCTGACGGAAAAGATCGTCCGCGCGGACACGATGATCAATTGCGAGAACGGCTACTTCGCCTCTTTCCACCTGCACGATCACCATCCGTATCCGGACTTGAGCGTGCACGACATCCTCGTGCACTCGAGCAATATCGGCGCGGCCAAGCTCGGCATCCAGCTCGGCGACCAGCGCTTCTACGATTACGTGCGGCGTTTCGGTTTCGGCGAGCGCACCGGCGTGAACCTGCCCGGCGAAGTGAGCGGCATCGTCCACCCGCTGCATGCCTGGAGCAAATATTCCATCACCCGCATCCCCATGGGCCAGGAAGTGGAGGCGACTCCGCTGCAGATCGTCACCGCGATGTCGGCGATTGCCAATGGCGGGCATCTCATGATGCCGCAGATCATTCACGACATCACCGACGAGCAGGGTCACGTCATCGCGAAATTCCCGGCACAGGAAATTCGCCAGGTGGCCTCCAAGGCGGCGACCGATGCGGTGCGCGACGCGCTCGTCGACGTCGTCAGTCCGAAGGGCACCGCCGCGCTCGCCCACGTCGTCGGCTACAAAGTCGCCGGCAAGACCGGCACGGCGCAGAAATACGACGAGAAGACGCACCTGCCCAGCCACGAGCGCTACACCGTCTCCTTCGTTGGCTTCATGCCGGCGGATGATCCCGCTTTCGCCTGCCTCGTGCTGGTCGACGAAGCGCAGGTCTCGCACGACAAAAATTATGGCGGTATGGTCGCCGCTCCCGTTTTCTCCCGCATCGCCGAAAAAGCCGCACGCTACCTCGGGCTCAAGCCCACGGTGGAAGAGCCCATGGGCAGCGTGATGGTGCACAACGACTACCGCGATCAATGAAACTCGACGCACTTCTTTCTCACTCCGCCATTGTCAAGGTGGATGGCCCGACTGATCGGGACATCACCCACCTGACCTACGATTCCCGCCGCGTGAAGCCGGGCACGCTCTTTTTTGCCCTGAAGGGCGAGAAGGTCGACGGCACCGCTTTCATCGATGCCGCCGTCGCCGCCGGCGCGGAAGCGATCGTGACCGAGAATGCCACCATCCGGACGCGCGCGACGAACATCGTCGTGGCCAACGCCCGCAACACCATGGCGGACTTCGCCGCCGCGTTTTACCAGAATCCCGCGCGCGCGCTGAAAATCGCCGGGGTCACGGGAACGAACGGCAAAACGACCACCGCATTTCTCATCAAGCACATCTGCGAAGCAGTGCAGTTGCGCTGCGGCTTGCTCGGCACCGTGCGCTACGAAATCGGCGACCGCGTGCTGCCCGCTTCGCGCACGACTCCAGAGTCGCTCGATGTGCACGAGATGCTCTGGCAGATGCGCTCGGCCGGCTGCAAGGCCTGCGCCATGGAAGTCTCCTCCCACGCGCTCGTGCAGGCTCGCGTGCGCGACGTGGAGTTCGACGCCGCGGTCTTCACCAATCTCACGCAGGACCACCTCGACTATCACAAGACGATGGAGGCCTACTTCGAGGCGAAGGCCCGGATGTTCAGCGAGCTCGCCGCGCAGAAGAAGAAACAGGGCAAGGCCATCATCAACCTCGACGATCGTTACGGTGGGCAGCTCGTGACCCGTTTCAGCAAGGACATCTCGGTCACCACCTACGGCCTTGGCGTGCATGCCGATTTCCGCGCGAGCAATATCCGCATCGATTTTCACGGCACGAGCTATCAACTCGACGCCGGCGGCCGCAGCTACCTGGTGCGCCTGCCGCTCATTGGCCAGTTCAACGTCTACAACTCTCTCGCCGCCGTCGCCGCGGCGAATGCCATGGGCATCGAAGTGCGCAACTGCGTGCTCGCGCTGGCCAATGCCACTGCCGTGCCGGGCCGCCTCGAAGCCGTGCCCGCGCAGCGCCAGTTCCGCGTCTTCGTGGATTACGCGCATACCGACGACGCCCTGCTCAACGTCATCAAGGCCTGCCGCGAATTGAATCCCGCGCGGCTCATCGTCGTCTTTGGCTGCGGCGGCAACCGCGACAAGACCAAGCGTCCCCGCATGGGCGCGGTCGTCGACCAGCACGCCGACTACGCCATCGTGACTTCCGACAACCCGCGCAAAGAAGATCCGCTCGCGATCATCGAAGACATCAAGCCCGGCCTGCGCCGCGGCAACTACGAAGTCATCGTCGATCGCCGCGAGGCCATCTTCAAGGCCGTGGCCATGGCCCAGCCGCGCGACATCATCCTCATCGCCGGCAAAGGCCATGAGAACTACCAGGAATTTGCCGACCGCACCATGCCCTTCGATGACGTAGCGGTCACCCGACAAGCCCTCGAGGGCAAGCGTTCCGAAGATTAGAAATGGACGCCACCACTTTTGAAAAAATCGCCCAGTGGTCCGCCGGCAGGCTGGCCGCGGGTGATCCGCAAGGCACCGTGACCTCCGTTTGCACGGATTCACGGTCGCTCAAAGCGGGAGATTTGTTCGTCGCCTTGCGCGGCGACAAGTTCGACGGTCACACCTTCGTCGCCGAAGCTTCGAAACGCGGTGCTGCCGGTGTGATCGTCGAAGAATTTCCAGCCGAACTGCCGCCGGGCTTCGGCGTAATTCTGGTCAAGAACACACTCGAGGCGCTGCAGCATCTCGGCGCCGAATACCGCCGCAGCCTGGATATCCAGGTCATCGGCCTGACCGGCAGCAACGGCAAGACGAGCACCAAGGACCTCACTGCTTCGGTCCTCGGCGAAAATTTTCAGGTCACCAAGACCGATGGGAATTTCAATAACCACATCGGCGTGCCACTCACCTTGCTGCGCGCCCGTGGTTCGGATCAGATCGGCGTTTTCGAGATGGGCATGAACCACGCCGGTGAGATCGCCCCGCTCGCCGCCATGGCCGCGCCCGAGGTGGGCATCATCACCAACATCGGCATGGCCCACATCGAGTTTCTCGGCAGCCGCGAAGCCATCGCCCAGGAGAAGGGCATGCTCGCCGAGGCGTTGCCGCCGAGTGGCACGCTCATCCTCAGCGCCGAGGACGAATTTTCTCCGGCCATCGCCGCGCGGACGAAAGCGGACGTGGTCCTCGCCGGGATCAACATGGGCGAAATCTTCGCCAGCGATCTGCGCCCCAGCGCCAGCGGCACGAAATTCACCATCAACGCCGAAGGCCGCACTGCCGCTGCCGAACTGAGCGTACCGGGCGAGCACATGGTTCGCAACGCCATGCTTGCCGTCGCCGCTGGTCGCGCCTTTGGCCTTTCGCTCGAAGAATGCGCTGCGGGACTGGCCAAGCTTCGCCTTACCAAGGGCCGTCTCGAGCAGAAGATGATCCGCGGCATCCAGGTCATCGATGACACTTACAATGCCAATCCCGACTCCGTGGCGGCCGCGCTGCGCACCCTGGCCAGCATGCCGGCCGTGGGGCGCCGCATCGCCGTTCTCGGACGCATGGGCGAACTGGGCACGGAAGCCGAACGTGGTCATCGTCTCGTCGGCGAAGTCGCCGCCCAGACCCACGTGGACAGCGTGATCGGCGTGGGCGAAGAAGCGCAATGGATCACCGAAGCCGCCTGGCGCGGCGGCGTGGAAAAAGTGGTGCGTGTCGAATCAACCGAGGAAGCGACCAAAGTCCTGCGTGACCTCGCCAAGGCGGGCGATCTCGTCTTGATCAAGGGCAGCCGTTCCGCACGCATGGAACGCATCGTGGAGGGCTTGCTCGCGCAATGATTTACTACCTCTACAAGCTCTCCCTGCTTTATCCGAACCAGGATTTCTTCCGGGCGATGAATGTATTCCAATACATCACGCTGCGGGCTCTCGGCGCGGCGCTCACCGCCTTTTTGCTTTCGCTCATGTGCGGCAACTGGACCATCCGCCGCCTCATCTCGCTCAAGCTCGGCCAGCCGATCCGCACCAAGGAAGAAGTGAACAAGCTTTTCGAGCTGCACGGCTCGAAAGCCGGTACACCTACCATGGGCGGCGTGCTCATGCTGGGTGCGGTGATTGTCTCCTCGCTCGTCTGGGCGCGGCCGGACAATCCGTTCGTCTGGTTACTCATGTTTGCGATCGTTTATTGCGGCGCTCTCGGTTTCTGGGACGACTATCTCAAGGTCAGTAAGAAAAACTCCGCGGGCGTCAGCGAGCGCACCAAGCTCATCGCCCAGGCCATTCTAGCCATCATCGTCACCACGTTCTTCCTCATGAACCCGGCGATCGAAGTGCAGGCCCGCGCGGTGTATGTTCCGTTCAGCAAGGCGCCGGTCTTCGCCAATCTTGGCATCATCGGCACGCTCGGCTTTTTCGCGCTGGTCATCATCGGTTCTTCCAACGCGGTGAATCTCACCGACGGTCTCGATGGCCTCGCCGCCGGTTGCACCTGCACCGCGGCTTTCGCCTACGCCATTCTCGCCTACGTCTGCGGCCACGTGGGCATCGCGACCTACCTGCAGATTCCCTTCTATCCATTCGCCGGCGAATTGACGGTGATGTGCATGGCCCTCGTCGGCGCGTCGTTCGGCTTTCTGTGGTTCAATTGCCACCCGGCCAAAGTCTTCATGGGCGATACCGGTTCACTCGCCATCGGCGGCATGCTCGGCGTCACCGCCATCTGCACGAAACAGGAAATGCTCCTCGTGGTCGTGGGCGGGGTGTTCGTCATCGAGGCCGTCTCCGTGCTCATCCAGCGCACCTGGTTCAAGATTACCAAGAAACGTTACGGCGAGGGCCGTCGCGTGTTCCTCATGTCCCCCCTGCACCATCACTTCGAGCTCAAGGGCTGGAAGGAGAACACGGTCATCGTCCGTTTCTGGATTCTGTCCATCATGTTCGCCTTCCTCGGCCTCGCCACCCTGAAACTCCGTTGAACCCGTCGTACGCAAACAAGTCCATCGCCGTTCTGGGCGCGGGCGAAAGCGGTGAAGCCGCAGCCCGCCTCCTCCACCAGGAAAAAGCCATGGTTACGATCCTCGATACCGCCGAAGAGAACAAGCTGCGCAAGAAAATCGACGCGCTCGGCGCGGAAGGCATTCGCGTGATTGCCGATCTCGCCGCGGAGCACGAAAGCCTGCACGGCCATTACGACTACGTGATTCTCAGCCCGGGCATCGATCCGGCCGTGCCTCTCGTGCAGCATTTCATCAAACGCCGCATCGAAATGATCGGCGAACTCGAGCTCGCCTACGAGATGTGCAAGTGCCCGATCATCGGCATCACGGGCACGAATGGCAAGACGACCACCACGCAACTGGTGGAGAAAATGCTCAACGCCTGCGGCGTGAAAACCGTGGCCAGCGGCAATATCGGACCGGCCTTCTCCGCCAAGGTCAGCGAAAGCAGCCATCTCGATGTGATGACCCTGGAGGTCAGCTCGTTCCAGCTTGAGTCGATCCGCCGTTTTCATTGCCAGACCTCCGTCTGGCTCGGCTTCGCCGCCGATCACCTCGATCGCTACCGCTCGATGGACGAGTATTACGCGGCGAAAATCCGCATTTTCGAAAACCAGACTGGGGACGATTGGGCGATCGTCAATTACCGCGACAAGCTCCCATCCTTAAAGGCGAAGAAGATCACCTTCAGCGCCTACGTGCCGGATGGGGATTTCTCGTTGCGCGAGGGCGTGATCCATTTCCGCGGTGAACGCGTGCTCGCCATGTCCGAGACGAACCTCCGGGGCTCGCACAACGCCGAGAATCTCATGGCCACGCTCGGCGTCGGTTTCGTGCGCGGGCTCAGCTTCGCGCAGATGCTGCCGCCGCTGCACGAATACAAGCCGCTGCCGCATCGCTGCGAAATCCTGCGCACGGTGAATGGCGTCGAGTGGGTCAACGATTCGAAAGGCACGAACCCGGATTCCGTCGAGAAAGCGCTGCATTCCGAGACGCGCCCGGTGGTGCTCATCGCCGGCGGCAAGGACAAAGGTTTCGAATACGATTTGCTCACAGATCTCGTTGCCGCGCGCTGCCGTTCGGTGGTAGTGATGGGCGAGATGGCGGATCGCATTGAGGCGATCTGGAAATCGCGTCTGCCCGTTTCGAACGCCGGACGTTCGCTCGAGAAAGCCGTCGAACTCGCACACGCCGCCGCCCAACCTGGCGACGTCGTCCTATTTAGCCCTGGTACTTCGTCTTTCGATATGTTCAAAAATTACGCCGACCGTGGGAATCAGTTCCGTGTGTTGGTCCAAGCCCTGCCTTCCTAAAATGAAAACGCCCAAATTCTTCAGCAAACTCTCCGCTGTCCTGTCGCCGCGCCCGAAGAAGAAATTGCAAGCGACCGCCGCCCGTTCGGCGCGCCGCCCGGTGGACGATTACGATGACGAAGAGCCGACGACCAATCTCTCCAGCGCCTTCGTCGTGGTGCTGATCCTGCACGTCGTCGCCATCGGCGGCATCTACGCTTTCAACAGCATCAAGGCATCGCGCCGCGGCCATGAGCCGATGATGGCGCCGACCGAGCAGACCTCGACCACGTCGCAAACGGCCGGCGTCCAAAATGAGGACCACAGCGCCGCCGAGCCGGCGTCGAAGCCGCAGGTCGCCTCCGTGTCGCACTCGGTGGCGGAAGCCGCGCCGATTCCGGCCGTGGCGCCGACCAAGCCCGCGGGGGGGCATACTTATCAGGTCAAAGCCGGCGACAGCCTCGCCAGGGTAGCCCTCGCGTACGGCGTGACGCCCGCGCAGATCATGGAGGCGAACCATCTCAAGGAAGGCTCCGTCCTGCATCAGGGCCAGACGATCGTCATCCCAGCCAAGTCCGAAAAGACCGCCGAAAATCGCAAGGAAGAATCCACGCCCAAACAAGCGGACGTGCCATCCACCGCGACCACGCCCGGTTTATACACGGTGAAGAGGGGCGATACGCCCACCTCCATCGCCCACAAGCACGGCCTCACCGTCGAGGAATTGCTGAAAGCCAACAAGATCACCGATCCCAAGAAACTCCAGGTGGGCCAGACCTTGAAGGTGCCGCCGCGCAAGGGCTAAGTCTCCGTTGAACGCCCAACGCACCAGTGTCTACCTCCTAGTCGTCACGGTCATTTGCCTGATCGTGCTCGGCATCGTCATGCTGTCGAGCACCTCGGCCTACGCTCCGGAGAGCCACGGGAGCGCGGTGTTTCTGCTCAAGCGCCAGCTCGTCTGGCTGGGCATCGGCATCGTCGTCTGCGCCGTTGCCGCCACGCTCGATTACCATCTGCTGCAAAAGACCTGGTGGATCTGGTTCGTCCTTTCGATCTTCCTGCTTTCGCTCTGCTTCGTTCCGCACATCTGTCATCGCATCAACGGCTCGCGGCGCTGGATCAACATCGGCGTGACTTTCCAGCCGTCGGAATTCGCCAAGCTGGCCGCGATCGTCGCCGTGGCCTGGTGGTTCGCGCGCGATGAAACCTACGCCCGCCAGTTTTGGCGCGGCTACTTCGCCCCGCTGATCGGCGCCGGCGTCCTCATGGCACTCATCGCTCCCGAAGTGGACATGGGCACCACCGCGCTCATCGGCTCGACTACTTTCATGCTCATGTTCATCGCCGGCACGCGGCTCTTTTATCTCGTGCCGACAATCGCCATGGGTTTCGCCGCGCTCATCTTCGTCGCGCTGAAAATGCCGCAACGCTGGGGCCGCATGATGGCCTTCATGTATCCGGACAAGTATCCGACCGAGGCCTACCAGACCGTGCAAGGGCTCATCGCTCTCGGCTCCGGCGGCGTGGAAGGACTCGGCCTCGGCAACGGCCGGCAGAAGATGATGTATCTGCCCTTCGCCCACACCGATTTCATCTTCCCAGTAGTGGGCGAGGAACTCGGCCTGCGCGTAACGCTCGCCGTCGTCTTCACCTACATCGTTTTCATCCTCTGCGGCGCGATCATCTCCATGCGGGCGCGCGATCGCTTCGGCATGCTGCTCGGCTTTGGCGTGGTCGTCATCATCGCCTTGCAGGCCGCGGTCAATATCGGCGTGACCACCGCGTTGCTGCCGAACAAGGGCCTGCCCTTGCCCTTCATCAGTTACGGTGGCTCGAACCTCGTCTTCTGTCTGCTCGGTGTTGGCATCTTGATCAACATCTACCGCCAGGGTCTCAATGAGCAGGACGACAAAAACAACAGCGTGGCCCTGAGGGCCCGCACGCGCAACGCCCGCCGCGTGGTCCGCATCTGACGATCCTGAAAAGAGCCAGCGAATCACTCGAATGACACGAATCAGACCGCTTCCTTTCGTGTAATCCGTGTGATTCGCGGGCCAAAAATCATCCTCTATGATTCATTTGGCGGTTTCTGAACTATGAACTTCGTCATCGCGGCCGGCGGCACCGGCGGACACCTCTTTCCAGGCCTCGCCGTCGGCGAAGTGCTCATCCAGCGCGGGCATCAAGTGATGCTCATCATCTCCGAAAAGGAGATCGACTCCCTGGCCACCCAGGGCCGCACCGATTTTCGCATCGAGCGCGTGCCCGGCGTGGGCTTGCAGAGCAAAAATCCTCTTGCGCTGGTGAAATTCGTCCTGAAATTCCGCGCCGGCCTCGCCCAGGTAAAAGCGCTCTATCGCGACTTCCAGCCGCAAGCCGTGCTCGGTATGGGTGGCTTCACCTCGACCGCGCCGCTCCTCGCCGGACGCGCGGCGAAAGTCCCCACCTTCGTCCACGAGTCCAACGCCATTCCCGGCAAGTCCAACAAGTTCAATGGCCGGATCGTCACCCGCGTGCTGCTCGGCTTCGAGGAATGCGCGCCGTTCTTCCCGCCGGGCAAGTGCGCCGTCACCGGCACGCCCATCCGCACCTCGCTCGCCACCCGCCTCGACCGAACCCAGGCACTGGCCGCCTTCGGTCTTACGCCCGGCAAACCGACCCTCCTCGTCATGGGCGGCAGCCAAGGCGCGCACGGCATCAATCAATCGCTCGTTAACGCCCTGCCTTCACTCGCCCAGCACCCGTTGCAGGTCATTCACCTGACCGGCAAACAGGACGAGCAGCTCATGCGTGAGAGCTACGCCAAGGCCGGCATCCCCGCCTTTGTCGCGGCCTTTTACCATCGCATGCAAGAGGCCTACAGCGCCGCGGATCTCGCCATTTCGCGCAGCGGCGCGGCGAGCGTGACCGAGCTTTCACACTTCGCCCTGCCGAGCATCCTCATCCCCTACCCGTTCGCCGCGGAAGATCATCAAACTTTCAACGCGAATATCTTTGAAAAAAAGGGGGCGGCGACGCTATTAAAGGAGCGCGAAACCAGCGGCGAAACACTCGCTCAAAAACTTCTCTGGTTTCTCGAAGATCCGCAGCGGCTTTCCGACATGTCTGCGCGCAGCGCCAGCCTGGCGCCGCAGCAAGCTGCCGAGCGGGTCGCAGACACCATCCTCAACTCTTGCGCATAAATGGACACGGGCCAAATCCTCGCTGACATCCTCGTCGGGGGTGAATTGAAAATTCATCTCATCGGCGTGGCCGGCTCGGGCATGAGCGGCATCGCCGGACTCCTGCTCGCCCTCGGCCACCAGGTCAGCGGCTCGGACAAAGCGCGCACCGTGGAGGTCGATCGCCTGGAAAAACTCGGCCTGCGTTTTCACCTCGGCCAGGCCGCCGCCAATGTCGGCGACGCCGATCTCATCATCTTTTCCTCGGCCATTCGTCCCGGCAATCCGGAGTATGACGAGGCGCTTCGCACCAAGCGCAACATGGTGCGCCGCGCCGATGCGCTGGCCGCGATCATGAACTGCAAGAAAGGCATCGTGGTTTGCGGCATGCACGGCAAGACGACGACGTCTTCGATGGCCGCGCATGTGCTCAAGGTCGGCGGCCTGCATCCCTCCCACTATGTCGGCGCGGAAATCCCGATCCTCGGCACGAATGCGTTTTGGGATCCGGAGGGCGAATACTTCGTCGCCGAGGGTGATGAGAGCGACGGCACGCTCGCCTTCTATCATCCCGAGCACGCCATCGTGCTGAACATCGAGGAAGAGCATCTCGACTACTATGCCGATCTGGCGGCGATCGAGGTCGTCTTCAATCAGTTGCTCTCGCAGACCCGCGGCAAGGTGATCTTCTCCGCCGACGATGCCCATGCCACGCGCATCTGCAGCACGCATCCCGGCGCCATTTCCTACGGCGAATCGCACACCGCTTTCTATCGCTTCGATGATGTCCACACGAAGGATTTCCAGTCGCACTTCCGCGTCTTGCGCGGGGGCGAACCGCTCGGCGCGATCACCCTCAACGTGCCCGGCCGGCACAACGTCAGCAATTCCGTCGGGGTTGTCGCCCTGGCCACGGAACTCGGCGTGCCCTTTGCCCGGATCGCCGAGGCGCTCGAATCCTTCCGGGGCGCGCGCCGCCGTTTCGAAATCAAGTATCGCAGCGATCGCTACATGGTGGTCGACGACTACGGCCACCACCCCAGCGAGGTGAAGGCCACGCTCGCCACGGCGAAGAACACCGGTCGCAAGCGGGTGCTCTGCATGTTTCAACCGCACCGCTACTCCCGCACGCTCAAGCTCAAGGCGGAGTTCGGTCGCGCGTTTCATCATGCCGATGTCGCGGTCATCGCCGACGTCTATCCGGCCAGCGAGTTGCCGATCGAGGGAGTAAGCGGCCAGACTATTGTGGACGAGATGCTTCGCGAAGGCCACGAAGCCGCCAGTTTCCAGCCGGATCGCAAGAAGATCGCGCTGGAAATCGGCCGCGCGCTGGAGCCGGGCGACGTCGTGATCAGCCTCGGCGCGGGCAATATTCACGAAGCCGGCTCCATCCTCGCGCGCGACATCAAGCAACTCGACGAGTTGCAGACCGTAATGGGGCACGGGACGATCAAACTCTACGAACCGCTCTCCAAGCACACGACGATGCGTGTAGGCGGACCGGCGCAATTTTGGGCCGAACCGGAGACGGAGGAAGCCTTCGCCCGGCTGGTGCGTTTCTGCACCCTCAATGAAATCCCCCTCTTCGTCATGGGCCGCGGCTCGAACCTGCTCGTGCGCGACGGCGGCATCCGCGGCGTGGTCGTGCATCTCGCGCGCGGTGAGTTCAAGACCATCGAAGTCAAGGACGGCAAGATCCAGGCCGGCGTTGGCGTGAAGCAGAAGGAACTCGCCTACGCCGCGCGCGACGCGGAGATCGGCGGTTTTGAATGGCTCGAAGGCATCCCCGGCAACCTCGGCGGCGCCCTGCGCATGAATGCCGGCGCGATGGGCGGCGAGACCTTCCGACAGGTGGTCAGCGTCCGTTTTGTCGATCAGCACGGCAATTTCCACATGAAGACGCCCGCGGAGATGGATGTGCATTACCGTCATTGCGGCACGCTGGAAAAGAATTTCGCGGTCTCCGCCACGTTCGTCGGTCATCCCGGCAACGCCGAGGAAATCGAGAAGCTGCTCGAAGCTTCCACGCACAAGCGCCGCACCAGCCAACCGCGTGAATCCAGCGCCGGCTGCATCTTCAAGAATCCCGAGCAATGCCCGGCGGGCAAGCTGGTCGACGAACTGGGTCTCAAGGGCACGCGCGTCGGCGGCGCCAAGGTCTCCGAGGTGCACGGCAACTTCATCGTCAACGATGGCGGCGCCACGGCGGCAGATGTACTCGCCGTGATCGACAAAGTGAAAGAGGTCGCGTTGCGCGAGCGCGGCATCAAGCTGGAGACCGAAGTGCAGATCGTCGGCGAAGAGAAAGGAATCCATGACTGAACCACTTTCCCGTTCGCCGATCACCAAGCGCTCTCAGGCGATCGTCGTCAATTCCGTCCGTAATTTTCTGTACGTCGGAAAGATTAAGAGTAAAATTACGATCCAGTTTCAGGCGCAAAAGAGCTCCGCGCCACTTTTCCCGCAAGAACCGTCTACAGACGGTCGTATGCGTCTGAATGACCAATCGATTTCATCCCGTGTCCATTGACCTAAAAAACAAGAAGATCGCCGTGCTCATGGGCGGTCCCGGTTCCGAACGCAAAGTTTCCCTCGCCTCCGGCGCGGGCGTGGCAAATGCCTTGCGGACGCTGGGCGCGATCGTCACCGAGGTGGACGTCAATGGCTCCGACTTCGCCGTACCCGCCGGCACCGATGTCGCGTTCAATGTCATCCACGGCACCTTTGGTGAGGATGGCCAGATCCAGCGCATCCTCGAATCGCGTGGCGTCGCCTACACCGGTGAAGGCGTGGCGAACAGCGAACTGGCCATCGACAAGATCGCCACGAAGAAGCGCTTCGAGGAGCATCAGGTCCCGACCGCCGCGTTCGAAATCCTGCGCGACGGCGCCAATCCGACCCTGCCGCTCCCCTACGTCGTCAAAGCGCCCAAGGAAGGCTCCAGCGTCGGCGTCTTCATCGTGCGCGAAGAAGCGAAGGTCGCGGACACCATGCACGAGGCCTGGAGTTACGGAAAGGAACTGCTCGTCGAAGATTTCATCAGTGGCCGCGAATTGACCGTCGGCGTCCTCGGCGACCAGGCGCTGCCGATCATCGAGATCAAGCCCGCGAAGGACTTCTACAACTTCGACAACAAGTATCCGTTCCTGAATCCCAAGGCCGGCGGCGCCGCCGCGCACACCTGCCCGGCCATGATCAGTGAGGAACTCACCCGCCACGTGCAGGAGGTCGCCCTCGCCGCCGCGCGGGCCATCCATCTCGAAACCTATTGCCGCGTGGATGTGCTCCTCACCGACGCCGGTGAGCCGTACGTGCTCGAGATCAATACCATCCCCGGCATGACCCAGGTGAGCCTGCTGCCCGAAGCCGCCGCCGCGGCGGGCATCAGCTACGCCGAGCTTTGCGCCCGTGTCATTGAACTCTCGCTCGCTCGCCGCCACCCATGAAAATCCCCTCCAACAAGCGCATCTCCAGTTCGCGCCAGCGCAAGCAGCAGCACCTGCTTGACGTCAAGTTGCGCGCGAGCACCGAACGTTCGCGCCGGTTCCGCGCGATTTTTGGTTTCATTTTCAAGACGGTCTTCTTCGTCGGCCTCATCGCCGGCTCGTGGTTTGGCGGCAAGGAAGCGCTGCGCCGTTTCGTCTGGGAGAATCCGGACTACTATCTGCACGACATCAATTTCGCCACCGACGGCTCGTTGACTCGTGAGCAAGTGCTCACCGCGGCAAACATCGTCGAAGGCCGGAATATCTTCACCGTCGATCTCGGCCACGCACGGGAGGCCATCGAGCACTTGCCGCAGGTCGAAAGCGCCGTCGTGCAGCGCGTTCTGCCGAATCGCATCAACATCACCATTGCCGAACGCCGCCCCATCGCCTGGGTGGCGGCCAAGGGCGATGAAGACCCGAGTGCGTCGGACAAATCTTTCCTCATCGATGCCCGCGGAGTGGTGCTGCGCAGCCGCGTGCTCCTGCCCGAATACTATCACCTGCCGATCATTACCGGCTTCGAAACGGGAAACCTCGTCCCCGGCAAACGCGTCAACGTCATCGAGATGCAAGCCGCGCTCGAACTGATCCGGTTAAACGCCGACAGCACGCGCTTCCAGGTGCGCAACATCGACATCTCCAAGGGCTACTGCCTCGTCGTGACCGACCAGCGTCACGCGAAGATCACCTTCGGCCTGGACCGGCTCGACCATCAATTGGAGCGTTTCTACCGCTGCCTCGATCGCGCGGCGGAGGACCACAAGGAATTGCAGACCGTAAATCTCATCGTCGAGCGCAACATCCCCGTCACCTTCTACGACCCCGAGGCCGACGCCGCGGCCGCCGCAGCCATTGCCGAAGGCCTGCCTCCGAAGCCGGCCGCCAACTCCACCGGGGCGAACGAGCATCACCCAACGCCGAGGCCCGCCGTCGAGACCCACCATGGAGATTCCACACCCAAGGCATCCCCCAAGTCGTCGCCGAAGTCCTCACCCAGATCTTCCACCCCTTCCCGTGGTTCCACGGGAAATCAGCCCCTGAAAAAACCCTTCCGTCTGAACCCCTAGATGGCCCGTGATTCCATAGTAGTCGGTCTTGAAATTGGTACCTCCAAGATATGCGTCGTCGTCGGCGAAACCCGCGGCGATGGGACCATTCGCATTCTCGGCGTCGGCCAGGCGCCCTCGCGCGGCGTGCGCAAAGGCGAAATCGTCGACTTCGAAACTGCTGGCAAATGCATCCGCGAAGCGCTTGTCGATGCCGAGGAGAAGAGCGATGTCATGATCGGCAGCGTCTATCTCGGTGTCACCGGCGGCCACATCGCCGGCTTCAACAACCGCGGCGCGGTGAACATCCCCGAGGATCGCGATGAAATCTGCGAAGAAGATTTCGAAGACGTGCAGGCCAGCGCCCGCGAAGTCAGCATCCCGGCGCCGAACATGTTCGTGCACTCGCTGCTCCAGCACTACTACGTCGATGGACAGGACGGCGTGCTCAACCCCATCGGCATGCTCGGCCGCAAGCTGGAGGCGGATTTTCACATCATCCACGGCGTCGCCACGCGCATCAAAAACAGTGTGCGTTGCGTGAAGGAAGTGGGGCCCGAAGTCCTCGATGTCGTTTACAACCCGCTCGCCACTGCCCAGGTACTGCTCGATCAAAACCAGAAGAGCCTCGGCGCACTGGTCGTCGATTTTGGCGGCGGCACCACGGATTATCTCGTCTATTCCGACGGCGCGGTGCAGCAGAGCGGCTCGCTGGCCATCGGCGGCGATCACATCACCAACGATATCTCGCTTGGCCTGCGCATCCCCATGGCCAAAGCGGAGCGGCTGAAGATCGAGGAAGGCAGCGTCATCCTCGGCAATGCGCGCCCCGGCGAGACCATCATCCTCAAGGACGAAACCGGCTTCGCCGGCAAGGAGATCGAGCGCGAAATGCTGAACACGATCATTCACTGCCGCGTCCGCGAGACCTTCGAACTGCTCAAGAAACGCCTCGACGATGACGGTCATCTACCCTTCCTCGGCGCCGGCCTCATGCTCACCGGCGGCTGCAGTTTGATCAAAGGCATCAACCATCTCGCCGAAGAAATCTTCAGCATGCCCGTGCACCTGACCCACGCGCAGACCGTCTCCGGCCTCACCTCCGCTTTCGAAAATCCGCAGTTCTCCACCGCCATCGGTATCATCAAATACGCCGACGCCATGCAGCCCGAGCGCCCCTCCGGCTTCTTCGGCCGCATGCGCAAAAAGTTCTCCTTTTTCGGCCTGTTTTAATGAAAAGATAGGCCACGAGCCAACCCACCATGATCCAAGTCCAACGGAACTCCTCTACCACCTATGACGTGCGTATCAAAGTCGTCGGTCTGGGAGGCGCCGGCGGCAACGTGCTCGACCGTCTTTTGCTCGATGGCCTGCACGACGCGGAACTCATCGCCATCAATACCGATGCGCAGGCGCTGACCGCCTCCGTGGTGGAGCAAAAGGTCCAGATCGGCCGCACCACCACGCGCGGACTGGGCGCCGGCGGCGACCCGGAGATCGGTTATGCCGCGGCGGAAGAAGGCGTGGAGGAAATCCGCCGTGCTCTCGACGGCGCGCAACTCGTCTTTCTCTGCGTCGGCCTCGGCGGCGGTACTGGCTCCGGCGCGGCCCGCATCATCGCCTCGCTCGCCCGCGAGCAAAAAGCGCTCGTCGTCGCTTTTGCCACGTTGCCGTTTGCCTTCGAGGGCCGCCGCCGCCGCGGCCAGGCGGATGAAGCGCTCGCCGCCCTGCAACGTTACTCGGACGTCGTCATCCATTTTGAAAACGACCGCATGGGCGACGCCGTGGCGCCGCTCGCCGGCATCCACGAAGCGTTCGCGACCGCCGACCAGACGGTCAGCCAAAGCATCCGCGCCATCATTCGTCTCATGCACCAGCGCGGACTGGTGCACATCGGCTTCGACGAAATCGTCACCGCCCTCCGCGGCTCGGGCGAAACGGGCGCGCATTGCGTCTTCGGTTTCGGTGAAGCGGATGGCGACAACCGCGCTCACGAAGCCCTGACCCGCGCGCTCAAGAATCCGCTGATGGACAAAGGCCGCATGCTCGAGGACGCGCGCAATATCCTCGTCAATGTCGCCGGTGGCCCATCGATCACGCTCAATGAAGTGCAGATCCTGATGGAGGAACTCAACCGCCATATCAGCGACCAGACGCGCCTGCTCTTCGGCGCCGCCGTCGACCCCACGCTCGGCCAGAAAATCAGCGTTACCATCCTCAGCGCGTTGCAAGGCGCACCTGCCGCCGCCGGCCCGGTCGCACCGCGTCCCGCTGCTCGCGTCGAAAGCACCCCGGTTTCCGTCACGCCGGCTCCAGCCCCGGTCACCCTCGCGCCTGTTCACGAACCGATGGCCATCGAGCGCACGCTCGAACCGGTCGAACCCGCCATCGCCGCACGAATCGTCGAACCGGCGGTCACCACGCGCATCCCCGAACCCGTTGTCGTCGAACGCACGCACGAGCCCGTCGTGGCCGCGCGCATACCCGAACCGGAGATCGTTGAGCGCATACCGGAACCGGAACCCGAGCCTGCCCCACGTCGCGTCTCGCGAGTCCGGCCAGTCCGGGAACTGGAGCCCGAACCCGAACCGGTCTACGTCGAGGTCCCGGCCCCTGCTCCTCACGCCCCCACACCTGTCGCCGCCGAGGCCACCTCGCCTTACGTGGAACCCGGCCCAGCTCCGGTTCCCGAGCACGCGCGCGGCCCGAAACAATCCAGGCCCAAACCCACCCTGGCCAAGCAGGAGCAAATGCAATTTGAACCCGTCACCCGGGGCCGCTTCGAAAAAAGCGAGCCCACCATCGTCGACGGCCAGGACCTCGACGTCCCCACGTTTCTGCGGCGGAATGTGAAGGTGAAGTAGACCGCTGCTTTCAGATTAAAAGGGCGCGGCGCGGAGGCTTGCGTTTTTGGAGCAGTGCTCTTCCCGCATTACCCACATCTTCGTTCTTCGGGGCGTGCGGCTTTTCACGAAACGCGGATGTAGCCGCCCTGCTCCGCCGGGGCGTGACAGAGGACTCCGCTTTGAAGTCCTCCCCGGGACGGCGGCGGAGCGCCGTATCTACAACGCCGATGCCTTCGTTCACACATCCGGAGGAGCGGAAGTGGGTTCACCGAAGCGGGACCTTCGCACATAGATTACTTGCCAAAAACATGTGCGGATAACAGAGAGCGCGTTGGAGGGCACCGCGCCGTCGGTGCTGGGAGAACGTGCTCACTCGGAAGCGACGGCGCGCTTCCCTCCAGTTCTGATTCGGTAACGATTTCAAGCGCTCTAAAGTGCGAACCCAAGCCGGAGCTCGGGCTCGAGATGCGACTCCCTGTTTTCTCCGCGAGTTACGCTCAGGCAGTCACCACACGCCGGCTTGGCAGGCTACTCACGACAGGCCCGAGACTTTGCAGCGTGCGCAGGTGGAGGATCAACGCTAGCGGGACGGCCCAGGTAGGAATGAGGCTTAAGGGGTATTGTGTAACGGCCCGGTTGGAAATTTCGCTGGCGAAAACGCCCAGCGGCGGACCGCCATGCGTGACGCCCATCGTCAAGGCCATGACCAGGTCGAAGATGCCGAGGTAACTCCACAGCCGGGCGACGGTAACCGCATGGGGCTTTTTCGCGGCGAGGCTTTGCGCCACCCACGGCGCAGCGAGGCCGACAGCGACATCGCCCAAACCCGCCGGAAGCGCGAAGCCCGCCGGCAAATGTCCCCGCGCAAATTCAACCAGGAAGAACACCCCCAGGACACGTTGGGTTTGCAGGAAAATGGCCGTGGAACCTTCCAATTGATGGATACCGCCGAGCAGAGTTTCATGCAAATACGACCGGTCGACGACATAGACGATGAGGGGAATGGTGATCGCCAGCAGGAGTCCCAGCGGTGGCCGGCCCGGGCCAGTATCGAATGCGCCTGCCGTGGAGAGGGCGAGGGCCACACCGAACCAAACGAGAAGCAGATAGAGCGTTTTCATGGAATTTCCTTTCGATGATTTGTTGGAGTTCGATTCGAATCAGCTTTATGGGTTCATTAACTACATAATTCGTAGTCACTATTAAATATGAATTCAATGCCGAATCTTGCGCCTCCGCCCAATCGTCCCTTGAATGAGGAAAAGATGGCCGCCAGCTATGATCAAAAATGCCCCGTCGCCCGCACACTCGCCATCATCGGCGAACGCTGGACGGTTCTGCT